>VYKN01000002.1_pt1 | contig 323935 bp, 279 predicted proteins | sample 5114581 | NCBI WGS metagenome assembly VYKN01 (sample SAMN12291810, study PRJNA351875) | freshwater metagenome | isolation source: freshwater lake | place: USA: Michigan, Baker Lake | collected 2011-08-08
AGTCAAACCACACATCGATGAGGTCGGTCTCCCGGTACATGGGTTGTCCGCTTTTGCTTACCAACACAATCTCATCCACAAAGGGTCTGTGTAAATCATTAAGCGATGTGTTTGTCAATTGCTTATTGTCAATTGTCAATTTACTATTCGCTTTTTCAATTTCTTCCTGCAGTTGTGCAATGGAGCCAATGCAAATTTCTTCGCGACCATCTTTAGTTCTCCAAATCGGTAATGGCGTTCCCCAATAACGTGAGCGTGACAAGTTCCAATCTACCAAGTTCTCCAGCCAGTTGCCAAAGCGGCCTGTGCCAGTTGACTCTGGTTTCCAATTGATGGTTTTATTCAATGCCACCATCTTATCTTTTAGAGCTGTGGTTTTAATGAACCACGCATCGAGCGGATAATACAACACAGGTTTGTCGGTGCGCCAACTGTGTGGGTAGGTGTGCTCGTACTTCTCTACTTTGAACGCTTTGTTTTCTTCTTTCAAGATGATGGAGATAATCACATCCGTGTTTTTGTAATCGGGGTGCTTCTCATCTTCATCCGTATAATTCTTCACATAAAAATCATCCGCGCCAAGCGGCTTATGTGTTTTGATTTGGTATTTGGCAACGCCTTCTTTTAGTTTTTCACCGATGGCGGTGATGAATTTTCCTTTCTTGTCTACCGTAGGCATTTCATTACCCGCCTCGTCTTTGATCGTCATGGCAGGCACGTTGTTTTGCTTGGCCACCCGGAAGTCGTCTGCACCAAACGTAGGAGAGATGTGTACCACACCGGTACCGTCTTCGGTAGTTACGAAATCGCCAGCGATGATTTGAAAAGCATTTTCGGTTTGATAGAATGGTTGCACGTACGGCATCAACTGCTCGTAGCGAAGACCGAGTAAATCTTTGCCAGTAAGTTCTTTTACAATTTCAAAAGGAATAGCCTTGTCTCCGGCTTTGTAATCGACCAACTTCAATTCCTTATTTTTCTCGGAGAAGTATTTGCCGACTAAATCTTTGGCGAGCACTACACTCACCGGTTTAAAAGTGTAAGGGTTAAAGGTGTTCACCTGAACATACTTGATCTTGTCACCAACGGCCAAGGCTGTATTTGATGGAAGCGTCCAAGGTGTGGTCGTCCATGCTAACACGCACACTTCATTTGCCGTGAAAATGTTTTTGAATTTCGCATTTTGAATCAACTTAAACTGTGCCACCACCGAAGTGTCTTTTACTTCTTTGTAGCAACCGGGTTGATTTAATTCGTGTGAGCTGAGTCCGGTACCATCCGATGGAGAGTAAGGTTGAATGGTGTATCCTTTGTACAACAATCCTTTGTCGTAGAATTTTTTCAAAATCCACCACAGCGATTCAATGTATTCTTTTTCGTAGGTGATGTAGGGGTTTTTCAAATCAACCCAGTAGCCCATTTTGGTGGTCAGATCATCCCATTGATCTTTGTACTTCATCACCGTTTCGCGGCACTTCTTGTTATAATCTTCGATCGAGATTTTCTTCCCGATATCGTCTTTAGTAATGCCCAGTTCTTTTTCTACCTGCAATTCCACCGGCAGTCCGTGTGTATCCCAGCCGCCTTTGCGTTTCACCTGGTAGCCCTGCAATGTTTTAAAACGACAGAAAATATCCTTAACGGTGCGGGCCATTACGTGGTGAATGCCGGGCGTGCCGTTGGCCGAAGGAGGTCCCTCGTAAAAGGTAAAGCTGGGGGCGCCCTCGCGGTTGCTCACCGATTTTTCAAAAATCTGCTGCTCTTTCCAGAATTCCAGCATCTCGCTGGCAATGGTAGCATAGTTGAGTTCTTTGGTTTCTTTGTACTTGCTCACGGGTAACGAAAAATAGGGCGCAATTTAACAAAGAATCGGGTATTTGGCAGGGTATTTAATGGCGTAACCTGTTGATTACGTGAGGTTGATTTGCTTATTTTCCAGTAAAACATGTATGACCGAACTCGAAAAGTATATTCACGGCTATTTTGGAGTGCCCACCGATGATCTTGCCAAGATTGTCAAGTTCTTCAAGCCCGTAAGCCTGAAGAAAGGAGAGTATTTTTTAAAGGCTGGGCAGTTGTCGGATCGGTTGGGCTTTGTGCAATCGGGAATTGTGCGTGAGTATGTGGAGGCGAACGACAAAGAGGTGACCAAATGGATTTCCACACAAGGATACTTTGTAGTGGACTTAGCCAGTTTTGTTTTTCATCAGCCTGCGCGATGGAATTTTCAGGCGTTTACCGATACGGAGTTGTTTGTGATCGATCAAAAGAACTACCAGCGAATTGGCCAGGTGGTGGACCGCTGGCCGGAGCTCGAAAAACTTTTCATCGCTAAGTGTTTTACTGTTTTAGAGGAACGGGTGCTCACGCATCTTTCCATGACCGCCGAAGAACGCTATCAGCAATTGTTTGCATTTAATAAAGAATTGTTCAATCAGGTGCCGCTGCAATATCTGGCTTCTATGCTGGGTATGACTCCCGAAACATTGAGTCGTTTGCGGAAGAAGAACCTTTAACTGTAGCGTAAGTCTCTTTTCCTTTTTTTTCTGATTCGAATCACTTCTTGATTTTTGTCAAGAGCACGCGTGCGTTTGTACCACACCTTTGTATCGTTAATCAACGGAACAAATGAACACAAAAACCATTTTATTCACCGCTATCAGCGTGACTCAACTTAGTCTTGCTGCAGCACAAAACACAACAACTATGAAAACGATCAATCAAAATGCACCCGTAAAATGTTCGAAGAGTATCCGCATTCAGGCAAGTCCTGAAAAAGTTTGGCAAGTACTCAGTAACATCGATCAGTGGGCAAATTGGCAAACAGAAATCAGTAATGCTAAACTTAATGGTAAGCTGGAAGTAAACTCAACATTCAAATGGAAAACAGGCGGCGCAAAAATTCTATCCACACTACACACTGTGGAACCACACCGCCAGTTTGGATGGACCGGCAAAACCTTTGGCATGTATGCCATTCACAACTGGACGCTTCAACAGGAAGGTGAATTCACCATTGTCTCCGTTGACGAAAGTATGGAAGGTTTTTTGGCAGGCTTGTTTAAAAAGTCCTTCAACAAAAATTTGAATAACGGCATGCAAACCTGGCTTGAGCTTTTAAAGAAGGAGTGTGAAGAATAATTTACTCGGCTGCTCCCTTCCCGATCGAGAATTTTTTGATTCGCTCAAATCGATGGCTTCGTCTTCTTCTTCACCATAAAAGCCGGGTCGAAGTCATCGATCAATAATTTTTCATCTTTCCGTTTCATTGGTTTATCAAATGTCATGATCAATGCTTGTAACAGAGTCAAGTTGTTAAACACAGAGATCACCAGGGTGGATGAAGTAAGAACTTCCAGGGCAACGGTTCCGTCACGGAAGTAATTTTTATAAAGATTCTAAGACTAATATGTACAAAAAGTGTTTATTTAGGGAACATGTCTCGCGTTTTTAAGAAACCATTCTTGAAGCTCTTCTTTTTGATAGTTTTTATGACAATGGCTATTTGCCCTGTCGGGGCTCAGCCTTCGGTGCTAACTTTAGAGCAATTGGGTGAACTTGCTCCGGAAAAAATAGATGGATATCGAACAGATAAAAGTAACAAAGGCCGGATCTTGCAAATAGGCACCCTATCGTATTCGATGATTGAGCGAACATTTGTGCGTGGCAAAAAACAAGTCAACATCATGCTGTTTGACTACAACAATGCTTCTATTATGTACAGGCAGGCAACCCAAAAATGGAAAACAGCCGAGGGCCAGGAAACAGATTCAATGTTAGAAAATGCGTATGAATTAGAGAATCAACCAGGCTGGATACAATATGATAAAAATCACAGCAGATCGCAGATTACGTTGGGCATTCAAAATCGATTTTTTCTTGTGTTAAAGGGTGAAGGTATCCCTTTGAGTGATCTAGATGACATCGCAAAAATCTTTGACTTAGCACGTTTCCCTGCACAAGAGGTGGCTATGAATGATGCCAAACATCGCTAAGAAACTGATTAAAAATGAATCACTATTCGGCTGCTCCCTTGCGATCGTGAATTTTGATTTTGCTCAAATCGATGGCTTCGTCTTCTTCTTCACCATAGAAACCGGGGTCGAAGTCATCGATCAATAATTTTTCATTCTTTCGTTTCTTCGGCTTATCAAAGGTCATGATCAATGCCGGTAACAAAATCAGGTTGGTAAACATGGAGATCACCAACGTGGTTGAAGTGAGAAGTCCCAGGGCAATGGTTCCGCCAAACGACGAGAAGGAGAATAAAATGAAGCCTGCAAAAAGTACGATGGAGGTGTAGATAATGCTCTTGCCGGTTTCTAAAATGCTTTCACTCACCGATACCGGAACAAAGAATCCATTTGCCAATTGCTCTTGTCGGTACTTCGCGAGAAAACGAATAGAATTATCAACGGAGATACCAAAGGTGATACTGAAGATCAACGCGGTGCTCGGCTTTAAATCAATGCCTAAATAACCCATGATACCAGCCGTGATCATCAACGCAATCAGGTTAGGAATAAGTGATATGATGATCATGCGAATGTCTGAAAACAAAATCGCCATCGAGAGTGTGATCAGGATAAACGCCAGCAACAAACTTTCTTTCAGGTTGTTGATCAAAAATTTATTTCCCTTGATGAAAAGCTTGGTGGTTCCGGTTACGTTGGTTTTAATGTCAGTGCCTTCAAAAATTTGATTCATCCGTGGTTCAATCACGGTATGTACCAGTGAGTCCAGTCTCTTAGAACCGATGTCAGCAATTTGCATTGAAATGCGCATGCGCGTGAAAGTAGAATCAACAAATGATTTCAATAAGCCGCTGTTGTCGGTTTGCCCTTTCATGTAGCGCAGGATGTATCCACTCTCGGCTTTGCTGGGTAATGAATACTTTTTTGGATTGTAGTTGTAGAATGCCTGTTTGGAAGCCTTCACTAAACTTACTACCGAGATGGGGCGTGAAACCACTGAGATTGAATCGATGAAGCTTTCAAACTCTTCGATCTTTTCTAAATTTTTGATGTTGAGTACACCTCTGCGCTTGCCTGTGTTCACTTCAATTTCCAATGGCATAATGCCGCTGAAATTCGATTCAAAAAAATTCAGGTCTTTCCGAATCTGGCTACCTTCCGGTACATCGTCCATCATATACGAAACAGACTGCAAGCGCATCATTCCGATTCCGGCTATGATCGTCACAGCCATCGACACAACATAAATGGCAGGGCGATAGCGATGCACCATGATGTCGATGTATTTTACAAACGACCCCATGATTTTGAAATTGAGATGGCTCAGGTGCTTGGGTGAAGGCTCGGGCAACCACGAGAAAATGCCCGGAATCATAATCAGGCTCACCACAAAAAGTGCCATGATGTTGATACCGGCTACAATACCAAACTCGCGTAGAATCAAAATATCGGTTGCAAGCAAGGTTAAGAAACCAATGGCAACAGTCAAGTTGGTGAGGAACATCGCTAATCCCATCTTGTTCACCACAGCCGCAATGGCTTCTTCTTTGTTTCTTCGCTTCGAGTATTCGAGGTGGTATTTGTTCAGCAGATAAATAGCATTTGTAATACCGATGGTCACAATTACGGGAGGAATCAAACCACTCAACAAAGTAATCTTATAACCAAACAGTGAAAGCGTGCCCATGACCCATACGACTACAATACCGATAATGATCATCGAGAAGAGCACTGCGCGGAAGGAGCGGAAGAATAAGAACATGATCACACCGGTAACTAATGCAGAGAGGTACAAGAAGATTTGCATCTCTTTCCGAACTTCGGTAGCCATCATCGAGCGGATGTAAGGAATGCCTGCGTAACGAAGTTCGATGCCTGTCTCTTTCGTGAATGCTTCACCCAGTTTCGACAATGCTTGCGTCATAGCAATTCGCTTTTCGGAGTTCATCACCTCTTTGGTGATGGATACCAACATCATCGTAGAGCCATTTTCCGCATTTACAATTTGGCCCATGTAAAACTTCTGATTGCGCATGGCGCCCAGTAAACTATCTAACTGTTGCTGGCTCGAAATTTCTTTTGGAAAAAGCCCATCTAAGAAAAAGCGTGTATTGGCTGTGTCTTTGCGAATGATCTTGATCTCCGGCAGACTGAGCACATTGTTGACACCTGCGATTGCTTTGATGTCTTTATTGAGTTGTCTGAAACGATTGAATTTATTTAAAGTGTAGATCGAGCTATCGCGCACTCCTACGGCAATGATGTTGCCATCTTCGCCAAACTGCTTTTTAAATTTTTGCAGAAAAACCATTTCGGGGTCGTCCAACGGCACCGTGCGGGCGAGGTCATAGCTCATCTGCACCTTGGTGGCGTGGTAGCCCATAAAAACGGTGATCAATAGTATGACCCCGATCAGAGCCAGACGAAAACGAATAATCAGGTTAGCAATACGTGTCCACATAGCCGCCAAATCTAAGGATTTTTAGGCTTTGTAGACCTTATTTTTTTGTTACCGAATTTTACTGTGACAACCCGTGGAATCAGGCCACTGGAGCGATAGATTACCTACGCTACGCTCATGGCTTCATTTTTTTGCAATAAGGCAAAGTAAAGTGTAACGCCTATGGAAACCACGAAGTAAACCGCCAAGATCGAAGTGATTAAAGCAAAATGGGCTGCCGCACCAAACCAATCGCCTTGCGATAAAACGAGAAATAAGCCAAAGCCACTGCGCATGATCTCCCACGCCAGTGAGGATAAATTTTTGTCCATCAAATCAGTGAGTGCGTAAACGGATAAGAAGATGAACGCCCCATACAAAAAGATGCCCGGGCTGCCGATATCTGCGATGTTGGCAAACAAATAGCTCATAAAAAGCAATAAAACCAGCAACTGAATCCAGCACCAAGTCATCAGTCCCTGCACATTGGTAGGGTCATATTTTTGAAAATGGTAAACATCTTTAATTTTCTCAACAGGATATTTTTCGGCTACATCGGCGGGGCGCCAGCCAAGGGGCATAAACCAAATTTTTAGTTTGTCTTCCCACCTTTGGGCACGCCAGGCATCTTTGATCAAAAGCCACAAGTGCATGAAATTGATTTTAATCGGATTCCAAGTTTGCACCGGGCGAGTGACTCCATACACAGCAGGCACTTCAGGCAATTCTTCCTGGTAGGTTCCAAACAGTTTATCCCAGAAGATAAAAATCTGCCCGTAATTTTTGTCCAGGTATTCGGGATTGATGGCATGGTGTACCCGGTGGTGCGAAGGGGTAACAATAATTTTTTCAAGAAAGCCCATGCGGCCAATGTGTTGTGTGTGATACCAGAACTGTGCAAACAAATGCAACGGGGCAACAATGGCAATCACTTCTTGCGGAACGCCTAACAAAGCCGCAGGCAGTAAGAAAATTGCAAAAATTTTGACAATCGATGAAATGCTTTGACGCAACGCACACGCCAGATTAAACTCTTCGCTGCTGTGATGAACGATGTGATTGTTCCAAAATAAATTGTACTCATGCGCAATGCGGTGCACCCAGTAGCCGGCAAAATCGAGCGCTATAAACGCAACGGCATACGTGACCCATCCGGACGAAACATGAGTAACGGCTACTTTTTCGGTCAACCATCCATACGAAATGATAATCACACTTAAGCCCAACACATCTTTCGTCACGTTGGTCATTCCCGAACTAAGGCTGGACAGCATGTCGTTGGTACGCACGGTGTCGTTGCCTTTCCGCCAGCCCCACCATTTTTCAAACAATACCAATACCAAAAAGGAAGGCATGGCATACAATAAGATTTTACCGTAGGTTTCCATAAAGTCAAAAATTTGATTCTGAAATTTTTAGGTGGGGAACCCTAATTCTTCACCAATTTAAGAAAATGCAGTTTACCTGCGCAATTGATTTTCAGTAAGTAAATTCCGGAACTAATTTGGCGGGCATCGATTTGCTGCCCATTTACTTCAATAGATTGCCTCCTACCCATGATATCAAACAATTCCACCGAGTCAATTTTCTCCTCTCCAGCGAGCATAATGTCCGAATCGAATGGATTTGGGTATGCAGAAATGGATTCGGGCTCATCTGCGGATAGCACTAAGTTATTGGGTTGATTGGGAGTGGCGGTAGTAGTAGAAAAGAAGCTACCTGTTCCATTGGGAATACGACTGAAACTTCCAGAGAAATTTTGTGCGGAAAAGGTGGTTTCATCAAGTGTTGTTGCATTCCCACCGGCTAGATGATACAATCCTACTTCTTCACCATCAGCAGAAAGTTGAAATGAAAGATGATTTTGACCCAGCGCCAATTTCTCATCCGCAAAGAAAACCTGATAAGCTCCTGCTGCCAATAACAGAGGCTCGCCATTATCACTTTTGATTCTGTGGTTAATCTTCTGGCTAAGTTTGTCGGTGAGGTACAACCCATTTAAGTCAACCGAAGTCGTTCCGGCATTATAGATTTCAATCCAGTCTTTTCCATACGTCTCATCTTCACTGCCATTGGCATTGATTTCATTAATTTTCAAATTGGTAATAGCGCGATTATCTTCTTCGAACACCGCCACGTAACTGGCATCTGCAAGTGCTACATCTTCTACGATTCGGTTTGTGATAATCTGATCGACCTTACCACTGATTTTGCGAGTCGATAACTCGAGATCAAAACTAATGTCCGAACTAGAGCTACTGCTTTGATGAATTTCTACCGCAATTACATTCTTACCGGGCTTTATCAATCCTTTCGGTATAGTGAACGGAACATACACACCTTCTTGTGCAGCCTGCAATGCGAGTGTGTTGGTAGTGATTGCTCCTGCCGGCATGTTGCTACGCATCACTTCTTGTCCATTCAAATAAATAACAATGCCATCATCAAATAGAGCCTGTCCTTGGAGCGACTGCAGACCCAAAGTATCTGCAACGGTGAAGGAATGGCGGAAATAAGTTGTTATGAATTTATTATTTACTTCTGGCCCAAAGCCGACAATTGTTTTTTCATCACCATCGCCATAACCCAGTTGCGCGAGCCCTTCCTTCCATATTCCATCGCTAAAATTTTCAGAAGCCCAATTGGCGTCAGGTAATGTGCCACTGTCAGCATATTTCCAAACGACCTCCCGATTAATCAATGGCACTGCACTTGATTGATAAGCCGATACTATCCAATGCTTGAATCGATAGCCCGGTGCTGCCACAGCCTCAATTTTGTATGGAAGATTTTTAAAATAATTGCCTTGTGATAATTCGAAGTCGGATAGAATGCCATTCAGTTTATAGTTTCCGGTGCCTTCCAGTGAAGTTTTAATTGACAAGTGAATTGATTGCGGCAGGCCAAAGAATTCAGCCATGTGTTGGAAGAGATAGAGCGGTCTTTCCGCGGCAAAAGATTTCATCACTTGCAGTGCTCCGTACCATTCGTTGATGTTTCCGCCCCAACGTGCTTTGTGAAAAGGCATTTCGGTTTGAATGCGATTGCTAAACCGATCAATTGTAGCGTTAAGTCGTTCCGTGCGAAAGCTGGTGAGCATGCTGGCATTTAATCGCTGGATGAATTTTGTTCTGAAGGTTGGGTTTTGCAGAACCATGCGAATATGTTCGGTGGAGTAAGCAGGGTTGGGCCAATCCACTTTCGTGGAATCTGTGGCAAAGCGGAGTGTAGGGTGTGTGGAATTACCTACCAAACCCATTCCAAAATCAGTATCCCACAAAATCCAACGAAACTTGCCGCCCTGTTTTTTCGGTCTCCAGAATTTGGTGTTGTTGCCGGGCCAGTCGGTGTTCGCAAAATAGATTTCGGTTACGAGGTAATTGATATATTCATCGATGTCAATATTCTGATCAATCAAATTGTAGGCAGCATCTGTTTTTCGATTCATGCCTCGAAGCGCATTTTTGTATGCAATGTAAGAGGTGTTGGTTCCTTCAAGTGCATTCTCGTATGTTTCGAGCAAATCAATTTCATCTTTCTTGTATCCATAGTTAGATTCAATGAAATCGGCATCGATCTTTTCTCTGAGATTTTGAATTCCCCAATACACTCCATTCAAATAAAATGCAGTTGGCTGATAAGCCATATAATCAATATTCATGGCAGTGCCCGCCACTTCTTGAATCAACGCATCTCGAAATTGAGTCACATTAAAATCGTTTCCGGAATTTCGAAGAAAGACTCCGCCAAATTCAGAAATTGGTTTTTGTGTGAAGAATCGCTGCTTCAATAAATTTGAGCCATACTCATCTCGCGCTTTGATGGCGAATGATTTTTGGGGAAAATTTCGGCTGCAAGCGCCAGCAATACGAATATCTACGTGCTGATCGATTTTACGGTCGCCGGATGCATCGAAGTATTCAAACACAGCATGCCGCGACCAATCTTGATTCCAATTTTTAGGACTGCCCACACAATTTCCCCATGTTCCGTTGGTTCCATCTGTGTAGATGCCAAAGGTATTGTTCCACAGATAGTCAGCTTTTGTTGAAATAGAAACCATGGGCAAGAAGCCGTTGTGCTCGTTGATGAAATATGTTTTGGCTTCGGTATCGCTCGGTAAACTTCCTGTTAAGAATGCTTTTGCTTTAATGATGGTAGTGGAGGAAAGTGTAATGGCACCACTGTATAAGATTGATTGATCAGTAGGCTCTGAGCCATTATTCGTAAACCGAATTTGGGCGGAAGAATTTGTATGCGTAAGAACTAGTTGTTGCGTGCCTGTGTAGCGCCCCGCTTTCAGAGAAAAAGTAGGTTTAGCAATTTGAGTAGAACCAGTAGTGGCCAGATTGGATGCCTGAGGGGATGGCGCAATCATATAGCCCCATGTGCTACCGCCATTATCCGCACGACCATACGAAATGTTGAGATATTGTTTTGGAAAAGAAACCTGATCTACAAGAGAACTACCTGATGATAGAATCAAATCTTCACCATCACTATCCAAGGTAAAGTTGGTGTGTAATCCAATATTTTGATTATCGGCCCATACTCGTAAAAAACCCTTGGCGGGAATGATAATGCCGTTGGGAAATCTCCATTTCGGTAGCTGCAATGGAGCATCGGATAGATAATAATTGTCGAGGGAAACAGCACTGCCCCCCGAATTAAAAACCTCAACCCACCCTGCGAAATTGTAGAAATCGGGATCATACTCAAGGTCTGAGTTGGTGGCCATTACTTCATTGATAACAACTTGTGCGGAAAGGGAAGTCTGAATAACCAAGCACAACAACAGAAATAGTTTTTTCATTTCATCATGTTAGTCATCCAATACCCTTTATTTTTCGATACATACTCAATGCATGTCGATCGGTAAGCCCGGAAACAAAATCAATGACATGCCGCAATACCTTGTAATTACTGTTCTGAGGCTGCTCAATGGCCCAGCGCACATCTTCCGGAAATAGCAATGCTAAGTTAGCATACTTTCGGGAAGGCGTCTTTGCCACCAAATGGAAGCCAGCCTGAATAAACTCACTCAATAATCCAGGCAGCACTTCGTGGCCGGCAGCTTCAATTTCTACTACATTGCGTGAGCGATATATTTTTTCAATTGAAATTCGACTGATGTTTTCGACTGCCGTTTTCGAGGGACATACATCAGTCAAAGCTTGATCAAACGATCCTTCTAAAATTGGCAACTCATGATCTAAGAATACATTCGTACATTCTTCCACTAATTTGCCGATGACTAATGCGCGTAACACGCCTAGCTTCTCATTTAGGCCAACATGCTTTTTTAGTTTCTCAGCATTGAATTGTTCACCTAGAATCGAAGCCATCAAGTGTACCGTTTCGTCTACACTCACCAAACCCATTCGGCAACCATCTTCCAGATCGATAATGCTATAACAAATGTCGTCTGCGGCTTCAACTAAAAAGGCGAGTGGATGGCGGCACCAGTTATTTTCGTTTTGCTGAAGAAGCCCGAGCATATTTGCTACTTTTTGAAAATGCTCACTTTCAGTTTGAAAGAATCCGAATTTTTTTTGGCTCTTTCTTTTTTTGTCGCGTGCAGGAAAGTAAGCCGGGCATGGATATTTGGTGAAGGCGCCGAGTGTGGCTGCTGTCAACTTCAATCCATATTCTTTCTTGTTAAGTAACCGAAAGCCTTGCGCATTGCCTTCAAATTTGAGTAAGTCATTCCACTCTTCGGTGCTTACTTGTTTTTCGAAAGCTTGCCCTTGCGGGTGATGAAGAAAGAAGTCAGACAATGCATCTTCACCGGCATGGCCAAAAGGCGGATTGCCTAGGTCATGCGCCAGTGAAGCAGCTGCCACAATGGCACCAAAATCAAATAACGAAAAATCATTTTGTAATTCCGGATGACGCTGCAGAATTACTTCGCCCACTCTTTTACCCAGCGACCTTCCTACGCTGGATACCTCCAGACTGTGAGTCAATCGGGTGTGAACAAAATCGTGCTCCGGTAGCGGATGCACTTGCGTTTTGTCTTGCAATCTTCTAAAAGGATGACTGAAAATTATCCGATCATAGTCTTGTTCAAAAGCACTGCGCGAGGGTTCTGTTGCGTCGGGTTTTTGATCAAGACGTTGAGAAGATAGAAGTTGGGACCAGTTCATATCAGTTCGAGCCCTTCAATAAAACGAAAGTCTTTAGCATTCAACGTATAAAGGGGCAATTTGAAAAAATAGACACGTAGCAGATAGTAAAGCATCTTGTACCTTCAGACCATGACTGAGCGCATACCGAACAATTAAATCATGGTGAATTTTGTCAATTGTAGGATTTAGATCGCACAAAATAAATTTATCGAGTTCTTTTATCAACTTCAGTTGGTGTTCAGCATTTAGCGAACAACAAATTAATTCTGAAAAAGAGATCGAACTGATGCAAATATTGGTGAAACCAAATTTCAAGCAATTCGCAAATATTTTTTCATTTTTTCTGTCAATAAGTTCGATGAGAACATCGGAATCGCATAGAATTAATCTCTCTTTTTCCATGCGATCTCTCGAATATGCTCCTTACTGATCAGCTGATCTTTTGCTATTCCGCCGATCGATCTGAATTCTTCTTCCGACTTAAACTTGCTTTTAGGAAGCCTGTTTCTTCGTTCTTCCACCGATAAGTTTTCAATTTCTGCGTTTAATCTCATAGCCAAATCCTTTACGAGTTGTAAATCTTGGTCATTGTTGAAATTGATTATCAATGTCTTCATAAATCAAATTTAGGAATAAAACCGGACTAACTTTACTCCTTCAACACAAGGTCAATACACATCACCGCGGCTAAAATCAAAAGGCGCAGCGGATGATCAGCAGGAACCTCAGAGCTAATTTGAAGTACATAATTATCTGCGCTGGTAAACAACTCTTTGCCTAAACCGCTCCATTTTTTCGTAACCGTAGCAAACTCTTTTCCATCGTTCGCAACAAATTTGAAATCCCAGCTCGTCCATTTTCCTTTCAACATACACAAAGAGCGTTCGCTGGCATCTAACACCTCAAATTTTCCACCAATCGAAAAAAACTTTTGTTTGAATTTACCAATCACCTGATTGCGGTCATCCAACACTTCTACTTCCGATAGAAAAAGAGAAATTCCTCTGCGCACTGTCAATACGGGTTGACCTTCCGGAGTTTTAATCTCCATATTGAAGGGCGTCATTCTTTTATAATCTGTAAATCGAAACAACTTGGTGAAGAAGCCCAAATTTTCTTCACGACAATTAAGGATGATCTGCTTCGAATCTGGGTCTAAGATATCAAAGCTATTAGCGGCCTTGAACATTTTTACATGTTCTTTAACGAAAAAGAGATTTTTGTTTAGACTGGGATGCATAAAATTGAGTTGGATCTTGTTTAAAAATTTGTACTAAAATACGGTAAAGTTCAGGTTGGTGCGCTTTAAACTTCTCAGATCTTTCAAAGAAATTTTCAACGGCCACCGCAAAAAATTCATCCATGTTTTCAAAAGCGTACCGGCGGAAAAAATGTTCGGAGTCGTTTTTTAGGCGTGGCATTTCCTCTATAGCGTAGGATTCAAATGCGGCCACCCACCGGGGGCTGATTACCTGGTACTCATGCCCCATTAATTTGTGCTCGAGCCAAAGTGCATGGGCAAATTCATGCAACAATAAGTTGAGACCATCATCGGCGCGATGCAGCCCATCGGCAATGCCATGCCAGCTAAACACGATGGTTCGCAGCCCCGGATTTACTTCTCCTTTATGCACCTTGTGGGTGATTTTTGAGTTGTAAAAATCGGGGTATACAATGATGCGTTCAAAGAATGTAAGAGAAGTATTGGGTAAGAATAACACCAACTGAGAAGCGGCGGATGCAATGATCGCCTTCATGGCGCGCTTCAGCTTGAGGTCATCGCGCTCAATGTATTCGAAGTATTCGTAGTGATCTTTTACCAGTCGTAAAAACCTCATCTTGAGTCTGCGGGGTAACTTCGAGTAGTAAGGGTATTTATGATTAAGAAACCGATGAAAAACCGGACCATCATAAAAACGAAAGCGCAACTCTTTAAACAATGAGCTAAAGAGTCGAGCTATGCTTCCAAGTAAATCCAACGCCATCTAGATCTTCTTCAACAGTGCTGCAAGCGAAATGGATTCTTGTATGATTGATTTGATTGAACTCACTGCCACGCGCTCTTGCTTCATCGTGTCGCGGTCGCGAATCGTAACTGTATCGTCTTGCAAAGTTTGATGATCGATGGTAATGCAATACGGTGTGCCAATTGCGTCCATCCGGCGGTAGCGCTTTCCGATGTTGTCTTTGTCTTCGTAGAAACAACGGAAGTCGAATTTCAAATCGTTGAAAATAGCTTCTGCCTTTTCGGGCAAACCGTCTTTCTTCATCAAAGGTAAGATGGCCACTTTGTGTGGGGCCAAAGCCGGAGGAATGCGCAACACCACGCGCTCAGTTCCGTCTTCCAGTTTTTCTTCGGTATATGATTTAGAAAGAATGGACAAAAACATGCGATCCAATCCTACGGAAGTCTCCACCACATACGGAATGTAGTTTTGATTTTCTTCCGAGTCGAAGTATTGTAATTTTTTGCCGGAAAACTTTTCATGGCTTTTTAAATCAAAATCAGTGCGGCTGTGAATACCTTCCAATTCTTTGAAACCCATCGGAAAGTTGAACTGAATATCACTCGCAGCGTTGGCATAATGAGCTAAGTTCAAGTGATTATGAAAACGATAGTTTTCTGCACCCAAACCCAATGCCTGGTGCCATCTCATGCGCTTTTCTTTCCAGAATTCGTACCACTTCATCTCTTCGCCCGGCTTCACAAAAAATTGCATTTCCATCTGCTCAAATTCGCGCATGCGGAAAATGAATTGGCGTGCTACAATTTCATTGCGAAATGCCTTTCCGATTTGGGCAATACCAAATGGAATTTTCATACGACCTGTTTTCTGCACGTTCAAAAAATTAACGAAAATACCTTGAGCCGTTTCGGGACGCAGATAAATTTTGTTGGCATCTTCAGCCACCGAACCCATTTCAGTAGAGAACATCAAATTGAACTGACGCACATCTGTCCAGTTTTTTGAACCAGAGATCGGATCGGTAATTTCCAAATCGATGATCAACTGCTTCATGGCTTCCATGTTTGAGTTGCTCATCGCATCTTTTAATCGCGCATTGGCCTCGTCTATTTTTTTCTGATACTCTACCACACGTGCATTGGTGCTGACAAACATGGCCTCGTCAAAGTTTTCGAATCGCTTGGCCGCTTTTTCTACTTCTTTGTCAATCTTATCTTGAACTTTGGCGATAGCATCTTCCACCAGCACATCGGCACGATAGCGCTTCTTCGAATCTTTGTTGTCCACCATCGGGTCGTTGAACGCATCCACGTGGCCCGACGCTTTCCAAGTGGTGGGATGCATAAAGATGGCGGCATCAATGCCCACAATGTTATCGTGCATCATGGTCATAAACTTCCACCAATATTCTTTAATGTTGTTTTTTAGCTCGGATCCGTTTTGTCCATAGTCGTAAACTGCACTGAGGCCGTCATAAATTTCACTGGACGGAAAAATAAAACCATACTCCTTCGAATGAGAGATGATGTTCTTTAAAAGGTTGTCTTCTTGATTTGCCATAAGACGCAAAGATATAAATTAGTCGCTACCCCAAGGCAACAATCAACTCAAAATCTGATTTAAAAAGATGCTTAAACAGGAACCTCAATCTCGAAACAGGTGCCAACACCCACGTCTGAGGCTACCTTGATTTTTCCATTCATCTTGTGAATGGTTTCTTGCACAATGTATAACCCCAAGCCTGAGCCTTTCGATTTTTCGGAAGCGCGATAGAACATTTCAAATATTTTCGATTGATGTTCGGCCGCTATACCGATTCCGTTATCCTTTACCTCCATCTTCAGATTATTGTTGTCTTTGTAGGCTTTCACCTCTACCAAGGGATTGTCTTTGGAGGTATCGTGGTATTTGAGCGAGTTGCTGATGAGATTGTTGAGCACCACACGCAACCGACTGCGATCGGATTGTATTTTCAAATCAGGTGGAAAATTGTACTTAAAATAAATTTGCTCGAACCCCTCTGCATACTTCAAATTATCGACTACTTCCTGCGTCAATTGAAACAGGTCGACCGGTTCTTTGTGTATTTCGAGTCGTGAGTTTCGGGAGTAATTGATGATCTCTAAAATGAACTCATCAAGATTTTTGACGCGACCCCTCATCATAGCCAGGCAAACTTTTATTTCCTCGGGATCATCCGCTCGCTGGGCGATTTCTATTAATCCAAGCATGGAACTAAGCGGAGCCTTCAAGTCATGCGAGGCACTGTATACAAAACGATCCAGCTCTTCATTGGTTTTCGAGAGCAAATCGTTTTTCATTAAAATCTCTTTCTCGGAGTGATGGTTGATGTTTAACAAAAAGAAAAAGATAAGAACGCAAACAATCATGCCCAACGTAAAGTTGATGATGAACGTGGTGCGCACATAATCTTCGGCGTACACCATCCTTTGCTGTTCAGGAGTTAGAATCGAAATTTTGATCTGATAGACGTAGGAAAGAACAAACAACCCCAGACTGACAAGACAAAAGAGAATAGCCAGGTATCTATTTCGGTAACCAAACAACGCTAGTGCCATCAAACCAGCGATAATGAAGTAGATGTAAGTGCCCGCGCGGTACGAATCATTGCCGGAGAAAACATAGATTAGAAAATTAGCTGCCGTTAAAAGCAAAAAATTGGCCGCCTGGTATTTTTCTTTCCGGTTTAAAACAATGGCAATGAAGCAAACGATAATTAAGCCAGTGTAGAAGCCGGCAAACGCTACTATCCCGTTGTACCAATCGATGAAGAGATAGAACAAGCCAATAAAAAAAGCGATAAGCGCCAGTTGGCCACGCAACATCGCCGATTTGTAGGCTGATTTTGATGCGATGTATTTATCTTTTCCGATCAGGATCGTTCGGATCAACCCGCTAAGCGCCATATCAAACAGAAAGTTTAAATATAGTTTCAAAAAGACGAGCATAAAAATAAATATGCATTTTAGGTTCACCTTTTTGGTATCTTGGCAGGCATGAAGATGCCGTTTAAAAAGATCGGATTGGCGGTAGCATTTTCGCCTACCTCACGCGCTTTGCTCATGGAAGCATCGCGATGGGCGGTGATGTATCGGGCTGAATTGGTGTTAGTGCATGTAGGCCCAAAAACACAGGCAGCGGAAGAGCACATGCAGCAACTAGTTACCGACATCGCGATTACTCCCACCATTTTGTGGAGGCAAGGAAATCCAGTCAAAGAAATTTTAACTTTTTGCCAAGCAGAGAATATCGATTTGTTAGTAGCCGGCGCACTGAAAAAAGAGAACCTGTTGCAAAACTATATTGGTACAGTGGCTCGTAAAATTATGCGCAAAGCCGACTGCTCTATTCTGATGATTCAAAATCCTTCGTTGAACGAAAAACAAATACAAAACATAGTTGTAAACGCCGAAGATAGTCCTTATGTAGAACAAGCCATTGAGGTAGCCTGTACCGTCGGTGAATTGGAAAACGCGCAATGGGTTCATGTAACTCGCGAATTGAAGTTGCTCGGATTAGCCCTGGCTGCCAATGAGCAATGCACCGAAGAAGAATACCACGAGAGTATGCAGGGTATGGTACGCGAAGAGGTAGACGAAGTAGAAAAGATTCTGGGTCAGGTTCCCCATCGCAAGGTAAAAATCAACATCAAAATGCTTTCCGGAAAATCAGGCTATGAATTGGCACTCTTCGCTGAGCGCAAAAAAGCTGACCTGCTGGTGGTCGGTGCTCCGGAGCGTAGGTTCATACTCCTCGATCGCATATTTCCCCATGACTTAGAATATATATTTGCCAACATGCCATGCGATTTGCTGGTCGTAAACCCCAAAAAGAAAAATCATGGGTAAGCTTAGTCATGCGGATGTTGTTCATTTGCTGATGCAGCTCAGCATTATGTTGCTGCTTGGCCGGCTGCTGTCGGAAGCATTGCGAAAATTTAAGCAGCCCGCAGTAATTGGCGAGATCATTGCCGGCATTTTACTGGGTCCTACCATTTTAGGTATGATTAAACCGGAATGGTTTCATGCGCTTTACCCAGTACCGAGCGCTACCGCAACAGTGCTTACAGGCTTTGTGCAAGTGGCGGTGATTATGCTCTTATTCATTGCAGGCCTGGAGGTTGACCTACACATCGTTTGGCAACAAGGCAAGCAAGCACTGTCTACCAGCTTACTCGGCTTGATTGTTCCTTTCTCCTTTGGCTTTGTATTTCCCTATTTCTTTCCAGATTTTTTTGGCATAGCCGATCAACATGAGCAATTAACGTTTGCATTGTTTATGGGCACAGCCATGGCCATTTCGGCATTGCCGGTTATTGTGCGCATTTTAATGGACTTGAATCTTTTCAAATCAAAGATGGGTTTGTTGGTAGTAACATCTGCTATGATAGACGATCTGATCGGTTGGCTGATCTTCTCGGTTATTCTTGGCATGATTGGCAAGCGAGGCGATTCTTTTTCAATCCTCAATACGGTGTTGCTCACCATTGGCTTTGTGGCCATCATGCTGACACTTGGTAGAGGTTTGCTCAATCGTATTTTGCCTTGGATCAACAAAAAATTAGCTTGGCCAGGTGGCGTGTTGTCCATTTCATTAGCGCTTTGTTTTTTAGGTGCGGCCTTTACGGAATACATTGGCTTACATGCCATCTTCGGAGCTTTTATAATTGGTGTGGCCTTTGGAGATTCAAAGCACTTTAGTGAGCGCGCCAAAGAAATCGTGCATCAGTTTATCAACAACATTTTTGCACCGCTCTTTTTTGTTTCCATCGGGTTGCGCGTCAATTTCATTACCAATTTTGACTGGGCACTAACATCTGTCATTTTGTTGATCGCTTTCGCGGGAAAGATTATCGGCAGTGGATTGGGCACACGGCTAGGAGGGTTTTCGTGGCGCGAGTCGCTGGCCGCTTCATTTGGTATGAATGCACGCGGTGCGATGGAAATTATCCTCGGATTGGTCGCATTAGAAAACGGACTGATCAACGAGCGTGTATTTGTTTCATTGGTAATTATGGCACTCATTACCAGTATTACCAGTGGCCCGCTGATGAAGTGGGTGCTCAAGCGATAATTACTTCAGGAGCCATTTTGATTTGGTCAATGTGTGGCGTTCACGTAATTTTAGGGCACCTCTAAAAACTCAATTCACCCTTCTCTCTATGGAGAAGGGCAAGGGTTGAGGTGATAAAAAGAAGGGTTTTTAGAGGCGCCCTTTAAAGCCCGATATTGGAAAAAATTAGACTTCTATTATTATGAATCAGGCCATTGTGAATAATCACTTGTACGAGGTAATCGAGAAAGACAATGGCTTGTTTGTGAACGAAGCGTTAATGGATTGGGACTTTGTTAAAATTTCTGAGGGTCACTATCACATCCTTTATAAGAATAAATCCTACCGGGCTGAGTTAGTAAAATGGGATGCACAGGCCAAAACAGTTGTACTCAAAGTAAACCAGCAGATTTTCACGGTAAACGTAAAAACGAAAATGGATTTGTTGCTGGAGAAAATGGGCATTAGCAATGCCAGCAGCAATAAACTGAATTTTGTGAAGGCACCCATGCCGGGATTGATCATTGACCTGAAAGTGAAAGCGGGTGATACGGTAAGCACGGGAGATGTATTGTTGATTTTGGAAGCAATGAAAATGGAAAACATCCTCAAAGCAACTGGAGATGGCGTGGTGAAGGAAGTGAAAGTAAAGAAAGGCGACAGCGTTGAAAAGGGACACGTGTTGATTGAATTTTAAACCAAACACATGGATTCATTAAAGGATTCGATTGTTAAATTCTTGCGACTTGATAACCTGATCAGTAATCTGACTGGCTATGTGGAAGCTCAAGTGAAGCTCGCCAAGTTGGAAGTACGCGATGAGGTGGCCAAAATATTATCGCGTGGACTTGTAATTGGATCCATGTTGCTATTTGCTTTTTTGTTTCTACTTTTCTTTAGCGTGGGGATGGCGCATTACTTAAACGGAGTTTTTGAAAAGCCCTTCATTGGATATTGGCTGGTGGCTTTATTTTATGCCATACCCTGTATCGTATTTTTATTTTTCTATAAACCGATTAGCACAGCCATCGAGAAATATTTTGCCAAGCACATAAAAAACAAAGACAAATAGCATGGAATTGTTAGAGACACAAGATCCGGAACGCAGAAAACTGCTTGAAACGTCCAATCGACATAAGCGCGAGCTTGAGAAAGAAGTGAAGGATATGTCTGACAAAACAGAAAAAGTTGTAAAGAATGCACTGATCATTGGCGGAGTGTTGGCAGTTTCATATTTGTTGGTAAGTCAGCTTGGATCGGGAAAAAAGAAAAAGAAACTAAAGATAAAACCAACAACCTCGGTATCAGCAGTTGAGTCAGAAGAAGATGACGAGCCTGAAGCACCTAGCGTTTTTGCACAAATAGGATCCAAAGTGGTCGATACCGCTACACTTGTTTTACTCGACTTGGCCAAAGAAGCATTGGCAGAGTTTCTTAAAAACCGGAAGCAGAAAGATGGCAATTCTTAAAAACTTAGAAGCGCGCTACCGCGAAGGAAAAAAATCCATTGCCGTTCTGGTTGACCCGGATAAGGTGGAAGACCCTGCGGAATTAGATCCGTTGATCCGCCTGGCCAACGAAAATTGTGTCGACTTCTTTTTTGTAGGTGGAAGTTTGGTGACCACCACCAACATGGGCGATGTGATCAAACACATCAAAGAAAATGTTTCCATTCCGGTGGTGTTATTTCCCGGCAGCTCACTTCAGATTGAACCATCCGCCGATGCCATTCTTTTTCTGTCACTTATCTCAGGTCGCAATCCTGATTTGTTGATTGGACAACATGTCATTGCCGCTCCCATTTTGAAAAGCAATAAACTGGAAGTGATGCCAACAGGATATTTGTTGGTGAATTCGGGTAAAACCACTTCCGTGGCTTATGTGAGCAATACAACGCCCATTCCGGAAGATAAATATTCATTAGCAGCTTGCACCGCACTCGCTGGCGAAATGCTCGGCCTGCGCCTGATATACCTCGATGCGGGAAGTGGCGCTGAGCGCGAAATCAATGCAAAAATGATCAGCACGGTGCGCAAAACCATCAATGTGCCACTGATTGTGGGTGGTGGCATCAACAGCAGCCGCAAGGCCATTACCGCCCTGGAGGCAGGAGCCGATCTTATTGTGATAGGCAATGCTCTTGAAAAAGACCCCAACCTACTTACCGAAATTGCCGATAAAATCTACGATTGGAACCAGAGTGTGAAGACGGAGCGATAAGTTTTAACTATACTTAAAAAGATGTTCCAATTCTTGAGCTTCTTTAGGTATACTTAAAAGTTCTTGTTTTAGTTAGCTCTTCAATTCTAAATTGAAAGAGCTGTGTAAACCGAAGCCCAAAAACTTTCGTTTCCCATTCCCTAATAAATTCCTATTTTTGCACACCCATTTTGGGCAAAAAACCCTTAAATCATGGAAAAAAAGATAGTTCGGGTAGGAAACATAGAGTGTGGAAGCGATGAGCTTTTCCTCATTTCCGGACCTTGTGTAATCGAAGAGGAGAAAATAATGATGGAAACAGCCGAAAAACTCAAGGGTATTTCGGAGCGTTTGAACATTAAAATCATCTATAAGTCGTCTTTTCAGAAAGACAACCGTAGCAGCCTGAAATACTACACCGGCCCCGGTTTGGCAAAGGGCGTAGCACTTTTAGCGAAAATTAAGGAGCAATTTGGATTCCCGCTGTTGACAGATATTCACTACCCCGATCAGGCAAATGCAGCCGGAGAGGTAATTGATGTACTACAAATCCCTGCTTACTTGTGTATGCAAACCGATTTGATGGTGGCTGCCGCAAAAACCAAGCGTGTCATCAATATCAAGCACGGTCAGTTTTTGGCTCCGGATAACATGAAGCACCCGGTTGGAAAGTGTGTGGACAGTGGCAACGACCAGATCATTTTGACTGAGCGTGGCTTTACATTCGGATACAACGATTTGATTGTAGACCCTCGCAGCTTCTACCACATGAATAAAATCGGATATCCGGTTGTATTTGATGTAACGCACGCCATCCGCAAGTATGGAATTCCAAGTGCCGATGCAAAAGGTGGTGCCCGCGAATTTTTACCCGTGCTTTCACGCGCAGGTATCGCAGCAGGAGTAGATGGTGTATTCATCGAAGCACATCCCGATCCTGACAAAGCATTGTGTGATGCAGCCAGCCAGCTCAACATCAATCACCTCGAAGAATTTTTAAAACCGCTTATTGAATTACACAATGTGGAAGTGAAGTTCCGCGAAAAATCTCTTATTACTCATTAAAAAAACGTAACACATGGAATTGTATTTAGACTCAGCTGACCTGAAAGAAATCGAAGAAGCATTTCAGCTTGGCTTTTTAAACGGACTTACTACTACACCTACCTTTATGCACCGTGGTGGTGTAACGGATGTGGATGGTTTGATTGTAAAATTATCCAAGATCGTTCCGGTACTTCAGATCGAAGCTTTGGGAAATAACGCCAACGAGATTTTAGCAGAAGCAAAACGTCAATTAGACCTGGGTCTTGATCCAAAGAAAACCGTTTTCAAAATTCCTGTTTCTTTAGAAGGTGTGAAGGCGTGTAACTTATTGCGTAAAGAAGGTTTATTGGTAAACGTACACTTGATCTACACACTGCAACAAGCGTACATGGCGATGCACGCAGGTGCTTCCTATGTTTGTCCGCTGGTGGGTCGTTTGCAAGATCAAGGTCACGATGCATTGGATTTAGTGAGCCAGTGTGTAATGGCCGTTGATCATTATGGATACGATACAAAAATCATGTTCTCATCGGTGCGCCATGCAGAGCACGTACGTAATGCCATCAATATTGGTGTTCACACCATCACCGCTCCATGGAAAGTGATGAAGGCGTTGACTGACAACAACCTCACTGCATTGGGAACACAACAATTTGTAGAACACACTAAGTTGATGACCGTTCGTGTGAAAGATGTGGTAAGCAGCAAGAATCCAATTGTAACAGCAGATACTTCTGTAACAGATGCGTTGGTGAAAATGACCGAGTATGGTTTTGGTAGCATTACCGTTACCAAAGACAGCAAAGTGGTAGGCGTATTTACCGATGGTGATTTGAGAAGAAAATTGCAGGAAAGTGGCCGTGATATTTTGACAAAGAAAGTGGGAGAGTTTGAATATAAAGAGCCTGTTTCTATCGACTCAGATGCTTTGTTGAATGATGCAGCTGATTTGTTCAAGAAAACAAAAGTAGATACAATTTTAGTGACTGAAGGTGGCAAGCCGGTAGGCATGCTTGACATTCAAGATCTGAAAGACTAATCATTCATTTCTTGGAAGCGGCCGGTATACAATCTTTATTCGCTGAAACGGGCGGAAGGTTTTGTGTACCGGCCGCTGACATTCAGCGGAAGCTGGAAAAAATCAAGGCGTTTGTTTTTGATTGGGATGGCGTTTTCAACGATGGCTCCAAACGCGACCTGACAGGCAGTGGCTTTTCGGAGCCCGATGCCATGGGAACCAACATGCTGCGGTTTAGCTATTGGCTTGAAAATAAATCGTTGCCACTAACGGCCATCATCACCGGAGAGGAAAATGAATCTGCCGGCTTCTTGGGAAAACGCGAGCACTTTACAGCTATCTATTTCAAGGCTTCGAATAAAATCAAATCGTTTCATCATTTTTTAAACGCACATCAACTGAAAGGCGAGGAGGTAGCTTTTGTATTTGATGATGTATTGGATTTGGCCGTAGCGCGCGAATGCGGAATTAGGATTGCGTGCCATCGAAAAGCAAATCCGCTTTTTAACCAACACCTTGTTCAGTTTCAATTGTGTGATTATTTCACTTCGGGTTCTTCGTATCAGGTACGTGAAGCTAGCGAGCTACTGATGGGCTTACGCGGCAACTACGACGAGGCAATTCAGCACCGCATGAATTTTACGGAGACCTATCAAACCTATCTGGCCCAACGCCAACAAGTAGCCACCGAAGTTTTTATCGGCATTAGCTGAGATTACCAGATGCTAACGGCAACGAAAAGCTGAAGGTAGAGCCTTTGTTCAGCGTGCTTTCGCACCAAATTTTTCCGCCATTTTGCTCAACAAATTCTTTGCACAACACCAGACCAATGCCGGTGCCCTTTTCTTCGCGTGTGCCTAGGGTGGAGATTCCCTTCAACGAAAAGATGTTTTCCAAGTAGCGTGGCTGAATTCCTTTGCCGGAATCAGCAATGGAAATAATCAAGTACGTATCATTTTTTTCGATGACACATTGCACCGATCCGCCAACGTCGGTAAACTTGATGGCATTCGAAAGCAGGTTTCGAATCACCGTTAGTATCATGTTTTTGTCGCCATAGGCCACTGGAGCATTGATTGCTTGCAAGCTTACCTGAATGTTCTTTTGTTCAATTTCACCCTTCAAAAGATTGATGGTGTTTGCCGCCAACTCATCGACATGCACATGCTCGAGAGAAAACAATTCGCCTTGTATTTGGGTGCGCCCCCAGATCAATAAATTTTCCAGAAAGGAAGTAGTTTGATTCAGTTGTGCATCCAGATTTTTTGCCAGTTCGTCAAACTCTTCTTTTGATAACGCACCCATTCGCAAAATAGAGAGCGTTCCCTTTAGTGAATTCAGAGGTCCTTTTAAATCATGCGCTACCACCGAGAATAGCTTGTCTTTCACCTGATTCAATTCTTCCAGCTGCTCGTTTTTCTTTTGAATTTCTTCTGTGCGGTCTTTTACTTCTTGTTCCAGTTTTTCCTTGGCGATATGTTCCAGTTGAAGCTCTTTCTCTTTGACCTCTTGATTTTCACGCACCAGCAAGTTGATGCGATCGCCCAGCGCAAAAGAGATAAATAATGTTTGCAAAATTCCGCCTATGTACAAGGCCATATCGGTAAGCCAGTTAGCCGGTATAAAACCCAAGTTGCGAAGCGAAAAAAGTGCAGCAGCAAGCAACAAGGCTACCCAGGCGAGCAAGAAGTATCGGGCCGGTCGATAGTTTTTATAGAAAGAATAACCGGCACAGATCAAAATAAGTAAGCAATTGAGGAACGTAAGTACATGCAATGCCTTAAATGAGATGGGGAACAATAAAATGGCAATCACTGCGCCGATGGTAACAATGATGTTGGCTTTCAGAATGGTATCAAGCGCAGGGCTAAATGATTTTAAATTTAGAAAGGATCGAGTGAGCATTGCGGAGCAGATTACAAATAGAGGCCCGCTGAAAATGGTGAATAATTTTTCAGCAACGATGTAGTCGCCGTAGAAATATAAAAACCCATACCCTTGAAAAAAGGAAATGACATTGGTGCCCGAAGCGAGTGTAAAAACATAGTAAAGTGTTGTCTTATCACGAATGGAAAAGAACAAGAATAGATTATAAAAAATCATGATCAGCATCATGCCATAAAAAATGCCATTCATAAACTGAATGCGATACTGACTTTCACCAAATTCTTCTTTACTCCAAAATGTAATGGGCACTTGTATGGAAGAGGTGGAGCGCACCTTAAAATATAAGGTGAGTGTATCATATCTAGCCAGCGGCAGCGAAAAAGTAATGTGCCGGTGTTTGATGGTGCGTGTGGAAACAGGATAATGATCGCCACCCACTTGATTGTGCCAGCCGGTAGAGTCCCGGTAGAAAAGTTCGACACTATCCAAAGGTGGGTAGGCAATCTCTGCCAGCCAATCGTTGATGGTGGTGTTGTGGTCTATTTTTACTTTGAACCAATGAGTAGCGTTGTCAAAGCCCTTCGAAGGAGCACGCATGGCATGCAGCGAATCAAAAGGCATGGCGGAAACATCGTTGATGGAGAGCGCATGTGTGCGATCGCGCAGGTAGCCCATTTTGCCGAGTACCTCCGCAGCCTGATTCTTTTCATTCAGCTCAATAACCGGAATGGAGTTTTGTGCTAGCGAACTCGCCGAAAGCGTCCATAGACCCAAGATTATTAGATGCACAAGCAGCAAGCCTCTCATTGATGCGGAAGATAACGGCCTGCTAAGATAAAATAATTATACTACCTTTTTTCGAATCTGCTTGGCGTAGGTGCGGCTCACCGGAAAACTCTTACCGCTCTGCATTTTTACCACCATGCCACCATTAAAGTGCCGTTCAATTTCTTTGAGGTAGTTCACGTTGATAATGGTAGAGCGGTGCACGCGGATAAAAATATCCGGATTCATCAGTTCTTCGAGTTTGCCAATGCCAGATGAACTGACGAACTGATCATTTTTTGCCGATATGATGGTGTAATCACCAGATGCTTCAAGATACACAATCTCTTCTACCGGCAGATTAAACAACTTTTCTGATTTCTGCACAAAAATGTGCGAATCGTAGGTTCCTTTGTGGTTGACCTGACGCAGACTTCCCAGCAAGTTTTCGAGGCCGCCTTCTTCCATTTTTTTGCGTTTGAGGGCGCGTGTTACTGCCTGACGAAACCTCTCTTCATCCAATGGTTTGAGCAGGTAGTCTACAGCATTTTTTTCGAATGCACGAATAGCATATTGATCGTAAGCTGTGATGAAAATAACATAGGGTTCGTGATCGATTTCATCCAATACCTCAAACCCAGTCATGCCAGGCATTTGCACGTCCAGAAAAATGAGATCGGGCTTCAGTTTGTTGATCTTCTCAATCGCTTCAGAACCTTTCGAGCATTCGTCTAATAATTCAATGCCTTCCATTGATTCCAGGTATTCGCGTAAAAGATCGCGGGCGAGTTTTTCATCATCAATGATCAGGCAGGTAGATTTTGTCATATGCTTTGGGCTTGTAATATTTTTTCCTTGTTAACAACCATTTTATCTTCTACAAAAAAGCGGACACTGTACCCTTTTTCGGATGCAACCACTCGTAAACCCGATTGCTGACCAAAATAACTTTTCAACCGCAAGTCCGTGTTGGCCATCCCAATGCCACTGGAACTGCCATCCATTACCTTTTGGGCTTTCGAGCCAAGTCCATCATCGCGCACTTCAAACATAATCACCTTGCCGGAGCGTCTTACCAAAAGAGAAATGGTTCCTCCTTCTTCTTTGGGGCCAATTCCGTACTTCACAGAATTTTCAACCAGAGGCTGGAGAATCATCGGAGGGATTTCAATATTCAGGCATGTTACATCAATATCCTTCTCAAAACGTAACCGATCGCCGAATCGTACCTGCTGAATCTTTAAATAGTTTTCAATGAACTCGATTTCGTCACTCAACTTCACCATCTCTTCGCTTTGTGCATCCAGCGCATAGCGAAAGATATCCGACAAATTGGTGATAACTTTTCGCGCCTGCTCTTTACTGGTGTTTACCAGCGTGCTGATGGAATTGAGTGTATTGAAAAGAAAGTGTGGATTGATTTGTGATTTGAGCAAAGAGATTTGCATCTCTTTGTTTTTGATAGCCAGCAAACTCTTTTCTTTCTCTTGTCGCTGAATTCCCTGAAAGTAGCGGATGACGTAATAAATACCAACGGTAATGATGTATTGATCGTGAAAGCGAAGCGCCTCCCAACTTAGCAACTCCAGCATGTATTCCTTCCAATGCTCAAAGTACACCAAACCATCCATATAATCATTAAAATAGTAGGATAGCGTGCCCATCAAAAAAAAGAAAGTGATGATGCCAAACACGTGGCCCGCAATTTGAACTACCGGACGAAACGATGACAGCCAGTGCGACCAGATGAAAATTAAAATGATAAACATGCACAGCGCCTCATATAAAAAGAAGGCATTCCACAACACATAGTAAGCCGGGTTTACCAACTGCCATTCAATGATTGCACTGATAGCAAAGTTGATAAAATACCAAAGGCAAATCAGCCAATAGGCGCGTTTCCAAATTTTCGGTATGCGATCGAGTAACTTCAATAAGGTAAGATTCTTTATAAAAATAACAATTTGTAGCCAAACGCTTTTGATTGCCGCAAGAGCGCGATGAATTGACATATATTTCGATGGGTGACGATAATCTTCCACCTAATTATGTGCTAACTTGGGCGAAGTATTGCCGATATGAAATATTGCATTACCAGTTGGTTGCTTGTGTGCGTGTGCTTTTGTTATGCACAGCGCATTACCGTTTCGGGTCGGATTGTCGATCAGGAGAACAATGAGGCACTTCCTTTTGCCTCCATTGGAATTCAAGGCAAGCCGTTGGGTACCATTAGCAATTTGCAAGGAGAATTTGACTTTCATATTGATAATACATTGCGCAACGATATTCTGGTTGTGAATATGCTCGGGTATAAAACGTTTGAGCAACCCGTGTGGTCGTTGCTCACCGATACACTCGTGATACGCTTGGCACGAGCCAACTATTTGTTGCAAGAAGTTACCATTAAAGACTCGTTGAACGGAGGCGACATTATGCGCATTGCGCTTTCACGGATGGATGACAATTATCCTTCGCAACCTTTTTTAATGGAAGGTTTCTATCGCGATCTAAAAAAAGTAGCAGACACGTACATTTCGCTGCTCGAAGCAGCAGTTGAGATATACGATGAAAATTATCAGGCACCGCGCAATAAATACAAGCTGCGCGAACGCGTGGCCTTGAAACAAGTGCGCCGGAGCCTGGGCTATGGTAGTAAGTTCACTACCTTTTTTGATCAGGGTAATTTGCTGGAAGACCTTCTGCTGCACAATAGTATTCGCTACCGCCATTTGCCGGACGAAGAAGAATTTCTGCTACTGCTCACACGTGAAAAAGATAGCTACTTCAATCATCAGCCCGTGTATGTCATCACCCTGCAGCAGGATGGCATGATTCTGTATGTGGATAAGAAGACATTTGGCATTATCCATCTGGAAGACGAAAATATTTCTGATGACTTTGTCGGGAAAAAGGGCGGAATGATCAGCAAATTAGTGAAGGTAAAACGTATAGTCGATTTTAAGCAATACGAAGGAAAACTTTTTTTAAACTACCTCACGGTGAATTCGCAAATCAACTGGTACGATGCCAAGACCAACGCATTAAAATTTGAGACAGAACTACAGCAGCAGCTACTGATTAATGCCATTGACCCTAACACACAAAGAAAAATTAACTCGCGGCAAAAGATGAAGGGCTACGGTCTGCAATTTCAAGATGAGGCGTACGACAAAGAATTTTGGGACAACTATAATGTGATCAAGGAAAGTACACTCGATCGTAAAATCATTGAAGATCTGGAACGGGAAGAGCCTTTGGAAAGTCAGTTTAAAGATGGCGACTAGTACGTAAACTCACCCAGTCCCTGGCGCACGAGCACAGGCTCGCCCGAGGAGAAATCAACGATGGTGGAAGGCACATTGCCTCCTTGCCCTCCGTGAATCACTAAGTCTACTTTGTTTTTAAAGTCCTCGTAAATTTCTTCCGGATCAGTCGTGTACTCTTTGATTAAGTCGTCATCTTTAATGGACGAGGTAATCAGCGGGTTGCCCAACTCTTTCACAATTTCTACCGGTATGGCGTGGTTTGGAATTCGAATCCCCACCGTTTTTTTATTCACCCCTAAAATTTTCGGGACATTGGAGTTCGATTCGAAGATAAATGTGTAAGGGCCGGGCAGCAAATTCTTCAATATTTTAAACGCCGGCGTATCAATCCGTTTTACATACTCCGAAATGTGACTGAGGTCGTTACAAATAAACGACAAGTTCATTTTTTGTGGCTTGATATTTTCTATTTGACACAGGCGCTCTACCGCCCGTTTATTCATCAGGTCACAACCAATTCCATAAATCGTATCGGTTGGGTAAACAATTACGCCTCCGCGTTGAAGTATCTCAACCACTTTGCTGATTTTGCGTGGTTCTGGGTTAAGCGGATGAATGGTTAAAAATTCGGCAGCCATACGCGTAAAGGTAGATGATTTTGCAGAGAGAAGGGGCACAGACTCTCACCAATTAATCAATCGGTCGCCTTTACTGATCATCAAATACTGACTATACTTTTGTATTTTTGAGGTCAACTTTAGTTATGGCAGAGGTAAAGAAAATCAAGCTCGTTTTATTTTTGGTAGGGTCAGTATTGTTGATTTCGTTCACATTTTACGCTTACCAGATTGTGTATGTACCGAATATTTTGGTAGAAGGTGACGACCGCGTATTCATTGTGAAGCCCGGTTCGAGCTACCAAACGGTGTTGACGGATTTGGGCAAAGGCCGATTTGTAAATGACATGGTATCATTTAGTTTTCTGGCGCGCCTTTCCGGTTATGATAAAAAAATTGTACCTGGTCGTTTCATTCTGCGCAAAGGCATGACCAATTTGCAAGCCATAAAAATTTTAAAAACAGGTAAGCAAGAGCCTGTTAAAATTACTTTTTCGTATGTGCGCCTCACCGACGAGTTGGCAGAAAAATTGACACGAAACATTGGTGTGTCGCAAGACGAGTTTAAGGATGCGCTGGATGCGTTTGTCGAAAACAATAAAGAAGGCTTCACCAAAGAAAATGTGCGCTGCATGTTTTTGCCCAACACGTATGAAGTGTACTTCAATGTGCAGCCCGCCGACTTGATTGAAAAGATGCACGAAGAGTTCAATAAGTTTTGGAATGAAAAGCGCAGAGAAAAAGCAAAAGCAATAGGACTAACTCCCATTGAGGTTTCCATTCTGGCCTCTATTGTGCAGGCAGAAACGGTGAAGCAAGACGAGGCACCATTGATTGCCGGCTTATATTTAAACCGGCTGAAGAAAGACATCGCATTGCAGGCAGACCCAACGCTGGTTTATGCTTCAGGCGATTTTGGTTTAAAGCGCGTGCTGAATGGACATAAAGAAATTGATTCGCCCTACAACACCTACAAAAATGCCGGTTTGCCGCCAGGGCCAATTAATGTGCCGCAGATCGCTAACATTGATGCGGTGCTTAACTACAAAAAGAGCAACTATTATTATATGTGTGCCAAAGAAGACTTTTCGGGGTACCACAACTTTGCGGCTAATTTAAGTGAGCACAATATCAATGCACGCAAGTACCAAAAAGCATTGACTGCAGAAATGAAAAAAGCGGAGGCTAATAAAAAATAATGTATACATCAGAGACATTTGTGCGCGTGCGCTATGGAGAGACAGACCAGATGGGCTATGTGTACTACGGCAACTACGCTATGTACTATGAGGTGGGCCGTGTGGAAAGTTTGCGCCAGTTGGGGCTTACATACAAAGAGTTGGAAGATATGGGTGTAATGATGCCGGTGTTGGAAAACAAATCGAAGTTTCATCAGGCCGCATTGTATGATGATCATCTGAAAATTGTGACCACCATTCGTGAGAAGCCAAGCGTTAGGATCGCTTTTTATTATTCGATTTTTAATGGCTCCGGCAAATTGATTCACGAAGGAGAAACCCACTTGGCCTTTGTCGATAAACAAACCGGCAAACCTTGTCGGCCGCCGCAGGTTTTTATGGATGTGCTAAAGCCTTACTTTTAAATAAGTAGCCGCTACACTTCGCATGGAGTGGAGGAGAAAGAACTAACTTTAGGGCACCTCTAAAAACTCAATTTCACCCTTCTCACTGTGGAGAAGGGAAAGGGTTGAGGTGATAAAAAGAAGATTTTTAGAGGTGCCCTTTAAACCGATTCACATTTTCAAATTGAATAATGAAGTACGTAACCAGAAAGAGAATTCTTCAATATTCAACTGCACGCACCAGCCGCAGTTGGCTGAAGCGTATTAAGTTTAAACGCTACGACAACCTGTCACTCTATAAATTCCTGAAAATCTTCGGACACAATATAGAGGAAGATGAAATTATGGATCGTGCCAATGGCGTGGCGTACAATTTTATCTTAGCTACTTTTCCTGCCATCATTTTTCTTTTCACGTTGTTGCCGTATATCTCTGTTTATTTTCCGGAGGTAACAACTGAATCCATCATGGATTTTATCAAAGAGTTTGTGCCATCTACCATGTATGGTGCCATCGCTTCAACAGTATTTGATATCATCAGCAATCAGCGTGGTGGCCTTCTTACATTCGGATTTGTTTTTGCATTGTATCTTTCATCAAATGGCATGATGGCGTTGATGCGCGCATTCAATGCGTGCTACCGCACGGTAGAAAAAAGACATTGGATTCGAATGCGTCTTACCTCATTAGCGCTTACCCTAATGCTTGCACTGGTGTTGGTGTCGGCCATCTTGTTGTTGGTTGTAGGTCAATTTACGCTTGACTATGTTACGAGCCACTTATCTGAATTTAGTCACCTCAATTTAGATCAGTATACCATCTACTTATTATTCATGCTGCGCTTTCTGGTCATCTTTATCGTGTTCTTCATTGCGATATCTTGTATTTATTTCTTTGGCCCGGCTGTGCATTACAACTGGAGTTTTTTCTCTATTGGATCATTGTTGGCCACACTTGCGATCTTAGGTGTTTCGTATGGATTTTCGTATTACATCACCAATTTTGGAAGTTATAATAAAGTTTACGGCTCCATTGGTGCACTCATTGCTTTGATGGCGTGGATTCAACTGGTCACAATCATTTTGTTGTATGGCTACGAGATCAACGCCAGTTTGCATTATGGTCGAAAAGTAGAAGCAGTGCAAGCCTTTCAACGCAAGTCAAGAATGGAGAGATCAACACGATAACGCAAAATGAATGAATCAGCAAGTCGAGAAGCTCTATCAAATAGCGTGTAAGCAGGAGCGATTCATCATCGGCTTGATGTCTGGAACTTCATTGGATGGATTGGACGTAGCGTTATGTAAATTTGGCAGCCACGGACTTAATACCAAAGTGGAGTTGATTGCTTTTGAAACATTCAGCTACGATGCCGCATTCAAACAAGAGATTAAATCTGTGTTTGCAAAAGAAGTAATCAGCTTGGAGAAAGTTTGCTTACTCAACCCTTGGATTGCAAAAAAACATGCACAAATGATTTTGCAGTTGTTAACGAAATGGGGTGTTGATGCCACGCACGTTGATTTGATAGCAAGCCACGGACAAACGATTTATCACGCTCCAGCACGTCAACACCAGCAAGAGAAGTTTGGAAATGCAACATTGCAAATTGGCGATGGCGATCATTTAGCTGTTGATACGGGAATCATTACCATTAGCGATTTTAGACAAAAGCATATTGCAGCAGGGGGCGAAGGCGCGCCATTGGCTGTGTATGGCGATTACCTGATTTTTTCGAAGCAAGGTGAGGACAGAATTCTGCTGAATATCGGTGGCATAGCCAACTTTACATTTTTGCCGGGCAACCTGCGTGCAGACGAGGTGTTCAGTACGGATGTTGGGCCCGGAAACACATTGATGGATGCACTTACGCAAAAGTATTTTCCGGGAAAGTATTTTGACGAGAATGCGGCTATTGCACTCGCGGGCAAGTGCAATCCTGAACTGCTGAACGAGCTAAAACAAAATCCATTTTTTAATCTTTCATTTCCGAAGACAACAGGCCCCGAAGTTTTTAATCTCGCTTATTTGGAGCGTGCACAACAAAAAACAAATACACCTCATCTGTCAGCGGAAGATTGTATGGCCACGCTCAATCAACTTACCGCTGATACGATTGTGGATGCGATGCAGAAGACACTTGGCAACAGCAATAATCTCGTCATCTATTCTAGTGGAGGCGGCATACACAATCCGTTGTTGATGGATCGCATACAACGTCAACTGGAAGAAGCTCGATTCTTAACTACGGCTGATCTGGGTATCAATCCGGATGCGAAAGAAGCTGTGCTGTTTGCAACTTTAGCAAATGAATGTATTTGTGGAGGTCAAGTTTCATTCGGCAGCGGTAGAGAAGGAATTCCTTCCGTTTCCATGGGGAAAATTTCTTTTCCGAGGTAATAACGACTAAGAAGTAAAATAAGCATTGTTAGGGGCAATATCGCGCGGACTTCCCTCGTCATTTGCCATTTGTAGAAATTCGTTGAATAGACAGTTGATTATCCGTATCTTTTCTTTGAATTAAAATATTTATAATATCCGAATCAACAGCACGATCAGTTAGATGCTGTTTCATTCGATAAAGACTATCAGCATGATACTATTTATTCGCAAGTGGTTACTCGTTTGTTGGGTAATGTTTCTTACGCAAACCGGGTTCTCTCAGCAACATATCAATTTTGATGACGATTGGAAGTTTAGTTTCGGTCACACAGAAAATCCAGCGAAAGACTTTAACTATTCGCTCACCACCCTATTTTCAAAATCTGGCAGCGCGATAAATACCGCGATCGATCCTAAATTTGACGATAGCAAGTGGAGGAGCTTAAGCCTTCCACATGATTGGGCGGTAGAATTGCCTTTTGTAAACTTAGATAACTTCGATGTGCAATCGCATGGCTATAAGCCGGTGGGCGGCCGTTTTCCGGAAACGAGTATTGGGTGGTATCGGAAAAAATTTACGGTGGCCAAGGCAGACAGCGGCCATCGATTTCAATTGCAATTTGATGGAATATTTCGCGATGCGCATATTTGGATCAATGGTTTTCATTTGGGCAATAATCAAAGCGGATATGTTGGAGTGTCATATGACATTACTGACTTTTTAAACTTTGATCGGCCAAATGTTATTGTGGTTCGGGTAGACGCATCGCAGTACGAAGGATGGTTTTATGAAGGAGCCGGAATCTACCGACATGTTTGGCTAAATCAATACAACAATCTACACTTTGCGCAAGGCGGAGTTTTCATTTACCACAACGTACAAGGAAGAGATGCATTCGTTACAATCGAGACCACCACGGTAAATCAAAATGAACAATCAGCATCAGCTACAGTTTACTCTTACATGACAGATCGGCAAGGAAAGAAAGTCGCCCAAACAAAAGAGCAAGCATTAACCCTTTCTGCGAATGGCCAAGTTACAACGAAGCAACAACTTACACTTTCTAACCCAAAATTGTGGTCGCTGGATGATCCATATCTCTACAAGGTATTCTCACTGATCAAGTCGGGAAATAAGATTATTCATGTTGAAAGAAATCGCGTTGGCATTCGCACCGTAAAGTTTGATTCAGAGAATGGTTTTTTCTTAAATGGACAATACGTTAAGATCAAAGGAACCAACAACCATCAAGACCATGCCGGGGTAGGTAGCGCACTACCGGATTATTTGCAATACTACCGCATCCGACTCTTAAAAAATATGGGAGCGAATGCCTATCGTGCCAGTCACCATGCGCCTACACCCGAACTGCTCGATGCCTGTGATAGTTTGGGAATGCTGGTAATCGATGAGCAGCGATTGTTGACCAGCAGCCCAGAATATCTTAATCAGTTTGAGCGACTTATTCTGCGCGATCGAAATCATCCATCGGTGTTTTTGTGGGCAATTGGAAATGAAGAAGGTTGGATACAAACCAACAGCATAGGCAAACGCATAGCCTTAACATTTTTAGCGAAGCAAAAAGAATTAGATCCTACCCGCACCAGCACGTATGCAGCAGATGTGGCAAACGTGTTTAAAGGAATCAATGAAGTGATTTCCGTTCGCGGTTTTAACTACCGTCAATTTGGTGTGGCCGATTATCATCGCGATCATCCCACGCAACCGATCATCGGAACAGAGATGGGGAGCACCGTTACCACGCGTGGCATCTACGAAAATGATTCTATTCGAGCCTATGTTCCAGACCAAGATATTACAGCACCTTGGTGGGCCAGCCGTGCCGAAGAGTGGTGGAAGCTAGCGGCAGTAAATAATTATTGGCAAGGCGGCTTTATCTGGACCGGGTTTGATTATCGAGGCGAGCCAACCCCGTATAAATGGCCAAACATCAGTTCACATTTTGGTGTAATGGACGTATGCGGCTTTCCGAAAAATATTTATTACTACTACCAAAGTTGGTGGACCGACAAAGATGTTTTACACATTTCTCCGCATTGGAATTGGCCGGAGAAAAGAGGGCAACCCATTGAAGTGTGGGTCAACTCCAATGCAGAGTCTGTGGAATTATTTTTGAATGGGAAAACGCAGGGCAAGAAAGAAATGCCGCACAATGGTCACCTAAATTGGTCGGTGGTGTATGAGCCGGGAACTTTAGAAGCAGTGGCGTATAAAAAAGGAAAAACATTTGCCAATAAAATTGAAACCACTCGCACACCTGCGGAAGTAGTACTCACACCCTACAAAACAACGGTACTCGCAGATGGGAAAGATGTTGCAGTAATAAATGTTTCTATCATCGATGCCCAAGGACGAGAAGTACCCAATGCCGATAACATGGTTCGGTTTTTTATTTCGGGCGATGCAAAGATAATAGGCGTAGGCAATGGCGACCCAAGTAGCCATGAGCCGGATAAGTGTGCAGAAGGCTCATGGCAAAGAAGTGCCTTCAATGGAAAATGTCAAGTCATCATTCAAGCAGGCAAAACTTCGGGCATTATTAAGTTTGAGGCGAAAGCTGCTGGTCTGTGGTCGGGCAGTACCGATATAATTTCGGTATCCAAAGGCAGCGCATCAAGTGTTTCGATTGATTCAAAATACCAATTGAAAGAAGACGCAGCAAAACCCAGAGAAGTAAGTAAAATGCTGGGTGCGGACATTTCTTTTTTGCCGGAGTTGGAAGCGCGCGGAATTAAATTTTCTGATAAAGGCGTGGAAAAAGATGCGATTGAAATCCTTAAAGATCATGGATTCAATTATGTGCGGTTGCGAATTTTTCACTCGCCTACAAATGAAAAAGGATATTCACCCGGCAAAGGTTTTTGCGATTTAAATTATACCAAGCAAATGGCGAAGCGAGCAAAAGCTGCCGGTATGAAAGTACTGCTCGATTTTCACTACAGCGATTATTGGGCAGATCCGGGCAAACAGCACAAGCCTGCAGCGTGGGAAGGTCTGTCTTTTTCTGTTTTAAAAGATTCTGTCTTTACCTACACGCTAAAAGTGATGGCGGCTTTAAAAGCACAAGGCACAACACCCGACATGGTGCAGATTGGAAATGAAATTAATCATGGCATCATTTGGCCCGAGGGTAGCGTTAGTCACCTCGATAGCCTGACGCAATTATTGAATGCCGGTACGTCAGCTGTTAAATCAATTGATCCCTCGATCATAATGATGTTACACGTAGCCCTCGGAGGGCAACACGATGAGTCTGTTTTTTTTATTGATAACATGATCGCCCGCGGAGTTAGTTTTGATGTGATCGGACAATCGTATTACCCCAAGTGGCATGGAACTTTAGATGACCTGCGCGATAACCTGACAGACTTAGTGAAGCGATACAACAAAGACGTAATAGTTGTAGAGTATTCGCAAAAGAAAGAAGACGTGCATAAAATTGTTTTTGACTTGCCGAATGGCAGAGGCAAAGGAACGTGCATCTGGGAGCCGCTGAATACATGGGAATCCATTTTTGAACGAGATGGAAAATCCAATGACCTCTTACCATTGTATGATGAGCTGTCTAAAAAGTATTTCAAGAAATAGGTTCCGGATCAGAGGGGGCATAGAGGGTGAAGCCGGGTTTGGTGATTTTCTTGGGCGGCTTTCGTGCTATCCGTTACAAGTCCTCGCCAGCCCGATATCGCTTGTGATTTAGGTGGGCTGACTGCGGGCTTTCCACTGCTATCACGGCCGCTAGAGCTTCGATAGTAAGTTAAATTCTAAAGAACAAATTGAGTTTCTATTTTGCAGCAAATCAATACCGCTCTTATCCGGTTCAAGCCTTATCCGGTTCAAGCATCCTGTTCTTATTCGGTTCAAGCGTCCCGCTTGGACCCCTCAAGATTTTGCTATAGAATTTTCAAGGGTATAATTTTAACTAGGTAAGTGACTGAGAATTTTGATTGGCGGTAAGTAGATTACAGAATTAAGATAAATCATTTAATGGAAGCCATAAGAATCTAATGGGATCATTCTAACTACAGCTCAAACCCCACCACCAACCCAACTTTTTCACTAAATTTACTCATGTTGATTAGCTGATTTCTTCATGACAAAAAAATACGACATCGTAATTATCGGAGCGGGGCACAATGGGTTGATAGCCGCCACCTATCTGGCAAAGGCGGGTAAAAAAGTACTCGTGCTCGAAGCGAATAACGAAGCCGGAGGCGCCACCACCAGCGTAAAAGTGTTTCCCGATTTTGATGCGCGTCTCTCACGCTATTCTTATCTCGTCTCTTTATTACCGGATAAGATTGTCAATGATCTGAATCTTAACTTCAAAGTGTTGTCGCGCAAGGTAGCGAGTTACACTCCTTATCATTTTCAAGGCAAGAACAATGGCTTGCACATTTCACGAATTTGGGACGACCAAACCGCTAACTCGTTTAACCAACTGCCCGGGGGTGAAAGCGAATGGAAAGCCTGGCAAAAATTTTATGGCGATATCGAACAGTTTGCGCAGCGCATCGCACCCAGCATGTTACAGCAGTTACCAACACGAAGTGAGTTGAAGAAAAATATCGGTATTGACGATGTTTGGAACGACCTGATTGAAAACCCGATTGGAGAAACGATTTCCAAACATTTCAAAAATGACATCGTGCAGGGTGTGGTGCTCACCGATGCATTGATCGGCACGTTTACATCGGCATATACATTACAAGCCAATATTTGTTTTCTCTATCACCTTATCGGGAATGGAAATGGCGAATGGAAAGTGCCGGAAGGAGGGATGGGAGCGCTGGTGAAAGAATTAGAAAGAGTTGCCACAGCCGCAGGTGTAACCATTGCACTGAATAGCCGCGTAACTCAGATCGCTTCGGATGCAAAAGAAGTAGTAGTAACTTTAGAAGACGGAAGCAGCTTCGCTTCTTCTTATTTATTGTCCAATGCTGCGCCACAAACATTAGCAAAATTGCGAGGCAAAAATCCGCCATCCAGTTTAGATGGTTCACAGATGAAAATTAACATGTTGGTAAAACAGTTGCCACGACTGAAATCCGGTGCCGATCCGAGCGATGCATTTGCCGGAACATTTCATATCAACGAAAGCTTTACGCAACTCGAGACAGCTTACGAACAAGCAAAGTCAGGGAAAATACCGGACAACCTGCCATTGGAAATCTATTGCCATACGTTGACAGATCCTACAATCCTCAGCGCAGACTTGCAAAGTAAAGGCTATCACACCCTGACATTGTTTGGACTTCATACGCCTGCCACTCTTTTTGATAAGGATAACAATGCAAAACGAGAGGAAGCATTGAAGTCCGCAATTCAATCATTAAATCAATACTTAGAAGACCCGATCGAATCGGCATTAGCCAAATCCAACGATGGCGAGTTAACCATTGAAGCAAAGACACCACAAGATATTGAAGAGGCTATCGGCTTGCCACGCGGCAATATCTTTCACCGCGACTTGGCTTTTCCTTTTAGAGAAAATGACGAAGCACTTGGTTGGGGAGTGGAGACAGATGATCCGCGCATTTTTATTTGCGGTGCCGGTGCCAAACGGGGCGGTGGTGTTAGCGGCATCCCCGGACACAATGCCGCGATGGCTGTTCTTGAACGGGATTAATCGACATTAAAAAAGCCTCACATTTGCGAGGCTTTTTCTTTTTGTGAGAAGCGGATTAAAATCCTCCTCTGTATTTGTAGGTCTTCGCTACTTTGTCAATGGCCACCATGTAGGCAGCAATGCGCAACGATACTTTATATTCAGTAGCCGTTTTATAAACATTGTCAAATGCATCTTTCATAATCCGGTCGCTGCGTCTGTTCACACGGTCAGCCGTCCACTTATAGCCCAAGCGATTTTGTACCCACTCAAAATAAGAAACCGTAACACCACCGGCATTCGCCAAGATATCAGGCACTACACTAATTCCTTTTTCGTAAATAATATTATCAGCTTTGGATGAAGTAGGACCATTCGCACCTTCTACAATCAACTTCGCCTGAATTTTTCCGGCATTGCTTCCGGTGATTACATCTTCAGTAGCTGCAGGAACCAACACATCAACAGGCAATGTCAAGATATCACCACTTCCAATTTTCTCAGCATTAGGAAATCCTTCCAATGAACCTTTGTTGGCATCGCGGTATTTTACAGCCGCTTCAATGTCAATGCCATTTTCATTGTAATATGCACCACCCAGGTCGCTGATGGCTTGCACTTTCAAGCCACGCTCCGATAACAAACGTGCAGCCCATGAGCCCACGTTTCCAAAACCTTGCACCGCACACGTTGCTTTGTACGGATTGATTTTTAATTTTTCCATCGCAGCTAGTGCAGATACCATTACACCACGGCCGGTAGCTTCAGTTCTTCCTAAAGATCCACCCAATACAATCGGCTTACCAGTAACTACGGCATTCACCGTCATACCTTGTGTTCGGGAGTATTCGTCCATCAACCAAGCCATTTCGCGCGGACCGGTTCCCATATCAGGAGCAGGAATATCTTTATCGGCACCGAAAATGTCGATCATTGACAAAGTGTAAGCACGCATCAGGCGCTCGATTTCACCGGCACTCATTTCACGTGGGTTGCAGGCAACACCACCTTTAGCACCACCATACGGAATATCTACTACGGCACATTTCCAAGTCATCCAAGCGGCCAATGCTTTCACTTCATCTAAGTTTACATGCGGATCAAAGCGGATACCTCCTTTAGAGGGTCCCAAAATTGTAGAGTGAATAACGCGGTAGCCTTCAAATACGCGGATGCTACCATCGTCCATTGTTACGGGCAATGAAACAATCACCTGACGGGCAGGCACTTTTAATACGTTGTACACTTCTTCTTCCAACCCTAAAATTTGAGAAGCGGTACGGAAGCGAGACATCATTGCCTCAAATGGATTCTCTTTGTCGAGTAACGGTGCAGGTTCGATGTAAGCCATAAAATGGTAGTATAGAATTTAAGTATTTAAATCTAGCTCGAAAACGGTTGCAAAGATATATAATTTGGCCAGATGGAGTAAGCCAATCCTAAAAAGTAGAATGTTTGGCGTTCCTTTTCAACCAAAGGATAAACAATCAGAAAATAGCAACTTTAGCAAAAAATGTTCGGTTGTTATGCCTTTCAGGCGATTGCCGTGGAATGGAATTGAAATTGATAAAAATCAACAATAATTGATGTTAAAAAATCTCTAAAAAGGCAACGATAAAAGGAGCCGAAATAAACAGCCCATCAAAGCGATCTAAAAAGCCGCCATGTCCAGGCAAACTATTTCCCGAATCTTTGATTTCAATACTGCGCTTCAACAACGATTCCACCAAATCACCATACACACCACCCACAATAATAATGGCGCAAATAGTTAGCCATTTCCATAACGCCAGCAGCGGGAAAAAGTAAGCCATCGCAATAGCCATCGCAAATGCGAGCAACGCACCGCCAATCACACCTTCCCATGATTTTTTTGGAGAGATGCGCTCGAACAATTTACGCTTTCCAAACATCGAACCGGCAAAGTATGCGCCTGTATCTGTCGCCCATAAAATAAAAAGCGAACCAAAGATGATTTCAAAGTTGTATTTGCCTTGTTCAAACGCAGCAATGTGCAAAAGCGCCAGTGGCACAGCAATGTAAAAGATGCCCAAAAAGGTAAAGGCAATATTGGTAAACGGCTTGCGCTCAAATTTTTTGTACAGCTTGATCATGTACACGCACGAGAGCAGTGGAAAGAAAATAAAGTAATAGCGATACGAGATCGAGCCACGCTCAATAAAAAACGAAAGAAAGAAAATCGTAAGTCCGCATATCGTGCCAAACGTTTTTTGTGGCACCATACCATCCAAACCGGAGAGTTTGTAAAATTCCCGTAAGGAAAAAAAGCAAATGATGAAGAAGATGACCAGATACGTCCACTCGCTATACACCACACCGAAAATAATACCGAATGCACCAAGCAGCGCTGTAGCCAAACGCTGCGGAAGGTTGCTGAATTTTTTTTGTGTTGCGCTCAAAGGGAAGGAGTTGAAGTGGAAAATCTCTTTTTGAAATAGAATAAGATAGCAATGGATAAAAGGCCGCAAACAATTACCGCGGGCCAGGGTGCAGCTTCGGGTTTATCAATATCGGTATTGATTATTTTTTGCTGAAACAGATAAATCATCACCAGCGAAAAACCATTGTTAAACAAATGCGCTGTAATCGGCACGATCAAGTTGCCAGACCAATAATATAAATAACCAAAGAGTGCACCCAACAGAACGCGTGGTACAAATCCAAAAAACTGCATGTGAATGGCGCTGAAGATTATCGCTGACACCCAAATCGCCACGTGAATATTGCCGCTGCCGCGCCATAACTCGCGCTGCACAATACCACGAAACAAAAACTCTTCGCAGACACCGGCTAAAACCCCCACTACAATAAATGCCAACGCAAACTCACCAAACGATTGAAAATTTGTGAGCATCTTAGTAACGTCGGCCAGTTCATTCTCTTTGTTGCGCGCCCATTCTTCAATGCCTTTCAGAAAATCAGGTAAACTGAGATTTTGATTCCAATCAATAATGGCGGAGTCGGCAACAGCAAATGAAATAACCAAGCCAGCCGCCACCAGAAGAGACAAGGGTTGCAAAGGCTGAAGATTAAAATAACTCAGATTGTTTTTGGTGAGAGCCTTCCAGATAAAATACGGAGCGATTAAAAATCCACCCAGACTAGTCATGCCTTGCATGACTAGAAACGGCACCCGCAGATTGTTGTCACTCGGGTTGAGCATGGCCTGCGATAAATCACCCTCGCCTGCGTACAACAAGTTTGCTAAACCTAAACCAACGGCTCCTCCCATCATCAGCCCTGCCAACGCACCAACTCCCACCAGCAACAACACCAGCCAAACAGGTTTTTCTTGATTCACTTCCATCCGTAAATAAAATAGTAATTTTGTGCTGCTTTAGGCAGACTAGCTCGCAAACAACGCAGTTTTTGAACGAATAATCAAACGTGGCAAAGATCGGTACCATAGATTTAGGAGAATTCCCTCTGTTGCTCGCCCCCATGGAAGATGTGAGCGACCCACCTTTTCGTGCCGTCTGCAAAGAAGGTGGTGCTGATTTGATGTACACCGAATTCATTTCCTCCGAAGGGTTGATTCGCGATGCCGCCAAGAGCCGTCAGAAACTCGATATCTTCGAATACGAGCGCCCTATCGGCATCCAGTTGTTTGGTGGCGACATCGGCAACATGGTACACTCGGCACAAATCGCTACTGAAGTAAATCCCGATTTAATCGATATCAATTACGGCTGCCCTGTGAAGGCAGTGGCATGTAGAGGAGCCGGCGCTGCGCTTTTGCAAGACATCCCCAAGATGGTGCAAATGACAGCCGAAATAGTGAAAGCAACTCACTTGCCCGTCACAGTGAAAACGCGCCTGGGTTGGGATGAAAATACCAAAAACGTAGTGGAGGTGGCCGAGCGCTTGCAAGACATCGGCATACAAGCACTTACCATTCATGGTCGCACGCGTGTTCAGATGTACAAAGGCTCAGCCGATTGGACGCTCATCGGTAAGATCAAAGAAAACCCGCGCATGAAAATCCCGGTGTTTGGCAATGGCGATATCGACTCGCCCGAAAAAGCATTGGAGTATAGAAATCGCTATGGCATCGATGGAATCATGATTGGCCGCGCTGCCATCGGTGCGCCTTGGGTGTTCAACGAAATCAAACACTTTTTTAAAACAGGCACGCATCTGCCGCCACCATCCATTGCCGATCGCATACAGGTTACGCGCAAGCACCTCGATTTCTCCATCCGCTGGAAGGGCGACAAGCTCGGCATTTTTGAAATGCGCAGACACTACACTAACTACTTCAAAGGCGTTACCGATTTCAAACCCTTCCGCATACGATTGGTAGAGGCGTTGACAGTGGATGAAATTCATCACATATTGAATGAAGTAAGCAATCACTATATTCAGGAATTGGTTTCGTAGATTAATCGTGTGCTCTTTTTTTTATAATTTTACGTTCCACCTACTATGTCACAACTTGTCTTAAACATCAAGAAAAAAAGCAAGCTCCCCTTTTTAAAGGAGTTGTTAAAGCACATGGAGTTTGTAGAAGTGGTGGAGTCAAAGCCAAAAAAAATGACCCCAGCAGAGAAAAGAATTTTGAAAGATCTAGATGAAGCCGTTGACTTCGTCAATAACTTCAAAAAAAATACTTCAAAGCAGAAATCGTTCGATCAATTGTTGCGTGAGCTATAAGCTAATACCAACACCTCCCTTTGAGCGTGAGTTGAAAAAACTTGCGAAGAAATACGTTTCCATTAAAAGTGATATTTCAGCATTAGCGGATGAATTGCTAATCAACCCACGCTTAGGCACTCCACTCGGAAAAGATTGTTATAAAATTAGGATGGCAATATCCTCCAAGGGAAAAGGGAAATCGGGCGGAGCAAGGGTAATTACATATGTTCAAATTGTTCAAGAAACAATCTTCTTAATTGCGGTTTATGATAAAGCAGAAATAAGCACCTTGTCCGACTTAGAAATTCAAGATCGTTTACAAAGACTTCAATAAACCACGGGTTCAATCCATGTCCGACAACAACAAAGGCACTGCCATCTTCTTACTCATTGCACTCTCGCTGATTTGGGGCACATCGTTCATCCTCATCAAGCAAGGCTTAAAAGTATTTTCACCTGAAGAAGTAGGATCTTTGCGTGTGGCAGCCGCCACCATTTTCTTGTTGCCATTTGCATTTCTTCGCTGGAAAGAACTCAAACAAGGTGATCACATCAAACTCTTTGCCTCCGGCATGATGGCCATCTTTATCCCCGCATTTTTATTTGCACTTGCACAAACACGCCTGCAAAGTTCTGTCACCGGCATCCTCAACACACTCTCACCACTGTGGGCCATGTTGTTGGGTGCATTACTTTTCAATCAACGCTTTCGCGGTTATGCAGTCGTAGGTTTGCTCATCAGTTTTGGAGGAGCCGTTATCCTCGCACTTGCACGTGCCGAAGGTGCCATTGGCGGATTCAATGCGTACGCATTGCTCGTAGTGTTAGCATGCGCATTCTACGGAGGCAATGTAAATTTCATCAAGTTCAAGGTGCAAGGCCTTAGCTCACTTACCATCACCAGCGTTTCATTGTTGCTCATCTGGCCGTTTGCGTTAGTGTATTTATTTGGCTTCACCGATTTCGTTCAAAAGCTCAGCACACAACCCGGTGCCTGGCAGGCCGCGGGCTTCATCGTCATCCTCGCACTCATGAGCACTGCTGTTGCTAACCTCATCTTCAACAAACTACTGCAAATATCCACACCGTTGTTTGCAAGCTCCGTCACTTACATCATGCCCATCGTATCGGTTATGTGGGGCGTGCTCGATGGAGAGAAACTTTACATGGGTCACTTCATTGGCATGGTCGCTATATTAGGCGGGGTGTACCTCGCCAATCGAAAGTAAATTATTTGGGGGCATCCCGCGAGGCGCGGGATCAGGCTGTCGGCAGTCGCCACCTAGCGCACAGGCCACTTCGGGCTCCAATGCATGCCTCCATCCTTTGCCCGCTGACGCACACGTAAAGCCCATCGTAATAGTGAGGGCAAGTTTTCATAATATTCCACTGCTATTCATTCCGTCATTTCTTATTACATTCGTTTTCCAAATAAAAAACTATGAAGCGCCTCATTCTTATCACCACCGGTTTGTTATTCATCTTCCAAAGCTGCAATGCACCTAAGGAAGTAGCGGTCAAACAATACAGCGTCAACCAATTCATGGATATCGTGCAAATCAATGGCGGTGCCTTCTCGCACGATGAAACCAAAATTGTTTACAACAGCAAAGCCACCGGCATTTTCAATGCCTACGAAATCGACATCAAAACCGGTGTTGAAAAACAACTCACCACGTCCACCGACAATGCGGTGATCAGCCAATCCTATTTCCCTACCGACAATCGCGTGCTCTACACCAGCGATAAAGGCGGCAACGAAATCAACCACTTGTTTGTCTTGTCACCTGATGGTTCCGTACAAGATCTCATTCAAGACTCTACCGCCAAGGCGCAGTTTGCCGGATGGAGCTACAACAAAAAGCTGATGTATTATTCATCCAACAGCCGCGACAAAAAATACTTCGACTTGTACAATGTGCAGGTTTCCGGAGGCGAAACAAAAGTATATCCTTCCACACTCGTCTATAAAAATGAAAAAGGCCTCAACCCTGATGTAATGTCAAATGATGATCGCTACATCGCGCTCAGCGAAACCATCAGCACAAACAACTCAAACATGTATCTACTCGATACACAATCCGGCAAACTCAATCTGCTCACTCAACACGATGGCAATGGGCAATACAATGCTCAATACTTCAGCCTGGATGGGAAAACGCTTTTTTACTTAACAGATGAAGGCAGCGAATTCATGTACCTCGCCAGCTACAACATCGAAACAGGCGAGAAGAAAAAAGTAGAAGAAGCTCTGTGGGATATCATGTATGCATATCTCTCTCGTAATGGAAAATACCGCGTGGTGGCAATCAACAACGATGCCCGCACCGAAATCAAAATCTACAATGAGCAAGACGGAGGCAAATTAGTTTCTGTAGAAGGTCTGCCCGAGGGCGACATCACCGGTGTGAATATTTCCGACAGCGAAAAACTGATGTCATTTTATGTGAGCAGCTCCAAGTCGCCAAGCAACTTGTTCGTCTACAATTTCGAAACCAAAGAAGTAAAGCAATTAACCAACACCATGACCAAAGAAATCAATCCCGATGATTTGGTAGCAGGCGAAGTAGTTCGCTTCAAATCATTTGATGGATTGGAAATACCCTGTCTGCTTTACAAACCCAAAGGTATCAAAGAAGGTCAGAAAGTGCCGGCACTCTTGTGGATACACGGTGGCCCGGGTGGGCAAACACGTTTGAATTATTCAGCCGCCCTGCAGCATTTGGTCAATCATGGTTATGCGGTGCTGGCCGTGAATAACCGTGGAAGCTCCGGCTACGGCAAAACTTTTTTTGCAGCAGACGATCGCAAACATGGCAACGAAGATTTGAGAGATTGTGTTGAGTCCAAAAAACTACTGGCTTCATTGCCCTACATCGACGCCGACCGTATTGGAATTTATGGTGGCAGCTATGGCGGCTACATGGTGATGGCCGCACTTACATTTGCGCCGGAGGAATTTAAAGTAGGCGTAAACCTTTTTGGTGTCACCAATTGGATACGCACCCTCCGTAGCATTCCATCATGGTGGGAAGCACAGCGCAAAGCATTGTACATGGAATTAGGAGACCCTAACTCAATGGACTCAGTGGCACTGTATGCCAAATCACCGCTGTTTCATACCGATAAAATCACCAAGCCCTTCATCGTGCTGCAGGGCAGCAACGACCCACGCGTGTTGCAGGTGGAGTCAGATGAAATTGTTGCCAACGCCCGCAAAAATGGAGTGAAGGTAGAGTACGTCATCTTCCCCGATGAAGGCCACGGCTTCGTGAAAAAAGAAAATAACATCAAAGCATCCGAAGAAGTATTGAAATTTTTGGATGCGAATTTGAAAGGCAATTAGAAAAAATTAATGCTACTTTTTTACGGGTAAACAGTAACTTTGCGACTTAATAGTTTTCAGTCATTTAAAAATTAAGTCAAGTGGCAGTTAAACCCGTAAAAATCGGCACGGTGCAAATGAGCTGCACCGCACAGCCAAATCAAAATTTAGATAAAGCAATTGCCAAAATTCGAGAGGCAGCAGCCAAAGGTGCTCAAATCGTTTGCCTGCAAGAGCTGTTCACTTCCCTTTATTTCTGCGATGTAGAAGACTACGAAAATTTTAAATTGGCTGAGGCCATTCCGGGTCCCACAACCGATTCACTTTCGGCAGTGGCCAAAGAATTAGGTGTGGTGATCATCGCATCTCTCTTTGAAAAACGAACCCAAGGCATTTATCACAACACAACAGCGGTGCTCGATGCAGATGGAACCTACCTGGGCAAGTATCGCAAGATGCACATCCCAGATGATCCGGCCTATTATGAAAAATTTTATTTCACTCCGGGCGATTTAGGCTACAAAGTATTCAAAACAAAATTTGCAACCATCGGTATTCTCATTTGTTGGGATCAATGGTATCCGGAAGCTTCACGCATCACTGCGTTGATGGGTGCTGAAGTTTTATTTTATCCAACTGCTATCGGGTGGGCTACCTCGCAAGACGAAGCCACCAACACCGAGCAGTATGGTGCCTGGCAAACCATTCAACGCAGCCACGCAGTGGCCAACGGATTGCATGTGGTGAGCGTGAATCGTGTAGGCTTTGAACAAAACGGTGCCATGAAATTCTGGGGCGGTTCATTCATTGCCAATCCACTCGGCTCCATTCTCTACAAAGCATCGCATGAGAACGAAGAGGTCAACGTAACAGAAATTGACCTGAACAAAACAGATAGCGTACGCGTACACTGGCCTTTCATGCGCGACAGACGTATCGATTCGTACCAACCGATCACCAAACGATTTATTGACGAAGACTAAACAGGTTACAGGTTGCTAGTGACTAGTAACCAGTTACCAGCAACTAGTAACCAGCAACTTTTTATGACTCCCAAACAACTTGGCTTTCACTTTCCTGCAGAGTTCGCACCACACACAGCAACATGGTTGAGCTGGCCACACAAAGAAGCTTCATGGCCGGGAAAGATTGACACGATATTTCCTGTGTATGCCGAGTTTATCAAACGTGTAGCAGAAGGAGAGTCAGTTAATATCAATGTAGCGAATGATGCAATGAAACAATTTGCCATTGGTCATTTGGAAAAAGTAGGAGCCGATCTAAAAAAAATAAATTTCTTTCTTCATCCTACCAACGATGCGTGGTGCCGCGATCACGGTCCTGCATTTTTGATTCATCCTACCGAAAAGAAGAAGATGATTGTCGACTGGGGATACAATGCGTGGGGCGGAAAGTACCCGCCCTTTGATTTAGATGATGTGATCCCAACATTGATTGCAAAACATTACAATATTCCGGTGGTGCATCCGGGCATTGTGATGGAGGGAGGATCGGTAGAGTTTAATGGCAAGGGCACCTTGCTAACTACGCGTGCTTGTTTACTCAACCCAAATCGTAATCCGCAATTAAATCAATCACAGATTGAAGAATACCTCAGCAACTACTACGGAGTAAACCACATTCTTTGGTTGGGTGATGGAATTATCGGAGATGATACCGATGGACACATTGATGACCTCACACGCTTTGTGAGTAGCGATACAGTGGTGACCATTTTGGAGGAAAATAAAAGCGATGAGAACTACGAAATTTTACAAGACAATTTAAAAGAACTCGGCACGCTTCGTTTAGAGAATGGCAAACAACTGAACATCGTTGAGTTGCCCATGCCATCGCCTGTCATCTACGAAGATCAGCGCTTGCCGGCATCGTATGCCAATTTTTATATCGCAAATAAGTATGTGGTAGTTCCTACCTTCCGTGATAAAAATGATGATAAGGCGCTACAAATTCTTCAATCGTGCTTTCCCGATCGTCAGGTAATCGGACTCGACTCGACTGATATTATTTGGGGGTTAGGATCTTTTCATTGCTTGAGTCAGCAGGAGCCATTTGTTTAATTAGCCAAAGAGATTCGTTTTTTCTTCTAAAGTCCACACACGCTTCGAAAGAGAGAGTATTTCTTTTAGCAGTACGTCATTCTTGATTTCGTGCTTTAAAGATTCACTCCTTAGTTCCTTTGTCTGTTGCTGTAGCTCCTTTGTTTGCTGCTGTAGCTCCTTTGTTTGTTGCTGTAACTCTCTGGTTTCTTGCTGTAGTTCTCTTGTTTGAATTTGAAGTTCATCAATTTGCTCCGATTTTTTGTCGATTCTTGCCAAAACTTCTTTAAATAAATCATCGTGACTGTCCAATCGATCCAGTACCCGATCCGCCTTCAGTAGATATTCAGTAAGAAGCTCAATTATTTTTTCTTCGTTCTTCATACAAACAAGTGGGTTATCAATGGGATGAACTTAATGATAAGTAACATTATTTCAAACCAGCTTTTAGAATGAAGTCAAATTCAAGGGAGTTAGGCAATGAGTGAGCGAAATATCGTAGTTGTCTATGTCCTCCAGGGCTTCGCAAGGTTCCTCGTAAGAAATCCCAATTCGTTGGCAATCGGGTCGGCAAGTAGATAAAAACCGGTCGTAAAAACCTTTACCATAACCAACACGATGTCCCCGCGCATCAACAGCTAAGAGGGGAACAATCACCATGTCGATCTTTTCAGCAGGCGTGGGCACTCCTTGCTGCGGCTCGAAAATGCCCCACTTATTTTTTTTAAGTTGATGCAGTCCTTCGAAGTAAATGTTTTCCAGCTGATCGCCTGCTACTTTCGGAATTGATAAACGAACGTGTGGAAACTCTCTTCGAATGCGATCGATGATGGGCCAGGTGTCTGGCTCACGCTTCGATTCAATCGGCAAGAAAATATGGAGGCATCGAATGAATGAAAGATTGATGTGTGTAAAGAATTGTTGGTAAAGTTGAAAATTGAGTTGCTGATACGCAGCGTCTGTCAGAGCCAGCCTTTTTTCAAGGTAAATCTTTCTGGCCTCCGCTTTAGTCATAGATCAATACGTTGAAGGAAAAATCAAAAGGATCAAGTTGCTCTGTAACCTTCGAAATAAAATCTGGATCACTTTGATAAAAATTAAGAAAGTTATCCGTGCGCTCTTGCAAACTGCCATGGGGAAACAATGCGTCTTTTACTGCTTCGATTTGTTGCAGCTTTTCTGAATGCAAACGCTTTTCAGCGCGCAGCATTTTTTTCTCGATCACCTCCAGCCCGCTTAATGTACGTTGTGTTTCAGCACCGACAAATTTTGTAAGTGTAGAATCAATTTTTGATGCGCGCTCTTTTACTTGCAGTAATATCTGCTGAATCGATTCTAGTTCTTTTCCCAGCGAAAGTTCATTCGCGCTATTCTTAGCGATCCAATGATTGAAGAGGTAATTTTTCTCTTCAAATAAATCTTTGATCTCTAACTTCGTCTTTTCAAATTTTTTAAAAGTAGGTTGATCGATCACCATCGCGAATGAGCGCGGAAGTAGGATAGGAAACGGAGTATGAAAGTTTTCAAATACGCCTTTCAATTGAAGCCAGTAAACTAATTCAGCCGGACCACCGCAATAAGCAAGATTCGGTAATATCAACTCCTGATACAAAGGTCGAAGCACTACATTGGGACTGAATTTTTCCGGTTCTGTTTCAGCCATCCGAATCATTTCTGATTCTGAAAACTTCAAATCAGTGTCCACCACTTGATAGCCTTGTGCTGTTTTTTCGATTCGGCTGCGCAAGCCATCTACCAAATAAAAGAAATTGATCTCACGTGCGTTTACTTGTGTGTGGTATCCAAGTGCATGTAATTTCTCCGTATCCTCATCAACTGATTTCTTAGCGCTGTGATGAAGCAAATCATCTTTGATAACGGGCACCAAAGCTTTTTTCAATTTCCGATTATCCGCATCCACTACAACAAGTCCTTCATGACCAAACAGTGCATTCACATAATGCCGAACTGCTTCCGAAAGATTTTTACTTTTGGAGTACGCTTCTTGAAAAACGGAAATGTCACCCGGCACTTCGGGTAACAAGGCTTTCAACTCTTTGGTATGGAAGCGACCTACCGCTCCTTGTTGTTCGGTTTGCCAAACATATTTTTTTCCGTACAGCCGAAAGTATTTGATCTCTTCATAATCATGATCTTCCGATGCCATCCAATAAACAGGCACAAAGTGATACTGCGGATACGCTGCTTTTAGTTCTTTGCACGAATTGATCACCGTAATGATCTTGTAGATAAAATACAAAGGCCCTGTAAAGATGTTGAGTTGATGCCCGGTGGTAACAGTAAATGTTTTTGCATCAAGCAGCGAATCGATGTTTCCTTTTACCTTTTCGGTGACAACCAGATGGCTGTATTGATTTTTTAACTCGTTGACTAAAACTTCACGTTGCGCTGCTGAGAAAGAAGATTTTTCAGCGATCTGCTCTTTAAAATTAGAAACGGAGGGAAAGCGGTGATAAAAATTCTGTAATGTTTCCTTTTGTCGGATGTAATCGAGAAAGAATGAACTAAAGGCGTGGGTATCAGAAAAGTCAATCTTTCTTGTCTTCATACAGGTATCAGCAACAAATCAGATAATTATAAAGCATAATCGCAACTAACGTTTTGATTGGTTGCCGGGTTCGTGGATGAGTGGCAATCATTTGTTAATAAATTCTAAACAACCTCGGCCATCAAATCAAACTCTGTAGCACTTGTCACTTTTGCTTCTACAAAATCACCGATCCGTAGATAGTTGCTGGTGCCTTCAAAGATTACTTCATTATCTACTTCCGGTGAGTCGTGTTCGGTGCGACCAATAAAACTGCCGCCTTCTTTTCGATCGACCAATACTTTAAAAGTTTTGCCCACTTTGGTTTGATTGAGCTCGAGCGAAATTCCTTGTTGCAATTCCATCAGCGCATCTACACGTTCCTGTTTCACTTCAGCAGGCACATCGTCTTCGAAGGAATGTGAATGTGTATTCTCTTCATGTGAGTAAGGGAAAACCCCTAGTCGATCGAAGCGCGAATTTTCTACGAAGCGCATCATCTCATCAAAGTGCGCTTCTGTTTCACCGGGATGTCCGGCAATCAACGTAGTGCGAATGGCGATTCCCGACACCTTTTCGCGAATAGTTTGCAATAACTCTTCCGTCTTTTCGCGCGTGATTCCTCTACGCATGATTTTCAACATTTCAGAAGAACCATGCTGCAAAGGAATATCGAGATAGTTGCAGATGTTCGGGCGCTCCGCCATCGTGTCAAGCACATCCAATGGAAAGCCGGCCGGAAATGCATAGTGCAGACGAATCCAATCAATACCTTCCACATCCGATAGACGTTTGAGCAAATCAGCCAGATTCCTTTTTTTGTAAATATCCAATCCGTAGTAGGTAGAATCTTGCGCGATGAGCAACAATTCTTTTGTGCCGTTCTTGGCTAAATTTTTTGCTTCCAACACCAACTCTTCGATAGGGCGCGAAATGTGTTTGCCACGCATCAACGGAATGGCGCAGAACGAACAAGGCCTGTCGCAGCCTTCTGAAATTTTTAAGTAAGCAAAATGACTGGGGTTGGTAAGGATGCGTTCACCCACCAACTCATGCTTGTAATTGGCGTTGAGTTGTTTGAGTAACCGCGAAAGATCGCGTGTGCCAAACCATGCGTCCACTTCGGGAATTTCTTTTTCTAAATCCTGGCTGTAGCGCTGCGATAAGCAACCGGTTACATACACTTTTTCAACGATGCCTTCTTCTTTGGCATCTACATACCGAAGAATGGTATCGATGGATTCTTGTTTGGCATTGTCAATAAATCCACATGTGTTGATCACCACAATGTTCGAATCATCTTTTTTAGATTCGTGCGTAACGTCAATACCATTGCCTTTCAGTTGCGTAAGCAATACCTCCGAGTCCACCAGATTTTTAGAGCACCCGAGTGTGACAATATTGACTTTGGTCTTTTTAGCTCCTTTGGTTTTCAATTTCTGTAAATAAGAGGGCAAATTTACAAAAAATACGGGCTGAGGAACGGCACTTGGCACAATCGTTGAAGTATATTTGCCCTGCTAACTATGACCCGATTTCTTCTTTTTTTGATGATGATCCTGGTGGGTGCTTCCTGCTTCAATGAACCCGACTGCATTGTTACGGCCACCACCGCCATCAAGCTGGACTTTAAGCAGACAAAAACCAATAGTACGACACTCTTAAAAACAGTGGTAGATTCTGCGGTCATTTTCAACTATGTGAAAGTATCCGGCATCGCAGGCAATTACATGAAAGACTCAACCACGGCTACACTGTCGCTGCCCATTAACCCGAAAGAAAAGACCATTACCTATTACTTGTTTCGACAGTCAAAATCGGGTGCAACCACACGACTGGATTCCATCAAATTTAGCTTTTCGGAAGAAGCCCGTGTAATAGCCCCTCGCTGCGGAGCTTATACTTTTTTTCTGGACTTGAAGGTGGTGCAGACTAGCTTTAGTCAAACTCAGTACAAAGTGGCCAACACCCGATTATTAAAAAGTACGACCAATGTGCAGATATATTTGTAGTCTGCTCGTTCTCTGTTTCGCCTTACAACTGCGGGCGCAAGAGTTACCAAAAATCAAGAATCCTCTTGATACTTTACCCAACAAGTACCTACCAACCGGCTTGCGAATTGGTACTGATGTTCTCACACTCATCCGCAGCAAAGACAATTCATTCAAGGGATGGGAATTAAATGTTGATGCCGATTTCTACCGCTATTTCCTAACGCTAGATTACGGGTATTGGTCCACCAATCAATTGTTGGGCAATGGCCGCTACAACAATGCAGGTAATTACATTCGTTTTGGTGCAGATATTAATTTTTTGTTGAAAGATCCTGAAAAGAACATGTTTTTTCTCGGCATGCGCTACGGAATATCGTCCTTCAATGAGAGCGTACAATATTCGAATACAGCCATGTACTCCGGTTTTGGTACAAATTCGTATGTGCGATCCAATGGCAATTTAAGTGGCCATTGGATTGAGATCACTACTGGATTGCGTGTACGAATTGTAAGCGGATTTTGGATGGGCTGCACAGCCCGCTTGAAATTTGCTCCCGCCGTCAGTGGTTTTGGCGAACTTTTACCCTACGACATGCCGGGTTATGGAATTATTGAGGAGGCACCTTATTGGGGATTTAATTACCAACTCTTTTGGCGATTGCCTTTTCGGATTAAATAATTTAGATTTATAATTCAGACTAACCTTTAACTACCTATGATAATCTTTATTCTTTACCTAGTATTTACCTGCGCAGTTCCTTGGGCATTGTATTTTGCATTTGGAAAAAGTTGGGGACTAGATTGGGGTTTCGGAGAGTTCATTTTGTTCCTTCTCTTCCCAATCCTTTCGTACATCATTTACCTCAACCTGTTGTTTGCAGGTAAATCGAGTTAACAAAAGTATTCAGCCAAAAGTCCTACTAACAGAGGATTTTTGGCTATCCTTTTAATAAGAGGTCTGAATCCTATCAGAACGATAGGATTTTTTTGTTTTACGATAGGATGATGGAAGCTAAAGCGGAATTCAATTAGCGCATTAAAGCCTTTTTTTTATTTGAGCCAAGCCTTATTTCTTAAACAGCGAATCGACAAACTCTTGTTTGTTGAAAGTCTGAAGGTCTTCAACCTTTTCGCCAACACCTATATACTTTACCGGAATTTTAAACTCATCGGAGATGCCGATCACTACGCCACCTTTTGCGGTGCCATCTAGTTTTGTAATGGCTAAACAGCTAACATCAGTGGCTTTAGTAAACTCGCGTGCCTGAATGGCCGCGTTTTGTCCCGTGCTGCCATCCAACACCAACATCACATCGTGTGGTGCATCTGGCAATACCTTTTGAATTACCCGTTTGATTTTAGACAGCTCTTGCATAAGGTTCGCCTTGGTGTGCAGTCGACCTGCTGTGTCGATGATAATCACATCGGCACCAAGCTCAACTCCTTTTTCTACTGCTTCAAAAGCGACAGCCGACGGATCGGTATTCATACCTTTTGCGACCACCGGCACACCTACACGTTCGCCCCATAGTTTTAGTTGATCTACAGCAGCTGCCCGAAACGTGTCGGCTGCGCCCAGCACCACCGATTTCCCTTTCTTTTTAAATTGAGCAGATAGCTTGCCGATGGTGGTGGTCTTTCCAACGCCATTCACACCAACCACCAGCAACACGTATGGCTTTACACCTACTGGTGTTTCGAAATCAGCCAAATCTGACGTGTTGTTTTCCGAGAGAAGTGAGGCAATTTCTTCTTTCAGAATGGCATCCAATTCGGAAGTGCCCAGGTATTTGTCGCGGGCAACACGTGCTTGAATTCGTTGAATGATTTTCAAGGTAGTATCTACACCAACATCCGAAGAAATGAGAATCTCTTCCAGATTGTCCAACACCTCTTCGTCTACGGTAGATTTTCCAGCAATGGCTTTACCCAATTTCCCAAAGAAACTCTCTTTCGATTTTTGAAGGCCATGGTCGAGAGACTCCTTTTTTTCCTTTGAAAACAAATTGCCGAAAAAAGACATGAGGCGTTGGTTGAGGTAAACAAAAAAGTCCCTCGAGGGGACTTTACACTATCTAATCTTGATAAATTATTTTTTGGCGAGGGTATCCTTTACCAAATCAGTCACTACAATTTCTTCTTTGAAAATGTAAGCACCGGTTTTATCAGACTTTACGGCACGAATCACTTTGGCGTAGTTCTTACCGTCTGTTTTCTTGAGGGATGCAACAACCTTCTTTGCCATAATTATTTAATTTCTTTGTGAAGAGTATATTTTTTCATGATCGGATTGTACTTCTTCAGCTCTAAGCGCTCAGTTGTATTCTTCCGGTTTTTGGTGGTGATGTGACGGCTCATGCCTGCAAGGCCGCTTTGTTTGTGCTCGGTGCACTCTAAAATCACCTGAATTCTATTTTTGTTCCGTGCCATAGTCTTGTTAGGTTAAAAATAATTAGGCAGTGAAAGTTCCTTTTTCCTTTGCTTCCTTAATAACAGCCGAAATTCCTTTCAAATTGATCGTTTTGATCGCTTTGGTAGAAACTTTGAGAGTGATCCACTTATCCTCTTCAGGAATGAAGAATCTCTTCGTTTGAAGGTTCGGATAGAATCTGCGCTTCGTTTTATTGTTAGCGTGAGAAACATTGTTGCCTGTATGAGGCCTTTTTCCTGTAATTTGACAAACCCGTGCCATAAAAAGTTGGTTTTAAGCCCTTTTTCAAAAAGGGACTGCAAATATCGGCAAAACCCACTCACTTATCCAAGTGCGGATTTTAAATAATGGATGATATTTCAAAGATGCCGCACTTAATACGCTGCAAATTTAGTTTTTCGTGGAATAAATGCCGTTTTTAAGCCCCCCAAGCCTATTCAAATGAGAAAAGTACAAGCCTCCCTCTTTGCTTATATTGTTGTTTCTGCCCTTTCCGGCATCATCGGCGCTCAATCTTTCGCTCAAAATGGGGTGATTGATAGCCTTCTTCACATCCTTCCTGCCCAAACTGGCAACGATCGAGCCAAAACACTCATTGAACTTTGTGTGGAATTTCATTTTACAAATGCCGATTCCGCGAAGCTGTTTGGTCTGGAAGCCTTAAAAATGGCCCAAGATTTAAAATCCATCGAATTGGAAGTAGATGCACTTCACAATCTGGGTGTTGCCAACGAGGCCCAGGGAAACTATGCTGAAGCATTGAAACTGGAAATGAAGGCGTTGGATATTAGAAGGCAGATAGGGAACGAGCTCAAAACAGCCAACACACTTAATAATATTGGCATTATCTATGACGAGCAGGGCGACTACCAACGTGCTCTTGAGTACTATTACGATGCAAGAAGAATTTATGAAAAGGTAAAGGACAAGGCCAAGATTGCAATGGTGCTTACCAATATTGGCATTGTATTGAAAGCACAAGGAGAATATCGAAAAGTTGTCGGCTACTACCAGCAGGCCATGAAGATATACCATGAGCTTGGTAAAAAATTTGGCGAGGCAGCCTGCCATGCAAATCTGGGGGCAGTCTACTACAATCTGGCCATGTATGATAGCGCTATTTACTTTTCACTGATGGCTGAAAAGGAATTTACGGAGCAAAACAATCAGCAATTTTTACCGTCTACGCTTAGCAATGCTGGAATTGCGTATGCGAAATTGAATCAAATGGAGAAAGCAAAGTCTTATCTACTTCGGGCAAAACAACTGGACGAATCATTTGATAATAAAAAGGATCTGGCTATTGTTCTTACCCATCTTGCCGGTATCTACCAATACGAAGGCGATTTTGCGAAAGCCCAAACCGCGGCCACTACTGCGCTAACGATAGCGACAAAAATAAATGCGCAACAAGAAATTCTGGAGGCCAGGCTTGCGCTTTCTGGCATTTACGAAGCGAAAAAAGACTTTGCATCTGCCTATAAAGAATACCGAGAGTATGTGGCAGTAAAAGATGATTTGTTTCAACAAGAAAAGTCGCGGCAGATCACCGAAATTCAGTCGAAGTACGAAAGCAAAAAGAAAGAAAATGAAATTAAATTTTTAAAGCAGGATAATGATCTGAAAGATGCGCGACTCAATCAAAACAGACTTTTAATCATTTCATTAGGCGGAGTTCTGCTCGGTGGTTTGGCTCTGGGATTTATGTATCGAACCCGAATACAATTAAAGCAAAATGCCGAACTGGAAGCAACAAGAGCATCGTTGCGCGAAAGTCAATTGCAGGCTGTGATCAGTTCACAAGAAGAAGAGCGCAAGCGTTTTGCCGCCGACTTGCACGATGGACTTGGTCAGATGATTTCAGCCGTTCGTCTGGGGCTATCGAAAGAGAACGTAGAAAAAAATTCTGTCACCTATGCCCTTTCCCTGCTCAACGATATGAATGCCGAGATTCGCGACATTGCATTTAACCTGATGCCTCAGGTGCTCATGAAAAGCGGGTTAGACGAAGCCTTAAAAGAATTTGCAACGCGCATCAACCGCTCGGGTGCCGTTTCAATCAATGTGCAAACCTACGACTTGAGTCGCGATTTGCCCACCGAGCATCGCATTGCCTTGTATCGGATCAGCCAGGAGTGGGTAAACAATGTGATCAAGTACAGTGCTGCCACTTCTATTTCTATACAGGTGGTGCAACATCCCAAGGAATTGGTACTTACCATAGAAGACAATGGTCGCGGATTCAATCCAGATAGATTATTGCAAAGCGAAGGCAATGGTTGGAAGAATATTAATTCTCGTTTGCACCTGATCAAAGGGGAATTGGAAATAGACTCGCAAGAAGGAAGAACAGGCACTACACTTATTATTACAGTTGTCAACAGTTTTTGATCCGTACTGCTACGGATAGCAAAACCCGTAATGGCGGGTATTTCGACCAACCGTTTTCAATTCCATCTTTGCTGATGTAAAATCCCTACGGTGGAATACGTTTTTAACAATCGGCCTTCTCAGAACCCGCGCACCATTCTGCTAGCAGAATATAATATGAGTGTGCAACAAAAGGGAGACGAGAAACTGGTTGCTTATGCGTCCATCACCGAATTACGATTGACCAAATCCAACTCTACGTTCAAGGCGATCATTTCTATCGATGGAAACAGTGGTATTGAAGTCAGTAATCAACTTTACCATACCGATGGAAAGACGGAAGATCGCTCGCGTCAGTATGAAACATTTATTCGCGTGCTTCATTTTCATTTAAAAGATAAGAGCACTAGCCGATTTGTAGCAGGATGCAGTTGGGTAAAAGCGATTGTAGCAATACTTGCCGCCATCCTTTTTTCAGTTGGCATTTCCTACGGATTGGATTGGATGAAGCTATCCTTTGTTGATCCATTTACTATGTCACTTTTGTTTTCAACACTTTCGCTTGGATTTTTAGTGGCCACGTTCTGGCCTTCTCTGCCGAAGCGTTATAGTCCCACGGAGATCCCGACACAATTTTTACCATGATTGTTTTAATGCTTCATTCCGTTTAATTTTAGAAGTATGGATGTTGCTATAAAAATTGTGTTGGTGGACGATCACCGCATTGTGTTGGATGGATTGAAACATCTTCTTGACAACGATGTAGACTTTCACGTAGTGGCAGCTGTTGGTTCTGCCGAAGAAGCATTGAAAGTACTTGCTAAGGAACCGATTGATTTGTTACTAACCGATTACACTATGCAGGGCATGACAGGATTGGAACTTGCCAATCAGGTAAAAGAACAATATCCCGGCATTAAACGAGTATTACTCAGTATGCACGACGAAGCGCATCTGATCAAACAAATTATGAAAGCCGGAGTGGATGGCTATCTTTTGAAGAGCATCCAGGAAGCGGAACTGAAACAAGCGCTCAAGCAAATCATGAATTGCCTTCCATTTGTGAGCCCGGAGATTACGCGTATGATGATGGCGGACTTAAGCAGTGGCCGCAAAGAAGAACTCTTAACCGATCGTGAACGGGAAATACTAAGGTTGATCGTGAAGGAATTTCCCAACAAACAAATTGCAGATAAGCTTTTCATTAGTGAACGCACGGTAGAAACACACCGCAAAAATATTTTCCGCAAAACCAATACAGGTTCTATTGTTGGACTCGTCAAGTTTGCGTTCGAGCATAACCTCGTTTGATCCGTACTGCTACGGATATAAAAATACCTTTCTGATGGGATTCTCTCCCATCGCTTCTGGCTGCACCTTGCGAGTGTAAAATACACTCCCCATGAAGTACCCCCTAATCTTATTTTTTGTTGCTGTAACCAGTGTTGCGGTGGCACAAAGCGATGGAATTCCGGCTGCTAAAATGCAGTTCATTACGCACCTCTATTCTTCACAAGAGAATTACAAAGTGCTGCACAACGCAAAGTCTGGCGAAAATGAAAAATTCATTTTCTATGATACAGGCGAAGCGTTGGGCAACCGGTACATTTCAATTCTTCAATCGAAAGCAGATACATCGCAATGGCTTTACTATGTAGAGTACCCTATGGTTACGACGGAAGATCTGGCTGCCATTACGGAAGTGCAGCCACATGTTTTTGACGTGCTGAATCTATACGTCAAGACAGGTCGGCTAAAAGGTGAAGAAAACACCGAAGGCGACATCGTTCGCACGAATCTCTACATCGCGAAAACCAATGAATGGTTTGGTGAACTGGTGACTGACAATGCCAAACAAAAATTCTACATCCTAATGACCAACGCTCGTTGGTAAAAAATTTAAACTAACCCCCCTTTATGAAAAAAATAGTAAGCCTGAGCTTCTTGCTCTTGATGTTTTACATCGGCAGTGCCCAGCAATTGGAATTAGAGAAAACCTACAAGATTTCGCGCGCTAGCAAACGCGGAGAACTCTCGGGCCTCGACTATGATAAAGACGCCAAAACCTACACTCTCACATATCTGACAGGTCAAAAAAAACAAGGTGACAAAATCGTATTCAAATATGAACAATATGTATTTGACAACGATTTCAATTTTATTAAAGATGCAGAGTTAGAAGAAGAAGCTGAAATCATGAAGAAGAAATTCAAATGGTTTAAGTTTAAGGGCGATGTGTACACTAAAACGGGCAATACCGTTAGCCAGCAATTTATGGGAGGCATGGTTTTAAAACGCAAGCAAGTTACCTATACCTACCGCTGGTTGCTCGGTGGATATACGCGCAAGACCGAATTGTTGGAAAAAGTAAAACCCAGAACAGAAGATGGAAAGAGCTATGCGTTGGTCGAATATGCGGAGGATGATATCAACGGAGATTTATACATTTTAACAACCATCAATCCGAAGATGGGGGCGAAAGGCAATGATGGAGTGGGCGACTTTACGTTACTAAAATTCAATAATGAGTTAGAGCAAGTAGCTAAGCTTGATTTTAACTTTCCCTACAAGCAATCATTGGCATTCATGGAAATCATCGACAAACCCAATCCGGAAGATTATGAAGAGTTTGGAATCGATGGTTTTAATTTTGTGTTTGCACCATCGGATGCATATGGTAAGAAAGCAACCGACCCGAACAATAATAATTACACCTATGTGAAAGTGGATGCGAGCTGCGTAGCCAATGAGCAATTTAATTTCGAAAGCCCTGCAAGCTATTGGCGCATCGATCAGATGATTGTAGGTAATAATGGTGAAAAATATTTTTATGGGCCAGCTCAGGCAGGCAAAGACAAATACTTTAACAAGGCTATTGCTGCCGCAGCACCAAAGACCGGTGGAGGTGGCTTAATGGGCAAATTCGGATCGGGAGAAACGAAATTTAAAGCGGTGCAATTGATGAAGGTAGCCAACGGTAAGATGGTCTATCTCACTGAAACAACACTCGAGGAATTTAAAGCAAAGCAATCATTTCCACCCAGCCAACGCAAAACACCTGATTATGAAGGAAGAGAGTTTGGCGTTCGTAGCTATAATTTTGCCGCTAATGGAGACTTGATCATCCTCGGACAAAACTATGATCGCAATAAAGAGAAGGGCACCATCAATAAATTTGAAGATGTTCTCGGCTTTCATTTTGGACCCGATGGAAAACTGCGTGCTCAATATGGACTAGACACAAAGGAAGATGGAAAAATTGTAACACAATCAACGGATGTGCACTACGGAATATCAACTACCACCCGCATTACTACTACCATCACACGTAATTTTGCCTGCCCACAACAATTGATTGAAGGCAGTGATGGAAAAATGTATTGGCTATTGCGTGAGATTCGTGACATACGCGATGGTAAATTACTTACCTACCCACGCATTGGCAGCATCGATTTAAAGACAGCTAAAGTTACTAATCTCACCACTTTTGGCAGGGGCGAAGGCTTCTACCTAAATCCAAACTATCCAACTTTGGAAACAGATAAAGGTGAGAGCATTGTGTTCTTTGGTGCCGATAAACCAGGAAAAGAGCTTTGGTTTGCCCGCGTAAAATTGAAATAGGTTTGGTTTGTATTTTGGAGAAAAGCAGCGCACAGAAATAGTCTGGCGCTGTTTTTTCATTTATACAACTTTTGGATAACGTCGGATGGATTCAAATTCGTAAAATCATCAATCACCAAATCCGTATCGGCCAACTCCGCATGCGTGTGTGTAGTAGCTACTCCTACTACTTTACATCCGGCCGCTTTACCGGCTGCCACACCCGACAGGGAGTCTTCAAACACCACACAATCAGCAGGATTGTAGTGGAGCGCCGCCGCGCACTTAATATAAATTTCAGGATTGGGCTTGCCGTGTTCTACAAACGAATCATCTAAGATGGTAGGGAAATAATCGGTGAGGTTCGTCTTTGCCATCACAAAATCTACATTGCTGCGCGGAGCCGAAGTGCCGATGGCACGATCAATTTTTAAAGCATTCATTTGATCCAAAAATTCTTTCAGCCCATCCAATGCTTTGATGTCTTTGGCAATCAAGTCGCGAAACAAGCCTTCCTTCTCTTCTGCAAAATGATGAAGTTCCTCGGGACTCAACTCACGTTCAAAAAGATTGGTGATCCACTGCTTGTTGGTGCGCCCATAAATCTTGTTACGCAATTCTTCTTCCGTCAAGTGGTAGCCATACTTTTCGCAAAATTGATGGAGGGCAATTTTATGATATGGATTACTGTGGATGATAACACCATCCATGTCAAACACAAATGCAATCGAACGCATGAAGGAAATTTTTATTTAATAATCAATCGCTTCGAGTAAATTCTGCCTCTCCACGAAAACTGCGCAATATACACTCCGGCCGGTAATGCGTTTACATTGATCGGATAATCTTCGTTCGCCGGTACAAAGAAACTATCTGACAGCTTTTGCCCAATGGCATTATAGAACTGAACGTACACACTCCGATCGGCACGAACGTAGACTGGTTTCTCAAGACTTCCGGAGACAGGATTTGGAAAGATGGAAATATCCGGACTATCCGAAAGTTCTACCGCGTCATTAAAACGTAAAACATGAAGCCCTCCAAGAATATTGCCCACAACGATGCTGGGCTGGCGTGTGTTGAAGAGCGAAGTAACGGCCATGTACAGATGGCCTCCTAAATTTCTGCTCTCATACTTTTGCAACAAGGAGTTAAACAGAATGGAAGTGGAGGGAGCCGGAGCAGTCGATTGTTCGCGGAAATTTTCATAGATAAAAATTTTTCCTTTTTGATCGGCCAACAATAAATCGGCTTTGCCATCGCCAAGCAAATCAGAGATGGTTATCGTTACATTTTGACGATTGAGGTTGCTGCCGAGCCCTAAATAGCTGTCGGTTTCCAAAGTAAATGAACCGCTGCCATTGTTTTTCCAAAACTCAACACCACCCACATCGTTGCCCAATAAAATGTCATTGAGGCCATCTTTGTTCACATCGGTGATGTACCAATTGTTAGCAGAATTCAAGGCGAAATCAACCGATTTAACGTTGGGATCTTTGATCACTAGTTTATCAGCACTGCTATTGACGAGATACGCAATTTCGGTAACGCGCGTACGCTTGTCTGAATAGGAAAATGTAAAGTCCATCGTACCATCGTGATTCATATCGACAAACTGTATTTTGAAATTGATCACATTCAAAATAGACAGCGAGAAAAAATCGCCCGTTACCCATTTAAATGAAGGCGCTTGTTGCGTGCCTACATTTTCAAATTGTGCTACGCGCGAAGAGCCACTGGTTTGAATGAAGTTGGCCACGAATAAATCCTGATCGCCATCGCCGTCGTAATCAAAAAATGCAGGCACGGCCTGATCGCCCACATCAATCATTTCGCCTTGCAGAAAATTGGATTTCACAAAGCTAAACTGAGGCAGTTGCGCTGTACCTGTGTTTTTAAATTGCAAAACCGATTGCTGAAAGTTAGTGTCGAAATATTCACGGGTAGAAATGTTCGGCGACACGATCAGATCTTTGACACCATCAAAATCAACATCTTCTAAATAGGGAACCGGATAGGTAAGGAGATTAATGGGTAATGCTGCCGGAAACGCTGAGTATTGAGTCATCAACGCATTGGTAGGTGTGCCTCCATTGGAAAGTAAAAATAAATTGGCGCATGTTTGCTCGGCAAAGAGTAATTCCTTTGCTCCATCATTGTTCATATCAATAGCCAATAAGCTTTTGCCTACGTTGTGTTGGGTACGTCCGTTAATTAGTTCATCGCACGTTTTACCCCCTTGAAAAGAAACTATGCCGCAGGCACATTCCGAGAAACCACCCCATTTTTGTGATTGACGTTGTAGGATCAACGAATCGCATTTGGTGGTGTTTTCGATGGCCAAATTTTGATGCCACTCTACGGTTCCGGGCCCAATGAAATAGAAATTGAGAATGTCCAGATCGCCATCACCATCCAAATCATCAATGGATGGAATGTCATCTACATTGACCTTGACATTGACAGGAATAGTAAAGCCTTTGGACAAAATAGGCCGTGGGTAATTTTCGGAATCCGGATTGTACGGACGCCAACTGAGTTTAGAGCCGGCTTTGGTGGTGTTAACATAGGCAATGATTCCAAATGGATCGCTGGTGAAAAGATCTTTCTTGCCATCGCAATTTAAATCGCGGAGCAAAACCCATTGATTGACTGTGTTGGGAAAAAGCGATTCGTAGTCGGGCGCAAATTTGTATTGGTTATCCTGATTCAAAAATGGAATAATCTTGTTAGCCGTGCGGTCGAAAAGCACTAAGTCTTGTTTGCCATCGCCATTCAGGTCCATGGTGTTTACCTGCGATGCATTGATCCCCCCGGCCCAGGGCATGGTTAATTTTTGTCCATTGATTTCAACCGGTATGCTTTGATCTAGTGTGTACGAAAACTGAGCATTCGCTACCTGAGATGCCAACAACAGAATGCCAAGAATGATGTTTTTATGAAACATGGTCATGCCAACTACAACGATTATTGTAATCGACTAGTTATTTTGCCACAAGATAATTTGATTTTTTAGCTTTGACGCACAATTCTCGACATGGATATATCGGCACTCTATCAATTGTACCTTTCACCGCGCAAAGTATCTACTGATACGCGCCAGATTGAACCGGATGCGCTCTTTTTTGCACTCAAGGGTCCATCGTTCAACGCCAATGCCTTCGCCAACGAGGCCCTTGCCAAGGGTGCCAGCTATGCCATTGTAGACGACGCAAACTATGTTACCGATGAGCGCATTATTTTGGTAGACGATTGCCTAACAACACTGCAGGATTTAGCGCGATTCCATCGGCGACAATTGGCCATTCCGGTGGTGGGCCTTACGGGATCAAACGGCAAAACCACCAGCAAAGAACTGTTGAATGCAGTGTTGCGGAAAAAGTTTAAAACCTTTGCCACTAAGGGTAATCTGAACAATCATATCGGCGTGCCACTCAGTATTCTTTCGATTGATTCATCGATCGAGTTGGCCATCATTGAAATGGGCGCGAATCACCTCGGTGAAATAGCACTTCTCAGTTCGATTGCTTTGCCTACACATGGGTTCATTACCAACATTGGCAAAGCCCACATAGGCACATTTGGTGGGTTTGAAAATATTATTCGTGGAAAATCGGAATTGTACCAACACTTAATTCAAACGAACGGCACCGTATTCATTAATTCACAAAACCCCATTTTATTGAATATGGCCAAGCGCTTTAGCAAGCCGGTCATGTATCCCGCCAAGGGCGATTATTATTCGTGCGAATTGGTGGAAGCCAATCCGTATTTGGTGATAAAGACAGAAGAAGGGGCGATCATTCAAACACAAATGATTGGAGCCTATAATTTTGAAAACATTGCTACAGCACTTTGCATCGGCAAATATTTTGGGGTAGAGGCTGCCAAAGCCAACGAAGGAATTGCCGAGTATGTGGCGGGCAATATGCGTTCGCAGGTAATCACCAAAGGCACCAACACCATTATTTTAGATGCTTACAATGCCAACCCCAGCTCCATGGCTGCGGCTATTGAAAATCTGGCAGGCATGAAGGCCGCAACCAAGGTGGCCATTGTAGGCGATATGTTTGAACTGGAAGAGGAAGCAGAAAAAGAGCACCGGCTGATGGGTGAGCTATTGGCTGTTCAGGACTTTAAAAATGTTTATTTGTGTGGGTTGTTGATGAAATCAGCAGCTTTGGCCATGCCGAAAGCCTTGTATTTTGCCACCCGCGATGAATTAATTGCCCATTTGCAGCAAAACCCCATTGAAAATGCCACCATTTTGATAAAAGCCTCACGCGGAATGGGACTCGAAAAATGCGTTGAGATATTCTAAATTTGATGGAGTTGGGTTGCGCAATAAAATTTGTGTAAATTGGTTATTGATTTGAAGATTTAAATAAGTGTTGTATGAAATATGTTTGGTTGTTGGCATTGGTTGGAAGTTTGGCAGCATGCCAAAAAAGTGAATTAGTTTCAGAATTTACGGGCAGTCAGGCGGTGTATGCACTTGCCGCGGGCTCTTCATATAATATCAACGGTTCAGTCACTTTTAAGGAACGCAAAGACGGTACGACAACTGTATTGATTCAGCTGACTGGTACCGAGGGCGAAGCAAAATTACCCGTACACCTTCATTTAGGCGATATTACTACTCCAGATGCCGATATAGCTTTGTTGTTATCGCCTGTAACGGCAGCCAGCGGCAAGAGTGAAACCGTTGTAACCACTCTGGCCAACGAGTCCAAAGTATCTTATAAAGAATTATTAGCGATGGCTGCTTGTGTTAAAGTTCACCTAGCAGAATCCGGAGCAGGCCGCTCGGTTATCTTAGCCGCCGGCAATATTGGCGCCAACGGCAGTTCCATGGCCAATGGTAGATTGGGTGTAGCGGTTTGTAAATCCAACGAGTAGAATTTCTTTTCGGATGGAACTAACGGGTGCGCTGGCTTTTCTAAAGGCACTGGCCAAAAACAATAATCGCGATTGGTTTGAGAAAAACAAACCAAAGTATCTTGCCGCAAAAGAGCAATTCGAAGATTTTTTGGAAGAATTTCACCGCGAACTGATCACATTTGATGAAGGATTAGCGGCTATCAATCCGCGCAAGCAAGCCTTTCGCATCTATCGCGATGTACGGTTTAGCAAAGACAAAAGCCCTTATAAAGTTAACATGGGTGCCGGTTTTTCGCCCAAAGGCAAAATGGAGCAGGAACCGGGCTATTACATTCACATTCAGCCAAACAATCAAAGTTTTGTAGCAGGCGGTCTCTATATGCCCGACGCGGAAAATCTGGCCAAAATCCGGCAAGAAGTAGATTATAATTCGGCTGCCTTTGGCAAAATTTTATCCGACAAAAATTTTAAGAAGGCCTTCCCTGCAAGTCTTGATAATTTCGATAGTTTGAAAACCGCCCCGAAAGGCTACCCAAAAGATCATCCGCACATTGATTGGCTGAAGCACAGGAGTTTTATCGTTTCGCACTACTTCCCCGACAAGGAAGTGGCAGACAAAAAATTCGCCAAAAAGGTGGCGGCCTCTTGCAAGACTCTGAAACCCCTCAATGATTTTTTGATTCACGCGATTGCGTAATTAATCATCGTTCTTAATACATAATTTTGTTAGATTTGTACAAAATATTGTACAATGGAAGCAACTACCTATTCTAGTTTCAGATCTGAGTTGAAAAAGAAACTCGACAAAGTGACGGACGACCATGATGTTTTGATCGTCAACAGAAAGGGTAACAAAGATGTGGTCGTCATGTCTTTGAAGGATTACAATTCCCTAGAAGAAACACTCTATCTATTATCTTCTAAAGCAAATGCTGAAAATTTGCGAATAGGCATAACTCAACTTCAAGAGGGAAAGGTGGTGAAAAAATCCTTGAAAGATCTATGACGATCACCTTTGCGGAAATTGCCTGGCAACAATACCAAGAATGGGCTCAATCTCACCCTGAAATGATTTCTAGAATTAATGAGTTAATTAAACAATGCAGTCGTGATCCTTTCAAGGGAATTGGTAAACCAGAACCATTGAAAGGAGATCTAAAAGGGTTTTGGAGCAGACGGATCAATCACGAGCACCGATTAGTTTATCGCTATAGCAAGGGAAACTTAGAAATAATCTCCTGTCGATATCACGATTAACAGTGTCATTTTCTATTCCTGAAATTGAAGATGATGGAAGATCCTTTTGTTTGAAAATATAATCTCTTTCATTTTCAATCGGGGTAATCCTGACAATCGTGACTGTAAAGTCAGTATTCGTCACCTTTCAGGCAAAATTGTCTTTCGTAATGACAATTTTGGGATAAATTGGTTTTCTTTGCAGTCCGTTTCAGCCAGCTATGCAGGATTTAAGAATAACCATTGTTCAAGCCGACCTCCATTGGGAGGATATTGGTGCTAATCTGGCCTCTTTTGAGGAGAAAATCTGGGGAATTGGCCCTACTGATGTTATTATTTTGCCTGAAATGTTCACTACAGGTTTTACTATGCAGGCAGGTCGATTGGCCGAAATGATGAACATGCGCACCTTTAAGTGGATGCGCCAGATGGCCGACCAAACGGGAGCCCTCATTTTAGGGAGCTTTATTGCCAATGTACACGACCGCTTTTACAACCGCTTATTGTGGATGGAACCAGGCGGAAACTTCAAAACGTACGATAAACGTCACCTTTTTCGTATGGCCGAAGAGCAGCAGGTGTATTCTTCCGGCGAAAGCCTGCTCATTGGCCACTGGAAGGGCTGGAGAATTTGTCCGCTTATTTGTTACGACCTCCGTTTTCCGGTTTGGAGCCGCAATCGCTGGAATCCTTCGTTGAAAAAACTTTCGTACGATCTGCTGATTTATGTTGCCAACTGGCCGGTGGTTCGCTCAACTGCGTGGGAAACCTTGCTGAAAGCAAGAGCCATCGAAAATTTGAGCTATGCGGTGGGTGTCAATCGTGTTGGGATAGATGGCAATGGCATTGAGTACAACGGTCAGTCTTCCATTATAGGCCCGAAGGGCGATCTCATTTTTACTGTCGAAGGGGTGGAGGCTACTAAAACCATTGAGCTGAGCGCAAACGCACTTCAAGCTTACCGCGATCGCTTCCCGGCTTTCTTAGATGCAGATGATTTTTCGATCGATGCCGAGGCATTTGAAGAGAAAGATTTTTTGCATGGCCTCAGCTAATTTGAAAATGAACTAATTTGAAAATTGAAAAATGGATGGTGAATTTAATTCAACTTCTTTTTTGACTGTGAATTTTCAACTCCCGATACTTTCTCTCTAACTCCAACTCATCAAGTTTTCCAAACCAATTTTCAAATTGAAGTTATGACCAAAAAAATTACCCGCGCCCTTATCTCCGTTTTTTACAAAGACAACCTCGAACCCATCATTCACGCATTAGCGAAAAACAACGTAGAGTTTGTATCTACCGGAGGCACGCAGGAATTCATTGAAAAACTCGGCTACCCGGTTATACCGGTTGAACAACTCACGGGGTATCCTTCTATTTTTGGTGGACGTGTAAAAACATTACACCCTGCTGTTTTCGGAGGCATTCTCTTTCGTCGAGAAGATGCAGGAGACCTGAAGCAAGCAGCCGAGTTTAAAATCGGTCCACTGGATTTAGTCATTGTTGACTTGTATCCCTTTGAAGAAACGGTGGCCAAGGGTGGATCGGAAGAAGATATCATTGAAAAGATTGACATCGGTGGAATTTCTTTGATCCGTGCCGCGGCAAAAAATTTCAATGATGTGGTGATCGTTTCATCGCGAAACCAATACAGCGAGTTGCTTCAACTTTTGGAAGCCAAAAACGGAGCGAGCGATTTGAGCGATCGTAAGCGATTTGCGGCCAAGGCATTTGATGTTACCTCGCACTATGACTCAGCCATTTTTCAGTATTTCAACCAGGAGCAACAACTACCCAGCTTCAAGAGCAGTGTGCAGACAGGTCAGGTTTTGCGCTATGGAGAAAATCCCCATCAAAAGGGAGTTTACTATGGCGACATGGAGGCGTTGTTCGAAAAGCTCAATGGCAAAGAACTTTCTTACAACAACCTGGTAGATGTAGATGCAGCGGTGAATTTGGTGCAGGAGTTTACAGGCGAAAAAGCATTTGTCATCATCAAACATACCAACGCCTGCGGAGTGGCCACCGGAAAATCGGTGAAGGAAGCATACCTCAAAGCATTTGAGGCCGACACGCTCTCGGCTTTTGGTGGGGTGCTGGCTACCAATCAGCCGATTGATTTGCAGGCTGCCGAAGAAATCAACAAACTATTTTTTGAAATTTTAATTGCGCCTAGCTTTGATGCAAATGCACTGGAATTGTTACGCACGAAGAAGAATCGCATTCTGTTGCAACAAAAGCAGCCATTAAAAACCATTAAGCAATTTAAAAACCTGCTGAATGGCGTGATTGAACAAGACGTAGACTTTAAAACCGATGCACGCGAAGATTTGAAGACGGTGACCAAAGTTGCTCCTACCGAGCAGGAAATAGCCGCACTTCTTTTTGCGAGCAAGGTTTGCAAGCATACGAAATCCAACACCATCATACTGGCGGTAGATGGACAAATGATTTCGAGTGGTGTTGGTCAAACTAGCCGGGTAGATGCGCTGAAACAAGCCATTGAGAAGGCAGGATCGTTTGGATTGAGTTTGAAAGGAGCCGTGATGGCATCGGATGCGTTTTTTCCTTTTCCGGATTGCGTAGAGATCGCTTCACAGCATGACATAAGGGCGGTGATACAACCGGGCGGTTCTATTAAAGATCAAGACTCGATCGACTTTTGTGATCAACATGGAATGGCTATGGTCTTCACTGGCTTCCGACATTTTAAGCATTAGAAATGCATGTGCCTTTTTAACGAAACTAGCTTTAAAATTGACCGGATTATTTCTGTAATTTCGTGCTTCGTTAACTTTTACTTACAGCAGAAAAACATAAATGGGACTTTTCGACTTTTTTACACAAGACATTGCCATTGACCTTGGCACGGCCAATACGCTCATCATCCACAAAGACAAAGTAGTGGTGGACGAGCCCAGCATTATCGCCATCGATAAAACTACGAACAAAGTGCTTGCCATCGGTCGCGAAGCGATGCAAATGCACGAAAAGACCCACGACAATATCAAAACCATTCGGCCTTTGAAAGAAGGTGTGATCGCCGACTTCCATGCTGCCGAAATGATGATTCGGGGAATGATCAAATTGATTGACACCGGCAAAAAGTTATTTCCACCTTCATTGCGCATGGTGATTTGCATTCCTTCGGCCATCACGGAAGTAGAGAAGCGTGCCGTTCGCGACTCGGCCGAACACGCCAATGCCAAAGAGGTGTATATGATCCATGAACCAATCGCTGCGGCCATCGGTATCGGCATTGATATTGAACAGCCCATTGGAAATATGATTGTTGATATCGGTGGAGGAACAACGGACATCGCTGTGATTGCCTTATCCGGCATCGTGTGCGACCAGTCGATCCGCATTGCCGGTGATACATTCAACCGCGACATTCTTGACTACATGCGCAGACAACATAACCTGTTGATAGGCGAGCGCTCGGCCGAACGTGTGAAGATCGAAGTAGGCTCGGCATTAACGGAATTAGATGACGGTCCGGATGATTATGAAATTCGTGGAAGAGATTTGATGACAGGTATTCCGAAGACCATTAAGATTTCCTATTCGGAAGTTGCGTTTGCATTGGATAAATCCATTTCAAAGTTGGAAGAAGCCGTGTTGAAGGCATTGGAGCTTTCACCTCCGGAACTTTCAGCTGATATCTATGAACAGGGAATTTACCTCACTGGGGGTGGTGCCATGTTGCGTGGATTGGACAAACGTTTGTCGTTAAAGACCAAGTTGCCCATTCACGTAGCCGATGATCCATTGCGTGCTGTGGTGCGCGGTACAGGAGCAGCTCTTAAAAATCTAAACCACTATCGGAAAGTATTGATGACCTAGTGAATGGAACGGCTCTTTAAATTCATTTACAAGTACAGGGCATTCTTTACATTTCTTTTATTGCAGTTATTTTGTGCTTGGCTAGTGGTAGAAAACAACCAATACCAAAGCACGCGCTATTTCAATAGCTCCAATCAAATTGCAGCAAGCATCATCAGCACGTCGCAAAATATCAAAGAATATTTTTCGCTGCGCGATATCAATACCGAGCTGGCTACTGCGAACGCCACGCTGCGAAAACAATTGGATGAACGCAATCAGGTGATCGAAGAATTTGGATTATCACAAGTTAAAAATGTGGTCATCGTCAATCGCTTTGAATACATCAGTGCCAAGGTGATCAACAACTCCATCAGTCAGTATAAAAATTTCATCACCATCAATAAAGGCACCGCGCACGGAATTACCCCGGGCATGGCGGTGATCAGCGAGCAGGGCGCTATCGGAAAAGTAAAATCAGTATCCGATCACTACTCGGTGCTTATTTCATTATTGAACATTGATGATCAGGTATCCAGCAAAATAAAACGGACCGGACACTTCGGCACGGTACAGTGGGATGGCTCCGATCCGCGCCTGATCGACTTGCGTTACATTCCGCGGCATGTAGATCCGCTCGTGGGCGATACGATTGTAACCTCCGGCTACAATGCTGTATTTCCGGAAGGCATTTTAATTGGGATCATCAAAGAAGTGAAGTTACGGGAAGAGTCTCCCTTTCACCAGATTAAAGTAGAGTTGGCACAAGATTTTGGCAAACTGGCTTTTGTAGATGTAGTAAAGAGCCGCTTACGTGCCGAGCAAGATTCAGTGGAAGTGATTACCAAAGGAATACAGAAATGAGCAAATCCGGCATCATACATTTTTTTCTGTTTTTTGTCTATGCACTGGTGCAGGTGCTGTTACTGAAGAACTTGGTGCTGTTCAACACCGCTTTCTGTTTTTTGTATGTGGTTTTCATTCTTCTTTTACCGGTAGAGACCAACAACCTGTTGTTGATGCTAGCTGGTTTTTTACTCGGCTTTACTATCGATATTTTTTACGATAGTTTAGGGCTTCATGCCATGGCTTTGGTAGTTGTTGCCTATGCACGAAATTATTGGTTGGGAGTCATCACCCCACAAGGTGGATATGATTCAGGCTTGCCCCCCACGCTAGCGTCCAATGGATTGCAATGGTTTTTGGTTTATGCTATTCCGCTTTTATTTCTTCATCACCTTATTTTGTTTTTTGTAGAAGCCGCCGGCTTTTCGCGTTTTGGATTTACGATTCTGAAAGTGGTGATGAGCTTGTTGTTTAGCCTTACGGTGATTTTGATCCTGCAATATTTTTCGCTTGAAAGAAGACGATGAACGAAGGAAGAAAAGAGATACTGCAATTAGTGATTGTGTTGGTGGGAGTCATCTTCCTTATCAAACTTTTTTTTATTCAGGTGTTAGACAACAAGTATGCTGAACTGGCCGACAGCAATGCCATTTTACGACAAGTAGAGTATCCCTTTCGGGGATTGATCAGCGACCGGCATGGCAAGTTGATTGTGTACAACACACCGGAATACGATGTGACCGTAATCCTGAAAGATGTCAAAAATTTTGATTCGGCACGCTTCTGTGAAGTATTTCAGATTTCACGCGAAGAATTACGCAAGCGCTTTAAAGAAATGAAGGCGCGAAAAGAATATTCAGCCGTTAAGCCTACGCTCTTTATCGATCAGCTTTCCAATGAAGACTTTGCCAAAGTGCAAGATCGGCTTGATGAGTTCCCCGGTTTTTACATCGAGGCACGAACCACACGCGCCTATACAACCAAAGCTTTGGCCAACGCGCTGGGATATGTAAGTGAAATCAGCAAAGATAAATTGGCCAATGATAAAGAGAAGATTTACCGGCAGGGTGATTACATCGGTCAAAGTGGTATTGAATCATTTTACGAAGAGCAACTGCGCGGCAAGCGTGGTGTGCGGTTTAAATTGCGCAATGTAAAAGGTGTAGAGAAAGGTTCGTTTAAGAATGGTGCCTACGATACACTTTCTGTTCCAGGGCAAGATTTGATTGCGTCCATTGATTTGGATCTGCAACTATATGGAGAGATGTTGATGCGCGGCAAGGCAGGAAGTATTGCGGCTATCGAGCCATCAACCGGAGAAGTGCTCGCGCTGGTTTCCGGGCCATCATATGATCCTACCATGCTTACCGGAAAAAATTACAGCACAAATTTTATGTTGATCAGCAACGATTCGATGAAGCCGCTCTTCAATCGTCCGCTGATGGCACAATACCGACCCGGCTCCATTTTTAAAATTGCGCAAGCCATGTCTGCTTTGCAAGAAGGAGTGATCACGCCGGAGACTCGTTTCCGCTGCGATAAATCATTAATCGGTTGCCATGCCGGCCACGACAATCAGGATTTACGCGGGGCCATTGCTAATTCGTGTAATCCATACTTTTTCAATGTGCTTCGTAAAATGTTGAATCAAAATATTTCCAGTTCGCCCTTCGAAGATACACGCATTGGCTTAAAAGAATGGAACAAACATATTCACAGTTTTGGTTTTGGAAAAAGCTTAGGCATTGACTTACCCAATGAAAAAGATGGATTGATTCCCACTCCAGCATACTATGATCGCGCTTACAACAATCGCCCCTGGAAATTTTCAAATATCTATTCCATTGCCATAGGCGAAGGAGAGAATTTAGTCGTGCCCATTCAAATGGCCAACTTTGCGGCAACCATTGCCAATCGTGGCTATTACTATATTCCACATATAATTAAGTCGGTCGGCAAAAATGGAAAGCCGCTTCCGCAATACCTCAAGCGACACTATACAACCATTGATTCATCATATTTTAAAGTAGCCGTAGATGCCATGCAACAAGTAGTCGATGTGGGCACCGGACAATACCGCGCGCACTTGGCCGATGTGGTTGTGTGCGGAAAGACAGGTACTGTACAGAATGATCCCTTGCCGGCTCACTCTGTTTTCATAGCATTTGCTCCTCGCGATAATCCGAAGATTGCCATTGCTGTGTATGTAGAAGATGCCGGGCAAGGTGCGCGGGCTGCTGCATCCATTGCCAGTCTGATGATTGAAAAATATTTGTATGGCAAGACCAAGCGGCAATTCATTGAAGACTATGTATTGGTCGGTAAATTTTTAGATTGATCCCATGAGGCGCGACGATGATATTAGCGGAAGTTTAGATTGGACAACCATCTTCTTATTCATGTGGCTTGTTGCGTTAGGCTGGCTGAATATCTACGCAGCCATCTATGACGAAACAGCCAATCAAACCATCTGGGATATCCACCTCAGTTCAGGCAGACAATTGATGTTCATTGCAGCATCGGCAGTGATTGTGCTGGCGATCATCATCATCGACATGCGCTTTTATGAAACGTTTGCCTATGTTTTTTATGGATTGATTCTGATCGTTCTCTTCATGGTGCCGCTGATCGGCAAAGAAGTAGGAGGAAACAAAGCTTGGATTGGCATCGGATCGTTTGGTGTACAGCCTTCGGAGTTTGCCAAGTTTATCACGGCGCTGGCCGTAGCCAAGTTCATTGGATCGGTCGGTTTTCGTATGGACAACTTACGCAATCAGGCTATCCTGTTTGCTTTGATTGGTGTGCCGATCATCCTTATTCAATTGCAAAAAGATACAGGCACAGCGCTGGTGTTTACATCTTTTGTTTTGGTGTTTTATCGCGAGGGAATGTCTCCTTTTATTTTGATTGTTGGCATTTGTGCAGCCACACTATTCATTCTTACGCTGCTCATTCCCAATCAACTCTATTTGCATGGCGCAATCCTTGTCACATTGTTTTTGCTGATTTACTTTGGTAAGAAAAAATTTAAACGCATTGCTGTACTGACGATTGGTGCATTGCTGATCATCGGGGTGATTGAAAGTGTGGATTACGTGGTGAATGATGTGTTGAAGCCACACCAGCAAAATCGTGTGAAGGTGTTAATTAATCCGGATATTGATCCACTCGGTGTTGGGTGGAATGTAACGCAATCCAAAATAGCGATTGGAAGTGGTGGATTTTTTGGAAAAGGTTTTTTGAAAGGCACACAAACCAAATTTGATTTTGTGCCCAAGCAAAGCACCGATTTTATTTTTTGCACAATTGGCGAAGAGTTCGGCTGGATTGGCAGCTTGATTGTGGTGGGCTTATTTGTTGCATTGATGTTGCGCGTAATCTACCTGGCAGAAAGACAAAAGAGTCGCTTTGCACGATCGTATGGTTACAGCGTGGCGTGCATCTTGTTCTTTCACTTTGTCATCAATATCGGCATGACCATCGGTTTGTTTCCTGTCATTGGAATTCCGCTGCCCTTCTTTAGCTACGGCGGATCTTCACTCTGGGGCTTTACGATTCTTTTGTTTATCCTATTGAAACTAGATGCACACCGCGGAGAGGTGTTGCAGAGAATCTAACTCAGAAGTGATTTGAATTTTTTTCCAGAAACCTTAAAAGCGTAGTTCAGCTAATTCAAATTCAAAACCCGGCAAAACGGGCTCGCCTGATAGTGTACTGTCAAACCCGGTATGTGTTCGCTCCGGTTTACCTCGTTCGTAGATGTACACTACTTCATTATCGACATCCATTAACCACCCTAATTTGCACCCGTTTTCGATCCACTCATTCATTTTTTCTTTAAGTGTTTCAATGGAGTCAGAAAAGGATTTGAGTTCGATGATGAAATCTGGACAAATGTGTGCAAAGGAGCGATTGATTTCATTTTCAGATAAACTGGAAAATTGCTTGTTGCTAATCCAGGCGGCATCCGGATTTCTCATGGCACCATTTTTGAGATAAAAACCTGTATCCGAATCAACTACTCTTCCTTGCTTTTCTCTTTTATTCCACGCTCTTAACTGATAGTTGATTTCGCTGTTGCGATCACCGGAAAGAATGGCTGTAGGCGACGTAATTACAATTTGACCTTTGATATCACGTTCAAATTTTAACCCAGAATTTTCTTGACAGAAATGAAAAAACTCTTCGTCATCCATTTGCTCAATCACACGCCCCCTTATCGTTAAGTTATTCTCCATGGTAATTAAAGTTACAGAAAATCACTAAAAATAGATCATGCTATTCGTGAATATTGTTTTTTTAACTATAGCGCTTTTGCAGCACCTCTAAAAACTCTTCGTATTCTTCGCTTTCATGATCCCAGTCGGGGTAGTGATCGCCTACAAAGGCAAGTGCATGATTAAGTGATTCAAAGGAATCCAGCCGTTCGATGGTCTCCGAAAAAATTTCAAAGTCACCTTTAAAGAGAATTTTGGTGAACATGAATTTTTGATTGATCGTAAGGCTATCCTTTAATTTGGTGGACTTCTGACGGGCCAGATTTTCGGCCAACGTAGGTTTATTTTCTTTGGCAAGCGGCTCGGGAGTACTTTTTACCGGCTCTGGTTTTTTAACCTCAGGTAGCTTAACGGAAGGACGCACTTCAAACAATTTATCAACACGCAGCGGCACCAGCTTTGAGAACTGACCAAGATAACCTTCAAAATCTTCCGGCGTAAAGTTGACTTCTTCCAGAATAGAGTCAAGCATGCCAAAGGCTTCGTTGCCGGTGAGCACGTCAATCTTCTGCTCTTCCAGTTTAGCCACCAGGCGATCCAAGGGTGCTTGATTGATGCGTAAATATTTTACTTCACCTTTCAGATAATCTGTCTTAAGATATCCTTTCCCGTAACGATCGAGTGTTTCCGAATAGAAATCATAGGGCGCCATAATCAGATAAATTGTTTTGGCCACCGCCGTTTCCAACAGGGGAACAAAATCTTTTCTGCTTACGGAAATATGGTTCGAGAGTGTATTTTGAAATAGGGCCAGTGCTTCTTTTACAGGCACGGCTTGATAGTCGAAGTAGGGACTCTTTAATTTCTCTGATTCTTGTTTCCAGGCATGCATCAACTCTCTAATGATGAACATATTTACCTGTTTAATCTCGCAGAGTGTAAGTATCTCAGGGCCGCTGATCGTTTCTTTTTTACTAAAGAACTGATCGGCTAATTTAGAAGCATAATGCTCGCTATATTGTCCGATTGCTTGTGAGCTGATTTTTTCGTCCATAAATATTGATCAAGGTGCGTTCTAAAGATGGCAAAGATAGTAATTGAAAACCTCAGTGGAAAAGTGGTGAATGTTCCACCACAATCTCGTTCTATTTTGGCTGCCCTCCAAAGTGAGCGGGTAGATTGGATGCACGCGTGTGGAGGTAAGGGGCGGTGCGCGACGTGTAAATTGATTGTGGTAGAAGGACAAGCGCAACTGTCTGAGAAAACGGCTGCCGAAGTACGCTATGCGCAGGAGGGAAAGCTTTTTGCCAATGAGCGTCTGGCCTGCCAGGCACAAGCATTTGCCGATTTGATAGTGCGGGTTCCGGAAGAAGGCAAGCTGCCGCATGTGAAATATGACGATTGATCTCTATCAACCCTGTTCAAGTTCATGCTAATTTTTACCTTGCACTATGTTTATAGAACCACACATTGGTCGAAATGCCAGAGCCGAAAAGAACGGTTGGATTGAGGTAGTGTGTGGATGTATGTTTTCGGGAAAGACCGAAGAGCTGATACGCAGGCTGAACCGGGCACTGATTGCCCAGCAGAAGGTGGAAATTTTTAAGCCGGCCATTGATAAGCGCTATGACGATCAAAAAATTGTTTCGCACAGTGAGCGCGAAATCCGATCTACTCCCGTGAACTTTGCCGGCGACATTTTGTTGTTGGCTGGCGACTGCGATGTGGTGGGCATTGATGAAGCACAATTCTTTGACGATGCCATTGTGGACGTTTGCAATACATTAGCGAATGCAGGCAAACGTGTGATTGTGGCCGGCCTCGATATGGACTATGAAGGCAAGCCTTTTGGCCCAATGCCCAATTTGTTGGCGGTAGCAGAGTTTGTCACCAAGGTGCATGCCATCTGTGCCCAAACCGGTGAGCTTGCTTCCTTCTCATTTCGGTTGACAGAAAATAAATCGCAGGTGTTGCTGGGGGAAAAGGATAAATACGAAGCCCGCAATCGAAGGTCATTTGTAGAAGGCATGAAGGACGCTACATCACCCAAGCGATAGCAGCCCATGTTGCTCAAAACCCGCGGCATTGTATTTCGATTTGTCAAATTTGCAGAGTCATCTATCATCGTTACTATTTTCACTGAGCAACTCGGTTTACAATCGTACATCGTCAACAGTGCCCGCAGCAAATCGGGTAAAGGGAAAATAGCGCTCTATCAGCCGCTTACATTGCTCGATTTGGTTGTTTATCACAAAGAGAACGCCAATATTTTACGCCTGAAAGAAGTGCGCTGTGTTCATCCGTATCAAACCATCACCTCTGATTTTAAAAAATCGACGGTGGCTCTTTTTCTAACGGAAATGATCAATAAATCTGTAAAGGAGCAAACGCACTCACAAGAGTTGTGTCATTTTCTTTTCGAATCCTTTATCACACTCGATCAGCCTAACATACAAGTTGAAAATTTTCACTTGCTCTTTCTCATCAAACTCAGTCGGTTACTCGGATTCGGCCCTAGCCAAACCACTGAAATTCTGACTCCCTTTTATGCCGATGATGCAGAAGAAATTATTTTAGATCAGTTGTTGTATGCCGATTACTCGGAGACCATTTCCATGAATCAGGCGCAGCGCAGAAACTTGTTGGATGTGCTGCTGCGTTTTTATGCGTTACACATTGACGGGCTGGGCGAAATAAAATCCATACCGGTAGTGCGCGATTTAATCAACTAGAAATTTTTAAGACATGAATACTTTTGAATTGCCCATACAGGTACGCTGGTCAGATATCGATCAGAACCGGCATTTGCGTCATTCTGCCTACTATGATTATGGGGCCACCACCCGCATTGCCTGTTTTTCGCAGCACGGCCTCACCAATTTGAAATTTGAAGAGCTGCGCATTGGGCCCATTCTTTTTCGCGAGGAGGCTCTGTTTAAGCGCGAAATAAAATTTGAAGATAAGGTATCAGTCGATTTGGTTGTAACGAAAGCGACAACTGATTTTGCACGCTGGAGCATACGCCATCATGTTTATAAAGAAGACCGAACGATTGCTGCGATCATCAACATGGATGGCGCTTGGATCGATATGACCAAGCGGAAGCTGACCATACCCAACGAATTTATTCAACAGGTTTTTTCGGAGTTTCCGAAGGCGGAAGACTTTGCTTGGATACCGCCTAAGCCATCAACTTCTCAATAACTCCATCTACCGAGATACCTTCGGCTTCTGCTTTGAAGTTGCGCACAATGCGATGGCGAAGCACGGGCTTGGCAACAGCCTGCACATCTTCCATGTCCGGAGAATATTTTCCGTTGATCAGCGCATTGCATTTGGCACCCAGCACCAAGAACTGCGAAGCGCGTGGACCAGCGCCCCACTCCAACCATTCGTTGGCGATAGCCGATCCATTTTTTCCGGGTCGAGTAGCCTGCACCAATTTCACGGCATATTCCACTACGTTGTCAGCAATGGGCACTCGGCGCACCAGGTGTTGAAAGGTGATGATGTCTTCTGCTGATAAGATTTTACCTACTTGCTGAGTAAAGTCGGCAGTAGTGTTTTTTACAATGTTGATTTCTTGCTGATAGCTGGGATAGTCCAAAAAGATATTGAACATAAAGCGATCCAATTGCGCCTCTGGTAAAGGGTAGGTTCCTTCTTGTTCAATGGGGTTTTGTGTTGCCAAAACGAAGAAAGGCTGCGGAAGCGGGTAATTGTTTCCGGCAATGGTTACCGCATATTCCTGCATCGATTCTAAAAGAGCTGCTTGTGTTTTGGGTGGTGTTCGGTTAATCTCGTCGGCCAGAATTATGTTGGCGAAGATGGGGCCTTTCACAAACTGAAAGTTCCTCTCTTTGTCCATGGTTTCGGCACCCACAATATCCGAGGGCATTAGATCGGGTGTAAACTGGATGCGCTTAAAGTGCAGATCGAGCGATTTGGAAATAGTTTGAACCAACAATGTTTTCGCGAGGCCGGGCACACCTACTAGCAGCGAATGCCCCTGACAAAAAATTCCGGTAAGCACCAACTTCACCACTTCATCTTGCCCTACCACTACTTTGGCAATTTCGCTGCGCAACTCCTGAAAAGATTTTGCCAGTGCGTCTGCCGCTTCTACATCATTGGAAAATTGTTTCGCCATTTTTTACAGATTAAAAATTCAATGAATCAAAATTCAAGATAGGAGATACCTTGAAATTTAAACATTGAATTTACTCTAAGATTTTACAATAATTATACGAGGGGTCGATGTTGATGAAAACGTCTTGCCGAGACTTGTTAAACCATTTTCCAATGATCTTATCTTTTTTCTCGGCCAATGCGGCTGACTGAATCCGATGCCAGTCGTCTTTGAGGTTGGCCTGATGAGGCGGAATTTTTGCTTTGAAGTAAAGAACACGTACCGCTTCTTTTCCATCTTCGGTGCGGTAGGTGAGCGGCTTGCTGATGTTTCCTACCTTCATCGTATCCAATGCCAAATAAACCACCGGGTCTATTTCGCGTAAGGAAACGTGGATGCCTCCGTCGGGGTCGGTGAAATAGCCGCCATGCCCTTTTGTGCCCATATCGTCGGAGTATTCTTTTGCGGCATATTCAAACTTAATGCTGTCGCTGAGAATGCGTGTGCGCAAGCTATCCAAAAAGTTTTCGGCGCGCTTAACATCTTCGGCTGAAGGAACACCCTGTAAAAGAATGTGGCGCGAATTGTATTCGTTTCCTCTGCGGTCAATCAATTGCATGATGTGAATTCCAAACGCAGATTCGAAAGGCTGTGAGATTTCTCCTTTTCGTAATTTAAAAGCCATGGCTTCAAATTGAGGTACCATTTGACCGCGGCCTACAAAACCCATTTCGCCACCGTTGGATTTTACACTGGGGTCTTCCGAATATTTTTGAGCCAGCGTGTTGAAGTCTTCTCCGGCTAAAATACGCTCGCGTATTTCGCTCAGTCTTCGCTTGGCATCTTCTTTTTGTGAATTACTGATTTTTACATTTCGCACAATCTGACCGATCTCCACATCCGATGAATAGAAGGGTAAACTGTCGGTAGGAATTTTATTGAAGAATCGCTTTACTTCAGCAGGTGTGATTTTCAAATCTTTGGTAATCCGGCCGGTCATTTCGCGGGCCAGTAATTGTTCACGAATCTGGTCGCGTAACTCTACGCGAATTTGCTCCAAACTTTTACCGTACCTCCGTTCCAGCTCTTCGGGCGAATTGCCAGAGCTCTGAAGGATAGCGTTCATACGCTGGGTAGTATTTTGGTCTACTTCCAGGTCCGTTACCATTACCGAGTCAATTTCAGCTTTGGCCACCATCAGCTTGTTCATGATCAGCCGGTTGAAAAGTTGGCATCTGGCTTCATCGGAATTGGGGTTTCCTTCGGCCAGATAGGCTTGGTAAGCCGATTCTAATTCCGATTTAATCACGATATAGTTATCTACTTTGGCGATAATCTTATCGACTACAAAGCCTGTTTTCTCTTTTTCCTGAGCGAATGCAGGGCTTAGCACTGCAATTACCAGCAGGCTAGCGGTTAAAAACCTCGAAATCTTTTCGTTTAGCGGCATTTTCATAAACCTCGTCCTCCAATTTTTTGGCAAGTTCTACTTTTCTTTTGTTTAAAATAATGTTTTTGATATCGTCTTGTACAAATTCCAGAGGCGATACACTGTCGGATATTTTGAAAGCGTCAATCTTCAGGAAGTAAAAGAAATTGGCATCGCTAGTCTCGTAAAAGCGATAATTGTTCAGAAACTGAATCTTGTTGGGTATTTCGGCCAAGGGCGAATTAGCGGTAAGCTTGTCAAACTCAATCCAGGAAGAATCGGGAAGCTGGTAGGCTACGGAAAAACTGAGGCAAAATGATTTTAGCTCGTTGCGGTCGTTGGGCTTGGTAGAAAGCATCAGCTCTTTGATGCGTTGAATGCGCGGGGCGGTTTTAGGCACTTTGATGTAAGTGCCTTGCAAAATGTTTTGCTTCAACACGAAGTTGTCCAGATGTTCTTTGTAGTACGCTTCAATTTCGGCAGGGCTGATGCTGTCGTTCAGATTTTTTTTGATGTAGTAGTTTTGAAATTCGTAGCCGATCAGGCTGTAGCGGTAGTCAAGCACTTTGCGTTCTACTTCGGCCTCATTGATGTCGATGTTTTTGGCCGCTTCATTGAGCAAGAGTTGTTTACGAATCCAACTGTTGACATACGAAGAAATACGTGCAGCACTGTCTTCCCGCGTAGCATCACCGGGTACAATGCCATTCAGTTCGTCTAAGTACAAATACGCATCATTTACCCGTGCCACGGCTTTACGTTCGCCATCCGCAGATGAATTTCCCCGCTTCATCCGAATCAAATCGCACGAAGCCATACCGCACACTATGCTCAAACACATCAGTGCACTCATCCATTTGCCAGATATGTTTGTATGACTCATTTTTTGACGAGAGAAGTTAAAACGACTTTTTTCCCTTTTTTATTGATCGCTACCGGGTATTTTTTACGCAGGTTTTCAAGCCAACCTTTTTCCAATTCTGTTTGATACTCGGTAATTATAGATGCACGAGCCTCTTCAAAAGTTTTAGTGCCCGGCGCTACCAATCGGGTGACTTCAACAAGGTAATAACTATTCTCAAGTTGGACTTCGTGCAATCCGGCCGACCACGAGATTTTGTCGATCACTTTACTTTCACCTTTTTCGTAGTTGCGTGGCGGCTGAACGGACTTAAACTTTTTCAGGTCTTCGCTCCGGATGGAATCGCCTGCTTCAACTTTCTTGCGGAAAGCTTCGATTACACTTTTATCGGCAGCCGTAAATATTCTGGCTTCAATACGATCGCCCGCCTTGAAATTGTCTAGATGAGCTTGATAATATTGATGTTGCCCCACTGAATCAGCGGAAGCCTTGTTCCAGATTTCTTTCTCCATAATTTCAAAAAAGAGAATCCCTTCGTGGTATTCGTTGAGCAGATTTTTAAAATCTGGATTTTCGCGCATCAGCTTTTCCTCTTCTACGTCATTTACTTTTTCATCTACAAATTGAAAATACAATTGGTCGAAGTAGGCAGATAGATTCAATTCGGTTGCACGCTGGTTTTTCAACACATAGTTTACAAACTCGCTTACCAGATATGTTTTGGCAGAAATGGTGAAGAGTGTTTTTTTGTTGACATCGGCAGCTAACTTATTTTTCCATTGGCCTTTTATCAGCGAAGAATCGATCGCGGCCAACAGTTCTTTTTTAGTTTCGGTCTGCTCTATCCAGTTAAAATCTTTTCGTCTCTTGGTGGTCATGAGTTTTTGTGAAACCTGCAGTCGCTCATCGCGCGCCACTTTTCTTTTTAGCGATGGCTCCAGTTCCGCATACGTGGGCAAAGGAATTTTTTTCTCTAATCGAATGATATGCCAACCGACGGATGATTGAAAAGGATCGGATACATCGCCCGGTTTCTGCATGGCAAAGGCAGTATTTTCAAATTCGGGTACGGAGGCGAGTGCTCCCACACCAAAGGCCCGCAGCCGCCCTCCATTATTTTTTGTGTTGGCATCTTCCGAAAATTCTTTGCACAGATCGTCCCAGTTTCTGCCGGCTTTCAACTGGTCAAAAATTTCGAAGGCTGTATTTTTTGCTTTCGCATCGGTGGGAGAAGTGGTACGCAACAAGATGTGCGATATTTCCACTTCGCCACGGGAGGGTTTGCGATCGGTTATTTTTAACAAGTGATAGCCAAACCGCGTACGCACGATGGATGATAAACTACCCACGCCGGTGTTATAGGCAGCTTGCTCAAACGGATACACCATTTGCATCGCCGTAAAGTAGCCCAGATCTCCGCCATTGTACTTTGCGCTCGGGTCTTCAGATAGTTCGCGTGCAAGTTTTTCAAAATCCTCACCTGCTTGTATGCGGCTTTTGATCTCCGCCATTTTTTTGTAGGCAATTAGTGTATCGGCTGGTGTTGCTTCGGGTGTAACAGAGATGAGGATGTGCGAGGCACGCACTTCCTGCGTAAGGTGTTCGTAGGTTTCCTTGGTTAACTTTTCGAGTAAATCGGGTTCAGCCCGATATGGCTTCTTTAAATCTTCGCGGTAGGTACTTAATTCTTTTACAAACTTGGCCGTGGTGTCTAGGCCCAGCGCTTTGGCTTCGGTTACTTTTAGTTTGAAGTTGATGAATAGGTTGAGGTACTCGTCAATTTTCGCTTCCGTAAAATCTTCCGGTTTGTGCTGATGATTTTTTTTGTAGAGGTAGATAAACTCATCAGACCATGTGGGCACTTTGTTGACCGTAAAAACCACAGTGGGTTTTTCTGATTTTTTTCCCTGACCAAAGCCGGCAACAGAAATAACTAAAAGCGACAGAATACAGAGCCTTCGCATGATGGTTTAAAATTAGGTCGCAAAAATACGGCTAAAAATCAAAACATGGAATGCCCAGATTCTTTGTTTCAGATGGTTTTGGTAAGACGGCACACATTTTTGCCACCCTCTTGCAGATACTCAATTTTATCCATGATGGACTTTACCAAACGAATGCCCAAACCGCCTTTTCGTTTTTCATGTACAAGGTTATCCAACTTAGGTTCCTGAAATTGATTGATATCAAACATAGAACCATCGTCAATAATCTCGAATATAAATTTGCCCTTTACGGGAATGTGAATGTTTAATGCGATGAAGTGATCGGGGTTGCAGTGGTGTGCGTGTATCATCAGGTTAGAGCACATTTCATCCAGTGCTAATACAATAGCTCCCAATTCCAGATCGGACACTTCTTGCCCGTCTAGTGACCTGCGTATAAATTCACGCACGCCCTTTAAATTGTTCAGACTACAGCCCGTATTATACTGATAGCTCATCGGCTAATTTTTTCGCATCCTGTTTATTTTCACGAATGTTCAATAAATCGGCAAGACCTAAAATGCTGAATGTATTGAGCACGCGTTCTTTCATTCCAAAGAGAACGAAACTGATGTTTTTATCTCTGAGTTCTTCGATATATGACATAAATACCCCCAGACCGGCCGAGGAGATATACTCCAGCGCCTGGCAGTCCACCAGTATTTTTTTAAATCCTTCACCCACACTTTTGGCGATCGCCAAATCTAACTCAATGGAAGAGCTGGCATCAATTTCACCTACAATAGCGATGATGTCGGCTCCGTCTTCTTGCAGTCTTTTAATGTGAACCATGTAGTTGTAACGGTTTAGGGTTTTTAATGTTTAGTTATCTGAACTTTACAGTCATAGACGTATAGTCATCATTAATATCTTCTGAGCCTGAGAATTTATAAAGTGTACTAATTACACTTTCTTCAATTTCTTTGGAACTTTTTTGCGCATTATTTTGTAGCACTTCGGCTAATCTTTCATTGCCAAATTCTTCGCCTTTGTTGTTCTTGGCTTCTGTAATTCCATCGGTATACAATACCATCACGTCGCCGGACTCGTACGAAAACTCATTGTCTTCAACAAAATTCCGATAGTCTTGGCTACGCACCATGCCTAAAGCGGTGCCTTTGTCTTTTAGGTATTCGGCTTTTTGCGTAGAGGATTTGAACAACAGCACCGGACAATGGCCTGCTCTTGAGTAAAATACTTTTTTGCTTTCGGTGTTCACCACAAAATAGGTAGCTGAAATAAATGAGCCGCGCTCCAGACAAAATACCAACGCTTTGTTTGCTTTGGCCATGAAATCGCGCGGGTTGGGTCCCAGTTGAGCCAGACTATGAAAAATACCCTTCATTTGAGACATATGGAAAGCAGCTGTTGTTCCCTTTCCTGATACGTCCGCAATGATTAGTGCGATTTCATGATCGCTGATGCGCAGCGTGTCATAATAATCGCCCCCAACTTCATCTGCCGAGGCAGAGAATGCCGAAATTTCAAAATCAGCATCTTGTTCCAGACGTGTTGGCAACAAACTTTGCTGAACTGTTTTGGCGATTTTTAATTCTTCTTTGTATCGCGCATTTTGAAAAGCTTCTTCCATCAAACGGAAGTTTTCAATTGAAATGCCGGCCTGATTGGCAAAAGCCGATACAATGCGGGTCATCTCTTTGTTGAAGCCTTCGGGTAACTCTTTCAAAAGGGCCAGCGTGCCAATGGTTTCATCCTTTACCTTGATGGGGAAAGCCAGCAACGAGCGAAAACGAGTGGTTTTTAATGAGCCCAAATGTTTCGAAAGGTTTTTGGTTTTGTCGCTGCTTTGATCCAGTGCTCCTTTGATTTTATTTTTTTCCAGATGCACGTGAATGTCTTTCGTTTCCTGCTCTGATATGCGGTATGTGAACAATCGTTGCTCATTGGCAGCACCTTTGATCTCCAGCCAGGCCGCATCGGCAAAGACGGAGCTAACCGAACTTTCCAATAAGATGTTGTACACACTTTCTTCGCTTTGTTCGGTTTGAATAGACTGGCTGATGCGTTGAAAATTGACTACCTCTTCCAGCTTTTGTTCAAATACAGATGAGGTAGGCAAATTGAAGAGTACTACCAGAAAAGAAAAAGACATGTAGGTGAGCACAAAGGCCAGCAAGGCTATATTGAAAACATGACTTTGAAAATTGATGAATGCCCCCGACTGTTGTGTGATTTGATCGGACCAAATGGTGACCGAATACAAAAAGTAAACCAGGTAGAAAATGGATAGTAACAACAAGAGTAGACTGGTCCATTTTTGTTTAAAGTTCAGATACGCTACCCACCGCATGTTGGCCGAAAGCACCAAACCCAGTAAACTGGTGACCACAATGGCAAAAGACGATACGGCTTCCGATAGAACAATATGAATGCTGTCGTACACGAGAATGCCGAGTAGCAACAATTCAAAAACCAACCACGCTCGAATGAGCCATTTTGATTTTTGATACAAGATCAGTCGCTTCCAGCAGGTAAATGCAGCCAGCAGAAAATTGATAAACAACGCCAGATTGATCTGGTAAACAAAATCAATGAACAGAATATTGGAAGACAACTTGGTGCTTCCCAACAGGAACAGCACCAGACGCACAGCCAGCGAAATGACTGTGGCAATAAGTCCGGTGGCGAAAACTTTCCACAACAGATCGGTAAAGTTGAGCCCCTCGTCTCTTTCAATCCGGAACTTGTAGTAATAGAAAAGCGAGACCACATACAAATCCAGCATGACGCGCGGCAGCCACACAGGAACGTCCGGCGGAAGTGCCTTGAGGTCACTGAAAAGCACGGTGATGTCCGAAAATACAAGGATTACCCAGCTCACAGCAGCGCAGAGCGAAGTCAGTCGGATAATAGCCTTGGTTTTGAACATAGTGATCAGCAAAAAGCCAACCGGAACACGATTGGCTTTGCAATATCAAAAAAAGGAAGCCCTTAGAAAAATAAAAAATCAGGGAATTATAATCTTCTTTCTCCAACTGTTTTTAGAAGAGCTGATCACTACAATGTAAACACCGGGTGGCAAGGAGTTTGTCGTAATCAGCTTTTTAAGTGATCCATTCATATTGGCTACATAGGTTGATTGATGAATCATGAAACCTTGTAAAGTAAGAATGTTAAGGGCTACTTCTTGATTCGGAGGCATTGAGATGATCTCCACATTAAGTTGATTGTTGACGACCGGATTGGGATATAACTTGAGTTGGGCTACACCATTCGGGTTGTCAATTATTTGAAGCTTAGAATAAGTGAATTTTTTATCGAAATCTGTTTGCTTGAGGCGATAGTAGGAAATTCCGGATAAAGGCACTTCATCGAGAGATGTATAACTATTGGCCAAATGGCTTGTTCCCTTTCCTTTTACTACGCTCACTTCTTCAAAAACTTCACCATCAGTCGATCTTTCAATTGTAAAGAAGTCATTGTTAAGTTCAGATGCTGTAGACCAAGACAGCAGTACTCCGTTGAGTGAAAGAGCTGCATTGAATGCCGTAAGTTCAATGGGTAACGGACTTGAGGCATTGTCAGATCCAACATAGAAGCTATTATTGAGATTCGTAAATGTTAGAGCGGAACGCTCTACTCTTGGATTGGTAGTTGTTCCGCTCCCTGCTATATGTGTTGCTACTACAGAATTAACCAAACAAGAATGGAGATGGGCCACACTGGAAACAATGCCCAAACCAGTGCCACCATATTGAATGCGAAATACGCCTGCAGAAATGCCTGTAGTAGAGACAGTCCAAAAATCATCGCTTCGAATGATGATTGTATTTCCTGCGGAAGCATCGGCAATAGAAACAACACTGCTACTAGCCGATGCACCTGTATGGGAAACTGTAACATTTCCACCACTATTTACCAAGTTAGTTTTGCCGAGAAAAAAGGGTCGATACTGGGTAGCAATTCCAATTGGAAAATGGCCACCTACTGTGCCCACCGTTATAGCCGTAGTAGGTATTGCTCTTGTAATACTACCACCATACATCCAGCCCGAACTGTACGAGAGTGTTGTTCCAGATAGATTAAAACTGTTGTTATTTAAATTCACATTTCCGGCCGTCATGGTGAGTGTGCCAGATACGCTGATATTATTATTGGTTGTGACTTGAGGTGAGGTGCCAAACGAATTATTAATTGTTAAGCCGGCAAATGACTCTCCACCCACAGCGGAGATCGTTTGAGTAGCAGTGCCATTAAATGTTACCGTAAACCCTCCGTTGGAAAAAGTAGCCGATCCGGATCGAGTGTAATTGCCGCTTACCGCGAAATTTCCGAGCGCTGTTTTAGCAGCAGCCGATGCACTGGTTAATGTCAGGTTGCTATAGCCATTGCCGGTAACCGGAGTAATTATCTGTTGCGCGCCAGATAAGCTATAAGTAAAAGTATTTGTTGGATTGTTGGCAAGCAATCGGATGTCAGTATCGTGTCCGGTGCCGGAATAATTCCAGGTTGCTCCACTTAAATTATTAATATCATTTAGCGCATTTGCATTTGCAGCAATTCTATTAAAAGTACCAGATTGATTAATGGTTCCACTATTCAATATCGTTATATCTCCTCCTGTAGTGGTGTTACTAGCATCACCACTCAGGTTAACAAATGAAAGCGTAGCACCTGTATTATTTGTAATCGTGTTATTATCATCATTCACGCCATTAGCTGCTACATCTCCTGAAAATGTCGCGCTGGATGCATTGGTGAAGAAGTTATTGTCATCGTCAAAAACAAGACTGGCAGCAGTGATCGTGCCATTATTTAACAAAGTGGATCCTGCAAAGCCAGCAGAGAATTCAATTCGGTCTGTTATGGCAAGTGTGGTGGTTAAGTTATTTGTAATCGTTGCTCCGCTAGCACCAATTAAAATATCATCTGAAATAGATATACTTCCGCCGCCAGAAATGAAATGCGTATTCGTGGCACTTGAGCCGAGCACAAAATCTTCAATCGCTGCCGAGCCGCCAGCGTCCACTTGAAAATTGGCAGCACCCACATTGGCATTAAAGATAAGTTGTTCTCCGGTAATGGCTCCACTGCTGCTCGTAATCGAACCACCGTTTCTCACACGCGCAAGACCTTTGTTTATGGTGATTGTTTGATTGGAGGTATTGTATCTCAGCACTCCCGTATTTTGCACATCTAATCCACCTACCGATGAGCTTGCATCAATATCAACTGTAAAGCCATTTCCAATAGCTGCTACTTGATTATTATTAGGAACGCAATTGCATGATGCACCCGTAAAACCAGTTGACGACCAAGTGCCCGTAGTAGCATTATTGTCGCTCCAATTGCCGCTTTTGCGAGAGTAAACGACAGGAACCGTCGTAACCGATATGTTGTCGGCATATAAAGAAAATGGAAGACCTAACAAGGTTCCAGTTGTATTATCCATTCCTCGTATTACCACTTGAATCGAATTGCCCGATATAATGGCACTACCGGTAGTAGTAATTTGAACAAGCTGTCCCAACAACTGAGCAAATAAAACCTCCGGGCCTCCATCTACTTTGTAGTATGCCCTAACATAATCGGTAGAGTTGGTTGCGGCTGTATTCAAATCCACTGAAATGGTTGCCATTCCCGTAGAGGAAATGTCAATTATATTAGTAGCCCATACCCCTTCGGTGATTGTGTTATCCACCTGAAGGCAATTTTGGAAGAGAAAGGTGTTTTGCTTTGAGAATGTACCAGAAGGTGCGGTAGTAACCGACCAAGTTCCTCCCGGAGTTCCGGCAGCAGTTCCAACTACTGCACCGTTCGTTTCTCCTGTAAAATCTTCCGTCCATAAGGTGATTTGACTATTGGCCTGAAAAAACGAGATTAAACAGATAAAAAGAGAGAAACTTAAAAGTAGCGGGGAGTTACTTTTCATAATTTGAGCGTGTTTAGGAGATCAATACCAATTGATCTAATAGGTTAAACACAATTATTCGTTCAGCTCAAAAAAGGTAACTCAACTTTTTTAATCAATTCTATGATTTGGCCTCGATTAGAATTTTCGCTCTTGCTTTCTTCAATTTGGGCTAGTCAGGTCTAATTTTAGAATTACTTTCTGCTATAATTTGGCGCTTCGCGGGTGATGCTCACATCGTGCGGATGGCTTTCGTGAACACCGGCGGCGGTGATCTTTACAAACTTGGCTGTCTTCAATTTTTCGATGTTTTTCGCTCCGCAGTAGCCCATGCCCGCTTTGAGGCCACCCACCAATTGATACAAGATTTCTGCTACTGAGCCCTTGAAGGGCACACGGCCGGAGATGCCTTCCGGTACTAATTTCTTGATGTCGTCTTCCACATCCTGGAAGTAACGGTCTTTCGATCCATCTTCCATCGCCTCGAGCGAGCCCATGCCCCGATACGATTTAAATCTTCTGCCTTCGTAGATAATCAATTCGCCAGGAGCCTCTTCGGTTCCAGCCAACAACGATCCGATCATCACACTGTCGGCACCGGCGGCCAATGCCTTTACAATATCACCGGAGAAGCGAATGCCCCCGTCTGCAATTGCCTTTACACCTGATCCTTTCAATGCTTTGGCGGATTCGTAGACGGCTGATAACTGAGGCAGACCAATACCGGCAACGATGCGGGTGGTGCAAATACTGCCCGGACCTACGCCTACCTTTACGGCATCTACTCCAATTTTGGCCAATGCTCGTGCAGCTTCGCCAGTGGCGATGTTTCCTACAATTAATTCCAACGAAGGATACTTTTTCTTTACTTTTTTGGCGGCTTCCATCACGCCTTTGGAGTGGCCATGTGCCGTATCGATGCTAATCACGTCTACACCGGCATTTTTCAATGCTTCGATCCGATCCAAAATATCGGGAGTAACACCCACGGCCGCGCCTACACGCAATCTTCCAAACTTATCTTTACACGCATTGGGTTTGTTTTTCTTTTTCAGGATGTCTTTGTACGTAACAAGCCCAGTCAGCTTGCCTTTCTTGTTAACGATTGGCAGTTTTTCAATTTTATAATCCTGCAAAAGAAGTTCGGCTTTCTCCAACGTAATTCCTTCAGGCGCTGTGATCAGATTTTCTTTGGTCATGATCTGCTCGATGGGGGTAGCCATGTTCTTTTGAAAGCGTAAATCGCGGTTGGTGATGATGCCGACCAATTTTCCGTTATCATTAATCACGGGAATGCCTCCAATCTTGAATTCACGCATAATTTTCTCGGCATCTCGAACGGTAGAACTAATGTGTAAGGTCACCGGATCAAGAATCATCCCGCTTTGCGAGCGCTTCACTTTGCGCACCTGATCGGCCTGCGCCTCGATAGACATGTTTTTATGAATGAAGCCCAGTCCGCCTTCCAGCGCCATGCTGATGGCTAGTTCGGCTTCCGTTACGGTATCCATCGCAGCGGAAATGATGGGAATATTTAGTTTGATATTCTTGGTTAAATAACCGCTCGGGTCGGTTTCGCGGGGAAGTACATCGCTGTAAGCTGGAACTAAAAGCACGTCATCATAGGTGAGTGCTTCGAACAAAAATTTGGAAGAATCGAGCGCCATGGCAAATAATTTACGAGTGATTATTTGCGGGGCAAAAGTAAAGGGTTGAGCTGTAAGAAACTAATTTTATTTTGCTTCAAATTCTGCCATTCTTCCTGCATCGGTTTGCATTCCTCACAATAGCATGCTTGAATTTTCGATTTAAGGCTTAACTTAAAAATTGATACCAATTCCATCCTTTCTTTGCTGGAACGTGATGGATCGGTGCAGAGCCAAAGCCAAACCTTTATCCGATGAAAAAATACTATCTCATTTTATGCTTTGCCGCCTCAACGGTAATGGCGCAGACTAAAAATGAACTTTCGGTGGCCGGACTTCAACAGCCGGTGGAGATTATTCGCGATGCGAATGGCGTTAATCACATTTATGCAAAGAATGAACACGACTTATTTTTTGCGCAAGGCTATTGCGCCGCCAAAGATCGGCTCTTTCAATTTGAAATGTGGCGCAGGCAAGCTACAGGCACTGTGGCAGAGTTGCTCGGAGCCAGAGAAGTGCTGCGCGATCAGGGCGCGCGTTTGTTTCGCTTTCGGGGCGATTTGAAAAAAGAATTGAATCATTATCACCCGCATGGGGCTGCCATCATTCAGGCTTTTACCGACGGCATTAACAGCTACATCGCAGCTACAGAAGCAAACCCCGAATGGTTGCCGATCGAATTTACCTTGCTCAAAACCAAGCCACAACGATGGACAACCGATGTGATTGTTTCCAGGCATCAGGGGCTGCTGGGAAACATCGGCGAAGAAATTCAATTTGGCCGCTGGGTGGCGGCCATGGGCGAAGAGAAAGTAAAAGAACTGGTTGTGTTCGAGCCGGGTACTCCTCAACTAAAACTTGATCCCGCCATTGATGCAAAGGGATTAAACAAGCCCGTTATTGAATTATACGATGTCTTTCGCAAGCCACTCAATTTTACTCCCGAAGATATTTCCATCTCAGCTAATTTGAATTGGAACGAATATGAAAGTTTAGCTTCCGCAGATGAGCAAGCTTACCAACATTTGATGGCTACCGAGCGATCCACCATTGGAAGCAACAACTGGATTGTAAGTCCGGCACTTTCTAAGAGTGGCTTTCCAATTTTGGCCAACGATCCCCATCGCGCTATCGCTGCGCCTTCTTTGCGCTACATGGTTCATTTGAACGCGCCCGGTTGGAATGTGGTTGGAGGAGGTGAGCCAACCATTCCTGGAATATCCATCGGGCACAATGAATACGGTGCGTGGGGTCTTACCATCTTCGATATTGATGCTGAAGATTTGTATGTCTATCAATTGAATCCACAAAATCAAAACCAATACAAGTATCAAGGCAAGTGGGAAGATATGCGGGTAATAAAAGACACCATTCAGGTGAAAAATGGGTCGCCCGTGTATGTAGAACATCGCTACACGCGTCATGGACCCGTAACGTATCTGGACAAAGAAAGCAATACAGCTTATGCGATGCGGTGTGGTTGGATGGAAATAGGAGGCGCTCCCTACCTTGCCAGCCTACGAATCGATCAAGCCACCAACTGGAAAGAATTTAAGGAAGCTTGTACATTCAGTCATATTCCCGGAGAGAATATGATTTGGGCTGACAAAAAAGGAAACATCTGTTGGCAGGCGGTAGGTGTGGCTCCCGTGCGTAAAAACTGGGAAGGATTACTTCCGGTGCCGGGCGATGGTCGCTATGAATGGACTGGCTATTTGCCTATTCAATCGTTGCCTTCGGTGTACAATCCATCAAAAGGTTTTTGGGCTACTGCCAATGAAAATCTTATTCCCAACCAATATGCGCACCGCAATGCTGTAGGCTGGACGTGGGCAGATCCGTATCGAGGAGATCGCATTCGTGAAGTGCTGGGCTCCGGTAAAAAATTTGAGTTGAAAGACATGATGCAACTGCAATTTGATTATGTGTCTATTCCGGCTCGCACATTGGTGCCGATGTTAAAAAATCTTTTAGCCACCTCGCCGAAAGCGGAACAAGCGCGACAACTTTTGATGAAATGGAATTTTGAAATGAACGCTACTTCCATCGAGGCGGGAATTTATGCTGCATGGGAGAAGCGCATCACAGGAGATATTCTTTCGCAGGCAGTTCCCGAGCAAATGAAAAGTTCAGTGAAGTATATTCCGCTGGCACGAATTATAGAGTGGATTCAACAAGCGAATCCTGTTTTTGGCAGCAATGGCTCAGCAGGACGAGATCAATTTTTACTATCCACGTTTGAGAAGGCAATTCAGGATTTGAATTTGAAGTTGGGTGAAGATATGTTGAAATGGAACTATGGCCAACCGGCGTATCATCACGTGCTGATCAAACATCCGCTGAGCAATGCAGTGAATGCCGAACTAAGAAAAAAACTGGAAGCGGGCCCTCTACCGCGTGGAGGGAATGGCTCAACACCGGGCATGACTACCAACAGCGACAATCAAACAGCGGGTGCCAGTTTTCGAATGGCAGTAGATTTGGCCGATTGGGATCAAACTATGTTTACAAATGCACCGGGCCAAAGCGGAGATGTGCGCAGCCCGTACTATAAAAACCTGTTTGAAGGGTGGGCCACCGATCAGCATTTTCCAGTCTTCTTTACGCGAGCGAAAGTTGAAATGTCGATGCGCGAATGGTTGATGCTAAAGCCCTTGCGTTAAGTCTTTAAACAACTCGGGTGCATACCAAACCACAGCTCCATAGCCGGCGAAGCGGATAACACGCGTAATGCAAATCAGCAGGAAGTATTTAAAATTTAGATTCACCGAGCCGGCCAACATACATGTGGCTGAAAAGGGCACGGGCGTAACGGCACCTACAAAAACCAAATAGCCTCCATACGTTTTTAATTTGCCTTCGTATTGCTTTAAATATTTTTCGCGGATGCGCTCCTGATAAAACTTTGTTTTAGAGAATACTTTGCCAATGTAGTATCCTAAAATGCCGGCTGCGTATGAGATGAGGGTGAGGATAGTGAGGTTGATAATGAATCCACTCAGATCTATGTTGTCTAATATCCAAATCATCATAAAAATTTCGGGAGGCAGAATGCCGAAAACAATTTCTGACAAGGTGTAGATGCCATACAGTATTCCCGGGTTGGCCCGAATGACCACGATGTGCTCTTTGAAGTTTTGCTGGATGTAACTTTCCATCAAAACGAAGATGACGATGATTACGGCAAACCAAGCCAACCCCTTGAATAGATTGCGGAAGAGAAAACTCGACCGTGTTTCTTCTTTTTCTTCTGTCTGCTTCATGCTAGTTTAAAATTGGATGCCGTTTGAAAGGCTTTGTCTCATCAAATAATTTACGATAGGTGATATGTGTTTTTGAAACGTAGCCGCCCACTTGTTCCACTACATTGATCATCTTCGGATTGAAATCGCCAATCCAGTTCATTTCATAATCGACATAGCGTTTATAGACTTCTTGCAACACCTGTCTGGCGGCAGAAATCATAGCGCCGTCCGCTCCCTTGCCCTGATGCTCGGGCACCACGCCAAACAAAATACCAAACGCTTTGGTGTTAAGTTTGCGCCATTGAAACCATAAGAAAACCAGTTTGCCATACCAGTTGACTTTGCCATTTACATGTTTAAAAATCTGATTGATTTCCGGTAGCGAAAGAAAAAATGAAATGGGTTCGCCTTTGTAGAAACCAAAATATAAAAGTTTTTCATCCAGGATGGGTTTCATCTGCTTTACAATCAGCGCAGCTTGCTGTGAGGTGATCTCCGGGTTTTCGGCGCGGTTGGCCCATGCTTTATTGTAAACGGTGCGCAAGTATTCGCCCAAGTTTTTGATTTCGTCTTTGCGCAAGTGCCGGAACTCATATCCTTCTTCCTGCGCTAACAGTTCTGCTTTGCGCGCCAACTTGGGTGATAATGGATCTAGAATTTTACGCGCGAATGTAAATTGATTGAAATACGTTTTGAAGCCGTATTCTTCAAAGAAAGTTTTGTAGTACGGCGGATTGTAGTTGCATTGGTAGTTAGGTTCAAGTTCAAAACCATCTACCAACAATCCCCACCAGCGATCGCGGCTGCCAAAGTTAATCGGACCATCCATGGCTTCCATTCCTTTTTGTTGCAACCACTTTTTACACTGATCAAACAAAAGAAAGGCAGCTTCTTTGTTTTCGATGCACTCGAAAAAACCCATTCCTCCAGTGGGCTGTTCGTTCCCTTTGTTCATCGTTTTCTGATCGATGAAAGCGGCAACCCTTCCGATGATCGTTCCTTGTTGATCTTTTAAAATCCACCGGATGACTTCACCATGACGGAATGTCTTGTTCTTCTCAGGATCAAAAACATTTTCAATGTCTTTATCCAATGGACGAATCCAGTGAGGTGAATTTTTATATAGCTGAATCGGCAGGTGTAAAAACTCCTTTTTATCTGAGGTGCTTACTACTTCGTGTAGGGTCATGCAAGAAAGGCTAAATATCCGCTAAGGTATGATTGGGCAGCTTCAATTCAAAAGAAGTGCCTTTACCAATTTCGCTGGTTACTTTCAATATTCCGCCCAGTTTATCCATCGCATTTTTCACAATGTATAAACCAAGGCCCGATCCATCGGATTGCTCACTGGCGCGGTAGAACATATCAAAGATTTTTGTCAGGTTAGCCTTGCTGATGCCTATACCATTGTCTTCAAATAAGATCACCACGCGTTCAGGCGTAATTTTGATGGAAATGCGAATACGCGAATCGGCTTTGGTAAAGTCGCGGTATTTAATGGCGTTGGAGATGAGGTTTCTGAAAATCTCACCGATGCGCCAGGGGTCGCTGAAAAAGTCTTTGCCTTCGATGGTTACATCGCGCATAATTTCATGCGCACCTTTGAGGTAGTTGAGATCGGCAAAGGTTTTTTCGATTAGCTGCTGCAAGTTGATTTTTTCTACTTTCAGTTCCAGTTTCAAATTTTTCGAGTGGCTCAATACATCGCTGATGAAGTGGTCGAGTTGCTTTACTTTTTGTCCAATGCGCTGAATGTAATCTTCTAAATTATCGGTGTTGCCTTTTAAACTGGCCAAATTCACCAATCCCAAAACAGATGATAAGGGAGCCCGTAAATCGTGCGACACTTTGTACACAAAGTTATCAAGCTCGATGTTGCGCACTTTCAATTCTTCTTCTACTCTTTTTTGTTCAGTGATATCTACATACACTCCAAAAATTGAAATCGTTTTATCTTCAAGGGGCACCGGTACTCCGTAGATAATCACCGAAAGGGCCGTTTTATTTTTATGCAGTCGCTTCGATTCAATTTTAATTACCTGCTCACTGGAGATGATCGTGTTGAGATCGTTGCCCTCTGTTTCCAATTCCGAAGGAACGATATAATCATTCAGGCTTTTGCCAATCAGATCGCTGTTGGTATAGCCAAACATTTTCTCGAAGCCTTCGTTTACCTGCACCACTTTACCTGTGTCATTCAGCATGACCAAGCCAAAGGGTGAACTTTTGAATAGTTGCGAGAACAATGTTTCTGTTTTGCGTTTGGCCAGCAAGGCTTCGCGTTCTTCGGTGGAGTCTTTGATAATGATTTGGATGGCCGGTTTGCCCCGGAAGTTGAGTTGATGTGCAGACACATCGACAATGATTTCCCGGCCATCTAACCGAATGTATTTTTGTTCGATGGTAGGCACTGTTTTTCCTTCGAGCAATTGACGCAAGCGCTCTTTTGATTTGGCCATCGATTCCGGATGAACAAAATGGAATGCCGGTTTGCCAATCAGGTTATCGACTGTAGCTGCGCCCATCAGTTTCGCCGCCGACTGGTTGGCGAATACGACTACGTTATCCTGATAAATAACAATGCCGAGTGGTAATGTTTCAATTAACTCACGGTAGCGACCTTCGGCTTCAACGGCAATCTGCTCTTGTGTCTTCAGATTTTCGAAATCCTGTAACGTGCCTACTGTCCGCAGCGCGTTGCCGTGCCCATCAAACTCAACTATCTGCCCTCGTTCCATCACCCATCGCCAACTGCCGTCTTTTAAATGAAAACGGTAAACAACTTCATAAAACTCAGTTTCGCCGGCCAAATGTTTTTCGATGGAGGCGGTATAGTTTGGTCTGTCTTCTGGGTGAATAAAATCTTCGCAGTGGCAGAACATCTCTTCCAATTCAGCTTTGGGATAGCCAATGATGTCGGCCCATTTTTGATTGATAACAGTAACGTTCGTTTTGTAGTCGTAATCCCACACACCTAATTCAGAACCGAGCAAGGCTAAGTCCAAACGTTGCTTGTTTTCGCGGTTGACGCGCTCCATTTCTTTGTGCAATGTTTGATCGGTAAACAAACCAACCCAAACAATACGGCCATCGTCCATGCGTGTGGGCGTGCCAATGGCATCTACCCATTTGCTTTTGCCGGTAGGAGTCACGATGCGACCTTCCCACCGAAAGGATTCGGCTTGTGATAACCACCGATTAAAATCATTCAGAAACTGGGGTCGATCTTCCTCGTGTACAAACGAATCAATGGGGTGAATGCCACTCAGCAGAATATCACTTTTGGTTTCAAAAATCGTTTCGCAAAAAGAGCTAAAATAGGTAAAGTCGCGGCTACCATCGGGGAAGAGCGTATACTCAAAAACGGCCGCCTGCAAGTTGCCAATGATCTGGCTGTGATGCTCAAGTGGTGGTAGCGACTGTTTCATGTGTTTCAAAGATAAGCCAAGCGCAGCATAGAACATGCCGCAACGTAATAAAAAACACGAATTCGTATAATATGTTAGCGGTTGGTCTGGATGTGCTTTACATCGGCAACATTCCAATCAATCACCAACCCCAAAGCAATTTTGTCGGCCACCGCTTTGCCATAGAGTAGTTCAACCAAGTACAATGCTGCATCGTATGATTTGGCTCCGCCGGCCGATGTAATGGCTTTACGGTCGTGTACAAAGCTTACCTTTTCGTGCACGTTTAGTTGCGGGTATGTTTTTTTAAACCGTGCAACATCGCCTGGAAAGGTGGTACATTCATAGGTGTCTAATGCTTTTGCCTCAGCCAGCACAAACGCGCCGTCGCACAACGAAAAAATATAAAGTGCCTGCTTGCTGGTATTCGATACAAATTCCAACAACTTCTCATTTTCTAAATCGGTATCCATGCTGTGCTGCGCGCTGGGCACTACCAGAATATCAATGGCCGGATAGGCATCGGCAAAGCCGTAATCAGGAATAATCTTTAATCCTTCAAACGTGGTAATAGTATCACGCTGGGGCGCGATGGTAAACACCTCGATACCATGATCGGTGTGAAAACGAGTGTGCTGAAATACATCCATCGGGGCAATCAATTCGGAATTATACACACCGTCTACGATCAGAAAACCGGCCCTCAATGGCTTGGTTGGCAGGATGGGGCTGGCCAGCGGGCTGTTGTTTTGTTTTTCACTTTGCTGACAGGAAATCACCCAACTGAATAATAGACTTATTGTGAAAATCCGCATCTGATTTTTAATTAATTTCAAACGAGCAATAACGAAACCGATGGGTAAAGAAACTGAAAAAAAGGCTGACACTAAAATGAAGAAGCCAATCGTAAAGAAGTTTACCGCTGTATTAGAAGATCCGGGCTTGACCGTTGATGCAGCCTTTATATCTTTTCCGTACGATGTGCCTCAACTTTTCGGTACCCGTGGACAAGTGAAAGTAAAGGTGACTTTTGATGGCTATCCGTATCGCGGAATTTTATCGGTAATGGGCGGAGGTAAGCATGCTATTTTGGTACGAAAAGATGTGCGGCAGGCCATTTCAAAAAATGTTGGTGACACGGTAAAGGTGGTGGTAGAGCAAGATTTGGAAGAGCGTGTGGTAGAGTTGCCGAAATCGTTGCACGATTTGTTGGAAAAAAAACCAAAAGCAAAAACGTTTTTCGATACACTTTCATTTACCAATCGCAAGGAGTATGCGGTTTGGATTGCATCGGCGAAGAAAGAAGAAACGCTGCTAAAACGACTCGATGCCACAATCGATAAGTTGATGCATGGAAAGAAAAATCCATCTGAAAAATAAAATCGCGCAGAATGAATTATCTTTCGGTTGAATTTTCAATACCGAAAGCATGAATCGAATCCTCGTATTAATTTTTTGTTTAGCCAGTGTTACGGCTTTTGCGCAAGTGCAAACCGGCAAGGCTTCTTTCTATGCCGACAAATTTGAAGGAAGACCTACTGCCAGTGGTGAGCGCTACCGGGCATCGAAGCTGACGGCTGCGCATCGCACATTGCCGTTTGGAACGAAGGTGCGTGTTACCAATTTGGCCAACAATGAATCTGTTATCGTAGAAATTAACGACCGTGGCCCGTATGTTGATGGCCGAATTATTGATTTGTCGAAAGCAGCCGCCGAGAAACTGCATTTTTTTAATCAGGGCACAGCTGATGTAAAGTTAGAGATTGTGGATGCCACCGATGGTACCGGCGATACACAACCAGTGCCGGTTGACCACGTGATGGTCGATGAAAAAGAAATTTATGATTTTGATATCAGCCGCATTACACTCAAAGGTTTTGGCGTGCAGTTGGGCACCTATCAGGAGTTGGTAAATGTGATGCGGATAGTGGATAACCTCAAGAGTACCTACAAAAAACGGATAGCTGTGCAAGTGAAAATTGTATCGGGTGTAAAATATTACAGCATCATGCTCACCGGATTTTCGAAGCGCGAAAAAGCGCAAGCCATGGTCGATGAATTGCGCAAAAAATTTCCAGATGTTTTTGTGGTCGATTACAGCAAATGATCACGTAATCGAAATAATTCTGCAACGCTTGTAACAATTCAATCGATCAGAAGTCTAGTAGCTGCTGATTGATTATGAAAAAAATTATTCCCGCTTTCGCGATGGCGTTTCGTGCAATGAAAGGCCAGATATTTCAAACATTTCTTTCCATTTTAGGAATGATTATCGGAGTGGCCGCGCTGGTTGGCATACTCTGTCTGATTGATGGCATGGAGAAATTTGCGAAAGATCAGATCACACAAACCACTTCGCTCAATTCAATCTTGGTTTCATCACACATGACCCGCAGTGAAAACGGTGTGGTGGTAAAGAAAGACACCTTCGCCTATCTTTCGCCAGCACAATTTGAAAAATTGCAACACGATCTATCCGGAGAAGCCAAGATGATGTTGCTCTCTACACAATCTGCAGAAGTTGTACATCCTACAACATCTAAGAAAATGTTAACTGTTTGGTATGGAACTACCCCTTCTAAAGATGAGCAAGCGAAGTCGAAAGTAGTCGCGGGCCGCTTGCTGGATCATCAGGATGTTCAATCAGCTCGCAAAGTAGCGGTGGTGAATACAACGTTTGCCAAATTGTTTTCTCCAACTGATTCAGTGGCTGCGTTGATCGGACAACAACTGCTGGTGCGCGGAGAAAGTTATGAAGTGATTGGAGTAATGAACCTATCCTCTAAGAGTCCTGAAGTTTTTGTGCCGATCACCTTATTTACACCTACCGATTTTAAAAGTTATCCGCCCACTGCTATTATTGAGGTAAACGAAGTGGATCAGGTCAATCCCGTGAAGGAAAAAATAAGTGAATGGTTGAAGAAAGAGTATGGTACTAGGAGCACAGACTTTGCTATTGCTACGAATGGATTTCGCGTGGAGCAAGCCGAGAGGGGCTTCCGATTGTTTCGGGTTATTATGGGTTTGATTGTAGGCATTTCTGTATTGGTGGGTGGTGTGGGCGTGATGAATGTGATGTTGATTTCTGTTACACAGCGAACAACCGAGATTGGAGTCCGCAAAGCACTTGGTGCCAAACGCCAGGATATTGTATTTCAATTTTTAGCTGAGTCGATTTCGATTTCTGCCTTTGGTAGTTTGTGTGGATTAATTTTAGGTGTGTTGGGAACGATGGCTACTATTCCGATTATTCGCGCGATTACCAAAGTTCCTTTTCAGGCTTCGTATACTTGGAATACGATAGCCATGGTTTCGTTGATCGCGATTGTGGTGGGGATAGTTTTCGGAACGTATCCGGCTTTGCGCGCTTCGCGACTCGATCCGGTGGAAGCGATACGGAGAGAGTAAGAACCCACTCTGTCAGAGGCACGAGGAGTTTTATCGGAAGCAAAAGCTAAATGTGAATAATGACAAAAGTTGCCTCGTACCTCGGCATGACAGAGGTTAACTGAAGGTCTTTACTTGAATTAATGGATACCGTGGCGGCAATTAGGAGAGAGTAATAACCCACTCTGTCACTCCGAGGCACGAGGAGTCTTATCGTCGGCATGACAGGGTTGTGGTGATGCAGAGGAGTTTTATCGTCTATTGCACTGTAGGCTTTACTTGAATGTGATAGAAGTTGCCTCGTACCTCGGCATGACAGGGGTTCTGTACTTGTGTGAGTAAGGGAAGAATCTTTCGGTTCTCAAATTCACTTCAGTTCATTTGGTTTGAGCTATTTCATCTCACTGATCCATTGGCGCACGAGTTCAACTCCTTCTTCGTGCACTAGTTTTCTTCCCAACTCTGGCATCATTATTCCGGGATGCGTTGATTCGATGCGGTATTGTAAAATGGATTCTTCCGGTTTGCCGGGAACAATACCAAACAACCGACCACCCGAACCTTTGCCTGCTGCTACCGGAGCTTTGCCGATACCGAGTTGCGCGCTGGCATTGACGGATGCGAGTAAATGTAGTCCACTGGTTTTAGCCGGTCCATCTGCACGATGACAATGTGCGCAATTGATTTCGAGCCAGGCTCGTGCACGATTGTCGATGGGTTCATTTTTATTCTCGTAAGAGGCAAGAAGCTGAATGTTTTTTAGATCGGGCAAGCCTTCTAACACATTGGCGCGTTGCCACGCAAGTAATTGATTCGTTGCAGCGTCATGGCTATTCAGTTGACGGGCACTGGGGCCAATGGGAGAAAGTTGATCGCCACGCAAATGACAGCCTTTGCATTGATTGATATTCGGCACGGAGTAATTCACTTTTCGTTTTTCTCCATTGAAGTGGAGCCATTCCACTTCGATGTTTTTTCCTGCGACTTCCAGATACGCTTCGGTTTGCTCGTCATTCCAAATGTAGGGAAGTGCTTTCCAGTTTTCATTTTCTAAAATGAGCAGGCGCGTTTCTAAAATTCGTTTTTGTTCTTCCGGCTTTCTGAAGTCAGCAGGGTAATAAAAGTTTTTGATTAGAACCGTGCCTTCGGGAAAGTGGAGTACTTCGGTAGCGTGGTAGCTCGCTTTTTTTCCTTTCGGGATTTTGACAAACCGTTTTTTAAATGCGTAGTCGCTGAACAAGGGCGAGTTGAGTGAGTAGCCGATGACACCTTCGGCAGGTTGTAAATTTTTTAAATCACCTTCAAAGAAATGGTAGCTCGACAACTTTTCAGCACCTAATGCGCTGAGGTTGGGCGCGAGGGTCACTTCTTCTTTGGCAACAATGATTTCCGGCTTTTTTTGTTGACAGGCAGCCATCAGCAAAATGAGTGCGCTACATTTTAAAAATGAGTTCATGGCATCGCAGCTTTTTTGTCGCAGACGAATGGCGCACCATCTTTGGACAGCGCTTTAAAATCGTTGGCGGCATCTAAACTCATGAATGTGATTTTGCCATTTTCAGAAACGCAGATGTTGCGTTCTTTTTGTTTGGGATTTTCGATGCCGTCATACACCACATCAGGCGTATCGAAGAATGATTTGGTGAGCAAGAGTTTGCCGATGTCGCTTTGCATGGTGGGGAACCAGTGGCTGTTTTCAAATTGATTGTTGTGAATGTTGATTTGATAGGGAAACGGATTGTAGAGTGAGTCTTCGCGAAAGCGGTTGTTGACGGACTGCACACCACCGATGGCGCCTTCCTGTTGTTGCTCACCTTCGTTGAGGGCAGCTACCATTTCGTAGCTAACGATGCCCACACCTACCGTGCGATTGTCAGTGAGCGTGTTGTCATAAAAATCGACATTGTGTGTGGCGAGTATCATCACGCCTGTGCCAGGCGGAATGCTGGCTACCACATTTCCTTTCTGCGCAAAGTTTTCATGGTTGTTGTCGTGTATGTTGTTTTTGTATGCTTTGGCCGTGTGGCCAAAGCGCGTGAGTCCGGGTAGATCGAAGATGAGCAGACCGCCTGTATTTTCGTAGGCTTCGTTGCCGTAGATTTCTACCCACTTGGAATTTTCAGCTTCAATGCCCGCGACATTCCAGTAGGCTTTGTTGTTGCGGATGATCACCGAATCGGATTGGCCAACGTAGATGCCAGCATCGGAAGAGCCCATGGCGATGCACTCTTCGATGAGCACACGTGTACACAAAACCGGGTAGAGTGCGTAGGCACCATTTTCAGTTTTGGGTCCTTCGGCCCAGGCGGAGCGAATTCTGCGAAAGGTGATTCCGTGCGTGTCGTTTACTTTCAGGTTGTCGCCTTTGGCATCTTCGATGGAGAAATCTTCGAGTACAATATTTTTTCCGTTGCTGATGTGCAAGCCTTCGGCTCCTTCGGTTTGGTTTTTCCAGCTGAGGATGGTTTTGTCTAGACCTTTGCCTTTGATGAAGATGTTCTTTTTACCATCGAGCGTAATGCTTTTGGTAAACATGAAGTGGCCTTCCGGCAGATGAATGGTGTCGCCATCGGCAGCGGTGATGAGTTGAGTCTGCAACGATTTTTCGATTGTTTGCCACGTGATCGGTGGTTGACTGTTGTTGGCGCATTGGATGCAGATCAATGCTACGATTGCAAGTAGAAAAAGCTTCATAGGTTTAAATGAAAATGGAAGCTACTTATTTTTTGTGAGAGGGCAAACGATAACGTTTGTGTTATTAGGCGTAGGTTTATCCGAATTTTTTCTTTGGGTCCTGCCTAACGTCAAAAAATGCGAGTATGATAATCTTGTTGTTGCTTACTCTGTAAAGTAATCTTGTCTGTCGCGATAATTGAAATCCTCTAATGTCATTAGATTCAACCTGTCCCATGAAAGGAAAGTCTTTAAGAAGTCCAAAAATTTCATCGGCCTTATGAATAAACTCCTTAGCTGTCTTTTCTCCAAAATTTTGTTTTATGTAATTTACTATTGAATCAAAATTCTGTTCGGCTCTTGGGGTAACATAAACTTGCATTAATACTTCATCTTAACAGTCTCCCAAGCAATTAGATTTTTGTCGTCTTGAGATTCTTCGTATGATAAATAAATCTCCTTCTTTTGTTCTTCGTTCAGGGTATTCCATATCTGCCCCTCTTTTCCGGTCTCTCTTTGCTTTAGGAAATCATAAACTGTCCGCAATAGCTGTTCGTTTTCAATCCTGTCTAGGATTTTATGTAGGTCTGATTTCAATTCTATTGTCCCCATATTATCTTTTTCTTTTAGTAACTCAAATTTAAGTCTTTTTAGTCAATTTTTTCTATTGGTTGACCTGTGCCTCCCATCGTGATATTTGAGAAAGTTCAGATAAGCTACGTACTAGCGAGGGCAAGGGATGGAGGCATGCATTGGAGCCCGAAGTGGCCTGTGTGATGGGTGGCGACTGCCGACAGCCCGGTGCCTTACTCAAAACGCATTGCAATGCGTTTTGAGTAAGGCATGCCCCCAAGCTTTTAATTTTTATTTCTTTGTTTTCAAGCCGAACAGAAAGCGCATTGCATTAAATGGTCGGATGATCCAAATATAAAATGCGGTGCAACTGGCGGCTGTGAGAAAACAGATCATCCAATATTTCGCGGAGATGCTCCAGTTCCATTGACAGACATAATAGCCGATAGCGATGATGACGGACTGATGTAAAATATAAAATGGGTAGAGGCCTTCGTTGATGGGTGCGAGCCAGCGACTGGGTTTGTTGAGGTAGTGCTGCCCGAATCCGATGATAGTGATGACGGTGAACCAACTGACAAAAATGGCGCTGACATCAAAAATGGTTTCGATGGTATCGATGTGTGCGGGCAGCGTGATGAGTTCGCGGAAATGAAAGTAGCATGCGTAGAATGGGATTAACGCGAAAATCAATGCGATGAGAAAATGCGTGCGGTTGTTGCCGATGGCTTGCCACAACTCAGGTATAGAGTAGCAGATGCTGCCCATGAGAAAGAAAGCGAAATAGTAAATGAAATACGCCCAGTCTTTGAATAAGTTGTGTGTCTCTTCGGGGAAGTAAGGGCGCAAAATGATTTGGCTGATGAGTATTAAAATAGATGGAATGAATAGCATGGCCGCAGGAGATGATAACATCTTGTTGCTTTTTTGTCGGAAGTTTTCGGAGTTGGGTGATCGCAGATATTTTAAAAATGGCAGCGCGAGCAACGAATAGACGAGCAGATATAAAATGAACCAGAGGTGATGCCAACTCAAACTTCCGCCTTCGGGATAGGGCTTGAATTGAAAAACGGTTTTATAGAAATCCCAGTAGCTTGTGTATTGGCTGATGCGCTCATAATAGATTTGAGGTGGAACGATGACGAGCATGCCAAAGATGAGCGGCACCAGCAGTCGCTTGTAGCGGTCTTTGCGAAACTGACTCGACGTGCGCGAGCCGAGGGCGATGAAGGTACCCGCCCCGGAAATGAAGAGCAGCAACTGCATGCGGAAGTTGTGCGACCAAATCATCCAATATTGAAAGGAGGTGGTGAGCTCGTTGTTTTTTACGTGCCAGCCCCAGTTATTGAACCACATGCCGGTGTGGAAGAATAAGAGAATGATGATGGCGATTACACGCAGCCAATCGAGGTCGTGTCTGCGTTCGGTGAGGGAAGTGGTTTCTGTGGCGATCATGTGTTTTAGATTTTGGGCAAAGAAACGGGAGCGGTTGCCCAAGGTAAGGCTGTTTTTATAGACAGGAAGGCCGATTTTATAAAGTCGAACGCGGTTGATAGCATTTTTCCAACCTTCTGGTGGGGGCGTGTGTCAAAGGCATAGAAACAAAAAAATACATTATGAGAAACTATATCATTCTTGCGATGCTGGCGGTAGGGCTGGTGAGTTGTTCGAAGGAGTCGCCACTGAGCGAAAAGTCGAAGGAAATGGCTGCGGCCAATCAGCAAAAATGGGTGTTGGTAAAAACGACCAACTCGTTTGGGATGGGATCGACCACGGGCAATGATATGCCGTGGCAGGAGCAGTATATTTTTAATGCGGATGGTACTTTTTCGAAAACCCGCATCTTATCTAGTGCTTCGAAGACAGCAAATGGAAGCTACACGCTAGTTAAAGAATCGGATCAAGAGTTTTTGGAATTGACTTACCTAATGGGAAGTGAACTGAGGGCGAGTTGCTACGAGAAAGAACGGTTGTTGAAAAGTGCGGAAGGACTATTAGAAGGAACCTGGGGCCACTGCGATGGGCCCACGCTGGAATATGCAAAAGCTAATGAAACGGGACAATAGATAGTTGAAGGAGTGAAGGGTAAGGGGGGCGTTAGCCCCTCTTTTGTTTTTCGGCTGTTGCGCGCCACTCGCTGGGTGTCATGCCCACTAATTTTTTAAAAGCCGTGTTGAAGGATGATTTAGAATTGTAGCCCACCTCTTCGGCAATTTCTTCTACTTTGATGTTGGCCTTCATTACCAATAATACTTTGGCTTCTTCAATGCGGTGTTCGGCCAGCATTTCGAAAAAACTTTTGCCGAGTCCGTCATTGATGGCTTGCGACACCTGATGCACCGATACGTTGAGTTGCTCCGCCAAATCGGGAAGGGTGAAGTTGGGTTGTAGAAATATTTTTTTTTCTCTCATCAGTGTTTTTAATTTTTCTAAGATGAGTGCCTGATCTTCGGCGGAGAGCGAAGAGCTTTTGTATTTGGTGGTTTCGACAATGGTAGATTGCTTAAAAAATCCGGATTGACGGATAACTTGAAAGCTGATCAAATAAATGGGAATGGTGGTGTAAGCAGCAAATAGGTGATCACCCATGTCGTCGCGATTAAAAATTTTGACGGTAAAAATCAGTAACACGACCATGCCCACTTGCACCATGGCCGAACGTACTTTTTGTAAAGCCGTAACCTCGGTGGTGAAGAACGATTGTTGTTTTTGCTTAAAAGCCCGGATGGCCAGCACCAGCCCCATGATTAAATAAATGGTGAGGTGCGCCAGAATGATTTCAGAGTGAAAGGGAGGATTAAAAAATTCAGGTGTGTTATCAATGAATGACAGACCGGGTGGATGATAGGAGCCAATCCAAGCATTGAACTTTACATCATTGCCCTGAATTAAAAATGGAATTTGCAAGATCAGCCAAATAACTGCCGGCATCCAATGCAGATACCACCGCTTGGGCAATTGGCCGTTGATTAGATGGAAGGTCATTAAATAAAAAGCAGGCCCAATAACAAATGACAGTGACTCTGAAAAATCAACCAGCCAAAGCGCGTTGATAATGGCACCGGTGTAGCAGAGAAGAATTTCAAAGCTGCAGGCAGCCATGCTGAAAATCATCACACCTTGAAAAAAATTGGTGTTGAAGTTTCGGCTTTTGATGGAAAAAAAGAACAAGCACAAAAAAGCAGCCTGCACAATGCCTAAGAAGATGAAGATGCTGAACAGGTCAATTTTGTAGGCCATATATTTGCGATAGCACGCAAATTAATATATTTGAATCTATGTCGTTGCAAATATCTACTGCTACTGTGGCCGATGCAGCCGCACTGAATCAATTGGTTAACGCTGCTTATCGGGGTGAAAGCTCTAAAAAAGGATGGACCACCGAAGCCGATTTGTTGGACGGCACGCGCATTGATGAAGATGCGCTGAGGGATCTGATTCAAAAAACGGATACCACAGTGTTGTTGTGTAAAGAAGAACAACAGCTTTTGGGTTGCGTGGAGTTGCGAAAGGACGGCGATAAAATTTATTTGGGCATGCTTTCGGTAAAGCCAGATACGCAAGGAAAGGGAATCGGCAAGAAACTTTTGGCGGAAGCCGAAGTACATGCACGTGCGAAGCAATGTTCTAAAATTTACATGACCGTAATTTCCGTGCGGAAGGAATTGATTGATTGGTATGTGCGTCATGGCTATCGCCTGACTGGCGAACGCAAGCCGTTTATTGTTCCGGATACGCGTTGGGGTATTCCGAAGTTGGCATTGGAATTTGTGGTGCTGGAGAAATTAATTTCTTAACAAAATGGCTCTGTCACCCCGCATAAAAAAGATACTCCGCAAAATCAGAAATTTCTTTCTGATAGTGTTTGTATTTCAATTAGCTTACATCATCGTATTGAAATGGGTCGATCCTCCCGTTACGCTTACCCAATTGGGTAGCTGGTTTCAAGGATATGGATTGAAACGTGATTATGTCAGCCGAACAGAAATGTCGAGCTATGCTGGTCTGGCCGTGATGGCTTCCGAGGATCAGTTGTTTCCTGAGCACAATGGTTTTGATTGGAAGAGCATTGAGAAGGCCATGAAAAACAATCAAAAGAAGCACAAGCGTGTGCGCGGTGCTTCTACCATCAGTCAGCAAGTGGCGAAAAATGTTTTTTTGTGGCAAGGCCGCAGTTGGTTTCGCAAAGGGTTGGAAGTATATTTTACGTTTATGATTGAGTTGGTGTGGGGTAAGGAACGCATTCTGGAAGTATACCTCAACGTAGCGGAAATGGGCAAAGGAGTTTTTGGCATTGAAGCTGCCAGCCAACAGTATTATAAAAAGTCGGCAAAGAAATTGACACGACAGGAAGCGGCACAAATAGCAGCCATTCTACCAAACCCCAAAAAATATCTCATCAAGCCGTTGTCATCGTATGTGCAGCGCAGATCGAATTGGATTATGGGACAGATGAATAATCTTGAATCCGATCCGGATATTCAAGCCGTACTTCAATAGTGTGCAACTCGTGACTTATCTGACCTACAAATTTGATTGATCGCTTAAACAATCACAATGCAATCAAAGCACACGAATAATTAGCCATCAAACAAAGTGGTATAGAATTAAGGTGGTAAGTTGTATTTTTACCTTTTAAGTGTATGCGAATTCCTCTCCTTTTTTATTTTGCTTGGTTCTTCCATACCGGTTTGTACGCTCAAACAAACGGTAGCAGTTGGAAAGAAGTGAAAGACCACAAGCAAGGCACTGTTCAAATATACTGGTTTCAGAATAGCCCTTACGGTTACACGGATGAGTCCAAGCGATTGCGCGGAATGGAAGTGGAGATCATGGAAGGGTTTCAGCGTTACCTCCAAAAAAAATATCAAATCGACCTTACCTATCAATGGATTCAGGAGGGCACTTTTAACGAGGTGCTGAGTCGCGTTAAGAGTAATTCGCAGAAAGGAATTTTTGGGTTGGCGGGCTTTTCTATTACCAACGAGCGTAGAGCTTTCATGAAATTTTCGCCCTCATACATGGCCGATATTGCTGTGTTGGTTTCTACCAACGATATCCCCATTGCACGCTCGAAACAAGAACTATTAAAATATTTGGAAGGGGCCACAGCATTAACTGCTAAAGGAACCGTGCTCGAGAAAGAGTTGGTTAAAATTCAGGAAGAGAACAGCGTTGATTTTAAAATTGAATATACTGGTGCAAGTATGCAGTTGATACAAGTGCTTGCCTCGCGTAAAAAGAGTTTTGGTTATTTGAGCTTACCGGTTTATTTGCTCAGCTTGGATAAGGGCTTCATCAAGTTAAACCGGCAGAATTATTTTACCAAGCGTTACGAAGGTAGAGGGATTGGCTTATCATTGAACAGCGATTGGGACGAACCCTTGAACGAATATTTTGCCAGTAAAGAATTTATAACCGACAGCGAAGCAATCATTGCCAGCTATGTGAATATGGATTTGTTTCGTTTTATTGAAACATTCAATCCCCAAAACGAAGTAGGCTTACTCAACAAAGAAAAAGATATACAGCAGGTAAAATTGCGCTTGCAACAATTGGAGTTGCGCGATAAGTCGCAGAAGCAATTCTATTTGGTGATTACCATTACCATGGTGACGGTTTTGCTAATCATTATTGTTATTTTATTTCGCCGGCAAGCGAGGAGTCATCAACTACTGAAAGAGCAAAAAGCAGAAATTGAAGCGCAGTCGGATCAGATTATCGCCATCAACAATAATCTGGAGGCCACCATTCAGGAGCGCACGCGCGAGCTGGCGAATAAAAATAAAGCGTTGGAGGAATATGCGTTCATCACGGCTCATAAGCTGCGTGCACCGCTGGCCAACATCCTCGGATTAGTGGCCATGATTGATGTGAAGAAAATGAGTGAGCAGGATAAAGAGGTAGTTGATAACCTGACACACTCGGCAAAAAATTTAGATGATGTCATCCATTCGGTCATGAATGCGATCGATTCGCCCCAACGATTCGCCACCAAACCCTTAAAAAATTTGGACTAAAAATAGATAGAGGTGCCTCTGTTCAAATGGGCCCGTGGTGAATACAAAATAATTCTGCGATGAAAGAAATCAAGCAGCTACTCTGTAATTACGCAACCTACAATGAGTGGGCAAATGCGAAGTGGATCGACTTTGCAAAAGCACAAGCAGACGAACGTCTTTATCAACCGGTTGTCTCCAGTTTTCCCAGTTTGCTCCGTACACTGCATCATTTACTGGTAGCGCAGGAGTTTTGGTATTCCATCATCGTACAAAAAATTCCGACCGCGTACCGCAAGGAGAACGATTCATTTGAAAAAGAAGAAGTGCTGCGGTCGTTGGCCTACAATTCGCAGTTGCTAAAAGAGAAAGTGATGGCATTATCCGATCAGGAACTTCAGTCGGAAGTGAAAACACCCTGGCGCAAGGAACCGATACTTTTGGTAGATGTGATTCAGCATTGCATTAATCACAACACCTACCATCGTGGGCAATGTGCCACCATTTGCAGGCAGTTGGGCTATACCGATTTGTTCAATGTGGATTATTATGAATTTTTAAAAGTTCGGGCTGAAAATAAAATCACAAACCTATGAAGTCACCCGTTTGGCGCGTGAGGCCGATCGTGCGCATAAGTTTTTTAGTAGCGGCCCTTACTCTTATCAGTGTATATTTCTGGGGACTCGGGCAGCATCGCACGTTTTTTGAAAACTCGATGATTTCGATCACGATTCTTTCGATGGCGTTTTTTCTTTTTGTTTCAATCGGGTTGTATCGTGGGATTAATGTGATTCACGAGCCGCATGATGAAAAAGTATCTCCTTCTTCTAAAGCAGATTCACTTCACACCACAGTCGACATTGCTTCCAACATAGAAGCACCTGATTTTGATGGCGATGATCTGGGCAGTATTTTAGTTTCTATTCTATTGTGGATTGGCTGGGCAATTTTGGTAGCGGTGGCCGTATGGCTCTTTAGTGAAGTGATTGTTGTAGCAATCACTTCATTTGCTGGCATGCTTTATTGGATTTTCTTCAGGGCACTTCGACTCGTATTCAATAACTCCAACCAATGCCGTGGCAATATTTGGGAGAGTGTAAGGAATGGCGCTTTTTATACAGTGCTGTATAATTTCTGGATCTATGGCATTTTCGTCTTTTTGGAATTCCTTCGAAATCAAGCCCACGCATGATCTTCAACGAATTATCTGTAAATGGTGAATTAACCCGTGACCTGAAAAAGCAGGTGGGCAGAGAATTTACGTTTCGTGAGCGGCTGCAGTATCAGGCGTATGGGCTAGGACACCTTCGATTAGTCGCGAACCATCTGAGCATGCTGCCATTGCCATCCCATGGTCAATACAAAATTCATTTTACGTGGACAATGGAAGGAGCGGTTGTGCGCATTCGTACTTCACAAAAATTAATTGGCATCGGAATTCGACTGGAAGAAATAACGAAGATCAGCGTCACGAAAGAGCCTAATTTCGTTTCGATGGTTCCGTTTTTTCCAATGTGGATTTTGAGAAAGGTGGGAGTACCTTTTGAAATTGCCCGATGGTTTAAATCAAGAGTGGATACCATTGAGTATGGTGCCATCAGCATACAAATTGAATTAGAAGATCAAGCGCCTCTTATCTTCGAATTGAAAGGCGACCTATGGCGCAGTTGTGTCTCTACGTTTAAGTGGCACAAGGTGCGCGACCGGTTATTTATCGAGCGAATCCGAAATGACAAAAAGGAATCCGCTTGAAGTCGGTTGAGATTTTTTATTTAAATAAGTAACCAGATGGATTTTTTGGATGTATTCGATGTGTTCTTTCTTTTTTCTTCTGACGAGGAAGGTGGAAAAAAAAGGAATGGACCGAATGGTATTTTTACAAATATTAAAATTCTGCTTTTGCTGGCCACGATTGCTTGGTGCGTATATGAAATCTTGCAAGTTGTTGAGTTAATCAAACCCATTTTATTTGTAATAGTTTTTTCAGCTATTGGTTTTCTGCTTACATGTGTGGTAATGGTTGTGGTGTGGAAACTTGATTGGATCGAGTACATTACTCCGCGTCATTTTCTTTCTTATTTAATTCCAGTCGTTTTGATTTCTGTTTCTTCAGCTAGTTTTATGAATAGGTATTATGCGAGCGAGCGGATATTCCAGTTAGATGTTAGCACGAATTCAGATCAAGATTCATTTATACTAAACTCAACAGTCGATGCGGAATTCCATCTGGTTATTTCAAAAAGAGATTATCCTGATTTAAAACCAGGAGATTCGATTCAATTAAAATATTGGAATGGGTTGCTTGGTTTTGACAGAATGCAGGTGGTTGTACCTGATTTTAAAAAGGGAGACAATTAATTTCTTAAATTTGATTGCACGAATAAAAAAATAGATATGCTCAAGTCAAGGTTAATAAAGGTAATGACGCTGATCTTGTTTGTTACATCCTTGTCGGCATTTGTAGCCTATAGGGGTGGATATATTTCGTTGACGGATTCTGATATACTAGACTCATCCGAAGTAACTATTACGTTGGACTCAGTACCGAAAAGAATTTATGCGTCAAATTATCAGTCTTATTTGTCTTCCTCAAAATCAATTGTAGTTCCAAAACCATTAGTACCAGATCCATCATCTATTTGGAGATTGATAGATCATCCATCAATTACAAACCCTCATGTTTTGATTGATACGACTAAGCTAAAACCAATAAAGATTAGGCCAGCTAAAATAAGAAAGTGACCATTGTACAGATCTTATTAACTACCGGTGCCAGCTTATTCTTTTTGGCATTGGTATTCATTCCCATGGAAAAAGTTTTTCCGGCGCGAGTGGGTCAACCCATCTTGCGCGCAGAATGGATATTGGATCTCTGTTATTTTTTGGGGCAATACTTATTGTGGAGTGGACTAGTGCTTTCCTGTTTACTTTATTTTAATGAAGCATTGCATCAGGTTATTCCGACAATATTTCAACAATGGGTGCAGACACAACCTGTCTGGCTTCAAGCCGTAGAAGTAATTGTTCTAAGCGACTTCATTATTTATTGGGGTCATCGCCTTCAACACAAGGTAGATTTCCTTTGGCGATTTCATAAAGTTCATCATAGTGCGAAAAGTTTAGATTGGCTGGCTGCTCATCGCGAACACCCACTTGATTCGATTTACACTATCGGCTTGATTAACTTACCCGCCTTTGTGCTCGGCTTTAATTTGGACGCCATTGTCATGTTCATCGCTTTTCGCGGAATATGGGCGATTTACATTCACAGTAACGTGCGACTGGAATTAGGTCCGCTTAAGAAATTAATTGGATCGCCCGATTTGCATCATTGGCACCATGATTTAGAACGCGATCGCGGCAACTACGCAAACATCTCTCCGCTGATGGATGTTTTATTTGGAACCTATGTGTGCCCAAACAATGAACCCGAGAAATTAGGAATCAAGGAGGAGTTTTCACAAAACTATGTAGGGCAATTGTTACAACCTTTTTTTTCAAAGACGATGTGGAAGAGGCTTATTTTAAAATTTAGTAAAAAACTTTAATTAGAATTAAAAAAAATAGTTATGAATAGATTACTACTATGGAGTACCTTATTTCTGTTAATTATTACGAAGACAATGGTCTTGCTAAACATTCATAAGGTAATCCAAATGGATATATCCGGATACTTTTTATCAGAGATCCTTTTAATAATTGCACTTGCCATCGTGCTTGTCAAAGGAACACTAGTTAAGTCCAAATTATTTTTTTTAGTTCTTGCAGCCAATCTAGTTATCTTACTGTCAATTGTTTTGTATCTATGGCAGTATTCTGGTGAAATGTCGCATGCAGGAGCGATTGGAGTTATTGTAACCTATTTAATTCACTTTTATAGAAAACAGATTCGTGGTTTATTGGACTACCTAAAATTAGTGTGGGTAATTTCCTTTTACTTTTTCACATTCTTTTATGTGCGAAGGGTACCCATCCTATCAACAACGTATATCGTAAGTTACTTTGTCTTTATAATTCTTTTTGCATATTTCGTTTATTTGAATTCAATAAAACCTCACAATACAAATTCTCCGTCAGTTGAAGGATCAAAATGAATGCAAGTCATCGTAACGCACACTCATTTCAGAGAATTATATTCTCAATACTCCCAGCCACATAGCGGCTGGACGGAAGATTATTGGAATCGGTTTTTTGAATCAAGACAAAGCGATACGTATTATTTTGAAGCACCTGAATCTCCTTTGGCAAATCGGATGATGATTTCATCAGGACAAAATATGCATCGCATGTTTTTTTTGACGGAAGAGGCGGAAGAATCTTTCTTTCAATTTCCAAGCGATGATGATCAATGAATTTCAAAATCAAAAAGATATATTTGATTTTTACTTGATCAATTACCAGAATGAAAACAACAGCCACATCCATTCGACCTTTTATTGGTGCTAAGAATTTCGAGGAATCGCGCTCGTTTTATAAGGCACTCGGTTTTCACGAGTCTGTTATTTCCAATCAACTATCCTATTTTCAGGTGAATAGCAACGTAGGATTTTACCTTCAAAATGCCTATGTGAAGGATTGGGTAGATAACACCATGGTGTTTTTAGAAGTAGACGATGTGGATGCGTATTATCAGGAATTACGGGCACTTGATCTTTCTTCACAATTCCAAACAGTCCGGTTAGTACCTATGCGCGTAGAAACGTGGGGTAAAGAATGTTTTCTTCACGACCCATCTGGAATCCTATGGCATTTTGGACAGTTCAAAAAGTAAGCAGCGAGTTCATCATTTGAACTCACTGCTTTCTATTACCTATTTTTTCGATCCGATTTGTTTTAAAATTTCTTCCACCGCAGCTTTCAGTTGGTCGTCTGTACCTTTCGCGATCCAATCGGGTGAGTTGTAAACGGTGATATCCGGAACGGCAGGGCCGAGTTCTTGATTCTTGTCGGTGGTTTTGGTAAACCAACCGCGGAATGGCAAACGCACAAACGAGCCATCCATCAGTGGTCGACCGCCTGTAGAAATTACCGATCCATTCGTAGGCGCACCTACCAGCTTGCCAATGCCCAATGTTTTATATGCGTGCGAGAAAATTTCCGCATTGCTGTAGCTGCCTTCGTTACACAAAGCAATAGATGGTTTCATCCACGCAGCAAAAATCAATCGCTCGCCGGTTGGATAATATTCGCGGAACTTTAATTTGTCACGCTCTAAATTATCACTGGCACCGCGCGGAATAGTGTAGGCATGTTGCTTGTAGTTGAGTACCGTCATCAGATAGTCGGTGGTTGAGCCACCGCCATTGTAGCGCACATCTACTACCAATCCCTCTTTGCCATAGCCGGCAGCTTGCAGTTCGCGCTCAAATACTTCAAAGCTAGGCAAGCTCATCGCCTGAATGTGGATATAACCAATTCGTCCATTCGAAAATTGATCGACCAACTTCTTCCGGTTCTCCACCCACTCTTCGTACAACAGCTGGCGCACTGAGGCTGTAGGACGAATCACCACTTCGCGCACTTTACCTTCTGGGTTACGCACCGTTAGCAGCACACGCTCATCTACTTTCGTATTCAGCAAATCATAAAAGTTTTCTTTTTCATTGTACGGTAGATTGTTCACGGAAGTGATGACATCATTGACTGCCAGTTTGCTCGTTGCTTTATCAGCAGGAGAGTTTGGAATGACGCGTATCACTTTCATACCATCATTCTGTGGCACTAATTCAACACCCAACATGCCGGTGGCATCGCGTTGCGTTTCTGCCTGTGCTGGGGTGGTGAGTGCCATGTGGCTGGAGTTCAACTCGCCTAATAAGTAGTTGAACATATCTCTGAAGTCTTCATTGGTGCTGGCGATCACACACAGTTCTTTGTATTTGTCGTGCAACGCATTCCAATTTTTACCATGAAACTGCGGATCATAAAATCCATCGCGGATCGTCCGCCAAGCTTCTTCAAAAACTTGTGTGCGTTCTGCCGTGTAGTCGATGCGTTGTTTTGCTGAGTACGGAAGTGCTTCCGTTTTTTCGCCTTTGATGTCGATGCGATTGACAGCACCACCTGATTTGAGGAAGTACAAATATTTTCCTTCGCGATCCATGGCTACGCGTGATGGATTGGCGGCACCTTTGGTCAACTCTTTCAAATCTTTTCCATTCCACTTAATGCTGTAGAGGTCGCGGCCTTTGGCGGTACTGGTCGCGCCAGTGTAGAAAAATGTTTCGCCATCTTTTGAAATGATCGGGTTGGCTTCATCACCGGGAAAGCTGGTGACTTGCACCACACGCTCATGGAGGCGATCGAAGTCAATTTTTAACGGCTTGTTCTTCTCTTCTTTTTTCTCTTTGTCTTTGTCGTCTTTCTTTTCGGGTTTCTCTTCTGAGGTAGTTTCTTCCCAGTCCTTCTGTGACTTTTCAAAATCTTCTTTCTTCAACCACACAAACCACACATCGTTTGATTGATTGTTGCGTGCAGAGATGAATCCAAGCTTTGAGCCGTCGGCACTCCACACAGGCTCGCCATCAAAGCGCGGATGCATGCTTACATTTACGGGTTTGCTGCTGTTGTCGGCAGCTTGAATAAACACTTCTTCATTGAAATACAAATCTTCCAGCGAGTATGCCAGCCATTTATTGTCGGGACTCCAGCGAATGTTGGAGGGTGCCGCCCAGCCTGTGAGAAGTATTTTTTCGTTGCTCGGTTTTCCATCCGACGAAATATCGCTGACCACCAACGTGCCACGGCCACGAACGTAGGCGATTTTTTTGCCGTCATTCGAAACAGAAATTCCCGATTCATCTTCTGCCGTTTGAGTGAGACGCGTCACTCGATGTTTCAATGATTTTATGATCGACTGTTTATCGGTTGATTTTGCCAGATACAAATCAAAATTTCCATCTTCCCGATCCGAGGTAAATACCACTACGGAATCACCGATCCAGTCGAAGTTCATATCGCGGTAAGCATGATTGGAAAGATTGGTGGTGGAATTTTTTTCTTTGTTGATTTCTTTGACATACACCTCTCCGCGAATACCGAGTGCCATTAATTTTCCGTTTGCTGATACTGCATATTCGTTCGCATCGGCAGATACCGTTTTGTTCACGATCGGATCGAAGCGTACATCGGCACCGATTTGGATATTGACTTTTTGTGTGGATTTGTTTTCGGTGTTGAATGTGTAAATATTTTTTTCGCGTTCGAACACGATTGTTTTTCCATCTCCCGAAATAGAAAAGTACCGAATGGAGTGATCGTTGAAGTCTGTGAGTGGCTCGGCAGCACCGGTTGGTTTGCCTGCCTCGCTTATTTTTATTTTGTAAAGATTGTTTCGTCCGCCTTGAGTTGAAAGGAAGTACAATGTTTGGTTGTTGCCCCAGCGCGGCAGAATATCATTGGCATCGAAAGTAGAGATGCGTGTGTACGTTTTACTTTTGGTGTCGAACAACCAGATATCCCGATTCGAAGGGCCGCGGTAGTCTTCACGAAAGATGGGATTGAGGTCACCGCGGGTAAATGCAATGAAGCGACCATCGGGTGATGGTGCCGGATCAAAACCGACTGCGTCCATCGCTCGCACCTCAGTGCCACCTTCAGCGGAAATCGAATAGATTTCTAATGGGCGCTCGATTTGTTGAAACTCGCGCGATGTTGAGAAGAAGATGAGGTTGTTGTTACTCCAACTGGAAATCTGATCGCCGTTGGAGTGATAGGTAAATCGTTTGGGCGTTCCACCTTCAGCAGGCATCACGAAAATATCATTGTTGCCGTAGCGAGCTCCGGTGAAGGCAATGCTTTTTCCATCGGGGCTGAAGACGGGTGTGCTTTCGTACGCATCGTGTACGGTGAGGCGAGTAGCTTTACCACCAGCTGCAGGGACCGTCCAAATATCGCCTTGAAAAGAGAAACTCAGCAAAGAGCCATTGGGGCTGATCGAAGGATAGCGCACAAGCGTAGGCGATTGTGCCATGGCTGCTACCGAGCATAAAGAAAACAGGAGACACACCAAACGTTTCATAAGTAATTGGATTTAACATACCAATTACAGGAAACTAAACCATCTAAACAATGATGAAATGGCGAGCGGTGAGATTTTGATTTAAGGTGGAGTTAGCACCAAAGGAAGTTTAATCACTTTTCAATTGCAACTCTGGTCACTTTCTATGCTTTTAAGTGCCAATGAAGGCTCTTTTTGTTGCCGCTGTTTTCTGTTAAACCTTTTAGTTTTTTTTAAATCTTTTTTTGGAGGGTCAGCTAATTGTGCTTCTAATGCCTTTAACCGACTTTCCAGATTAGATTGCAGCAATGTGTTTTCGTGCTGAAGTTGATTCGCTTTTTGTTGCAACGCTTCAATCATTTGCTGCTGCTCTTGCAAAGCCTTAACCAACGGTGCGACAAAATCGGAATAGCGCAATCCCAATGAGCGCGCGCTATCACCTCCAATCGTTAATACAGCATTTTGATTGCCGAGCAACGCTTCAATATCTTGTGCGATAAATCCCCAATTGGTTTTACCTGACGCGTCTGAATTAAGTTGGTAAGAAACCGGTTTTAACTTTTGAATAAAATCTAAGCCTGCCTCGATCGGTTCAATATTTTTTTTAAGCCTCCGGTCGGATGCTGCGGTAAAACTCACTTGTCCTTGAATAACAGTAACAGACGAATTTCCAATTCGTACTTTGTTGCTGGCATCTACAATTGTACCTGAACCAATAGCCGTAGCGTTGGTGAATCCGGAAGCAGAGGTCAACGATTGATAGCCAATAAGAGTAATATCATTTCCGGAAAACATATCTACACCGGCTTGGTAACCGACCAGCGTATTATTATTTCCGGCTGATGACACACCAGCACCGTTAACAAAACCAGCGTTGTATCCAAGCGCTGTATTTCTTGAGCCCACCTCTATTTTTTGTAAAGCGCCTGACCCGACGGCCGTATTTCCATCTCCAGTTGTTTTGCCCAATGAACTTGAGCCAACAGCAGTGTTTCCATTTCCAAGCGGTGATAACCTCATGCTCCCCGAACCTATTGCAGTGTTATTACTTCCGCTGGATGATGTCAAAGCTAGAAACCCAATGGCCGTGTTATCAGGCCCTACTGATTCAGCGCCTTGCCCTATGATTGTACTTTGATTTCCTCCAATGCCAATTTTCAATCCATTAATGTTCCCGGAAGTTACTAGCGTACTATTAATAAATACGGACTCAGTAATTTGCACGGTAGCGCCATCATCTTGAATGCTTGAGGCCACGAGTGTCGATCCATCTCCTTTGGGTATTTGGTTAAAGCCGGAGAAAGAACCGGAAGTTTCCCATGTGGCCAATCCATTTGCATCAGAGGTAAGCACTTTGCCCTCGCCTTCAGTACCATCTGTGATTTTAATATTTCCTGCAACATCTAATGTGGCAGAAGGAACCGTTAAACCGATGCCCACTTTTACCGCACCCGACCCGGTGCCACCTAAAACCAATGCATTGCTCGCGCCTACTTTTGCATTGTACCCAATGGCTGTTGCGTTCGTCAAATTATTTACTGTCACATCTGCACCATAACCAATTCCGGTGTTATTGTTTCCGGTGGTATTCGTTTGTAGTGCAGAAGAACCAAAGGCGCTATTGTTGTTGCCAATTGTATTTGAAATTAGCGAAACCTGACCTACACCCGTATTATCAGTTCCATTTGTATTGATCAATGCAAATCTTCCGATGCCCGTATTACTCCCACCGGTTGATACGTTTTGAAGTGCGGCAAATCCTAGCGCAGTGTTTAATGATCCAGAAGTATTCGAGCCTAAAGCGGAGGTTCCTATTCCTGTATTCTGAATACCGGCGTTTGAAATTCCAGCAGCCTGACCGAAGAACACATTCGCATTTAGACCATCTTCTATTCTACCGGACTTTACATTATTTACTTTCATCACCAAAGCAACAGCATCCGTAGTGCCGATGAAGTTCGTATTGTCAATCGTTCCCGAATTTCCCGTTAACCCCCAACCACTTCCGTTGCCCCATGATAAGTTGCCTGCTCCATCGTTTGTTAAAACAGAATTGGCGGCTCCTTGTGCGATGGGAAAGGATGTGACAACATTATTAATTTTAGAAATGTTACCTGATGTATTTACAACAAATTGACCCGCTGATCCTGCCGTTATTGAACTAGTGGTCGAAACAGGCTGTAAACCAAACGAAGGGTTTATTTTGCTTCCTGCGATTCCTGCTGTTGCGTTAACGTCTATATCCGTTATGGTGCCGTTAGTGATTTCAGCAGATGTGATACTGTTTAATGCGGCTAACGTACCCAGACCCAAACCGATTCGAGCACTGGCTATTGTATTTCCTCCGGTTCCGCCATTGGAGATTCCGATTATTCCGGACGAAATGTTCGAGGCATTAAGGTTAGTAAGAGCCGAACCATTTCCATTGGGAGCGAGGTAATCTGTGCCGGCCACAGCCACACTGATAGTTGTTCCATTTGATTTGACTAATCCGTTGATTACTTTTACGGTTGGATCGGTTTCTGTTCCAGCCGGAAGATTGGTTAATTGAGAACCATCGACAACGGGCAATTTTCCGGAGGCATCAAGTTGAACAAGTTGATTGGCCGAGGTGCCAACGTTGAGTCGTGCAGTAGATAAAGTTCCAGAAGTAATGTTGGTTGCATTTAAATTTGTCAGAGCCGAACCATTTCCATTGGGAGCGAGGTAATCTGTTCCGGCCGCAGCTGCACTTATAGTTGTTCCATTTGATTTGACTAATCCGTTGATTGCTTTTACGGTTGGATCGGTTTCTGTTCCAGCCGGAAGATTGATTAATTGAGAGCCATCTAAAACGGGTAATTTTCCGGAGGCATCGAGTTGAACAAGTTGATTTGCCGAGGTGCCAACATTGAGTCGTGCAGTAGATAAAGTTCCTGAAGTAATGTTGGTTGCATTTAAGTTTGTCAGAGCAGAACCATTTCCATTGGGAGTGAGGTAATCTGTACCGGCAGCGGCAGCGCTAATAGTTGTTCCATTTGATTTGACTAATCCGTTGATTGCTTTTACGGTTGGATCGGTTTCTGTTCCAGCCGGAAGATTGATTAATTGAGAGCCATCTACAACGGGCAATTTTCCGGATGCATCGAGTTGAACAAGTTGATTGGCCGAGGTGCCAACGTTGAGTCGTGCAGTAGATAAAGTTCCAGAAGTAATGTTGCTTGCATTTAAATTTGTCAGAGCAGAACCATTTCCATTGGGAACGAGGTAATCTGTACCGGCAGCCGCCGCACTGATAGTTGTTCCATTTGATTTGACTAATCCATTAATAGCTTTTACGGTTGGATCAGTTTCTGTTGCTGCCGGCTGAAATTTCCAGCTGCCCGTTCCGCTTGGATCATAAACTAATGCTTGTGTGCTGGCGGGAAGCGTAAACGGTGCTTGAATCCATGAGGTACCATTCCAAAATAGAAAGCCAGTGGTACCCGGAGAAAAGTTTTGCGCCAGGCTTGCCGAAGAAGCTCCGGTACCCAGGGTAATTGTGTTGCCGGATATCGAGAGGAGATTACTTCCTCCACCTCCAATGGTTGCCCAATCAGTACCATTATAATAGAAGACTTGATTTGCATTGGTGTCGTAGATCAACATGCCTTTGGTCGGTAGTTGTACTAAACTTCGATTGCCAACCGGAATGATCAATCCTTGACGACCATTTCCTTCTAAGTATAGAACCGCATTGGCAGCAGGTGTAGTAGAACCCACTGTGCTAATCAATACCTGGCTATAACCGGAAGTGATAGTGACAGAGAGTAACGCCAAAAGCAGCAAATGTCGATGCACAATTTTGAGGGACGTGAAAATGTAGGTCATTATCATTTGAATAGTAATATTTGAAAAATGATTTTGGGATTTTGGTTGGTTATCCAAAAAATAGTCGCACAGTAGCCTCACTTTCATAATTGAAGCAAGTATGGTGCGACTTGCATTTACAAAAGTGTCAGAACAAGATTACTGATAAATGATTCTTTCTTTAGAAATACTCTACCAACGGAAGGAATTGCTCTACCATTCGCAGCGATCTGATCCCTGTAAAGCAAATGGATTTTGGTAGTGATTAATTCTTTAGAGACTTGAATGAGTAATCGTTAGACAAATTTAATAGCGTGAGAAGAAGAGACGCTTGAGGCTATCCGAAGATTAATTTTATTAACTCATCTTTTCGTTCGCGACTAATCGGAATTTGCGTTTTGCCAATCTCAAGCATGTTGCCATCCATGGACCGAACTTTATCTCTGGCAACCATAAATGATTTGTGCACACGTAGAAACTGCGCGGAGGGCAATATCATTTCAAGATGTTTGAAAGTCTCAAGTGTTATGAATGTTTTTTGTTCAGTAATAATTTTAACATACTCTTTCAAACCCTCAATAAAAAGAATTTCGGCATAGGGAATGCGAAAAAGTTTTCCATCTGCTTTTATAGTTAGATAATCTTCGCTTGCATGATTAGTTACCGGAAAAATTTCTTTGGTTTGTCGAATGCCATTCAATGCTTTCTGTGTTGCCAGCAAGAATCGATCGAATGAAAAAGGTTTAAGCAAATAATCGATGGCGCCTAATTCAAACGCTTCGACAGCATATTCTGAAAACGCGGTAGTAAAAATAGTTATTGGCCGATACGGTAGTGTTTTAAGAAATTGATTGCCATTGATCGTCGGCATTTGAATATCCAGATACATCAATTGAACAATATTTGTCTGTAAAATCTCCATGGCCTGCACCGGTGATTTTACCTTGGCTACAATTTCGATCATTGGCAATTGAGCTGCAAAACCTTCCAGCACATTCAAGGCCAGATATTCGTCGTCTACCAATAATGTTTTTACGGTTTCCATTCGCTTAGCTGAATCGTTAATTTTAATTGAAAGAAAGAGGTATCCGATTGGGTTTCCAGTGTGTGCTTATTGGGGTATTGCAATTGCAATCTCTCCTTGATATTGGCGAGTCCAACACCGCTGGAAACTCCATTATTCTTTTGTAGCCGATCAACCGAATTGAAAGTAGAAAATTCAAAATGCTGATCATGGACTTCCAGACGTAATTGAATCGTAGCATCCGGGCTTGTCTGAATATTACTGTGTTTAAAACAGTTTTCTACCAGGGGTATTAAAATCATTGGCTCAATCCATGCTGGCTGCAAAGAGTTTATCTCATCAAATCTCACTGGCAATGGCTCCTCGCTGCTCAATTGATACATTTGAATGAGTTTTTTTATTTGATCTACTTCGCTGGCTACACTCACTTTTTGATGCCGGCTTTCATATACTGCATAGCGCAATAAGTCAGATAACAACAAAATCATCTCTGGTGTTTTGGTTGACTTACTCAAGCTCAGCGAATAGATATTATTTAGTGTGTTGAATAAGAAGTGCGGACTCATTTGTGCCTTTAGAAATTGCAGTTGTGTCTCGCGCTGGTGCATGATAAGCACGAGATGTTCTTTTTCTTTTTTTGACCGATTCACCAACAATCCCGAAAAGAAACTTATGGCCAAAACGACAAAGGTGGTAAGCGTTGAAAATAAATAGGTCCATCTTTTGTCTATTGGGATTTTTAATTGCAGCAATACTTGCATGTAATATCCATTGAAGTACAATCGTACAACGGCAACCACAATCAGTAGTAGTAAAAGAACCAGAACGTAAAGCGAATACCTTTTTTGTTCGAAGTATTGATAGACAAAATAAATATTGACATAGTAGACAAACACCAATAGAAGCACATTGCAAAATGTTAAAATAGTAGCATGCCAAATGGGTAATAAGCCGGATAAAAGAATGATGGTGATCGTTGTGATGAACAGCCAAATTAGAAAATGAGTGATCAGCACTAACGGCCTCTTGAGCAGTTGAGATGGGGCGTCGGCAAAGAGATCAAGAAAGTCCAATGTCAGGGTGCTTTTAAAAATCTAGCGAATTTGTTCACTGATCAAAGGTTAATAAACAATTACATCAAAGACAATTTTATTCATAAATGCTCTTAAAATCTTTTTTGTTATACGAAATGCTGTATTTAAACCATCATTTGATCAAAATGACGTATTAAAAGAAGTAATGTATGTGCCAGCTATTTGGTATAATCCATGAAGCATTGGTGTAATTTTCGATGGAAGTATGCTCCCAATTACCTATTTTTCGAATACTAATAAATCCACCTGTATGAGATATCTGATTATCGTATGTGCAATGGCTTTTTCATTGCCTCTTTTTTCACAAAATCCTGATTTGCCTTCTGATTTTCTTACCAAAGAATTTCACAAGGATCGCAGGGAAAAGCTTCGTGCAAAGCTGCCTGCCAATTCAGTAGCCGTATTTTTTGCCAGCCCTGTGCGCAACCGCGCCAATGATGTTGACTATGTGTATCACCAAGATCCCGACTTTTTCTACCTGAGCGGTTACAAAGAACCCGATGCTGTTCTCTTTATTTTTAAAGACATGCAAACAGCCAATAATGGCACACAATACAATGAGATATTGTTTGTGCAACCTCGCAACGAGCAACAGGAAATGTGGACGGGCCGCCGACTGGGTGACAAGGGCGTGAAAGATGTGCTCGGCTTTTCGCAAGCATTTAACAATACAGAGTTCAAGCGCTACGATGTCAACTTTTCAAAATTCGATAAAATACTCTTCACCGATTTCTTCAATGATGTGCGCAACGATCCGCGCGATTCATCGGATCTCTTCGACTTACAAGCGCAATTCAAAGCCAAAGTAAACTACCCGGATAAAAAAGGAGTAACGCTGGCCGTAGAGCCTTCTAAAAATAATTTGGATATGGCTGGCCTTGATCCGATCATGGACGACTTACGCGGCATCAAAGCACCCGAAGAATTAAATATGGTGAAGCGTGCTGTGCAAATTTCGTGCATGGGTCAACTGGAAGTGATGAAGGCGATGAAGCCCGGCATGAGCGAGCGCGAAATTCAGGGTATCCACGAATTTGTATTTAAAAAATATCAGGCAGAAGATTTGGGCTATCCTTCCATCGTAGGTGCCGGCCACAATGGTTGCATCCTTCACTACATCGACAACTACAAACCAAATATCTCGAACAAAGAATTAATTCTGATGGACTTAGGCGCAGAGTATCGCGGCTACACGGCTGACATCACCCGCACTATTCCGGTAAACGGAAAATTCTCACCTGAGCAAAAATTGATTTATGAATTGGTGTTGAAAGCGCAGGAAGAAGCCATGAAAATCTGTAAACCAGGCGCTACCTTCCGTGAGTTGACAGCCGCTACACGCATCACGGTCAACAAAGGATTGGCAGAACTGGGTATCATCAAAAATCCGGACGAGCGCAATACATACTATCCGCACGGCTGCTGCCATCACATTGGCTTAGATGTACACGACCGCGGCACCTACGACAAGTTGCAGGAGAATATGATCATTACCATTGAGCCGGGCATCTACATTCCTGAGGGTGCTCCCTGCGATAAAAAATGGTGGGGCATTGCCGTGCGCATTGAAGATGATTACCTAATCACTAAAGATGGTTACGAACATTTATCCGCTCTAGCACCCCGCACGGTGAAAGACATTGAAGCAGCTATGAAGTTACCGAGCCCGTTGGATAATTTTGTTTTACCTGAATTAGGCAAAGAGAAAAAGAATTAAAAAATGCAAGGCAACATCTTAACCACCACACTGCTGCCCATCGCCCTCGGCATCATCATGCTGGGGCTGGGTTTATCACTTTCGCTGGAAGACTTCAAGCGCGTGATCAAATACCCGAAGGCAGTAGCCATCGCTTTGATTTGCCAAATGGTGTTGCTTCCTTTCATTTGCTTTTTTATTGCAAAATTATTTGGACTCGAGCCTGCGCTGGCGGTGGGTTTGATGTTGCTGGCGGCTTCACCAGGTGGAGCAACCGCTAATTTGTATAGCCATCTCTCCAATGGAGATGTGGCACTCAACATTACCTTAACGGCAGTGAATAGCGTGCTTACTCTGTTCACGCTGCCGTTGGTGGTCAATCTTTCGCTGGCACATTTTCTCACGTCAGATCAATATGTGCCCATGCAGTTTGCCAAAGTGATTGAAGTGTTCATGATTGTGTTGTTGCCTGTTACCATCGGCATGTTGATCAAAGGTAAAGCCGCTTCTTTTGCCGCGAAGATGGATAAGCCTGTAAAAATTCTGTCCGCCATTTTTTTGTTGTTGATTATTATTGCTGCCGTGTACCGCGAGCGCGTTATGCTGGCAACTCATTTTCCTGCTATTGGATTCCCTGTGTTGGTGTTCAATTTAGCCAGCATGGGTTTGGGATATTATTTGCCCCAGGTTTGGAAAGTGGAGAAGCGACAAGCAGTGGCGATTGGTATGGAAATAGGTATTCACAATGGCACCCTCGCTATTTTTATTGCCCTCTCGGTGTTGAACAATTCACTCATGAGTGTTCCGGCAGCCTTGTACAGCATCCTCATGTTTTTTACGGCTGCGTTGTTTGGGTATTTAGTGAAGAAAGGCAAAGTCTAACTTCATCGCAGATGCGAAGTTTAGGTATACTCATTTTTGTTTTTATTTCATGGAATGGGGCAGCACAGCCATTGTTTGGTGATCGGTGTGTGGGTATGTGGAAAGGGATGATGCACATCTACCATTTGGGAAAACTTAGGGACAGCGTAGAAGTGAAGTTGACCGTAGCAACGGAAGCGGTTCATGTGTGGACGTGGCGTATGGAATACCTTTCTGCAAAGATGCCCATGGTGAAGGACTACAAACTTCGACTGAAAGATGCTGATAAAAATTTGTACGTGACCGATGAAGGAGCAGGCTTGGAGTTAACCGATTACCTTACCGAAAATAAATTATACAACATCTTTGAAACGCAGGGCATCATGCTTACCTCCGAATATGAATTGCGAGGCGATGAATTAATTTTTGAAGTTACGTCTGGTAAGAAAGAAACGCTTTCCCATCCCGAAGTATCGAACTATTCAACCACTTCTGTGCAACGGGTTACGTTGAAGCGAGTGAAGTAAGCATTCGTTTTACTTGCTGTTTATCTGATTCTGGAAATCAAAAAGAGGATGCGAATACGTACTTCATCATTTCAGATGCGCTGATGACTATCCTAAACTTTTTATGTCAATGACGAATCGATAGCGTACATCGTTTTTCACCATGCGCTCATAGGCGTTGTTGATTTCTTGCATCGGAATCAATTCTACATCGGCAACAATATTTTTCTCAGCACAGTAGTCGAGCATTTCCTGCGTTTCTTTGATGCCACCGATGGAAGATCCGGTAATGCTTCTGCGGTTGGTTAAAATATCAAAAGGTCGCACCACTGGAGCTTGTGCCGGAATGCCAACAATCAACATCGTTCCGTCCAATCCCAATAACTTTAAATACGGCGAGTAATCATGATTGGCAGAAACCGTGTTCAACAACACATCAAAGTGGCCGCGATGCGCACGCATTTGTTTTTCGTCGGATGATAGTAAAAAATGATTCGCTCCGAGTCGTTTTGCATCTGCTTCTTTGGAAGCCGAAGAACTGATGAGTGTAACATCGGCGCCAAAGCTGGCCGCAAATTTTAATCCCATGTGACCGAGTCCACCCAATCCGATGATACCCACTTTCGTGCCCTTGCCTACGTTGGCATAACGTAACGGTGAGTAGGTGGTGATGCCCGCACACAGCAACGGTGCCACTGCTTTAAGGTCAAGTTTCTCCGAAATGTGCAGCACATATTTTTTATCAACCACAATCTGAGACGAGTAGCCACCCTGCGCAATGGTTTTCCCATCGCGCTCATACGCATTGTAGGTGCCGGTGATTCCTTCTTCACAATATTGCTCCAAATCGTTCATGCAATTTTTGCACGTGCGGCAAGAGTCTACCATCACACCTACGCCTGCGAGTTCGCCAACTTTAAATTCTTTTACATTGGCACCTACGCGAGTTACTTTTCCTACAATCTCGTGGCCGGGTACCATTGGGTACATGGAGCCGCCCCACTCGTTGCGCGCCTGATGCAAGTCGCTGTGGCAAACACCACAATATAGAATTTCTACTTGTACATCGTCGGCACGAAGGTCTCTTCGCTCAAATTGAAAAGGTACAAGAGGTGTGGTGGCACTGAGTGCAGCGTAGGCTTTGGTGGAGAGCATAGTTTATTTTTTTAATGCTGATTTCTTTTCCAATATTCAAGCGGTGTTAAAATTTGAGTTCCTTTGTATTTCTTGAATGTAAAATCGTTCGTGTTACCTGTTATCAAAAAGTTAGCTGAGCTTTCGATAGCTAACTCGAGTAGCTTGTTATCATCTTTATCACCAATAATATTTAGCTTTACTTGAGGGCTGAATTTTATTCCCTTCTCTTCAATTTCGGCCAGAAATAGCTCAGCTTTTAAGATGAAATCAGGATACCTACTAAATTTTTTTCTATTTAATACTTCGTAGTATTCTTGCAAGAGTGCATCTGAAATACACAAATCAACCTTTTGTTCTAAAAATAGATTGTTGATTATTAAGCATGGATATCCGGTTTGAATCAAACCCGATACTAATACATTTGTATCAAGTATGATTTTTTGCATTCTTACGTACCGCCTTAACTTCTTTCGTAATCTCCGACATGGTCATTTTAGAGAGGCCATACCTTTCTGATAATTCCATACATTTGATTAACGTCTGGCGATTCATTTCTTTGCTGATTATATCAACAAATTCTGAAAATGTAAGCTTGTCGTTAATAATGCCAAATTTAGTTAGTTCAAGCTCAGATACTGAAATCGTAAGGTTTTTCATCGAGGATTGAATTGGTTCATTACTTTGTGCAAAGCTCTTTGAGATTTACAGTTTAATCCTTGTAAAGTTAACAATTTTCATAACCATAATATAGTCAATTCTAAGGCGTATTCACTTCATGATAACCACCCTCCGTATTGTCTGTCCAGCTCATCGGATAATTTTTGTCAATAAACTCCAGCGACTGGTCCGTTAAATGGAGCGGATGAAACGTATCGATCATCACCGCCAACTCATGGGTTTCTTTGGCGCCAATACTTTTTTCTACCGTGCCGGGATGTGGGCCATGCGGCAATCCACCCGGGTGCAATGTAAATGATCCTCGGTCAATGCCTCTGCGGCTCATAAAATTTCCTTCGGCATAGTAGAGCACTTCATCGCTATCGATGTTGCTGTGATTGTACGGTGCTGGAATAGCCTGCGGGTGATAATCGAACAAACGCGGTACAAATGAACACACAACAAAATTACGTGCCTGAAATGTTTGATGCACCGGCGGTGGTTGATGAATACGTCCGGTAATGGGTTCAAAGTCGTGGATGGAAAAAGCATACGGCCACAAAAATCCATCCCAACCCACCAGATCCAACGGACTGTAATCGTACACGTAGTTGTGCAGAAAACCCTGCTTCTTAATCTTCACCAAAAAATCGCCACGACTGGTATCGGTTATCAATTCATATGGCGCACGAATATCACGTTCACAATAAGGTGCATGCTCCAGCAATTGTCCTAAATCATTGCGGTAGCGTTTTACCGTTTCGATGGGCGAAGCAGACTCCGTAATCAATAAGCGAAGTGGTCCTTCTTCAAACTCAAATTTGTAAATGACCGTGCGCGGAATCATGATATAATCGCCCTGGCGCACATCCAATTTTCCGAAAGGAGAAATCAAAACGCCCATGCCATCGTGTACAAAAATTAGTTCATCGCCTTCTGCATTTTTATAGAAGTAATCCATTTTACGTTGACGCGGCGAACAAATGGAAATCGCGCAGTCGTTGTTCATCATCAGCACTTTGCGGGCCGACAAATAATCTTCGCCCGTAACTGTTACTTTCGATGTGTTGAGATGTGTTTGCCGAAGTGCATAGTCTTCTATTCGTTTGGCACCGTATCGGGTAGGCTCGCCAATGGACTTGATACGCGTGGGCGGATGAATGTGGTACAGATTCGAATAAATGCCTGAAAAACCTTCCGAGCTTACGAGCTCTTCCTTGTACAAGCTGCCGTCGGGCTGCCGAAACTGCGTATGTCTTTTAGGGGGAATATTTCCGAGACGATGGTAGTACATAACATCAAAATTTGTAGTGACAAGTTAGTCAAATCAACACGCATTCCACCGATGGAGGTGCGATAAAATCGTGCTCAGATCAGCCACAGGAGTTACATCTTTCCTCTGTTCAAATCGGGTATGCGATCGAACATTTTGATAGCTTGTTGCAGCACTTCGTTGGTTTCGTTGAAAATAGGGTAGAAGTGACTGTTGTCCCACACGTGGCGGGCCACCTCTGCTTTAATGTAGATCTGAAATAGTTTTTTGTTTTTGTTCAGATCTTTCAGATCGGGCGGGATGTTGTTTTTCTTTCCCAACTCTACCACCTGGTTAAGCATGCCATCGCTCACTACAAAGTTTTGTTGGTAATCGCGGAAGCCTTTAGCTTGTAAGCTTTTTATATTTTCGTTCGCAAAGTTGAAGCTGTACTCGCGCAGCACGTTGGCAAACGAGAGCTCGTTAAAATATTTGCTGATCAATGTAGTGTCCAGCGGCACAAAATAATCGGGCATAATGCCGCCACCACCGTAGACGGTGCGCCCGTTCAGTGTTTTGTATTTGAGCGAGTCGTTGAATTTGATGCTGTCAGCTGTAAAAAATTCGCCGTGCTTGTAGCGCTTCGCAATGTCGCGATCATATTCGTCTGCATTTTCGTATGGCTTTTGGATGGAGCGGCCACTGGGTGTGTAGTATCGTGAAATGGTGAGCCGCACTTCTGAACCATCATTCAAATCAAACGGACGTTGCACTAATCCTTTACCAAAAGATCTTCGTCCGACTACCAGCGCACGATCGTTGTCTTGCAGGGCTCCGCTCACAATTTCAGAAGCAGAGGCACTTCCTTCGTTCACCAACACAATCAAGTCGCCTTGCTCAAAGTCGCCCTCATTGGTGGCTACTGCATTTTCATTGTATCGTTTTTCTTGTCCGTTGGTGAAAACGATTTTTTCTCCGGCAGGCAAAAACTCATCGGCTACTGCAATTGCCTGATCCATGTATCCACCGGGGTTGCCTTGCAGGTCGAGTACCAGTTTTTTCATGCCTTCTTTGCGCAGCTTCGCCATCGCGCTTTTTACTTCTTCGTGGGTGGTTTGTGAAAAACGGTTGACTTTGATATAGCCAATTTCGTGATCGATCATGTATGAGGCATCTACCGAGAACTGTGGAATTTTATCGCGGATGATGGTGAAGGTGATGGGCTCTTTTTTGTTTTTGCGCAGCACCTCAATTTTTACTTCGGTGCCTTTGGGGCCTTTGAGGTGACGCTGCACATCGCGGTTGGTCAGTTTTACACCGGCAATGAGCGTGTCGTTTACTTTGATGATTTTATCGCCTGAGCGCAAGCCTACCGCCTCGGATGGACCACCGCTGAGTGCGGCAACTACGAAGAGCGTATCGTGGAAGATATTGAATTCGATGCCGATGCCTTCAAAATTTCCTTTGAGATCTTCGTTGGCGGATATGCGGTCGCGCGAAGAGATATAGGCTGAATGAGGGTCGAGTTTACTGAGTAAGTGAGCGATGGCATCTTCTACCAGGCCTTCGGTTTTGGTTTCGTCTACATATTCTTTTTTCACAAGCGTGAGCACCTCGCGCAGTTTTTGAAGGTCTTTGTTTATTTCATCGCTGCCGGTAGACTTGTTGTTGAGCCCCGCCCCGATGAGGACGCCAAATGCGAGACCGACACATAATACCAACGGCAAACTGATTTGGTGCTTGGAATTTTGGTTTTCCATTGAAGATTATAAAGTTTAATAGACACTTAACGCTCGTTTTACGCCAAGGTTATGTGCAAAAAAAGCAAATAAACGCAGGAGTAAAAAGTTCTGTATGTTTTTGGGGTAATGAATGTGATCGTTGAGGCGGTAAATGTGCGTCAGCGGGCAAAGGATAGAAACGGAAAGCCAGCCTGTGTGAAAGCGAAGTGGGCTGGCTTGAAGTAGCCTGGTGGCTGACAGCGTTTCGCACAGCCATGCCCCAAAGTACATGTAAAGCAATTGTTAACCCCACATTATTTTGATTGGCAGGGTCGTTTAATTTGTATATTTACTTTTTCATGGAAAAGGCATCGCTGAAGAATAAACTTATTTCGGACCTGGTTGAGCAAGACAACGAGGTGGCTCAGGTATTGTATTATTTCGGCATCCGCTTTTATGAGCATGCCAACCACACGCTGGAGCAAGTGTGCCACTTGCGTGGATTGCGGGTAGACCAACTGGAGAGAGAGCTACTTTCGCCCCGCACCAACTTTCACGAAGAGGATATTCCGCTTTTTTCATACCCGATCGATTTGATCATGGAGTACTTGAAGCACGCTCACTTTTTGTTTGTGAAACATAAGCTGCCTTTCATTGGGAAGCTGGTGGAGAATTTCAAGGCTAACCATGTTGACTATGTGCAGGTGGAGCGTGATTTGAAAATTTTGTTTCCGCTTTTTATGGAGGATTTTATCCACCATATCTACGAAGAGGAGGATAGTTTATTTAAATATATTCGCGCGTTGCAAAACGCAATTCAAAACCGATATCACTTAGGTCGGTTGTACTACCAGATGGAGCGCTACTCGTTGCAGCGATGTGCCATGGACCATGAAAGCCACGACGATGAGATGGAGGGCATTCGAAAAATTACGAAAGACTACCATCTGACACCCGATGCACCCCTGCATGTAAAGGTGATTTATTCGGAGTTGCAGCAATTCGAGAAGAGTCTTCAAGTGCATGCACGCATTGAAAATGAAATTCTGTTTCCGAAAGCGATGGCGCTCGAGTGCCAGGTGCGCGCACGACTTGCCGAAAAAATTAAGCTTAACTGATATGTTGTGGCTGGCAATTTTAAATGCCGCTATTTTTTTGGCGCTAGGAGTGTTGCACTTTTATTGGGCGCTGGGCTATACGTGGGCGCTGGATGTGGCGGTGCCTTCAAAACCTACGGGCGAAAAAATGCTGCGCCCATCTGCTACAGCCAGCATTGTGGTAGGAATTGGTTTGTGTATGATGGCAGCAGTACATGTAGCGAATGCTGGCTGGTGGCTAAGTGAATATCCATTAATAATAAAATATAGCACACTGGCGATGGCTATTATTTTTTTGCTTCGGACGATCGGAGATTTTAAATGGGTAGGATTGTTTAAGAAAATACCAACTACACCATTTGGCAAAAATGATACAAGGTATTATGTGCCGCTATGTTTGTTCCTTTCCGCTTCTTCTTTTCTTTTCTTTTTTCTGCGATGAGTTTAAGTCAACTACATAAACTGCGTGAAGTAGCCCGAAGTGGCAACTTTACCGAGATTGAAAATTTCTTTAATGCTTCGGCACAGTTGAAGCAAATGCACATTCGCATCGACTTATCGAATATGATTGAACCGCAGGTTTGTATTGACGAGGTGTTGGAGATGCATAAAGGTGGCATTGGCACCGAGGCGGTGAATGGTGCCGTGATTGCACTGCTGGTTGATTTGGCGATTGGGCTGCTGGGAATCCGCCATTATGCAGAGGGAATGACAGCTACTTCGAACTTGAATATTAATTATGTGAAGCCCCTGATGGCCAGCAAAGTGGTGGTGTGTGCGGAAGAAACTGAAGTAATTGGCAAGCGCATTTTTGGGATTGCGCGTGTGATGAATGAGAAAGACGAAGTGTGCGCCTATGCCACCGGCTCGCTCGCTTCGGGAATTGTGGTGGGATGATTATACCAGATTGTTGGCGTAAGCATATTTGACGAGCCCTACTAAATTGGTGGCTCCGGTTTTCTTCAGAATATTTTTGCGGTGTGTTTCTACGGTGCGCTCGCTGATGAACAATACTTCAGCAATCTGGCGGCTGTTAAATTCTTTGGTAATTAATTTCAGAATTTCAATTTCACGTATGGTAAGTACTCCGCGCTCTTCTTCTTCGGGCAGGTTGATGAGCAACTCTGCTACCTCATCGCTCAGAAAGCGTTTTCCTTCCATTACTTTTTGTAAAGCATCCGTCAGATTTTTGTAAGTGTCTTTTTTAAGGATGTACCCAGATACTCCCGAGCGTAACAGTTCTTTCACCACAGCCGGATCATCGTGCATGCTGAGTACAATAATTTTGATTTCAGGCTGCGCGATGCGGGCGGCTTTTACCAACTCTAACCCTGTGATGCCGGGCATTTCATAATCGGTGATGAGCAAATCAAATTCAGTGACTTTGATATAGTCTAATGCCTCCAGACCTGAGGTAGCGGTGTGGGTCACTTCAAAGGGATCGCGGATTAGATTTTTCATTCCTTCCAGCAGAATGGGATGATCATCGACCAGCAAAACGGAGTGCTTTTTCATGCACGGTAAAATTCGATCAAATGGAGTATTTAACCAAATCACAATTCGGGGGATTTCATTGAACAAATCAACACAGATGGAAGATTACTCAAAATACCGAGGCCTCGGTATTTTTTACTTCGGTATTGGTGGTGACGCTAAATGGTAATTGAATGGTGACCGTATTATTTTTTCTTTCGGTAACTACGTCCCAATCGATGGTGCCTTTGATCAGGTTCAATCGTGTTTGAATAGTGCGCCAGCCATTGCTCTGGGTGCTATTTTGAAAGGCAGCTAAGTCGTAGCCCATACCATCGTCTTCGAGGGTGATAATCACTTCTTCGGTATGGCCGGTGAAGGAGATGATTAATTCGGTGGCCTTACTGTGTTTTAGAATGTTAGAGATCAACTCTTGCAAAATGCGGTACAACGAAATTTCAACAACGTTCGAAAATCGTTGGGGCACATCATGAACCGTTAATGACACTTTCAGTTGCGAAGCTTTGTTTACTCTGCGAATCAACTCGCGCGTAGCCGGAATCAACCCTTCTTTCACCAACACGGGTGGCATCAAATTGAAGGCAATGTTGCGGATTTCAGATTGAATGTCGCTGAGTAGTTGTTCGGAATTTTCGACCAACGATATGGTTTTTTCAGGTGTGTTGGTTCCTTTGATGGATTGGATGGTCAATTGCAGAGCCGAGACCAATTGCCCCATGCCATCGTGCAAGTCAGCAGCGAAGCGTTTTCGTTCTTGTTCCTGCGATTCGATAACTGCATGGATTTGTGCTTCGCGCAAGCGCACTTTTTGTTCTTGCGCTACGGCTTTTTGTTTTTGAATGACGCGATAACGCCACAAGTAAATGATTACCAACGTTAGCAGCAGTAATAAGACCAGTCCGGCAATGATCAGATAGTTGCGCTCGATGACTGTCTCTTTGAGGTCGTTTTCCTGATTCAGTAATACAATTTGTTGTTGGTTCTTTTCCGTTTCGTATTTCGTTTGCAATTCCAGCAGTTGTTTGGACTTTTGTTCTTGAAAGAGCGAATCTTTAAAGGTGGTGTAGCGTACATGTTCCTGATACGCTTGCTGATAATTTGCAGTGTGTGCATTTATTTCGGCCAGCACTTCATGTGCCTGCATCACTTGCTCCAGCGCCTTGCTGCTTTCGGCTAATGCGAGCGCTTCGTTTGCATAGCGCAGTGCAGCGGTTGTCTGGCCCGATTTGCTTTCGAGCCGTGCCAGCCGTGCGAGTGTGAAGGACAACTCTTTTTGATTTTTGTATTCTTCCTGTAGTTTTTTTGCTTTCAGAAAAAAGGCTTTCGCATCGGTTGGTTTTTTTAAAGCCTCGTATGCCAACGCTGCGTTGGTCCATGTAGTGGGCAAAAATTGTTTGATGTTTTGTTCTTCAAATTCTTTACCGCTCAGCAGCGAATAATATAATGAGCTGTCATATTGAACGAGCTTTAGATATACGGAGCCGAGATTGGCATGTGCAGCAGCGAGTCCAAAAGAGTCGTTAAGCTTTTGATAAATTGTACTGGCTCTTCGATAAAGACTCACCACCTGTTTGTATTCTTTCTGCGCCTTCAGCACGATGCCAATGTTAGTGAGCAGCATGGCCATTTTGCTTTCATCTTTCAGAACTTCATACATACGAAGAGCTTCGTAGTAATTTTCTAGTGCCTTTTGATAATCGCCTTTTTCATCGTAAGCAATGCCGAGATTGTTGAGCGTATTGGCGATCTGCAGAGGATTGTTCAATTGACGATAGTGTGTCAGTGCCTGAAGTTCGTATTGGATAGCCTCTTCATAATTACCTTGGGCCTCATAGGTTAACCCGATGTCGTTGTAGGCTTCGGCTTCGTAATCCGCCAAGTTTTCTTGTTTTGAAAGTTGAAGTGCTTCGAGGCCATACATGCGGGCCGAGTCGGCATTCACGAACCGGTATTCCCAACACAACCATAGAAGCGTCAACGCTTTGTCTTTTCCTTGCTGTGTAGCAGCTACAGCCTTCAGGCTGTCCAGATTTTTGGTTTGTGCATAGTTGGTGATGAAGGAGCCCAACATCAGCAACACAAACAAGAAAAGACTACAGGCGAGGAATGAATGTTTCATGGGGGATAACTTGGAGATACCTACCTCTAGGTATATGCAAATTACCAAAATATAGGGATTGATAAACCAGCGGCCTGCCTGTTCCTTTGAATCATAAAACCCCATTGCCATGAAGTATTTATTTTACCCCCTCCTTTTCGTTGCATCGCTGGCTTGCGGCCAAACGCTGGATATTGAAAAGACCTATGACGTTTCGAAAGAAGCGATGAAAGGATTCATTCACTTAGTTAACACAGACCTCGAGAAACGACAGATCGATGTGGTTTATCGGGTGCGCGCTAAGAAGAACCAATCTAAATTTATTACCTATTCTTTTGATATGGATTTCAACTTTCTCAACCAGTCGGAGGAGATCGTAGACATGGAAAAAGAATTACCAACAAAGTATCGCCCCAAAAAATACAAAGGCGAGGATTATTCGGTAGAAGGTTTGGCGGTAGAACCCAATATGATGGGCACGCTTGTTTTAAAACGAAAAGTCACAAACTTTAATTGGAGTTGGTTTCGGGGTGGCTATACCGTTACCACCAATGTGGCCGAAAAGTTGAAGGCGAAAACAGATGATAATAAAAAGCTTTTCTACCACGATCATATCGAGGACAATACCAACGGAACTGCGATGGTCCTCGCTGGCGAAAAAGGATCCCCTAAAGAAGGACCTTTTAATTACCTGATGAACTTCCACTTTTTGAAGTACGATGTGAATCTGACCACGTTAGCGGATGTAACACTTAATTTTGAAACCCCTCAATCCGTAGTAGCAACGTATGGCTACCCAACTACGGGAGATGACCCCAAGAGCGACATGATTGTGATTTTTGCACCTACGAAAGCAAAAAACTATATGGGTCCTAAGATTTGGAACAAAAGCCAGACGGAATATACCTATGTGCGAGTTTCCTATGAAGGAAAATTATTGGATAAGATAAGCTTTACATCGCCCAACAGTATCTGGCGTGTGGATGATTTCGTATTACGCGCAGATGGAGCGGTTTACTTTTATGGTCCGTCCAATGACGAACAAGACGAATATTTTATAAGCAGACTGGAGTCGCACGCCGAGAAGAAGAAATGGCCTCGTTTTCAGTTGGCTAAAGTAGATAAAGGTCGAGTTGAATTTGTTACCAGTACTTCGATGGATGATTTTGAAGCCAAACTAAAACCTCAGCCGAATGGAAAAAAAGGCGAATCGTATACCGGACGCAGAGTTGAATTCAACGAAACCGTTATCAGCCCTACCGGTGATTTTATACTTGCCGGCCAAAACTATGGCATGATGCGAAATGGAAAAGGGCAGGTTATTGGGCGTGCGTATGAAGACTTGCTCATGTTTCACTTCGATTCAAAAGGAAATCTGGTATCACAGTATACGGTGAACAAGAAATTCAGAGGAACCTCGGCCGATAACCAATTCTTCGAATTCTCACCGGATGGAAAGACATTGTTCTGGACGTACTTTGATGTCGTTGATACAAAAGCTGTGAGAGAGTTATCTTTTGTGGTGGAGAAACCATTGGGCGTGCCCAAATTGGCTACCATCAACCTAACTACCGGATCGTTCGATAAATATACAGAGTATGGGAATGGTGAAAACTACGTGCACTATGGCGGAATAACCAATTACTTTAAATACAAAGATGCTAATAAAGTAGCCTACTTTGGCGAAAACAAGAAAGGAAGCTCTTTGTGGTTTGCCCGAATCAATATTGACAAATAGAATTAATAGAAAAGAAAGTGGAGCGGTTTCAGAGCCGCTCCACTTTTTTGTTTAACCGATTTTAATTCCCGATGTATGAATAAGTGGTTCATCATTATTTTGACATTCGTTGTATCGGCCGCTCACGGCCAGTCGATTCAATATTTGGCCGAGGGTTTTGACAATAATCGCAACAAGTGGTTTGAAGAAGTAACAGCCGCGTATGGTTTTAAAATTCAGGAAGGACATTTGGTGATCGATGCCAACACGACTTCCGTACACACCTTTCAAAATGTAGGCATTACGAAAGACGATGACTTTGGTTTGCATGCACGCATGATTTTTTTCAATGGCACCAGTGAAGGCTGGATGGGCGTGCGCTTCGGCATGAGTGAAGACGCAAAGAAGTACCTTACCTTTTCTTACAATAACGCGCAGGGATTTTTAATTACAGCCCATTTTGGAAAAAAATATGAAGTGTTGCGGCAGTCCAAATCAACTCTGATCAAGCCGTATGATTACAATACGCTGACAGTCATTAAACGCTCGGGCGAATATCAATTTTTGATCAATGATAAACAGGTATTTCGCGATGCGATCAAACCCTTTTTTGGACCCATGATTGCATTGTATGTAAGCGAGAACATGAGTTTGCGCGTAGACGAAGTGCAGGTGTTCGATCCAAAAAAAGGAAAGCAGCGAATTGTTGCCAGTCAGGCAACGATGACGAAAGTAGAAGAGCAAGATGTGAAGAACATTATTATGACCGAAGAATTGCCACCCGACTTTCAGCAATTTTATAATCAGTTCGAGAAATTCGCTTTCCCTTACGACTACAGCACGGTTATTAATCAGGCAAAAGATGTTAGCCAACTCCCCTTCGTACAGCAGAACTATTATCAATACGAGCTCAGCACCACCAGCGACCATTACACTTTTGCCTTGGCTATTCTTTCGGTTTGTCAGAATGGTTATACTTTTTTGGTGGGACATAAATACACCACCGGCATTCAACGTGTTTTTAGAATAAGTATTGAAGCGTTTGATAAGAAGGGAAATAAACTGGGAAGCAAGAATGTGGGCTCTACCGTAGAAGAGAACGGCAAATATTATCAAACCTTACACTTTCGGGTTTCGCAAAAGAGTGCCTCTATCAATTTTAATGTAGAAGAGACGTACTTCAATGGAAACGTTAACAAAAGCCTCGTTAGCTTCAATGGCGATTTGTGCAACCTTAATTCGTATTAAACATGCGATCAATTATCATCTTACTTTTTCTGTTGATCAATTTTTCTTTGTCGGCTCAGGATTATTATGCCGAATTAGAAAAAAAGATGCTATCACTTTATCATGAAAAAAAGTACAACGAATCATTGCATTTGTCCACACAATATTTGCGCGTCTTTCCGGATAACATTACAGCCAATGGAAATCAAGCTGCTTGTTTGCTCTTTCTGAATCGGCCAACAGAAGCATTGACTTACATCGATCGTGTATTGCTCATGGACCCCACGTCTGCGGCTTCAATCACCGCTAAAGCATATGTGCTCGCACAGCAAGGCAATGTGTCGGAAGCCAAGAGATTGTTAACAGAAGCTATTCGACTTTCTCCGGAGAATGAAGATTCGAAAGTGGCGATAGAGGAGATGAAAGAGTTTGGCAAAGTATTTAACAAACAGGAGGTATTTCAAAATCTGGCGCAGTGGTTACTGCAAACGGAACCCACAATCCGCGAACGAGAGTGGTCGCTCAATAAATTAATTACACTGTATAATCAATATCCGGAAAATCCTGCTGAGTTAATGAAGCAGTGTCGCGAAAAGGTGGCACTCTTCAATCAACAAAATAAACCGGTGATGGCTTTGCTGGCATTTAGTTATGCTGCGCGTTGGCTGAATAGCTGGGGGTATAAAAGCGAAGCACTGCAGATCGCCACCGAAGGATATGTGCATTTGAAGTCCAAAGGATTTGGGGACAACCATTATTTGGCATCGTTTTTCATTGCACAACTGATGGCCTACCATATCGATAAAGGAGATCAAGAGAAAGCCATTCAGTTCAGTGAAGATTTTTATGAACACATGGGCAAATCGCCTCTCGTTACCATCGACATCGATGGCCTGACAAATCTCGCGAATGCTTATGGCACTCTACTCAGTGGCGATTTGAAAAAAAATCAATCGACTGCCAATCAATTAGCCATTCAGGCGTATGAACTCGCTTTAAAAAGTCAATATGTCAACGGAATAGTAGTTGCGGCCAATTCCATTGTATTGTCGGCCTATAATACCGACTATAGTACGCCCTCCATTCGCTATGGCGAATATGGTTTTAAAGTTGCCGAAGAAAATCACTTGATTATGAAGCGATCCATCATTTCCAACCTGGCGTTGCTGTATTGGGGCACCGGTCGCGATGGACAGCAGAAGTGTCGCAACTTATATCGCTTTCAGATCGAGCAAGCCAAAAAAGAAAATAGATGGAGTGATGCTTCGCTATACTTAAACAATTTGGGGTCGATGTATTATAAGCAGCAAGATATGGAGCAAGCCATTCAACTGTTTGAAGAGGCTGCCTTGTTGGCGAATGAAGGTGTGGTGTACAGCAATCCGCAAGATCGGCTGTCGCATTACCAGAGTCAGATGAGTGCCAATCAATGGTTGGTAATGTGTTATGCCCAAACGGGCAATACCGAAAAAGCCTTTGAAGCCATGGAGCGTAGCCGTGCGCGCGTGCTCACCGAGCGGTTGGCGCAAAAGCCAATGGCACCGCCCACCATCGCAGAGTTTCAAAATTTGTTGAAGCTCGATGAAGCTTGTTTGATGTATCATGTTTTCTCCGGTTATCAATTGGTGATTTTAACCGTAACGAAAAAGTATGCACATGTTTATTATCATGCCGATCCTCGCTTTGTAGGCGATATCCGCGATCGATATTTTAACCGATCCAAACAAGAGCAAACCACCGATCACACTTCGGAAGAACCTGCCCGTGGTTTTGAGTGGATCAGTCAGGATCACCAGCGCACCCAAGTAAACCGTGGGTATGACCGCGATGCCATTGCACCCCGAAGCGACTTTGATCGAGTGGTGAAACTCACACGTCAATATTCCGAGGACCCAAACGTAGGCGCAGATCTGCTCATGGATTTTTTGACACGCTATCAACGCTTCCTCATCACGCCCATTAACAATCGCTTGGGTGGCATTAAGACATTAATTATCTCACCCAATGATGTGTTGAGCTTTATTCCATTTGAAGCATTGAAAACATTTGACGGAAAGTATCTTGTAGAAAAATACAACATCCGCTATCTGCATTCTGCCAGTGTGATGCAACAGTTAGCAGAGCGTAAATATGAACCATCGCGCAAGCCACTGCTTGCGATGGGTGGTGCTATTTATGAGGATTTAGCAGCCGACCGAAAAGTATTGTCAACAGAAGCTGACCTCACACTATTGCAAGCGGAAGTGGAGGAGCGTTTGCGTGAAAATAAATCTGTGCGCAATGCGTATGCCAGTTTGTTTGGTACCAGAGCTATGAATGCTTTGCCCGGCACTGTGGAAGAAGTGAAAAGCATCAGTAAAAATTTATCCGGTGCCGATGTTTTTTTCGGAAAGGACATGACAGAGAATCGTATCAAAGCCATGTCGAAGAGCGGTGAGCTGGCCAATTACAAAGTGCTGCATCTCGCAACGCACGGATTCGTAGTTTCGCAGATTCCTGAACTCTCTGGTGTGGCAATGAGTATTTTCACCCAAGAGCAAGGAGGCGAAGATGGTTTTCTGAATACGGTGGAAATTTCTAATCTAAAGTTGAAATGCGATTTGACCGTTTTATCTGCGTGCCAGACGGCGCTGGGAAAATTGTATCTAGGTGAAGGTGTTACCGGATTAACACAATCCTTGTTAGTAGCAGGAAGCAATGCAGCACTCGTTTCGCTGTGGCCGGTGAATGACACGAGCACCATGTTGTTCATGAGCAATTTTTACAAAGAAGTGGCCAAGGGAAAGCCGTATCCGCAAATTGTAAATGACCTCAAGAAGAAATTTATAAAAGGCGAGTTTGGTAAAGAGTTTCAGCACCCACACTTCTGGGCACCGTTTATTTATTATGGGAATTGACACCATTCCGGCGTCCGACCGATATACTTTTTAGTGACAAAGCGGTCGCATTATATTATATTCTGAACTTATGAAAACGCAATTTAACTTTCTCTCTGTGGAGAATGGAAGAGTTGAGGTGATAACTGAATTCTGGCGTCCGACCGCTATACTAAGGTGCAACAAAGCGGTCTGACGCCTTGAGGTGAGGTATCAAAAAGGGCTTAACTTAACGACATTGATTAATTCTCCCAATCAAAGTAATCATCCTTCTCCAACTCAATCTCTTTTTTCTTCTTTTTGCCTTTCAGTTGAAAAGCTTCTTTCAACTCTTTGACTTCCTTTTTCAGGTCGCTAACAATTTTCTTTTTTACGGCTTCTTTGTCGTAGCTGATTTTATATTGATCGGTAGTGCCGGTGATTTTTAAGAATAGTTGTGTTTTACCCTGACGGGTTTCTTCAATCGCCCCAAAGGCTTCATCAGGATCGATTTTCTTTTTGTTGCGCAGCGGTGCCACAATATGATAATCGATGTGCTGATCAAACGTATGCGTACCACTCAACTGAAGTGTAGTTACATTGCTTTTTATTTCCATCTGCGGAATGTAGATGGTTTCATTTTCGATGTGAATGTCATTCTTTAAGTCAGCAAACCGCAGTTTGCTCAAGCCTTCATCATCGAGGTATTTGTTTAATCCTTGCAAGGGTTCAAAATTATTAAGCTCTCCTTTTTTGATCGTAGTGCCAATGTCAGCTATCAATGTTTTCGAGATCAACTTCAGGTTTTCGGTCAGCGTCATTTCCATGTTCACATCGGCATACACCTGACCTTTGAGATGTTTGTCTTCAATAAATTTTTGATAGAAGTTTTCGAACACATAAAAAACGCTGTCGATGTGAATCCCATCCAACTTCACCGCACTGGTAATGTCGATGGCGTTTGTCTTTTTGGCATCTACACTAGCATTCAAATCGAGTTTGCCGCCCATCGTTTTCATGGCAATGTTTTTGGAGATCGCCACTTGATTCTTTACCAGCAAGTCGCCCTTCACGGCGCTGGGATGGAAACGCTTGTAACGGAGTTGCTGCACGTCGCAATTGAAGTTCAGATAAATGAGTGGTGAGATGCTGAACTTAAAATCGTTGGACTGTGCTTTGCCAAAACCAATTTCAAACAGTTGGTCTACATCCAGAAATTTTGATTTCAAATCGGCTTCAATGCCAATCGGCTGCTTTTCAAACAACAAAAAGGTGATCACATTTTTGAAAAAACCATTCAAAGCAAAATCACTGTTGCCCAATTGACCTGTCAGGTTACTCATGGCGAGGTCGTTGTTGTTGAATTGAAGATTTCCATTCAGGCTGTTGATTTTCACTTTCTCTTCGCCCCACTCAAACGAAATGTCCGTAAGGTCAATCACGCCTGCCGTTTTCACTTGCTGCGCAGTACTTTTCTTTTTCAGTAAATCCAGCGCGCCCACTACCGAAAAATCAGCTACTACATTTCCTTGCAGCTTAGACACGTGTGGAATAGAATAAAAATTTTGAATAGAGGCCGCATCGAATTCACCTTTAAAAGTAAAATCGACTACTGGATGTTCGAGATTTTCAATTTTCAGATTCGAGGCGAATGACTTTCCGTTGAGCTCGCCAGTTAATTCATTTAATTCTAGAGTTGCTTTGTCGAATTTGGTAAACGAAGGCGTGCGGAACGAGCCTTTCAGATTCGCTTGCGTAATTTTCGATTGGTAGTCGGGGTGAGTGAAGGTGGCATCGGTACAACCAAAGCGCACGTGCAATGATGGATCTTTGTGTTTGCTGATTTCTCCTTTCAGATTCAAATCGAAGAACACATCACCCTTGCTTTGGTATTTACTCAAATCATCCGATACATCATCGGGCAACAACGCCAGAATGGTTTGAATGTTGGCCTCTTCGCCTTTCACGTGTAGATCAATCAGATTCTTTTTCTTAAAACCGTAATTCCCCAGCAACGAAAACCGCGATAGATTGACATCGAGTCGCGCTTTGCCAATGGTGATGGTTTTCTTTTCATCGTCATAGTCCACCTTCGCGTCCACCAAAAACTTTCTGTTTTTGAGAAAGGCTTTTTTTCGAATGCCAATTTGCCCGCAAAGCACATCGCCTTTCGCATCAATTTTGTACACATCGCCACGAATGGCAATAGACGACACCAGGCTTTCACTGGCAAAAACATGCTCTTGAATGGCCACAGCATCGGTATAGGCTAAAGCTGTGTTGATCAACTTCACATCCTTCAAATCAAATGAAATTGTGCTGGTGCTCGAAGATGAATCAGGTTTAAGAATAGTGAAGTTGTTTTCACCTTTTTCATTGATTTTTAAGCTTGTCTCGCTGTTTAAAATGGTAAGACCTTGAATCGCATAGTTTCCTTTCCAGGCTTCGAGAGCGTTGAGCGAGAAAGAAATACGATCTGCCGTTAAAAGAGGGTACTCGCCCGGATGACTGTCTTCCACATACACGTTGTTAAACACGATGGAGAGGTTCGGGAAATCCTGCCACGTAGCAATTTCAATCTGACCAATTTTGATTGGGGTATTGATGTGTTTATTCGCCTCGGCCACAAACTGCTGAACGATGCGGTCTTTGAAGAGGAAGATGGAGAGGAGGCCTCCGACTACGATGATCAAGATTGTCGTCAGAACAATCAGGGCTACTTTTTTGAGTCTTTTCAATCGCAAAGGTCTTGAGTGTACAAAGATAGGCTACTAAAACTAAATTTTCAGACGAAAGGTTAGCTCTATGTAATTGAATAACTACCAGCTTGTTACCTTTCTTGTGCTGCGCATAAAAAATGTCAGGATTTAAAAATATTTTTTGCACAAATAGAAATCTCTTTTACCTTTGCATTCCTTAAAAAAAGGGAGCTTAGCTCAGCTGGTTCAGAGCATCTGCCTTACAAGCAGAGGGTCGGGGGTTCGAACCCCTCAGCTCCCACACAAAAACCTCAGAATTCTTCTGGGGTTTTTTATTTTGTGCTGATATAATTTGTCGCGAATCAAAATTTGTTTCCAAGCCTTAAATTCATTTGCCCTTTATCTTAAATCCAATTGGTCGAGGTTTTGCTTTGGGGCTTAGCAGATAGTGTAAAGCCTCGTTGATGTCTTTGAATTTACGATTCATCTCGCGTTCCAATAATTCAATTTGTTCTTTCAAATCTTTGTAGTCGGTTAAGTGTTGGCGAACTAAAACAAACGCTCTCATTACAGCAATGTTGACAGCTATCGCTTTTTTGCTTTTTAAAACGGAAGAAAGCATTGCTACACCTTGTTCGGTAAATGCAAAAGGAGCATAGCGAGATCCACCCCAACTTGAGGTCACAATTTGTGACCTCAAGTTGTTCATCTCTGACGAAGAGATCTCAATCATAAAATCGGAAGGGAAACGATCTAAGTTTCTTTTTACTGCTTGTTTAAGAACCTTGGTTTCTACTCCGTAAAGTTGGGCAAGGTCTGAATCTAGCATCACTCTCAATCCTCGGATTTCATAAATTTTATTCTGGATTAGTTGAAGTTCCATATTAATTGAAATATCTAATTTTTAACTTTTTTCTACCCAATAATCATACTGCATATACTTCGCGGCTTCTTTGGCTACTTCCGCACCTTGCAGGCGACTCACCACATAATATGACATGTCGATGCCTGCAGAAACACCGGCTGATAAAACAATTTTTCCGTTGTCTACCCACCGTTTTTCTCCGGATACTTTGGTGGTGGGCGCCATCTTTTGCAAAGCCTCTATCGCCATGAAGTGGGTGGTGGCTTCTTGGTTTTCAAGCAGTCCCGCTTTCGCTAAAATCAGTGCACCCGTGCAAACCGACAGTACCAACTCGGCTTTATCAAAGTGTTCCAGAATCCACTTTCGCATCACGGGGTTGTCCATCTCCTTGCGGGAACCGAACGGTTTCCCATCCGCATCGTAACCTCCGCCACCGGGAATCAAAAAAATATCAGGTGTGGGGCAGTTGGTAAAGGTGTAAGTGGGTGTGATCACCAAATTATTCCGCGCACTCACCGTGCTATGCTCAGCCACGGTAAAGACTTCGTAAGGTGTACCGATTTGTCGCTTGCCGGTGATGGAGAACACTTCAAATGGCCCGGCAAAGTCAAGCACCTCTACCTGATCGAACAAAACGATGGCAATCTTTTTCACGGTTAATAATTTATCTTAATGGCCAAGTTAAGCCCAATTTTATACCTCACCTCGTTCCTCTCCGCAAGAGAGGAGGTCAAGTCGAGCTTAACTTAAAGACATTGATTTCACAACTCTAAACTTTTTTGTGTTAAAAACGCTTTCAGTAACTAGCAGTCAAATCTAGAATCAATTTCAATATGAACTACAAATTATTTGGTCAAAGCGGACTACGTGTGTCAGAACTGTGTTTGGGCACCATGGGATTTGGTACCGAGTGGAAGTGGGGCGCGGACAAAGAGTTGAGCAAAGCCATCTTTGATGCGTATGCGAATGCAGGTGGCAATTTTTTGGATACCGCCAATCGTTATACGGAAGGCACGTCTGAAAAATTTCTGGGCGATTTTATTGCCAAAGACCGCGACCATTTTGTAGTGGCTACTAAATATTCTTTACGCGACCGAGCTGGCGATTTGAATTTTGCCGGCAACCACCGGAAGAATTTAATGCGGAGTGTGAAAGAGAGTCTATGGCGCCTGAACACCGATTACATTGATGTGCTTTGGTTGCATGCGTGGGATAGCTGGACGCACGTTGAAGAAGTGATGAAAGGTCTGGAAGACTTGATCTCGCGTGGATTAGTGCATTACATCGGCATCAGTGACACGCCTGCTTGGGTGGTGAGCCAGGCAAATACGATGGCGCAGTTGCGCGGCTGGAATCAGTTCATTGGTTTGCAGATAGAATACAGTTTGATTCAGCGAACAGTAGAGGCGGAACTCATGCCCATGGCGAAAGCATTTGGCATGACCGTGACACCTTGGGCTCCATTGGCCGGAGGCGCACTTACCGGGAAGTACCTGAAAGGAGATAAAGGCCGACTTCCTGAAGCGAGCGCTAGACTAGGTGAACGCGCTGTGGCCATTACGAAGAAGGTGGTAGAAGTTGCCGATCGCTTGGGTGTTTCGGCTTCGCAGGTGGCCATCAACTGGACACGTCAACATAAATCGCAGAGTGTGATTCCAATTGTAGGGGCAACCAAAGTAGCCCAGTTGGAAGATGTGTTGGGTTGTTTGAAATTTGAATTACCTGCCGATGCCATTAACGAGTTGAATGAAGTATCCAAAATCGAATTGCCTTTTCCGCAGAAGTTTTTTAACGAGGCAGGAGTGATCGATGTGCTTTATGGTGGCGTGAAAGACAAAATGGTGGACAGCAGGTATTAGAATACTTGACCTTAATCGTTGCTATCTCGGTATGAGCGCATCATCTCACCATACGTTTGCTTTTTGCTAAAGGCATTGATCGATACTACAATACGCTTTGCTTTGGTGGCCGATGTTTTAGCGCTCTCAATCCATTTGGAATAGTAGCTCTGGTGTGAGGGTGGCAACGATTTAAAAAAATTCAGCGCCTCCGGATCTTCCTGGAGGCACGTCATTAAATCAGCGGATAGCGGCAACTTACGCTCATCCAACTCGAGTTCAATCTTTAGTTTGTCACCGTGCTTTTTTCCCAATGCCTTGCGATGGGTGGCGTTTATGGGCAAGATAAAATGACCATCGCCCATCGGTAGAATGGCCGTCTTTTGAATAGCAACTGCATCCAGCTTTCCCTTTACGCGAAATGACACTTTGCTATCTTTCAGCTTCTTCGCTTGCGCAGCACTGATCTCGATGTATTGCCAGCCGGTTTTTTCCCCTTTTTTGTCGAACCGCTGAATGGTGGTGGTGAATTGGATCATTTTTTTATACAACGCTCAAATTAGAAAATCCGACATAAAAAATAAAACGGCTTTCTTTACGTCTTGAAAACTACGAATGAAAATTCTTAAAAAGACAGTCATGATTATTCTCTTAGTGATTCTGCTGGCCGCAGCCGGCATTTATGTTTTTATGCAAACAGCTGTTTTTGGCACACATCCTTCCGGAGATCGGCAGGCCCGCATCGAAAAATCGCCTAACTATAAAGACGGAGTCTTTCAAAATCTCACCACCACACCTGTGCAATCCGAAAACTTTTCAGCGTGGAAGATAATGTGGAAGTATTTCAACACGCCCAAAACTTCCGAGCCATCGCAACCACTTCCTTCGGTTCGCACCGATTTAAAAAACATACTGTCGGACAAACCTGTGATTGTGTGGTTTGGGCACTCTTCGTACTTTATCCAAATCAACGGCAAAAAAATTCTGGTCGATCCCGTTTTTAGTGGAAATGCTTCTCCGGTTTCTTTTTTCACGGCCAACTTCCTAGGCTCAAATGTGTACAGTGTCAACGATTTTCCGGAACTGGATATGGTGTTGATTACGCACGATCATTACGATCACCTCGATTACAAAACGATTTTGGAATTAAAAGACAAAACGAAGTTGTTTTGCACTTCGCTCGGTGTAGGTGCACACCTCGAGCACTGGGGCATTGCACCAGAGCGCATTCTTGAATTCGACTGGTGGGAAAGCAAAACCATTTTGGATTCGATGGAGTTGACGGCTACTCCCGCTCGTCACTTTTCGGGTCGCAGCTTTGCGCGTTACAAATCGTTGTGGTCTTCGTTTGTTATGAAAACGCCAACGCACAGTCTCTTTTTAGGTGGCGATTCGGGCTACGAAGCACACTTTAAATCCATTGGAGAAAAGTACGGTCCCTTCGATATCGCTTTGTTGGAATGTGGGCAATACAATGAGAATTGGCCGTACATCCACATGATGCCCGAGCAAACGGTACAGGCCAGCATCGATTTGAAAGCAACTGTTTTAATGCCCGTACATTGGGCGAAATTCAAGCTGTCGCTGCACCCTTGGAAGGAACCGATTGAGCGTGCTACGAAAGCAGCGAACGAGAAGGGAGTGACCTACACTACTCCACTCATTGGTCAGCCAGTGATTGTGGGTGAGAACTATCCGCGTGAAGCGTGGTGGACGAAAGTTGACTAAAGCGCACCGGCAAAGGTTGTATCGACAATAATAGTCGCTACCTTTGCACCATGCCCCTCGAAGAAGACATTCAGCAAACCAAGTTTCAAAACGAACACCAGAAAATGGCCATCAACATTATGTACACCAGCAGTTGGTTGCATAGTGGCAACATCACCCGCATGAAGCCGCATGGCATCACCCCCGAGCAGTATAACGTGCTGCGCATTTTACGTGGGTCGCATCCTCAGAAAATGATGCTGTCAGAAATCGCCAAACGCATGATCGACAAAAGCAGCAACTGCACGCGCCTGGTTGAAAAGTTGCGCTTGAAAGCAATGGTTAACCGCGAGATTTGCGAGGGCAATCGCCGGCAGGTAGATATCAGCATTACAACAAAGGGCTTATCCATACTAAAGAAAATAGACGAAGAATCAGAATTATGGATTACTTCGCTCAAAAACATAAGTACCACCGAGGCAAAAGAACTTAACCGACTGCTCGATAAACTGCGAGGTTAGTAGTAAAACTCCTATTTCAGTTTTTCTTTTTTCAAATTCTCGTTAGTTTTACTGCATGCAAGATTTTTTGGCGGCTGCCGCGCAGTTTATAAATACTACGGGCAGTCATTTGTTTTTAACCGGAAAAGCAGGCACTGGCAAAACTACATTCTTAAAAAATCTTCCCCAGCTTACACATAAGAATTACATTGTAGTTGCGCCTACCGGAATAGCCGCATTGAATGCAGGTGGAGTCACCATCCACTCGCAATTTTTGTTGCCGCCCTTCACGTTTCTGCCCGACCGTAATTTGAGTGATAACTTCACCGAAGGAAGTCGCTTTATCAATCAGAATACACTCGCGCGTAAGCACCCGCTCAACAGTGCCCGCAAGCAGGTGCTTCGCTCCATCGATTTATTGGTCATTGATGAAGTCAGTATGTTACGTGCTGATTTACTCGATGCTATCGACTACCGCATGCGCGCAGCGCGTGGAAACTACCGTGAAAGTTTTGGCGGGGTTCAGGTGCTTTTCATTGGCGATTTGTACCAGTTGCCACCCGTGGTTAGAAATGAGGAGTGGGAAACCCTGAGCAAATACTATAACTCACCGTGGTTTTATGAAGCAGTTGCATTGCAAGGCCAGCGACTGGTGTATATCGAGTTAGAGAAAATTTTTCGACAGCATGACTCTACGTTCATCAGTATTTTAAATAACCTGCGCAACAACGTTGCCACTCCGGAAGACATTGAAGAACTAAATCGCCATTACCGCTCTGCAGAAGAAATACGCACGATGAAAGAGGTAATCACCCTCACCACGCACAACTACAAAGCCGATGAACTGAATCGGCAGGAGTTGAAAGCCTTGCCGGGAGAATCACATTTTTTTGAGGCTCATTTGGATGGCGAATTTCCAGAGAGCATGTATCCGGTGGCGGCAAGCATTGAGTTGAAGGTAGGCGCACAGATTATGTTTGTGCGCAATGACAATGAAAGTAAAGCGTACTTCAATGGCAAATTGGCTACGGTAAAAGAAATCAAGGAAGAAAGCGTATGGGTAACGATGGCAGATACTAACATTCGCTATCAACTCAGGCGCATTCGGTGGGAGAACAAGCGCTATGCAGTGAAAGAAGGAGCCGATCTGGAAGATGAGGTGATTGGTTCATTCGAGCAGTTTCCCATCAAGTTGGCATGGGCAATCACGGTTCACAAAAGTCAGGGATTAACATTTGATCGCGCAATCATTGATGTGGGTCAAGCTTTCGCAGATGGTCAGGTCTACGTGGCACTTTCACGGTTGCGTACACTCGAGGGACTGATCTTACGAACACCTATTCATTCGGCAGCAATTAGCACCGATCAGCAGGTTGTCGCTTTTGCACGTGAACATCATAAACCTAATGAGTTGCCCGAGATAATGCGGAGGCGACAGCAGGAGTTTGTTCATTATCTTCTTGAACAAACCTTCCATTTTGAATCGGCTATCAAAGACATTCAATACCTTCAAAAGAACGAATCGGCTGATGTATTTGCAGAAGACAGCATGAAGCCGGTATTGCAGCAACTAGTCGAGTCGTTGGAAGCAGAGCAAACCAACACCGAGCGTTTTCGCAAACAATTGATCGACTTGTTGCTCGCCCAAAATTATTCTTTTCTGCGCGAGCGCCTCACCAAAGGCAGTGAGTACTATAAGGTTTTCATGACGGGCATTTTGAAAAAATTGCTTCATCATATCGAGGTCACTCGTCAGCAGAAGCGCACCAAAACGTATTTGAATCAACTGTTGGAGATTGATCAGATGCTTAGCAAGAAATTGGCAGAAATCGAGAAGGCGATTTATCTCACTGATGCTATCTTGAGTGGCGAGGAAAAAATTGATTTATCGCTACTCAACAAACAACGTGCATTCGAGCGAGCCAAACTCTTAACGGAAATTCGGGAAGAGTTGCCCAGTGTCAGTATAAAATCGAAATTAACCAAGCCTAAGAAAGAAAAGAAAAAGAAAGGTGATACAGTCAATACTTTTGAAGTTACACTTGATCTGTTTCAAAAAGGATTCTCGATTGAGCAGATTGCCGAGCAACGTAGCTTGGTGGTGGGAACCATCGAAGGACATTTGGCCAAAGCTGTAGAGTTGGGGCGCATCCCTATTTTCTCGTTTATGACCGAGGCAGCCGTGATGGAAATTGTGAATGCGCGGAGAGAGTTAACGGGCGAAGTGACTTCTAAAGCATTGTTTGACCATTTGAAAGGCAAGTACAACTACGGCCAATTGCGAGCCGTGTGGGCGTATACAAAAAGTCAGGAAACAGAATCTGATACTGAATAAGCATCACGAAAAGCCTTAAATCAACATTCGCTCGCTCATCCCAGCATTCAGCTAAACTTCATATTCTCCTAGGGTGCGGTTAAAATTAAGCGTACCTTTGATATTCAATTCCTCAAATCCTGCTGTCGGCATCTTCTTCTGCAAGATGATTCCCGCTCCTTGGTTTTTTCAATTGAAGTTCACGAAGAAAGCCGCTTTCTGAACTGCACGAATGGGCCATTAACGCAACTATGAGACAGCTAAAAATTGTAAAACAGATTACCAACCGCGAGAATCAATCGCTGGATAAATACCTTCAGGAAATCGGAAAGGTAGATTTAATCACTTCGGAGATGGAAGTGGAATTGGCCAAACGCATTCGCGAAGGCGATCAGATGGCACTCGAAAAACTAACAAAAGCCAATTTGCGCTTTGTCGTTTCTGTAGCGAAACAATACCAGAACAATGGTTTGAGCCTCGGAGATTTGATCAACGAAGGCAACGTGGGCTTGATTAAGGCCGCCAGCCGCTTCGATGAGAAGCGTGGATTTAAATTCATTTCCTATGCCGTGTGGTGGATTCGTCAATCGATTCTTCAAGCATTGGCCGAGCAATCACGCGTGGTGCGCCTGCCACTCAACCGTGTAGGCTCATTGCATAAAGTGGCCAAAACCTTTTCAGAGCTGGAACAGAAATTTCAACGCGAACCTTCGCCAGAAGAGCTGGCGGAAGTAATGAAAGTAACTACCGAAGAGGTAGAAAACACCATGCGCTTGGGCGGTCGTCACATTTCGGTAGATGCACCTTTTGTACAGGGCGAAGAAAACAACCTGTTGGATGTGCTCACCAACCAAACCGATCAAACACCCGATGGCGATTTGATGCGCGATTCATTGTGTAGCGAGGTAGCCCGCGTGTTGGCAACACTTCCTGCTCGCGAGTCTGAGGTAATCTCTTACTTCTTTGGCTTGAATGGCACCCGCTCTATGACACTCGAGGAGATCGGGTTGAAGTTTAGCCTTACCCGCGAACGCGTGCGTCAGATCAAAGAAAAAGCCACCCGCCGCCTGCGCGATACTGCTCGCAGCAAGGCACTCAAAACCTATCTCTGAGAAAACCTACTATTTATAAACCGCTAATTGCATGAATTATTCTTCTTTCGACTCTACGGCCAACAAGCCTTACATTCCACTATGGATTAAATACCGCCCGGCCATTTTGCAAATGATGGTGGCTTCTTCGGAAGCACCGCAGCAATACAAAATGTATGCGCACGAATTCAAATCGCTCAATCCGAAGGAGAAAGGCGTTTATTCATTCACACTGGAAGTAACGAAAGGCAAAGCGAAGAATAATATCAAAGCCTCTTTGGTAGCCATTGATCTGCTGCATTTACTGCAAACCAGCCGCAAGGCAACTGAGCTGATGGGCGAAGATGAATTTAAGTTTGTGCTGGATAAGCAATTTATTTTGCACGTAACGCGATTAGAGAAAATCGAACAACCCGCATAACGTGAGTATAGTCCGAAGCTGGCGCGAACAGAAAATCCTATTGAAAAGATTGTTTCCTACTCTTTCCGATGAGGATTTTTTGTTTGAAAACGAAAACCGCGAAAGTATGCTGCAACGCCTGCAGGTGAAACTGAATAAGTCGCGCGAAGAGCTTGATTTGATCTTCATCAAGTTGCAGGCTCTTTAACAACGCTCAAACTATTTTTTCCAAAAATCGATAATGGTTTCCTTGGCTCCCAATCCCACCAGATAATCTGCCACGGGCTTGGCTTCATCGCCACCTTTTACGGCATGATGTAGCAAGGTAAATCCGTGTGGCCCTTTCGCATGAAGTAATCCAGGCTGAAAGGCAAGTATATTTTTTACGGTATCAATATGACCCAACATGCAGGCGAGAAATACATTGTAGCGAGCGCCTTTGCTGAGTAAATAGTTGGCAATTTCTTTGTTGCCTACATGGCCTGCCGCTTCAATACCCGACTCAAAATCGCCACCTCCCCAGTCGTGCGATGCATGTAGAAGCAGGTGTTCGTTCTCCAGCAGCTCTTTCACACGATCAAATTTCCCGTGGCATACCGACACAAACTCTTTCACCAATTCACCCTTTAAAGGGCCAGGCTTTTCTTGTGGTTGGCTTTGAACAGTAGAGGTAAGAACCAACCCACCGAAGGTAAGAATTGATTTTTGAATGAACTGCTGGCGCGAAAGGATACTTGTTGGATTCATGGCAGATTGAGTTTTAATGGAAGTACGATTAGAGGTTCCGATCAACGATCAGGTCATGTAACGCTAATTCTCCAGCTCGGTTTGGTGAATCGGTATCAGATTTACATGAAACTTGTTTACGATCAAATTCATGATCGGGTCATTCTTTATCTTTTGCAGAATACGCCCCGTTTGGTTGGCATCATAGCCCATCACCAACTGATCGGTTAATTTCAAATGTTTGACACTGTAGAAAAATCCGGCAATCACGTAAGGGCCAAAGGGAGTGTGCGGAATGTCAAACGAACTACCCGACATATTGAAAAGCGTATTGGGCAAATAATCGCCATCGGTGTCAATGCCGTGCTTGGACAGGTAATAATTTGCAGCCATCCAGCGCGATGATTGCCGCGGGTCACTCATGCACAGCAATCCGGCCAAGGGTTTTTGCTTTTGTGATTGATGAATGAGAATCTCTGCTTTGGTACGCTCGTTTTCCGAATGATCGCGAATGTATTTCTGCACTGTATCCCAGAAAGGCACCTCGGGAATTCCGTCATCCACGCGAATGAGCGAGTGAATGGCGTAGTCCATGATTCCGCTCGTAATTTGTATTTGCAGCACTTTCAGTTCGGCATCGGTGGATATAGCTTTTTCCAATAAAGTGCGCTGGTGCCGCGGATGTGTGCGCAGCAGGTCGATACTAAACACCCAATCTCCGGCCAGGTAGCCGTCATAGGCATAATGCTCTTTCAGCAGCAGTTTGATTTTGGTGTCATTGTCAATTTTTACCTTCTCTCCGGCCAGAGTTAATTCAAGCCCTTCTTCAATGATCAGCTTCTCGATTTCAATTCCTACCGAGGAGGCATGGAGCATACCGCAGTTGAGAGGAGAGCCTTCCACGAGGTGCAAATCATGCACATGACTAATGTAAGCGTCATTGGAATCTTCGGTCAGGTGGCCATGTGTTTGAATGTGTACATAGTATTTCATAGGCACCAAGGCATCGTTGCTGTGGCGTTGGGCTTGTTCAAAAGTGCGCTTGATATCCATTACCACATCAGGAGTTACAAATGAACCCGCCGTGCGGATCACATGGAATTCGATGGAAATCCCCAATGAAAGAAAGGCTTTGCTGGTTTCTTCAATAGCATCAATTTGTATCTGGCTTAAGTCGCGTGCATCGGCACAACCAATCAAAATATGAATTTGTCGTTCTTTCAGCATGTTATTATTTTTGTTCCAAATTACTCGTTTCCCCTATGAAAATGCATCGATCAACAGATAATTATATAAGTGGCAAAACGGTTTCTCATTGGTTTTTTCATAGGTAAAATTGAGTTTTTCCCTAGAGAAACAGTCCACTCACTATAAAATTCAAGTGTAAAATGTAATTCGTTGCCACTATGTTGGGATAACTCATTTTTTTCAACTTAATTCGCAACCATTAAAACCAATTTCAGCTATGGCAAAAAAAGCAGCAAAGAAAAAAGTAGCTCCTAAAAAGGCCGCTAAGAAAGCCGCCCCTAAGAAGGCCGCTAAGAAAAAATCAGCTCGCAAACCCAATGCAGCATTCATGGCCGCATTGACTCCTAGTGCAGCATTAGGTGCAGTGGTGGGCAGCAAACCTCTTCCTAGAACTCAAATCATTAAGAAGATTTGGGAGTACATCAAGAAGAACAAACTACAAGACAGCAAAAACAGAAGAATGATCAATGCTGACGAAAAGTTGAAAGTACTTTTCGATGGCAAGAAGCAAATCTCTATGTTTGAGTTGGCAAAAGTGGTAAACAAACACGTGAAGTAATTCACCACCCAAAACATCAGAGCGCAGATCAAATTCGTTTGGTTTGCGCTCTTGTTTTTTAGACTGATTCCATTTAACAGTTATTCCGAATTTCTTATTAATCTGAGAGTGTTAGTCGAACTACCTTGCTTTCAAAAACGCCTCCAATCAGCAACTGATTTTTGTAGTGAATACCTATACTGGAGGCAGAGATCATCTCACCTTCATTGAGAAAAACTTCCTTTACCACATAGCGGTCATTTCCCTCTGGTATAAGCTTGAAAATTTGAGAAGGCGATTTCTTCGAGGAGTTGGTAGCATGCCCAAGGAACTTCAACATTTTCGGATGCGAGGCAATCCACAAATTGTCGGCTTCATCGACAGAAATATTATCCAGTCCTGATTTCAGATTCAGTTTATCCAACAGCTTCAAAGCACCGGTTTGTGCATCACGGCTAAATGTAAGTAACTCTCTGCCGGTGGTGTGGGTGAGATACAATTTTGATCCATCGTTGGAGATATTGACGCCATTTCCATAGGTCAGGCCCTCGTATGCTTTTGAAAACTTTGTGCCATCAAAATACAAGAGGTATGAGAGCGGCACACGCAGGTAGTCCTCTACATTGCGCAGAACTCCTTTTTGAGTGCCGTGATCGTTCGTTACGTAAAATTGGGTAGGTGACACGCCCACCACATCATTGGGACAACACATCGACTCATTTGAGTACGAGCGCTGATGGAAGAGGGTGTCGTTCTTAAATTGAAACAACTCCACAAAGTTTCCAAGATCATTATGATTGACTACAAATGTAGTCAGTCGATTCGTAGGTAAGGAAAGAAATTCCATGAGGTCTAAATTTTCCGGTGTAGGTAGTGGGTATTTTCACAGGCACCTTTCCGCTGTCCAGTTGTAAAAGGTAGATACCGCCATCTACCTCTTGGCCTTTAAGTTGCTTCCAGCGATCGGTGCTGGAAATGAAGAGCAAGCCTTTTCGGTAATCGATATCCATGTCTTCGGCCCCGGGTGTGTTGGTGTAGGTAGTTTCGATTTTGCCGTCTATGTGTGGTGTAAGGCTTGTAAAAACGCCTGCAGCATAGAGGGTGTTGAGAATGAAAATGACTACACTCGTCAGAATGAATCCGAGCCCGAATTTTAGATACTTTTTAGTCATAGCGATTGATTCTTTACTAAAGATATGGTTTTTACGATTGCCGAAACTTGTCATGCCAAGGCACGAGGCATCCTTGAAATGATTTCGCGGAGTTTCACAAAGAAGCGCAAAGTTGCACGGAGCGTTTTCTCTTTGTGAACCTCTGTGGTTCTCTGTGATGCTTTGTGGAAGACAAAAGCCTCGAGAAGTCTCCTCGTACCTCGGAGTGACAGGGCGGGTTAGTGGACTCCGTCAAACCACTCTTTGAATTCGTTTACCTTCTCGCGGCTCACGATAATCTCTTTGTCCCAGGCAGGTTGGGTAGTGATTTTCAATCGACTGTTGGAGTAAGTCACCACATCCTGAATGAAAGAAATATGCAAAATATACGAGCGGTTGACGCGAAAGAAATTTTTAGGACTCAACACTTCATCCAGCGACTCCAGTGTGAAATCGATAATGAATTTGCGTTGTTGGTTGGTGACCAAATACACATCACGGCCATCCGCAAAGAAAAGTAAAACCTGATCGATGGTGATAGATCGAATGTGATCACCCACCTTCACCATGAACCGCTCCTTATAATTTTTTGGCGAATCACTTTGGGCCAGTGATTTGATCTTTTCGCGCTTAGCATCAGTGGTGGCCATTTGCTCACGCAGGTTTTCAAACTTTTGCAAGCTGGCACTCAAGTCCGAGAACGTGACAGGTTTCAACAAATAGTCGATGCTGTTGACTTTAAAGGCTTCCAGCGCATATTCATTGTAGGCAGTGACAAAAATCACTGGCTTCTGCACTGTCACTTCTTTGAAGATGGCAAAACTCAATCCGTCTTTCAGTTGAATGTCCATGAAAATCAGATCAATGCTTTCTTGATTGTTCTGAAGCCATTGTGAGGCGCTCTCAATCGAATCGCAGACTGGAGCTACCGAAATGGTCGGACTATACTTTTGCAGATAGCGTTCCAGTTTTTCCGCAGCCGGAGTTTCGTCTTCTACAATCAATATGGAAAGTGTGAGACTCATTCCGTTTCAGATAAAAGAGGTTCAACCATGATCATCGGAAATTTAATATAATTTTCCCTGCCCGCCTTCACCTGCACAAAAGGCCGATCGCTATAAACGGAATACGAGCGCTGTAACCGCTGAAAAGCAGATAGGCTTTCGGGATGCAATTGTAGTTTATCATTCAGGTCGTGGTGCAACACAAAGTATTCGTCATCTTCTTGTGAGAGCGTGAATACCAGTGGCGCATCGGGCGAGATAAGAGTATTGCGGATGACGCTGTCTATGGCTGTGATGAGTGCACCCGGCATCAGTTGAATAGAGGAAGTTTCAGAAATTTTGTTGATCCACTTGATAGTTTGCCGATACTTTTGATTGGCCAACCGAATCAAGTGTTGCACGGCCTGTATTTCTTCGCTTAAGGTTACAAACTCTTTTTGTCGGTGCACCAACTGGTAGCGATACAAAGCGGCGAGGCTGTCGATCAAATCTTCAGCTACATCTGTTTTTTTGTGAAGACAAAGAATCAGGTCTTCCAGACTGTCGTATAATAAATCGGGGTTGATTTCTTGCTTGAAGGAGAGAAACTCAGACTCCAGACTTTCACGTAATTTTTGTTCCTGTTGAATTCGAAAGGTGTTTTCCAAATGCAAATACTGATTGCCGATGTATAACGCATTGTAAAGAAATGAAGTGAGCGTAAACAACGTGCCGAATATCCACAACTCGCGACTGCTGATGTCGAAGCCAATCACCCATTGAAAATAGCTGCTGATGGCGATGAGCACGATGGCTACACTGATGGAAGTAGTGGCAAATACTTGAAGAGCTAATTTTTTAGGCTCTAGTGAAAAGAAGCGTTGCAGCAACACAATGACGAGTCGCATGGACTCAAATGAGATCAGGCTAAGCCCAATACTCACATACACTTCCTGGTTGCTGACCAGCGTGGTGATTTGCTCAACATTGTTATTAATTAAAAGGATCAGTAAATAAATAAATACCCCAAACACAGGTGGAGCCAGTATGCGAAAGAAGGGATTATGTATAAAAATCCGTTTCATTTATTGACCGACTTGATTTTATCTTTTTTTAATACGGGCAGTTGCACCGAAAACTTTTCTCCATCTTTTACCACCACTTTTTCAGAGGTAAAAAATTTATAGCGCTGATGAATATTTTCCAACCCCACCCGAAAACTGACCACTGGTTGTGTGGCATCGGTTTTGGTATTTGTCACTAATAAATGTGTATTGTCTTGCGCGCCAATGTACACCAACAGTGGTTTGTCTTTACTGATTTTGTTATGCTTCACGGCATTTTCAACCAGCAGTTGGAGTGTCATCGGCGGTACCACACTATCCATTACATTTTGTGGCAGATTCACTTCCAGTTGCAAATGATATTCATAGCGCACCTGTAACAAGAAGTAGTATGATTTTACAAACTCGAGTTCTTCCCGTAAGGAAACCAGCCGCTGTTTCTGGTGCGACAGCACATACCGAAATGTATCTGCCATTCTGCGGATAAACTCTTCGGCCACGCGTGTGTCTTTGAATAGCAATGAAGAAACGGTGTTGAGGCAATTGAAAAGATAATGTGGACTGATTTGGCTCTTCAGCGATTCGAACTGCAATTCCAATTGCCACCGATCTGATCTCAGTTGCTCGGCTTGAATAACTGCATAGTGGTAATACGAATAAAAGAGGCCGTAAAATATTTCGTAGATGAATACAACGATCACAAAAACAATGACAAGCTTCAGAAGCTCTTCGGAAGTTAATGCAAACAGGAATTTTCCCGTAAGGCTTAGAAACAATGCCATCACGATGAAGTTAGCGATTAGGCCCACCAGAAAGCGCATCATGAAATGTTCTTTCCAGTCCAAAATCTTGTTGATGATACGATCGGTAGTTAAGAGTAAAACGCCAATGGCGTTAGTGAGAGCTATGAGGAGCAGGTAGCGTTTCCATGAGGTGCTGATAGGTGCTATTGTGCCATTTTCACTGTAATAGATAAAAAGAAAAAGCAGAATGCCCAGTCCGGTGCAGCTAGCAATGAGCAAGGCATACTTCTTCATTTGTGAAAACTTGTTGCTGAATGGTTTGTGATCGCTTGAAGATAAAAAAATTAATCCTCAATGCAATTGGTTTGAATGGAAGTTAAAGAGAAACCGGAGCGAGGTACTCTACGCTCCGGCTTTTTTATTTAGTCGAGGGCACGCATGACACGCCCATAGTAGGTTTCAGATTCGATGCGCTTGGCGGCAGTGCGGTAGGCTTCTCTCAGCGAGGCATCATTCATGCCTTTCATTTTGTAGGCTGCGTCCGTCAGCACTTCGGTGATGTAGTGATCGGAATCGATATGCGAGGTTGCCTGTAAAATACTCAAGAGATTTTCTTTGGATAAACTAGGGCGTTCTAAAGCTGTTTGTAAAAATACCGACATGTAATGATCGCTTTGGTTAGCACTCATGGCGCCTAATAGTTTCTGAAAATTTTCATCCGTTAAATTTTGACGTTTCACCAATTGATTGGCCACCTGCGTGATGTAGTGATCCGATTCAATCGAGCCGATTACTTCCATGGCGTTGTTTAAAACTTCCGGTGTCAGATTGTTTTGAAACAAGTTGCCCAACACTTCACTTTTGTAATGATCAGATTCGATATTCTTCACCGACTCCAATACTTTTTGAAAAGCAGTCGATGATAATCCTTGCTTAGATAAAGCTTTGTTCAGTACCACACTGCGGTAGTGATCGGAATCAATGGTCTGCGTGGTATTGATCATTTCGGTGATTACGGCATCGGTGAGGTTATTTTGTTTGAGCAAAGCTTTTAGCACTTCTGTTTTGTAATGATCAGAGTCCATTTTGCCCGTGGCAACCATAATGATGCGCACGTTTTCCGCTGTAGCGGGTGCGCTGTACAATGCTTCTCGGATCACTTCAGTTTTGTAATGATCCGATTCCATTTTTTGGGTGGCCGTAAAGAGTGCCTCGGTGGCTGTTTTGTTTTGGAGGAATTTATCCATGCTTCCTTTCAAAAACTCGGTTAGATAATGGTCGGAGTCTATGGCGCTTGCAATGCCGGAAGCAATCATACCATAATCGCTGACAGGGATGTTCAATTTCATAAGAAGAGTAGCATAGTGAGACTTCACGTGGTCGCTTTCTAATCGCTTGATTTCGTTGACCACAGCCGTTGCACCGCCTTGACGAAAGAATCGGTTTACGCGACTTTCTGCACCGATGGTGGTGGTACGCACCAATTCAGGTAGCACTTCCGAAAGCCATTTGCGTCCTTCGGGTTCAAAAGCTATCAGCGAGCGACCTTCGTAATATTCGCGCTTCAGGCCGTTGCCTTGCGGGGTAATTACAATAGATCGCTTATTGCCGAATACTGTTTTGGTAATTTCTAAATAGCCATCGGGCGACATGCTTTTTACGTCCAAGTCATTGTCGGTGAGTTCTACCTTACCACGGGTTTCCACATTAAAGCTGGTGAGGCCGGTGGAATGCTTGTAGACGGTTTTGCCGTTGATAGAAGAATTGGAAGAATAAATGCCGATCTGTCCCCACACGGTGGACGATACAATTAGGGCAAGCGAGAGTAAGTAAGCCTTCATATGAATAGATATTTGAACTACCATACGGCAAAAGTGAGGCTTAGATGTCTACCTGCCAAGTCAAATGGCATGAGTTGTGGGTTGGGTGTAGTGAATTGCAAAAAGCACCAGAAAGTAAAATAGTGTTATTTATAACCAATTAGAATTTGGTCACAGATACCGAGGGGTACCAACTAAAAGGATTTATTTGAAAATAGATCCAAGCACTAGCTCCAGGCCTGGCATTAAAGAGCCTCCCGATAGAACCTCCTGAAAGGAAATAGTTTTTATTTGATCGGATGAATATACGAGCGTAGTCTTGTCCTCCGGATTTATTAGCCAAGCTAACCGACAACCATTCGAAATCCATTCATCCATTTTTGATTTTAAGGAAGAAAGTTGATCGGAAGCAGATTTGATTTCTAAAACAAAGTCTGGGCATAATGGAGGGAATTGTTCTTTCTCTTTTTCGGAAAGTTGATTCCAACGCTCAATAGCAACCCAAGCTGCATCTGGGGATCGCACCGCATTGTTTTGCAATCGAAAAGCCGTTGAAGAATCAAAACAGATACCGGCTTTTTGTTGTCGGTTCCAAATGGCCAACTCTGCTAAAATTTCAGTATTGTAGTAGCCTGTTTTACCGCCTGTATTAGACATAACTATGATATTCGCGAAAGAATCGCGTTCAAACTTTAAATTTCTGTTATCCAAGCAGAATTGATAGAACTCAGCATCCGTGAATCCACCCAGACTATGTGTATCAAGTACAATAGAACCTAACTCATTAAGCATAGAGTGCAATTTATTCTTTTGACTTAGAATTTCCTACTTCCACATGTTCTCGAATTTTCAAAGCGGCCGCATCACCCACCACCTCTTTCAATTCTTCCAAAGAAGCCTCTTTGATTTTTTTGAAGGACTTAAAGTGTGCCAACAACTTATCGGCGGTCTTTTTGCCGATGCCCGGAATGTTTTCCAGCTCCGTAACAAAAGTAGAGTTGCTGCGCTTCAGTCGGTGGAAGGTGATACCAAATCGGTGTGCTTCATCGCGGATGCGTTGAATCAACATCAACCCAGGCGATTTTTTACTGATCAAAAGCGGAAGCGGATCTTCCGGATAATAAATTTCTTCCAACCGCTTGGCGATGCCCACAATCGGAATTTTGCCATACAATCCCAACTCCTCCAACGCTTCGCACGCGCTGCTCAACTGGCCTTTGCCACCGTCCACAATAATCAGGTGCGGATATTCGCCTTGCTCTTCCATAATCCGCTTGTAACGCCTGCCCACAATCTCCTTCATCGAAGCAAAGTCGTTGGGGCCTACAACTGTTTTGATATTGAAATGGCGATAGCCTTTTTTATCGGGTTTGCCATCGACAAAGCGCACCATCGAGGCAACCGGATTGGTGCCTTGAAAGTTGGAGTTATCGAAGCACTCAATGATTTTCGGATATTGAATGAGCCGCAGGTTTTCTTGTAAGATGTGCAGCACTTCATTCTTTTTGGTCTTGCGCTCCTCTTGATTGATTTCACGCTCGCGTTTAAGGTACAAGGCGTTCTTTAATGATAGATCGACAAGTTTCTTCTTATCGCCAATGATCGGAACCACATTCTCAAATGCTTCCGACTTCACACTTAAGGCCACATTGGTAAACACCTCCGGATTGTTGCTGTGGTATTCGGTACGCAACTCTTCCACCGCCAAACTCAAAATTTCATCATCCGATTCATCCAGCTTTTTTTTGATCTCCAGATTTTTCGAAAAGATGATAGCGCCTTCTTTGATTTGCAGGTAGTTGATGTAAGCAAAGGTTTCGCTGCTGGCGATCGTCACCACATCAATGTCGGTGAGTTTGCGATTGACCACCAGCGATTTACTTTGGAAGTTTTCAAGTTTCTCTAATTTGAATTTGTAGAAAGCTGCTTTTTCAAACTCCAGTTTCTCAGCCGCTTGGTTCATCTGATCCGTAAAATAATCTTCTACAATGCTGAGGTTGCCTTTCAATATGTATCTGGCTTGTGCAATTTCTTCTAAGTAGGCTTGCTCTTCTTGTTTGCCTTCGCAGGGGCCTTTGCAATTGCCAATGTGAAACTCCAGACACACCTTGAATTTTTTCTCTTCGATGTTTTCTGCGGAAAGCAACAAAGAACACGTGCGGATGGAATACAACTGTCTCACCAACTCTAATACACTATTCATGGAGCCCACGCTGGAGTAGGGACCAAAATATTCGCCTTGCTTCGGAATGTATTTGCGGGTGGAGATAATTCGCGGAAAGCGTTCTTTTAAAATGCAGAGGTATGGAAACGTTTTATCATCTTTCAATAAGATGTTGTACTTCGGCTGATTCTGTTTGATCAGGTTGTTCTCCAGCAGCAACGCATCGAATTCGGTGTTGGCCAACGTAAACTCCAGCCGGTGGATTTCAGATACCAGCTTTTCGGTTTTACGGTTGTATTGCGATTGTTTGTTGAAGTAGCTGCTCACACGCTTCTTCAGGCTTTTGGCTTTGCCAACATAGATCAATACATCTTCTTTGTTGTAATACCGATAAACACCGGGGGAATCGGGTAGTGAAGCAACTTGATCTTTCAGCATGTGTGTGGCGCAAACGTGCGACTCGCAGGTTAACTCCTAATTTTTAATGTCCCACTCTTCTTCGTCTTGTACTTTGACGGAATCAGATACTTGTGTGAATTTACCGCAGTCAAACGAAACGTCTACACCATTGGAAGGGCGTTTGAAATAACCTTTGGACACACCCGCTTTCGGATCGGAGTATGTTTTCACCATGTACTTATCCCAAATAGGTCGGGCAGTGCGGCTACCTTGTCCAAAATCCCATGAAGGAAAATGCACAGCGCGTTCATCGCCACCAACCCACACTCCGGTAACGAGATTATGTGTCGCTCCCATATACCAACCGTCTGATGCATCGTTGGTCGTTCCGGTTTTTCCGCCTACTTCGTTGTCTTGTAAAATAATGGGACTCAATCCGCGCGATGAACCGCCTTGTTCTTCCACACCACCTTTCAACATGTAAATCATGCGGTAAGCAGTTTGTTCATCGATGGCTTGCTTGGTTTTTGGAACGAAGTTTTCAATGACGTTTCCATTTTTATCTTCAATGCGTGAGATGAAAAAGGGTTGTGTGTTGATACCACCATTAACGAAGGTGCTATAGGCCCCCACCATCTCAAATAATGAAACATCACTGGTGCCTAGACACAACGAAGGCACTGTATCTAAATAACTTTCGATGCCCATGCGGTGTGCGAACTCTACTACATTCTCTTCACCGAGTTCTTTCATGAGCTGTGCCGAAATAGCATTAACGGATTGCGCCATCGCCTGACGAATCGTCATCGATTTTCCAGAACCACGTTTTCCATTGGAGTTCATCGGGTACCAAGGTGGTTGACCCGGTATCGTAAACTGAGGTGAAATATCTTTCATCACGTGGCATGGCGAATAATTATTTTCAATGGCTAGACCATAGATAAATGCTTTAAATGTAGAGCCTGGCTGACGCTTACCCTGGCGCACGTGATCGAACTTAAAATATTTGTGATTAAAACCACCTACCCATGCTTTGATGTGACCCGTGTTTGGGTCCATGGACATCAAGCCGGTTTGTAAAAAGCGTTTGTAATAGTTGAGTGAGTCAAAGCTGCTGAAGGTGGTGTCGCGCTCGCCATTCCAGGTGAAGATGGTCATTGGCTTTTTGAGCTTGAGCATGATCTTTAGCGAGTCAGAGTCTTCACCATATTTCTCTACATACATTTTGTAGGCATCGCTTTGCTTAATGCGTTTTTGCAAAAAGTCTTTAATCTCTACTCCATTTTCATCTACCCACGGATTGCGGTTTCTTCTTTTCCACTCGCTGAAAAACTTGGTTTGCAAATCTTTCATGTGCTCGCTCACCGCCTCTTCCGCATATTTTTGCAAACGGCTATCGATGGTGGTATAAATTTTTAATCCTGAGTTGTAGAGGTCGATTCCTTTGTCGTTGCAATACTTGGTCAGGTAATTTTGCAATACCGTGCGGAAGTATGTAGCCAGTCCTTCGTTTTGGTTTTGAACGTTGAAGGTCAACTGAATGGGTAACGATTTGATAGAATCGAATTGTGCTCTCGTCTTAATTTTGTAACCTTTCTTGTAGATTTTGTACAACACTTCATTGCGCACCCGTGTGGCATTGTTGGGGTTTCGGCTTGGATTATAAAACGAAGGCGCTTGTAACATGCCCACCAACACGGCCGATTCTTGCAGGTTAAGACTATCCGGACTTTTATTGAAATAGGTTTCCGCTGCCACTTTGATTCCGAAACTATTGCTGCTGAAATCGCACGTATTCAAATACATCGCGATGATTTCCTTCTTGGTAAAATTCTCCTCGAGATTCACAGCAATTATCCACTCTTTTGTTTTTTGAATGATCCTACGCGGATATTTTCCAAGCTTTGCCAATGTTCCGTCTAATCCTTTTTCGGGATTGATGGTATATAAATTTTTGGCCAACTGCTGTGTGATTGTACTGCCTCCACCTGCCGGGTTAAACGTGATCAACCCTTTGATTACTCGAAAGAATGCAGGGAGGTCTAAACCAGAGTGCTCGTAGAACCGATGATCTTCGGAAATCAATAAAGTATTCACCAAATCATCCGATAATTCTTCGTAATGCACTTGGCTACGGTTAAAGCGAAAGTATCTTCCCAATGAAACACCATCGGCTGATAGGATTTCGGAAGAGACATCATTGTCTGGATTTTCAATTTCTGCCAAACTGGGCATGCCCCCGAATAAGCCAAACAAGTCTACTTTTACACTCAATATGTAAAGCGGCAAGCCAAGTATAAAGCACAGGAATAAAATCCAGATGTACTTAATGGCCTTGGGTATCCAGGTCTTTTTTACCCGAAGGAATTTACTGACTTTGCTTTTGATAGTTCCGATCGAAGAAGGTGAGGTACTCATCCAGCGCTTTGGTTCTGTAAAAAGTTTGGAAATTATCTTTGGTAATTACAAAATTATAGAATTTATAATTGGAAAACGGCTTTGCATTGGATAGTTGAGCGAGAAATTTGTCAAAATAACTTAATGCGCTCTCGCGGTCGGCAAATTCCACGGTCATAGTAAGTGTTTTGTCGTCCGTCAAGGCCAGATTGCTGGTGGTTAGCTTTAGGTTTTGCCATTGGCTGCTATTGAATTTATCAAGCGCATCGGCCACAGGGTTTGTAATCCGGTCGCTGCTTTTGTAAACAGTTACGAAATAATGCGTGCCGGTAGTAACCGTACTATACTGAATGCCCTTGGCGCGTTCCAGTTTGTCCAACAAAGCTTTAGATGAAGCCAGCAATTCTTCCGCATACGCTTTCAAAGGCTCGCTGGGGTATTTTTTAATAAAGCCCTCCAACTCAAATTGATATTTAGCTACATCTTCCGTGCGGCCTAAAATCAATACTTTCAATAGGTCTAGTTGCGGAGTGAAATTAGTTTCGCCAACTTGTAAGGCCTGATCTACTTTTTCTTTTGCCGCCCGCAAATTGTTCTTTTGATAGAGCGCATACGCTTCTTTATAAATCAACTTTTGCTTTTCGGCAGCTACACTGGTTTCTTTCAGATAATTGGGATTCACCAAAATTTTGGCAAATGTGGATTGTGGATGTTCTCGCTTCAGCCGATCAGCATAGGTGGCAGCCTTGGCCGGATCTGTTTCCAAATAAATTAAATACAATTTATAAAGTGATTCGGCTTCTAGTTCTGATTCCGGAAAGCGTTCTAATAATTTTTCGTACGACTCGGCTGCGTTGATGCGCTCGCCCAAATTGAAATAATACAAATCGCCCAACTTAAAGTAGGCGTTTTCAATTTTTGCCAGCAATTCACTTTTCTGTTTTTCAGAGTAAGGCAATGATTTCAAAATCTTGCCGGCCTCATCCACTTTCGCAACAGGTGCACTTTCTGTCGTCGCGGCAGGTTTGGTCACTACTTCTGCCGGTTTGTTGTCGGCAATTGGCCGGTCGCTAATTACAGCAGATTTATTGGAGCGCCTCCAGTTGTCCTCCAGCGAAATGTTACCCCAAATGCGCTGAAACTCCGTTTGTCCTGCTGCAACCAATGCACTGTTTCCAAAGTACCAGTCGCTGGTGGTTGTTGATTCCGTATTGTTGAATGCCGAATTCTGGTTGAAGGATGGCCCCGAGCTGGATTCGCTTTTCTTTTTTCGCTTCTTGGCCGTGGCAATTTTTTTATCGCGTACAGCAAAAGCAGAGTCCAGTTGTTTTCGCAACAAGGTAGTATCCATAGCTGCTAACCGAAGCAGGCTATCATTGAGGGTGATGGTTTCCGTATAGGTTACAAACTGACCCAATACTTCCTGTCTTTTTTTAATGGCAGTATAATTCTCAAATTCTTTGGGAAGCGTCAGGATGGCGCTGTCGTAGTATAACTTTGCCTGGCTGTATTTTTTGAGCGAGTCGAAGTTGAGTTGACCTACGCGCAGGTACGCTTGCCCCTGAATGCGTTTGCTCTTGCCGGCATGGGCGGCCAGTTTATATTTTACAATGGCTTCGGGCACCAGACCTTGCTTCCGTTCAAACTCGCCAAACTCAAAGTAAATTTTATCTTTGAACTCCTGATTCTTGGCATCGGCCAAAAGTTTTTCAAACTGCTTGCGCACCATTTTCGAGTAGCGCTTATCTTGAATGTTGGCCACCTGAGCCATATTCAATCGTGCATAAAAATCAATTTCATACTCCGGGTTTGTGGTGAGACACTTCCGATAGAAATTGTACGCCTCTGAATTGAAGCCCAGCTTTTGATACACCTGGCCAATGATAAAATAAATGCGGCCCTTCCGGTCTTTGCGCACCAGCAGCGAATCGGCCATGGATAAATTCTGCACCATGTTGTTATAATCGTGGCGAAGTTGGTAGAGATATGCTTTTTCGAGGTATAATTTTTTTGCGTTCTCTTTGTTCAATTTCTCTTTTTCTAAAAAGCGAAACACTTCATCGGCGCGGTCGAAGTCACCTTGTTCGGTAAACGTGCGCAGCAAATGAAGCAACGCCGTATGTCGTGTGTCCGGCGAAGGGCTTTTGGTGTTTACAAACTTGAATGTGAGAATGGCATTTTGAAAATCGCACGCATAGAGGCGGGCCAGCCCTACCATGATGTAGTTGTCATCTACCCATTTGCTGTTCGGGTGGCGCTGGATGGAGATAGAAGCCATCTTGATAATTTCCTCGGTATCTTTTGCATACGATTTGGCATTGGTGGTATCCAATCCGGCAAACAGGCGCAAAATTTCAGTGGGGTCGTCATCCAGTGTTTTGGTGATCATCTTTTCTACCTCCAGCGCTTTTTCGCGTGCATAGTAATAGCCATTGTAGTGCGCCGTCACATTGTGAAATGCATTGGCTGTAATGGTATTTTGTTCTATGGAGCATCCCGCAAAGAAGAGTAAGACACAAGGCCACAGCAGGGTTATGAAAAACCATGCCTTGCCATTTGTCCGCTTAGGTTGGGTTGGAAACAAAACTGTCATTAACGCACTATAACGGGAACACTTCTGGGTTAGTATAAAAATCGGGATCAACACACCCGTGTGTAAAAGTAAAAAACAACGGGCAATAAATAAGGGCACCTTTAAAAACTCAATTTCACCCTTCTCTCTGTGGAGAAGGGAAAGGGTTGAGGTGATAAAAAAAGGTTTTTAGAGGTGCCCAAAAGCATTGCGGAAAGAGAAAGCACTAGCCAATTCCCTTACGGCGAATAATGAATCGAGCGAAAATTGAAATAGCACTTGCTGCGGTGCAATGAGTTGTGCCGAAGTATTTCTTCTAAAGTTGGTTCGCCCTTCGATTTGGTGCTGTCGCCTAAAACTTATTGCAATGAATTGGAAGTATTGGCTAATTTTACCGCGAATTTTACTTTAGGGAATTTCTAAAAACTCAATTTCACCCTTCTCTCCGTGGAGAAGGGAAAGGGATAAGGTGATAAAAAAAGGTTTTTAGAGGTGCCTTTTAGAAACACCCATCCGGTGCCTTAATTTGGCAATTTAGCAGATGGAGGTGTTTGGAAATAGTGATGCGCGACATCGCCTGATCTATCTGAAACGATCTGGCATAGTGAGGCCAAGTGATCTAAAAAAAGGAACGAATGAAATTGAAGAAAACCCTTTCAGAACGCCTTACCAATAAATACCAGTTGGTAATACGCAATGAAGATAATCTGGCAGAGAAAACATCGATTGGGTTTACCTATGCCAAACTGCTGGTGGTGGCCGCCGCTATCTTTCTTTTTATTTTTGTTGGAAGCCTCTTTCTATCAAAGACTTTGTTGGCGAAGTGGTTTGATCCAAAATACGAGCAGACAGAGCAAAACAAAAAACTGTATGCGTTGGCACTCAAAGTTGATTCATTATCGGTGGAGGTAGATCATAAAGATCAGTTTATTCAAAACCTGCAGCGCATTTTGCGTGGCGATACATCGTCTGGATTTGTTGATCCGGCGAAACTATTGAACGTGAACGCGGAAACTGTAAAACCGGTGGGTAGCCTGGAATTGGCTGCTTCCGATTCGCAGTTCAGGAAAGATTTTGAGCAGGCTGAATATTCGCTGGTATCATTGAATGAGCGCAAATACCGCGATTTGCAAGGCTTCTTCTTTTTCACCCCGATAAATGGGTTTATCAGCGATAAGTACGATGCGAAAAAAGCTCATTTTGGTGTAGACATAGTTGCTAAAACCAATGAGCCGGTAAAATCTGTAGCCGATGGAACGGTGATTATGGCTTCGTGGACGCAAGATGCCGGCTATGTGATTGCCGTGCAGCACCGGGGCAACCTTATTTCGGTCTATAAGCACAATGCAGGATTATTGAAAAAAGTTGGTAATTTTGTCAACGCAGGAGATATTATCTCTATCGTTGGCAATAGTGGCGAGATGACGGACGGTCCCCATTTGCATTTTGAATTGTGGCACAACGGCAACTCATTAAACCCGGAAGAATTTGTAACATTTTAAACAACACGCCATGTTAACTTCGAAAGAACAAAAACGAGCAGCAGATGAAATCAGTAACTCAAGCAACGTTATTGGCAAAGGCACTATTTTAGAAGGCAATATTGAAACCTATGGTAACATCCGCATTGAGGGTAGAATCATTGGCAACATCAAATCAAAATCCAAAGTCGCACTGGGTAACTCAAGCCACGTGGAAGGAAACATTACCGCACAAAATGCAGATATCGAGGGCGAGGTGAAGGGCAAAGTAGATATTTTAGAAATGCTGGTATTAAAATCAACGGCCGTTATTAATGGTGACATCAGCACCGGAAAATTAGTAGTGGAAAGTGGGGCAATTTTCAACGGAAGCTGCAAAATGGGTGGATCTGTTAAAGATATCAAGCTCAGCGAAAATGGCATACGCCCACATGCGCAAGAAGCAAGACTCAATTAAGAAGAGAAATATTTGTAAACAAACCGTAGGCAAACAACCTGCGGTTTTTTTTTACCATGCCCGAAAATCCGGATAATAAATTTTTAAAGTACAGCAGTTTAGGTCTGCAATTGCTGGCCACCATTGGTGCCGCAGGCTGGATCGGATTCCAGATAGATTCGTATCTTCAACTTGGCTTTCCGGTATTTTTACTTCTATTGATACTGATCGCCTTTATTGGAATGATGTATAAAATGTATCGCTCGCTCAATGAATAGTGAAACCCGCTTTTTAATGGGGCTTGCCGGAATCACCAGCGCTGTGTTTGCCGTTACACTGATTCTGGCGAAAGCAGAAGTCATCACCCTACCCAGCTACCAAAATGCGACCTTGTTGGTGTGTGCGCTTAGCACAGCATTTATCTTTTTATTCCTCGACCGCGCCCATCCGCAACAGCCCCTCGACTTTGTGCGAAATTTCTTTCTTACGGTGGTAGCGAAACTTATTGGCAGCGGCGTTTATGTCTTTCTCATTTTAAAAATTGATCCTGTGGGCGCTAACACCAACGTAATCTATTTTATTCTGAACTACTTTTTGTTCACAGCCTATGAAATCACATGGTTTGCCATGAAGAAAAATGCAGAATAAAAAAAGCTAAGATGAAAAGACAATTGTTTAATGAAATTTTTACTATGCGAATAATAGGGAATTTCCTAATGCTAATGGTGTGGGTTACTCCCCTGGCTGCACAATTACCTGATCCGGCTTCGATCGACATCATCCGCGACAAATGGGGTGTGCCACACATTGCGGCAAAGACCGATGCAGGAGTGGCCTATGGATTGGCATGGGCGAATGCAGAAGATGATTTCAAAACCATTCAACAAGGATTTTTAGCCGGTAAAGCCATGCTCGGTTTGTACTCCGGAAAATCCGGAGCCACCGTCGATTTTGTGGTGCAATTTCTTCAATGCCGCAAGATTGTAGACGAACGGTACGACAAAGACATTGCCCCTGATTATAAATTGATTTTGGAAAGTTATGCAGCCGGCATCAACGCCTACGCGAATGCACATCCACATGAAGTATTGGTCAAGAATCTTTTTCCCGTTACACCCAAAGACATGCTTACGTACTCGGTATTGCAGTTAGCCATATCAAGCGGTGCGGATAAAGCATTGCGCGAAATTACCGGTGGCACAGTGCCGTTGGCAACTGGCTTTGCTCCGGGTGGCTCGAACGGATATGCCTTCAACTCAAAGAAAACAAAAGATGGCAATGTTTATCTGGCCATCAACTCACATCAACCTCTGGAAGGTCCTGTGGCCTGGTATGAGGCACACCTGATGAGCGAAGAGGGTTGGAATATTTTAGGAGCCTTGTTTCCCGGAGCGCCCAGTATTTTGCATGGATGCAATGAAAATTTAGGATGGGCACACACGGTGAATAATCCGGATAAGTTGGACGTGTATCAATTGGAAATCAATCCGGCGAACGAAAATCAATATAAGTTAGATGATCATTGGGAAGAACTGGAAGAGTCCACGATCAAACTGAGAGTAAAAATGATGGGCATTCCCATTATCGTGAAGCGAAAAATTTGGAATAGTAAGTTTGGCCCCACGCTGGTGACGAAGAAAGGAACCTTTGCGATCCGCACAGGAGCTTTGATGGAAATACGCGCTCTCGAACAATGGTATCGCATGAACAAAGCAAAAAATTTTACAGAGTTCAAACGTGCTCTTTCGATGGGAGCCATCTCAGGTTACAATATTATTTATGCCGATAAATACGACACGATCTATTATATCAGTAACGGAAAAATTCCGGTGCGTAAAGCAGGTTACGATTGGAACTCAACTGTGCCCGGAAATACCACTCAATCATTGTGGATTGATTTTTATCCGATTGATCAACTGCCTCAGCTGGTTAACCCTGCTTCGGGTTATTTGTACAATAGTAATCACTCGCCCTTCAATGCCACTGCGGAGGGAGATAATATTCAAGCCAACACATACAACGACAAAGCGATGGGCTATGAATCGCACGACAACAATCGCAGCAAGCGATTTATGGAATTGATTGCCCAATATCCGCAAGTGAGTTACGAAGATTTTAAGCGTATCAAATACGATTTGCAATTGCCGCAAAAGTTAGCCTACCAAACCGATGCCAATGCCTTGTTTCAACTTTCGTCGAATGATTTACCCGATCATCAGGAAGTGATTCAGAATTTGATTTCGTGGGATCGCAAAGCAACTATTGAAAGCAAAGGCGCAGCGATTTTTGCCATCATCTATTATCAGGTGGTGAACGAACAAGCCGCAGGAGCTACCTACCGCACGCTGTCGAAGCAAAAATGTTTAGAGCTGATTGCCTTCACCAAAAAGTACATGCTCGAAAATTTTGGTCGCGCGAATATCACGCTAGGTGAATATCAAAAACTGGTGAGAGGAGATAAACGTGTTTCATTAGCAGGTTTGCCCGATGTAATTGCGGCGATGCACTCCGTACCCGACCAACATGGCACCATGCGTGGTAATCAAGGTGAATCGTATATTGAGTTGGTGAAGTTTACCGCGGCCGGTCCTGAGATTGAAACCATTCATTGCTACGGTGCTTCTAACAATCCGAACAGCGAACACTATTCCGATCAAATGAATTTGTTTGTCGAACAAAAGACAAAGCCCATGACACTGAATAAAGAGAAAGTGTATCAGGAGGCGAAGCGGATTTATCATCCGAAGTAGTGCTTAGTGCGACTTTGTGATTCTTTGTGTGGCTTTGTGGAAAAAATTCCGCAATGTTTTCAAAAGTTTGAGTATGATGTTAATCATTCAGTTAATGATATCACCAAAAATCTCCACTTACCACATTCTCCTTTTAGTAATCTTTTGATTTCTTACTAAATTCACCTGAATATTGATATTTTGAAGATGAAAAAAATTTCCACTCTCACGCTAGGGTTACTCCTGTTCTTTTCGTGCAATCAAAAGCAACAACAGCCAGTTGCCGATGCAAAACCATTTTTAGATTCGCTTTCGCGCGATACGTTTGGATTCTTTTGGGATTTAGCAGATTCAACAACCGGCAACCTACCCGACCGCTGGCCAACACGTTCGTTTTCAAGTATCGCATCTACCGGCTTTGGACTTACTTCATATTTGATCGGTGTTGAGCGAGGTTACATCACGCGTGAGCAAGCGGCCGAGCGTGTACTGAAAACACTTCTGTTTTTTTATCAATCACCGAAAGGTGAAGCACCAGTAGGCGTAACAGGCTATAAAGGATTTTTCTATCACTTCATTGATATGCGCAAAGGCGATCGCTTTCGCGATGTGGAGCTTTCCACCATTGACACCGGTCTGTTGATGATGGGCATTCTTTCTTGCCAAACTTATTTCGATGGCGATAATGACACAGAGAAAAAAATCAGAGAGACTGCTGACGCATTGTATCAAGCAGTGGAGTGGGATTGGGCGATGAACGGAAAAGAGGTGATGAGCATGGGCTGGAAACCGGAGTCGGGTTTTATCAATGCCACCTGGAAAGGCTACAACGAAGCGATGATCTTATACATTTTGGGATTGGCTTCACCTACACATCCCATTCCTGCATCAAGCTGGAAAGTATGGACAGAAACGTATCAATGGGGCAAATACTATGATCAGGAACACATCAACTTTGGCCCTTTGTTCGGTCATCAGTATTCGCATGTGTGGATCGACTTCCGAGGCATTCAGGATGACTATACAAAAGGTAAAGGCATCGACTATTTCGAAAACTCACGCCGAGCCACGTATGCCAATCGTGCCTATTGCATTAACAATCCTGCAGGCTACAATGGCTATGCAGAGAACATCTGGGGGCTCACCGCATGCGACGGCCCGGGAAACGATGGGAAAATTAATATCAACATCAGCTTTGAAGGCTACAATGCTCGAGGTGCGGCGCAGTGGTATGTAAAAGACGATGGCACGATTGCACCCACCGCCGCGGGTGGCTCCATTCCATTTGCTCCTGAAATTTGTATACCGGCTTTGCAACAAATGAAAAAGCAGTTTGGAAAAAAACTGTACAAGCAATATGGCTTTACCGATGCGTTTAATCTTACCATTCAGCGCGAAGGTGGAATCAACGAATGGTTTGATGTAGATTATTTAGGAATTGATCAGGGTCCAATTATCATTCAAACCGAAAATCACCAAACCGGATTTGTGTGGGCGTTGATGAAGAAAAATAAATACGTGGTAGACGGATTGAAGAAGGCAGGCTTTCAGGGAGGTTGGTTGAAGTAATTGTGTAGACAAGAAGAATGAGAATCCTTGTATTACTTATAATCGCGCTAGCATTTACCTTTTCATTACAGGCACAACAGCCGGTAGAGGTGGACGACCGCATTGAAGAGCGCAACTTCATGCCCTATGAGTTAATGTATTACAAGGACTTGACCAACGCGGTCACCTTCGAGCAGATTTCTTCACCTGCTTTTGCCACCAAATTTCAACAACATACTGACTATCGCAACAAAGATTTTATTCCCAATGCCTCGTATTGGGTACGCTTGCCCATACGCCATGTAGCCAACACACAAAAGGCGTGGTTGCTTGAATTTTATGACCAAACAATCGATCACATCGAGGCATATGTGCCGCAAGTAAACGGAACCTATCAAATGGTGAAGTTGGGCGATGAGCAGCCATTTAGCGATCGCTTATTCCGCCACAAAAATTTTGAGTTGATGTTGAACATGAAGAGTGACACGGTCATGTTTTACTACTTCAAAGTACAGTCGCATGATTTTGCCGATATCCGCATCGCATTCCGTTCCACCAACCGCTTTATTTATTATTCACTCAATGAATATTTTCTCTTTGGCACTTTCTATGGCATGATCCTGATCATTGCCTTGTATAATTTTCTCACATTCCTCGCCATTCGTGAAATCAAATACATCTATTACATTTTTTACATCATCAGCGTAGCCTTGTACGCCATGAGCTTGGATGGAATTGGCTTTCAATATTTATGGCCCGATCAGCCGGAACTAAATGCATATGCAACGGGCATTTCGCTTTACCTCGTTATTTTGTGGTCGCTCATCTTTACGAGACGATTTTTGAGTTTACCCGCCAACGGCCCCGCATTAAACACACTTTTCAAATGGGCCATCGCCTTGCGCACGGTACTGCTTTTAGTTGCACTTTTTTTTGCGCCTTCAATTCTCAATCAACGCATTATTGAAATTGCGCCCCTCTCGCTCATCTTTTATTCCGCCATCCACGTGTGGCGAAATGGCTACCGCCCGGCTCGCTTCTTTGTGATTGCGTATGGTGTATTGTTCGCAGGATTCTTTTTGCGGGCCATGGTATACTTTAACTTTTTGCCCTTCACCATTTTGTCGCATTATAGTTTACACCTCAGCTTTGTGCTGGAGATGCTGTTCCTCACCCTGGCGCTGGGTGACCGCATTCGCATTTTAAAAGATAACCGTGACCGTGCCCTGCGTAAAATCATACACCAGCATGAAGCCAACATGCAGTTGAAAGACAAAGTAAACCGCGAGCTGGAGCAGCGAGTAAAAGAACGCACTCTTGAACTGGATGTGAAGAACCTGGCGTTGGAAGAAAGCAATCACAAACTGGTGAAACAGGCCACTGAAATTAACCAAATCAACTCACTGTTGGACTTGGATAATTGGAAGCTGAAGAATCGTGTAAAAGAGGTACTGAACGAAATGTTGATGGAGAAAACCATGAACTACAATGAGTTTAAGACACTCTATCCGGATACATTGGCAGCCTACCGGTTTTTAGAGACTTTGAAGTGGGAACACGGGTTTCAGTGCAGCAAGTGCGCAAACTCAAAATATTTTGAAGGAGCCCAGAAATTTGCCCGGAGATGTACCAAGTGCGGCTACAATGAATCCATTACAGCTTTCACCATCTTTCAGGGCATTAAATTTCCGCTGGAGAAGGCCTTCTACATAGCTTATCTGTGTGTGGTGGGTAAAAAAGAAGGCACACTAGAGTCTTTTGCAAAGCAATTGGAGGTCGGCCTGAACACCGTTTGGGCATTCCGCACCAAAGTAATGAGTCGGTTAAAAGAGCTTGAAGACTCCGGCAGGCGTCTTAGTGCATCAAAATGGGAGGAAGTGATTCTTTACCCGGAGTCAGCGCCCAAGAGCAAGTCAAAAAAGCCAAAGGCTCTCGTCTAGCCATTTTGCACCCGTTTTCGGTCTTTTTCAAATCGAATGTTTTTTTTCGGTGATAAGGTTGCCTACTAAGCCCAAAAATTTGACCGTAAACGGTTGAAATTAATGTTTTTATTGTGTGAAATTATTTATTCTTAAATGCTTTTAATAAAGCGGTATTAAGCAAGAAAATCTTCAAAAAATAGTGATTGCTATTGTTTCTGGATAAATTAGTTTGGTATTGCAACTACAAAAACGCGACTTATGATCGGAAAAGGCATCTATAGATTATTGATTTTCACCGTTTTGGCAGCAGTTTCTTCTTCGCTGGCAGCGCAGGTTCGGGTGATAACAGGCAAGGTAACGACCATAGAAAGCGGCAAACCCGAGGGAATGCCAGGGGTAAATGTGGTGATCGTAGGCACCTCAAAGGGCACTACAACCGATCTGGATGGAACGTATTCAGTGGAAGTTGCCGAAGCAGATAAAGAGATCACATTCTCTTTTATAGGTTATAAACTTAAAACCGTAGCCATAGGCACCCAGACAGTTATTAATGTCTCGCTGGAAACAGATACCCAGCAGTTGGAAGAGGTGGTGGTGGTAGGATATGGCGTGCAAAAGAAGTCAGACATTACCGGATCAACAGCCAATGTAAAGGGAGATGACTTATACAAACAACCGGTGCTTACGGCCTCGCAAGCATTGCAAGGTAAGGTTGCGGGTGTGCAAATTATCAGCAGCGGCCAGCCTGGGTCATCTCCACAAATTAGGGTGCGTGGAGTTGGAACGACTCTCAGCGCCACCACTGCTCTTTATGTGGTAGATGGTGTACTTACAGATGATATCTCCAACATTAACACGGCAGATATTGTAGATATGAATATTCTAAAGGATGCATCTGCTGCGGCTATTTACGGATCTCGTGGAGCAAATGGGGTAATTATCATTACCACTAAAAAAGGAAAGGAGGGGAAGTTGGTGATCAATTACAATAATAATTTGGGTTTTCGGCAGGCATCTAATCTGGTAGAAATGGCGAATAGCCGAGAGTATAGTAACTATGTACAGGCTGCAACTGGAAATGCGCCACCATCATCGCCCTACAATACAAATTGGTATGATGTAATCTTACGAACAGCTTTACAACAAAATCACAATCTTTCGCTTTCTTCTGGAACTGATAAATCCACTTACTTATTTAATGTAGGTTATTTGACTGATCAGGGAATTGTGATTGATAATGAATTCAAGCGATTTACCATGCGGTTGAATAACGAGTACAAAATCAACCGCATAGTCAAATTTGGATTTCAGGCATCGTACGCCAACAGTGTCAATCAAAATGGTTTTAATAATCTGAATATCGATGCGTATGGCAACGTAGGTTCTGTTTACAACGATGCTTATCGGGCCGCGCCTTTCATACCCAGTATCATAAATGGCAAATATGGAAATACTTCATCTTACCAAAATGTGGGGAATCCATTATTAGATATTAAGAATAATAGCGTCAAAGTAAAAGAAGATCGCATACAAGGTTCAGCCTTTTTAGAGGTGAAGCCTTTGGAGTGGTTAACGCTCCGGTCTTCTTTTGGCATCGACATGCGCAGTGGATTAAATCGTGCCTACAACTATCAATTTGAAAGCGATGAAAGCACATTTATTATAGCAGGCGGAAATCAACGTAACCCGTTAAGTGCTTTAAGTGTTAGTAACTCACAAGCAAATCGCTGGGTATGGGACAATACCTTTACAGTTAACAAGAAATTTGAAAATCATGAGATTACTTTTTTAGGAGGAACGACTGCAGAGCGGTTTGAGTCTACCTCCTTTTCAGCTTTTCGCAAAGATGTACCGGCTGATCCAGATCTGTGGTACATCGGAGTAGGAGATGCAAACACTTCGCAAAATGGAGGAGGAGGAGATGCGTGGACGAGGAACTCATACCTAGCCCGTTTAAATTATTCTTATAGTGGGAAATATTTGTTAACAGCTACTGTTCGCAGAGATGGAAGTTCGCGCCTGCCAATTCAAAATCGTTGGCAAAATTATCCATCCGTTGGCTTGGGCTGGGTAGCCAGCCGAGAGCCCTTCATGCAAAACCAAAAAGTGTTCGATCTTTTAAAGATCAGGGCATCGTATGGAAAAGTAGGTAACGATCAAATTCCTTCAGACTCCTATATCAACACTGTGGCGTTGAACCTTCCGTATGCTTTTAATGGAAATAGTTCAGCAGCCGCTAATGGTGCACAAATCAATCAATTCAAAGATCCAAACATTACGTGGGAGGTTACGGAAGAATATGATCTTGCTCTTGAATTTGGAATTTTAGACTCCAAGCTAACAGGCGAAATCAATTATTATGACAAGAAGGTAAACAATGCGCTGATTTTTAAACCCATCTTCTCCACTATCTATGATGACGGTGGGGTGCTGCTGACCAACGCGGCTATTATCCAAAACAAAGGGTTAGAAGTGGCTTTGAATTGGAAAGATAAAATCAACGAAAACCTGAGTTATACCATTGGCGCCAATGCCACCTTCAATAGCAATAATGTAGTTGCATTAAATGGCGGCTTGCCTGTTTCAGGTGGTGGCGTAGGCTCGCAAGGCTTTGTTACCAATACGAATATTGGTCAGCCTGTAGGCAGCTTTTATGTGTTAAAAACAATTGGCGTTTTTAATACCGATGCGGAAGCCGCCAATTACGTGGGTTCAAATGGAAATGCCATACAACCCACTGCAAAAGCAGGTGACTTTAAATACCAAGATGTGAATGGAGATGGTGTGATTGATACGAAAGATCGCCAGTATGTAGGATCGTATCAGCCTCTAGCATATTTCGGATTAAACCTGGGCGCCAATTACAAAAGATGGGATTTTAGTCTAAGCATTTATGGTAATGTGGGTAACAAAGTTTATAATGGAAAAAAAGGAGTCCGCATTTTAGGAACAGATAATATTGAAAAAGAAGTGGTTTACAATCGGTGGACTTCTGCCAACCGAAGCCAAAAAGAGCCGGCAGCCAACACAGGAAACCTACCTGCTTCTGATTATTTTGTTGAATCTGGTTCATTTGCTCGTATCAATAACTTAACCATTGGATATACACTTCCTCCTACCTTGTTAAGTCGGGCTAAGCTCACCAGCTTCAGGGTCTACCTCACTTCTCAAAACCTTTTTACGTATCAGGCTTACAGCGGTTTCACGGCCGAGTTGCCGGGTGATGTAATTAGTTCAGGCATAGAATTATCAGCATATCCCACTACAAGAACTATTGCCATGGGTGTAAATATTGGTTTCTAATTTTTGAAAAGAAAAAAGAAGGATAACGCATGAAACAGAATTTTTTCAGAAAGAACGGTTGGTTGGCCATTGGCTTAATCATGGCAGCCTCCTGCAGCGAAGATTTTTTAAACGTAAAAGTGCAGGGTGGTGTAACCGTAGATACCGATCCCGCCTTGGCGCAAAAATTGGTAACAGGTGTGTATAACAGTTTAACACAAGGTGATTGCTTTGGCAATGGCGATGTACACGGCTGGGGATTTATTTCCGTTACCTGCACCATTTCAGATGATGCTGACAAAGGAAGTACGGCCGGTGATCAGGCAGTGCCCATTGGTGACCTTGATAATTTTACGACTACCTCTACCAACAAATTTGCTGAAACCATGTGGAGTGGTCACTACAACGGAATTGGAGCGGCCAACCAAGCGCTGAACGCTATTGTAAAATCTACTTCCTTATCCCCTGCCCAGGCAAAATTATATCAGGCAGAAGTAAGATTCATCAGAGGATACTTATATTTTAATATGGTGCGCATGTTTGGTGATGTGCCACTCGTATTACGCGTACCAAAGGATTTAAAGGAGGCAGAGTCCGATCCTATTTATATAACGCGTGCTCCCAAGGCACAAGTATATGATAGTATTATTCAGGATTTGCAATTTGCGGTAGATAACCTTCCAATCAAGTCTCAGGCAGTAGCAGGACATGTGACAAAAGGTACCGCCCAAACGCTGCTCGCAAAAGTGTACATGTATTTGGGTGACTGGGTTAAAGTAAAGTCCTTAACAGATGCTGTCATTGCCTCGAATCAGTATTCCTTAGTTCCAGATTATGCAACCATCTGGAGACAGGTTGGAGATAACAATGCAGAATCGATCTTTGAAATTCAAACCGGAAAATTCAATAATGCCAATTTGAAAATTGACAACTACATTGTAAGTCAAGGGCCGCGAGTTGGAGGAATGGGTGGCTGGGATGATTTAGGTTATGGTTTTAATAATCCAACACCTGATTTAATCAATACGTATGAATCGGGAGATATAAGGAAGGCTGCCTCAGTAATTTTTATTGATAACTCTGGAACGCATAAAGGCACAACCCTATGGGATGGAAAAAGAATACCAAGTTCCGACTCAGTACAAAACTTGTATTACAACTATAAAGCGTATACAAGTTTTGCCAAAGAAGAGTTTGCTAATAAGCAGGATAAGGATCGACCTAAGAATGTTCGAATACTTCGATATGCAGAGGTATTACTAATGAATGCAGAAGCCGCCTTCCATACTAGCGGAGATGTCTTAACTAATTTGAATAAAATAAGACAAAGAGCAGGGTTGGCTCCAAAAGGTAGTGCTACCCTAGATGATATTTGGAAAGAGAGACGATTGGAATTTGCTATGGAGCACGATCGCTTTTGGGACTTAGTCCGCCAAGGAAGAGCTGGCCAAGTGATGCGTGCTTCAGGTAAAACAAACTTCGTAGATGGTAAACATGAATTGCTTCCCGTGCCCAATTCACAAATTTTATTGAGTGGTGGTAAGTTGACACAGAACCCTGGTTATTGATAAACTACTAATCAAAAAAGAGTATGGCACCTGAATTTGATACACGCGGTTCACCGAAATAAAATCGAGGTTTTACGTTTACTTGACACCTCGAATACCCTAATAGATCACAATTATATTTTTTAAACACGTTCAATTTCTAAACTAAAAAACAAATGAAAAAAACAATGAATTACTTGGCGGGAGGCGCAGTAGCGTTGGCGCTCTTTACCTTTGCGGGATGCTCGAAAAGTGACGATGCGCTTCCTGCGATTGATGGTTACAACAATTCCAACGAAGTAGCATCAACAAACTTAGTTGCTCACTGGACTTTTGATGATACTAACAACGAAAGACTATCTACTACTGCACCCACTAAAACAGTAGGTACTGTAGGATTTACAGCAGGTAAAATTGGAAAAGCACTTCAATTAACAAAAGGTGGAATTGTTTATCCAGCTATTACTAAAATTAATACTGTAAACGCATTGAACAATTTTACAGTTAGCTTGTGGGTAAATATAAGAGGACAGAAAGGAGTTGCAGGAGGTGGTTTTACTTCACTTTTTGGAATCATTCCTACTTCTACCGACTTCTGGGGAAACATTCAGGCTTGCGTAGAAACCGGTCGTCATTTGCCCGCTTCTGACACTCTTGAGTTCAAGAATTACCTGAATACTACTATGGGAGATGGATCTCAAAGAGGTGAAGATAACGTAGCTCTTCGTAATAATGATCCTGCCACACCAGATGGTAACGGACAAACCGGTGCTTACTTCAAAGGTGGCAAAGATTGGGCCCTTTATACTATGACATGGGAAGGCTCAACCGGATTGTTCAAACTGTATGCAAATGGTGTTGATGTAGGCGGTTATACCAAGCGTGGAACAACTGCAGGTACATTGAAAATGAGAGTACCTGCTTTGGCGGTCTTCGGTAGCATGGCATCTAGCGATTTAGGATTCCCTGGGGCTACTCGTCCTGACTGGGCACCTTTAGCCACTGCTTCTATTGACGATGTGCGCGTTTACAACACAGTACTTGCTCAAAAGGATGTTACTGCCTTGTATAATTTAGGCGTAGCTGGAAGATAAAATTTTGGGTTAATTAATTTTTAAAGAAAAGAGGGGTGCGAATGAACAATCGCCCTCTCTTTCATTTTTTCAACTTTACCACATGAATACAGATCATTCCATGTGACCAATAAAATTGTTAGTTACACATGCAAAAACTATTTTCCCTCCTGTTCTTATCGCTTGTTTTTTCATGTGCCAAAAATGATCAGGTACCTACATCAACAGATCCATTTACAGTTACAAACTTTGAATTAGACGGCAGGCCCATCAGTTACAAATACACCAACACTTCCCTTTCTCCTACCATAACACTTTATTTTTCCGAACCTGTCGATCGGAAGTCGGCTGAAGCTGGTTTGATATGGTCGAATAATGTAGGAAATTTTGCGGTGAACTTTACGTACAGTCGCAAGGACAGTGCCGTAAGCGTAACACCAGTTTCACCACTGAATTATTGGAGCACCTACTATCTTACCGTTTCTCCCAATTTTCTGGCTGCTACCAAAAAACCATTTGATACAGGTTTCTATATCAAAATCATTACCCAAATCAATCCCGCACCCAAGTTTCCAACTATCAGCGATGATGAGTTATTAACACTCACACAAAAAAAGACATTTCAGTATTTCTATGACTTCGCCCACCCTGCCAGCGGCATGGCGCGTGAACGAAATACTTCAGGCAATACAGTAACTACCGGCGGCACCGGATTTGGGTTGATGGCACTGCTGGTAGGCATTGAACGCAACTTTATCACACGCCAGCAAGGAGTACAGCAAGTAAACAAAGTAGTCACCTTTTTAGAAAAAGCAGATCGCTTTCACGGAGCATGGTCGCATTGGGTAGATGGTAACACCGGAAAAGTGATTCCATTCAGCGCCAAAGATAACGGAGGCGATTTAGTTGAAACTTCCTTTTTAGTACAAGGCCTCCTTACCGTTCGGCAATACTTACAGCCGACCGATACAGTAGGGAACAACCTCATCAAACGGATCAACACATTGTGGGAAACCGTAGAGTGGGATTGGTATCGAAAAAACAATGAACAAGTTTTGTACTGGCACTGGTCGCCCAACTACAATTGGGATATGAACTTTGCTATGTATGGATATTTTGAAGAGCAAATCACGTATGTCTTAGCTGCGGCGTCTCCAACTCATAGTATTCCCAAATCGGTTTATACCAATGGCTACGGAAAAAATGGAAGCATCAAAACTGGCGGAACTTACTATGGCATTAAACTCCCACTAGGCACACCCAGCCCGCTCTTTTGGGTTCAGTATTCTTATCTCGGTCTTGACCCACATTTCTCGGATGACTATGCAAATTACTGGGAGCAAAATGTAAATGCATCTAAAATCAACTATGCTTACTGTGTAGCAAATCCTAAAAAGTATCCCAACTATGGCGAATCGTGTTGGGGACTAACTTCGAGCGATAATCAAGTAGGTTACAATGCGCATTCTCCGTCCAATGATTTAGGAGTAATAACACCAACAGCCGCATTGTCTTCTTTTCCATATACTCCTGTTGAATCTATGAAGGCATTGAAGTTTTTTTATTATACGATGGGAGATAAACTTTGGGGCACTTATGGATTTTACGATGCATTCAATATTTCTGAAGCATGGACGGCCAATTCGTATCTCGCCATCGATCAAGGCCCAATTGTAGTGATGATTGAAAATCACCGCACAGGATTGTTGTGGAATTTATTCATGTCCGCACCGGAGATACAAGCTGTCAAAACGAAATTAAATTTCACGCCATAGCGAATTGAATAAATTAGAATTACCAAAACCTGTCTAACGCATTCTCAAATCAAATCTCACCGTCATGAACACCAAATCATACTTATTCTTAGTAATCATCGTCATCGCTGGCTGTTCAAAGCCGGTATCCAATAGATCAGATCGCATGACGCTGGTAGTTGATTCCATCCTCAATCAAATGACACTGGAAGAAAAAATAGGTCAACTGAATTTGCCTTCAGCGGGTGAGTTTGTTACTGGCCAGGCGGAGAATTCAGACCTCGCAAAAAAAATTGAGAAGGGAATGGTTGGCGGACTGTTCAATATCAAAACAGCGGCTCGCATCCGTGAAGTACAAAAGTTAGCGGTAGAAAAAAGTAGAACAAAAATTCCGTTGATCTTTGGAATGGATGTTATTCATGGATACGAAAGTGTTTTTCCGATTCCATTGGGACTGAGTTGCTCGTGGGATATGAAATTGATTGAGCGCAGTGCGCGAATCGCGGCGCAAGAAGCAAGTGCCGATGGAATCAATTGGACGTTCTCACCGATGGTAGACATTTCACGTGATGCACGATGGGGACGGATTTCGGAAGGTAGCGGTGAAGATCCTTACCTCGGTTCGCAAATAGCACGTGCCATGGTGCGCGGATATCAGGGCGATGATCTTTCAGCGAACAATACCATAATGTCGTGTGTGAAACACTATGCGCTCTATGGTGCTGCTGAGGCTGGCCGCGATTACAATACCGTAGACATGAGTCATCATAGAATGTATAATGAATACCTGCCACCTTACAAGGCGGCACTCAATGAAGGTGCCGGCAGCATTATGGCATCATTCAACGAAGTGGATGGAATCCCTGCCACCGCCAACAAATGGTTGCTGACGGACGTGCTGCGCAAAGAATGGGGCTTCAAAGGTTTTGTGGTTTCTGATTATACAGGTCTTACCGAAATGATTGAACACGGATACGGGGACACAATTACTGTTTCAGCAAAAGCATTAGAAGCCGGTCTGGATATGGACATGGTAAGCGAAGGGTTACTGAATACGCTAGCCCGATCGGTGAAGGAAGGAAGAATTTCAGAACAACAAATCAACAATGCATGTCGCAGAATTTTGGAAGCCAAATATAAATTAGGCTTGTTCACAGATCCCTACAAATACTGTGATGTAGAACGTGGCAAGTCAGAAGTATTCACTGCAGCGAACCGTGCCGAAGCGCGGAGCACCGCTACGCAAAGTTTTGTATTGCTCAAGAATCAAGGAGAAATATTGCCACTTAAAAAAGCAGGAACCATTGCCTTGATAGGCCCACTAGCAGATGCCAAAGAAAATATGACCGGTACGTGGAGTGTGGCCGCTCGATTCGCTGAATCCATTTCTGTAAAAGCTGGTTTGGAAAAGGCGCTTGAAGGAAAAGCAAAGGTGTTGTATGCGAAAGGATCTAACCTGGATGAAGATGAAGCCATTGAAGAACGAGCTACCATGTTTGGAAAATCATTACACCGAGACAAACGCATGGCCGAAGAATTGAGAAACGAGGCATTGGCCATTGCAAAAAAGGCAGACGTGATTGTAGTAGCCGGTGGCGAAGCGGCTGAGATGAGTGGTGAAGCTTCGAGCCGTACCAACATTCAAATTCCGGAGACGCAGCGTGATCTAATCAAAGCTTTATTGAAAACTGGCAAGCCGGTAGTACTTGTTTTATTTGCTGGTAGACCACTCGCATTGAAATGGGAATCTGAAAATATTCCTGCTATTCTAAATGTTTGGTTTGGTGGCAGCGAAGCAGGCGATGCGATAGCGGATGTTTTGTTTGGAGATGTGAATCCTTCCGGAAAGTTAACGACAACTTTTCCTCAGAGCGTGGGACAAGAGCCAATGTATTATGCACAGAAAAATACAGGCAGACCATTGGGTGATGCAAAGTGGTTTCAAAAATTCAAATCAAATTATTTAGATGTGTCGAATGACCCCGTTTATCCATTCGGATTTGGATTAAGCTATACGCAGTTTACCTATGGCGATCTCGCTCTTAGTAAAAATCAAATGAGTGCAAATGATTCAATCATTGCATACATTAATGTAACGAATACCGGCAAGCGTGATGGTGCAGAAGTAGTACAGTTTTACATTCGTGATTTGGTGGGATCAGTTACACGCCCGATAATGGAGTTGAAGGGATTTGAAAAAGTGATGATCAAAGCAGGAGAGACAAAGACAATTTCTTTCAAGATCACGAATGAGCAACTATCATTTTATCGCCAGGATTTGAGTTATGGAAGTGAGCCGGGCAAATTTCAGTTGTTTGTTGGAAGTAATTCACGTGATGTGAAACGGGCAGAGTTTGAATTGAAATAGTTTAGTAAAATTTTGAGTTACTTAAAAGACTAGTAAATGTATAAATGAAGTACTCACTTTTCGTTCACGCTAAATTCCCCAAAATGAAAACGATTATAGTTGCTTTCACCGCTATTGCATCTGGCACTTTCTTTGGATGCAGCACCAACCCTGTTGAGCCTGCTATCAAAAATGAAATCAATATTAGCCGATCGTCAATTACCCTCAGTGCACTTCAATTAAGTACAGATACCTTTAAAATATCATCGAATATCTCCTGGGAGATAATTTCAGGGGCATCCTGGCTTGAAGTATCAAAGCAGACGGGACGAGGAGATACTATTCTTGGCATTTTAGCTAATCAACCGAACAGTTATCATATTGATCGAAGCGCGAAACTATTCATACGAAGCAAGAAAGATTCCATATCCAAAGTGATTACAATTATCCAAGAAGGCTCTTATATCCCTACCTTGTTATCTGGTGACGGAAGTTTAGATTTCTCAGATGGAACAGGAACATCAGCCAGTTTTAATAATTTGAAAGGCATTGCAGTTGATTTAAATGGGAATGCATATGTAGCCGATATGAACAATCAACGCATTCGTTCCATTGAATGGCCTATCGGCAAAACTTCCACTTTAGCAGGAAATGGCATCCTTGGTAATATCGATGGGACGATTACTTCAGCTACCCTCTTTAATCCATACGACCTTACTTTAGATGAGAATGGGAACATTTATTTTACAAGTTCAAGTGGCACAGTGAGAAAAATTGCTAATGATGGTTCTGTTAGTACGTTTTCGCGTGGAGGTAATTCATTTGATGAATTTATTGGTGTAACTGGCATCGTTTACTCTTACGGTTATTTGTATGTAGCTGACAATATTCGAAATGAAATTCGAAGAATTTCATTAGATGGACAAGTAAAAACAATTGCGGGTAGTGGAAAGTCAGGGTTTGATGATGGCATTTCAACGAATGCTCGATTCAATAATCCCAATGGTTTGGCAGTAGGCCCAATTGGTGAAATTTATGTTGCTGATGAGGGTAACAATGCATTACGTAAAATTACGCGAGACGGTGTCGTTACCACCGTTGCCGGAGGTGGATCGCGAGGATTCAGGGATGGCCATGTTAAACAGGCCAAATTTGAATACGTAAGCAACGTAGCAGTAAGTAACAAGAATTTGATTTTTGTAGCAGATGGAGATAAGATACGTAAAATAGATGCAGATGGAAATGTGAGAACAATTGGAATTAATGGCGAACGATTTATAGAATCCATAAATGGTGAAACAGCAATTAGCTCCATAGCATGCTGGGGAGATAGACTCTATGTTGCACTATCATCAGGGAGTGTCTACGTTTTAAATAAATAGAAATCTATTTATTAAAACGTATTTCGGTTTTAAGCCAATCGTTTACATTATATAATCCATACTTAAAAACGCAGACTCCCGGTTACGGATAATTGTATTCAGTATCTGTTTATTATCGTCCGTTGCTTTTGTGGCCACGATGGTGCGTATGGAAAACACACGCAATGCATCGGCAATCGAAAGCGTACCTTCGGCTGAATCTTTTCTTCCGTTGAAAGGAAACGTATCAGGACCACGTTGCGATTGCGCATTCAAATTGATTCGACCAACTTGATTGACAAAAGCATCCATCATTTTCGCTAATTGCTTCGAATCCTTTCCAAACAAACTTACTTGTTGCCCGAAGTTGGAGTTCAGTACATATTGAATGGCTTCCTCATCGGCATTAAATGGAACGATAGGAACTACCGGGCCAAACTGCTCCTCGTGGTAGATACTCATTTTCTCATTGACAGGATAAAGTACCGCCGGATAGAAAAATGAATTCAGAATTTCACCGCCATTTTCATTCATGATTTTAGCTCCGTGTTGTTTGGCATTCTCCACCAAACCTTTGAGGTAATCTGTTTTTCCCGGTTCAGGCAACGGAGTTAAACCTACTCCTGCATCCCACGGCATGCCTGGTTTTAGTTTTTTTATTTCAGTTAAAAACTTTTCTGTGAAGGCATCTACAATCGAGCGATGTACAAATAAAATTTTCAGTGCGGTGCACCGCTGTCCGTTGAATGACAACGATCCGGTAACGCATTCACTAACAGCATTGTCTAAATCAGCATCGGCTAAAACAATTGCCGGGTTTTTTGCGTCCAATCCTAAAATGGATTTAAGGCGATGTGGCTTTGGATGAAGCTTCTTTAAATCATTCGCTCCTTTATTCGTGCCAATGAATGCGAAGACATCAATCTTTCCGGTTTCCATCAAGGCACCTACGGTGTCTCTTCCTTTTCCATAAATGATATTAATAACTCCGGCAGGAAAACAATCGCGGAACGCTTCGAGTAATGGCTTTACTAAAAGTACTCCAAACTTAGCAGGCTTGAACACCACCGTATTACCCATAATAAGTGCAGGAATCAGCGTAGTAAATGTTTCGTTGAGCGGATAGTTAAACGGACCCATACATAATGCCACGCCTAGTGGCACACGTCTGATTTGTCCTAAAAAGCCTTGCTCTTCCACCAGTTTAGATGCTCTGCGATCTTGTTCTTTCAGAGCCTTCACAGTATCTACAATGTAATCGCATGTGCGGTCAAATTCTTTTTCCGAATCTTTCAATGATTTGCCGATTTCCCACATAAGTAGCTTTACCACTTCGGCACGTTTGGTGCGCATGGCGGCTAAAAATTTTTCAATATGATCAATGCGGTCCGCCACACTCATCGTAGGCCAAGCTCCATGCCCCAAGTCGTAGGCTGCCACTGCTGCGTTCAAAGCCTCGAGCGCCTCGTATTTGGTCAGTAGTGGCGTGGAGCCAATGATGCGTTGTTTATAGCTGTCACCTTCCTTTAAAAAAACGGGACTGGCCACAGCATTCATCGTACCCGTCCATTGACGCAGTGTGCCGTTGATGAGGTATTCACGTTGCTCGATAGTGCCATTCAATTGAAACTGTTCGGGAATGGCTGATTCAATCGGGAAAATAGAAGTTAATAACTGACTCATGTATGGAAGGTTTAGCTACTGAAATGTGAAATTAACGATCTCTGAGCAAATCACCCACAAATAATAATTCCGGAAGAAGTGCCGATGCGATTGGCTCCTGCCTGAATCATTTCAATCGCTTGCGATTTGGTTTTAATTCCACCCGATGCTTTTACGCCTACCGAAGAAGGAACAGACTGGCGCATTAATTGAACATGCTCAATCTTGGCACCTGTGGAGGCAAATCCTGTTGATGTTTTCACAAAATCAGTTCCTGCATCCACACACAGTTTACAGGCTTCTACAATTTCTTCCGGGGTGAGGTATGCTGTTTCTATAATTACCTTCAATGATTTCTGATGATCATGTACAAGTTTGCTGCATTTCGCGATTTCTATTTTTGTCCACGGCATGCGGCTCTTAAACGCAGATACATTCCATACCACATCTATTTCATCGGCGCCATCATCGATAGCATGTTTGATTTCTGTCAGCTTTGTTTCAGTTTGCGAATAGCCTAATGGAAATCCCGCTACAGTTACTAGAATAATTTGACTGTCTCCAATTTCGCGTTTGGCTCTCTTCACCCAAAACGGAGGAACGCAAATGCCAAGGAATGAATATTGTTTTGCTTCCGCCACTAATCGATCAATGTCACTACCGGTGATAGTAGGGCTAAGGTTAGTGTGTTCAATATATGCGGATAGGTTCTCCAAATGAACTATTAAAAATAGGCGTTAGACGGCTATTATATTCCGCCATGAGCCGTCAGACGCCTGAAATCTTTTTGTAATAACTTAATCAAAACAAATTCCTAATCCCGAACTTTTTCAGTTTGCTTTATTTGATTCATCGCTTCTTCCAACGAATAAACTTTCGACTTACCAGAGAGATAGTTTTCTCTTCTTCGATTCAACTCCGCTAAAAACTTTGGATCATTCCAATAGTCGTGGACTTCTTCAATTTCGTCCTCGACCATTGCATAAATAGCCTTCACTTTTTTGGTTTGAGCCGTTTCGATATAGTGATGAAGTCTTTCGCGGATATCAATAGTTTTCATAGATAACAAAGATAAGCCTGTAAGACTTAAAAATACAAATTGCGCAATTCAATGCCGAATTCCACACTCTTTGCAATACTTCATCGCATAAGGTTTGTTGCGCTTAGGTCTTTTCTTGTGGCCAAAGTAGGTGAAGTTGGAATATTGTGGCTTAGAAAGTTTTTTCAGCAGCTTTTGTTTTTCTTTTGCAGCTTCTTCCACGCGCTTATAAAATTCATAACGTGCTGTGTTTTGTACTTTGGGCTTTTTGAAAAGTAGACGCTGCCTGCGCTTTTCTTTGTATGACAGATGTACACGATGTGTTTTTTCTTCTACAGCTGGCGGAGTAGTTGAACGATCGCCTCTGGTATTATCTTGGCCAATCGCACACAATGGCAACGCCAGCGCTGCGAAGGCATAAAAAAACCTCCACTTGTTTTGCATAGTGGAGGTATAACGGGGGCATTAGCTATTTATTTTACGCAGTGTTAGCTGGTCTTAAATTGCAGTAGCGTTTGTTGACGGCGAAAAGTCCAGGGTGCAACCGGTTCACTTTCTTTCCATAAGCCTTTGCCATCTTGCTTTGCTTTTTCTTTCAACGAATCCAATGCTTCAATCGGATTACGTTCGGCTGTCCATGCGAGCCCTTCTTCCAATAATTTGATGCGTGGATCTTCGCCATTAATTTCAAAAGTTCCTAAGCGAGTTCCCCATCTGTCTTTTCCTTGAATCTCTACGCTGATGGTTTTTTCAAGAATCATTTTTTCCAAATAGGCTTTTGCTTCTTCGCCAAACTCTTGTCCGAGCTCGGGTGAATCTATACCGAAAAACATGATCTTATACGATTCCTTTTCGGCGGTCATGATTTCAAAAGTATTTCCATCAATAACGGAAATTACTTTTCCGGAGATTACTTCATTCGCCCATACGATGGATGGAAGTAGTAACAATATCAACAAAGCAGGTCGGTACATTGGAATGGGGGATTTAATTTTCAACTTCACACTTCACAGTTTGATGCTGCAAAGTTCAACACTGTAACCCGCAATTCACCGGCCAAAAATATCATTAGCGCACAGATGTAAGTTTGATTTCGAAACTGCCCGGTTTTGTGATACCTGCATGCCAACGCAGCCTATCTTACTTGAACAAAAACTTGAAGTGAAGTTATTAGGCAAGACCTTATCGTCTCTATTTGGAACTGTTATTCCCTAAATGATCTATTTGCAATATTGATCGATGCTGAATTTTGCTTTCGCATCGCCTAACTCAACTGCTTTTTTCCAATCCGCACACGCTTCATTTTTGTTACCTAATTGATAATGTAAATTGCCACGCTGTTTCACATACGAAACTTCCTTTGGGTTAATGAGAATAGCTTCGTCTAAATCTGCAATACCGGCTCCAATATCGCCTAGCTCTGCTTTGCAATTGGCCCGGCCATAGTAGGCAGCTTCATCCTTTGGATTTAGTCTAATGGCTTTGTCGTAATCCGATTTGGCCGACTCAAACTCTCCATTTTCTTCTTTAATCAGCCCGCTGTTGTAGTATAGGTCAGAGTTTTTCGGATCGAGTGCAATCGCTTTGGCAATGTTATCCTGTGCACCTTTTCGGTTACCCAACCCTAAGTAACCACGTGCTCTTTCTTTAAACAATTCAACGGTATTTTCTCCTGCTTTCAACGCTTCATCAAAATCTTTGATCGCCAATTGAAAATCCTGTTGCTCCAGCAAAGACTTGCCGCGTTTAAACAGATTCCCTTTATCACGTAACCCGCCTTGAATCGCTTTATCCAGATACTCTTGTGCGAACGGATAGTTTTTTAGTTCAAAATAAGTTTCGCCCAATTTTTGAAAGAGCCCTCCTTCCGGTTTTTCTGATAGTTTTTCCACTTGTCGTAAGTCGCGCACGGCATCTTCAAATTTCTTTGATTGGATGTAAGCATCGGCTCTGTTTTCATAAGCGCGTGTGTAGTCCGTTTTTTTTGCGATGGCCATTCCGAAATCAGTGATGGCCTCTTCGAATTTATCCATGTTAAAATACGCTTTGCCCCGATTGTTGAAAAGGGTAGCATCATTCAACCCACCGCTGATGGCCTGGGTGTAATCTTGTATTGCTCCTTGATAATTTTTGTTTAAAAATTTTGCGTCTCCGCGATGAAAGTAAGCAGCAAAGAGCTTGTTATTTTTTTCGAGGGCCGCATCAAAATCACTGATGGCTCCTTCAATGTCTTTATTTGATAAACGACAGAAGCCACGCATATCATACGCTGTAGGGTCGTTGCTGCCGGCAGCCAGTGCTTTTTCTAAATCCGGTAAGGCAAGTTTCAACTCTTGCGATTGAAAATAACAGGTGCCTCTCTTCAGATAAATATCGGCTGATGTTTCGCCTAACTCAATGGCTTTGCTCAAATCAGGAATAGCCTTCGAAAATTCTTTTAGTTCGAAATACGAGTTACCCCGTGCGATGAACGCCAGTTTTTCTTTTACACCACCTTCGATCGACTTGGTGAGGTCATCAATGGCACCGCGATAATCTTTCATATAATATTTTGCATTTCCGCTGATAGCAAAATCTTCCACTCCCCCTTGATTGTTGGCAGTAATCAACGCTTCATCAACAATTACTTTGGCCCACTCTTTAAGTTGTGTGTTGGCGGTGGCCCGATTGCGCAAGGCTTGCGTATAGTTCGGCTTCAGCTGAATGGCTTTGTCAAAATCAGCTACCGACTCTTTGGCCAAATTCGAATTGAGTTTGGCTTTACCACGATTGTTAAAAATAATTTCATCATTGGCACCAAACGAAATGGCCTTGTCGTATGCTTCAATGGCTCCGGCAAAATTGTTTTCCTTGAATCGACCATTGCCCACCTGAAACAACACCTCTTTACTTTTGCTACCCGCCATCACTGCCTTTTCCAGATATACGAGTCCTTCTTTGGTTTTCTGAGATTGCATGTAAGCAAGGCCTAAGAATTCAAGAGTCTGCAAATCCACAGGCTCTTGTTTGGCTACTTTTTCTAAATCCGCAATGGCACTCCCAAAATCTTGACTTTGATACAAGGCTTTGCCACGTTTTTCAAAGAGAATCATTTCTTTTTCCCCTGCTACCTCGGCCGCTTTCAATGCTTCAATGGCTGGTTTAAATTCGCTGTTTTCGTAGCGTAAAATACCTGCATACAAGTTTGCCTTGCCATCTTTGGAGCCCGCTTTCAAGGCATTCTCCAAAAATGATTTGGCAGCCCCTTTTTCATTCAATTGATATTTCGAAATTCCCAGCATTTTAGACAGTTCGGCTGATTCGCCCTCAACAGTGCGAACTTTATCCAGATCTTCTGCTGCGCTTTTATAATTCGCAAGATTGAATTGCAATGTACCTCTGTTGAGATACGCTTTGGTGTAGTCTTTCTTGAGGGCAATGGCTTTATCAAAATCAGTTACTGCGCCCTGCATATCACCAAGTGTCATCTTGGCCTTGCCCCGATTGTTGAATACGATCGGATCGGTAGAAGAAAGAGTAACAGCCTTGTCATAATTTTGAAGTGCAGCGGCAAAATCATTTTTGATGAACTTTAAGTCGCCCACATTTTTAAATGCCTCATAGTCATTCACACCCAGTGCTATTGCTTTCTCTAAATCTTTCAGCGCTGTTTCGTTGTCTTTCAGATTGAATGCCGCATTGCCTTTGTAGAAATAAATTTCTTTAGCCGTCGCGCCCAGGGTAATGGCTCTGCTTAGTGATTCCCCAGCCGCTTTGTAGTCTTTGGTAAAATAGTGTGCGTAGCCAAGTTGTTCAAACACTTCTTTGTCGCTTGCGCCGAGTGATACGGCTGCAGCCAGCGCGTTGGCTGCACCGGGATAATCTTTCAATTTGGCCTGGCTAAGCCCCAGCATCCGAAATACTTCTTTGTCTTTGATGCCTTTGCTGACCACTTTGTTAAGTGCATCGGCGGCACCCTTGTAATCGGCGAGATTGTATTTAGCCGTTCCTACGTTTTGAAAAAGATCTTCATCGCTTCTGCCGGAAGAAATAATTTTTTCATAGTCGGCTACCGCTCCGGCCCACTCCTTCAATTGAAAGCGAGCCGCGGCTCGGTTTTCAAGCGCTTTGTCGTAATCAGGCTTTAGTTTAAGGGCTTCATCAAAATCTGCCGCCGCCCCGGCAACATCTTTTAAATTAATTTTCGCTTTACCGCGATTGTTGTAAAGCACATGATCTTTTTTTCCGGTAGCCAGTGCCTTGTCATAGTTGGTGATGGCATCGCGAAAGTTTTCGATCCGAAATTTGGCGTTCGCCAAATTCACAAACGTATCAAAGTTTTTTACCCCCATGGCAATGGCCTTCTCCATATCGCCAATACAACCTTGAAAGTCTTCCAGCTTATACTTTGCATTACCCCGAAACTGAAAAAGTTCGGCTGTGTTTACCCGATTTTTGACGGCTTCATCTAAGTCTACACGTGCTTTTTCAAATTCATTGAGTTGAAAGTACGCAATGCCCCGTTTGCTATACACTTCTTTGTTGGCAAAGCCTGTGTTTATTAATTGTGAGAATTGAACAATAGACTCTTGATAGCTTCCTTGCTTTAGTTTCTCTAAAGCTGATTGATAAACTGCTTGCTGAATTGAATCTGTTTTTTGGGCATTGGCCCAAAAAGACACCAACACAAAAAGGAGTATGGAGTAGCGCATGAAGAAGAATTTGAACTACAAAAATAGGAAATTACACTTGGCGAAATGGACTAAAGAAGGATTTACCCTACATGGGCCTGGACTACGAAGTCGTGTTGAGATCAGGATTGAATATTGCCAAAATAACCCGTGCTGCTGAGTGTAGAACTCGCTTAATGGCCATCTATTCAATCAGCCAGGTGTAAATGTAATACGCAAGAAATGTAATCAATGCGGTAAGTAAAATATACCCAAATACTCGACCCCTGTTGTAATATCCTTTGACGTTCATGTAGCTGAATCGTTTAAACGTAAATTATAAGAATGCTGTGCGATGTAATTCACTAAAAATACGGTGTCAGTTAGATAGCGAACTGACACCGTTTTAACAAGTAAAAAAATTCATAACACGCTGACGCAAAACTATTTAACATTCAAGATAGTATTTTTTACTTAAAATTGCTATTCCGTTGGATAAACGGTATAAAAAATAGTTGAATAATTCAATTTAATCGATCAACATCAAAAGCGATGATAAGGTTTTGAAGTTAGGGTTCAAAATGATCGATAATGTGTTGGCTGATTAATTTATAGATTTCCGCCACACTTTCATTTTCTTTCAAGAACTCCAGATGCTGATCCAGAGTCTCTAAGTCTCCTCGGCGGGCGGGACCGGTTTGTGCTGCTTCGGGGCCAACGGATAAGCTTTTTTGAATGGTTTCGGCAATCAGGGGTTTCAGCCAATCATATTCCAGACTATAACCTTGCACAATTTCCTTTGAAATGGTGAGCATGTGGTTGGTAAAGTTCGATGCGAAAACTGCAGCTACGTGCAGAGCCTTGCGCTCGGCAGAAGAAATCTTTCGTACCTGTGTGCTGATAGCATGGGCGATCAATCGCAGCACTTCTTCTGTTTCTTCGTTGATGCTTTCTATAAACACAGGAATACTTTTGAAATCGACTTTTTTTTGTTTGCTGAATGTTTGCAGCGGATACAAGACACCAATCAAAGGTGTGGCTGCGTATTGCAAATCAGACAATGGCCTACTGCCAGAGGTGTGTAATAAGACAGCTTCGTCTGGCAAAATGATTTCACGCGCGATCGTTTCAATTACATCATCGCTTGTGGCAATGATAAAAATCGACGAATTGCTGGTTGAAAAATCCAGTGTGGCCTTTACTTCTGCCTGATACAATTTGCCGGTAAGCTGTTCCGCATGGTGTGGATTGCGGCTGTATACTTCGCGCACAATGAAGCCCGCGTTATCCAAAGCCGGTGCCAAATGCCAGGCTAAATTGCCGGAGCCAATAAATGAAATCGATTGTTCTTTGCTCATGATGAAATAAAAGTAATTAAATATGATGAAAGTCAGGAGATACCAATTACTTGCCATCTATCTTTCGCTCGCAAAAAAAAGTAAAGGTATTAACAGCAATGTATTTCAATTGTTGAATGAGTTGGCTAAAATGAATTTAAACGTAAAGAGAAGATGAACACATTTATTTCCCCGGAAGAAGCAGTACGATTGATAGAATCAGGTGATCGCGTATTTGTACATGGAAGTGCTGCCACACCTAAACTTTTACTGGACGCCTTGGCTAAGCGTGCCGATGAATTGCGCGGCGTTGAGTTGGTTGCCATCAGTGTATTAGGCGATCTTGAAATTACAAATGCACGCTATCGCGATAGTTTTTATTTCAATTCATTGTTTGTTTCAGCACCTATCCGCGAAGCCATACACGATGGACGTGGTGACTACATTCCGATATTTCTTAGTGAAATATCGCGCTTATTTGAAAAGAAGATTTTACCGTTGGACGTGGCGCTGTTGCATGTATCGCCTCCGGATAAACATGGATTTTGTTCGTTGGGCACTTCCGTGGATGTCGTTCGCTCTGCCGCAAAGTATGCGAAGAAACTGATTGCACAGATCAATCCACATATGCCGCGCACGCATGGTGATGGATTTATTCATGTGAGTCGCTTTGATGCGATGGTCGAATGCACCGATGAACTGCCACAAGTTTCATACTCTAGCCAATTGACAGCCGATGATATTACCATTGGCAAAAACGTGGCCTCTTTGGTAGAAGATCGATCTACGCTTCAAATGGGTATTGGTTCTATCCCCGATGCAGCTTTGTTGGCGATGGGGCATTGCAAAGATTTAGGAATTCACACCGAAATGTTTTCAGATGGAGTAATGGAGTTGATCAAGCAAGGTGTGATTACGAATGCGTACAAAAAGAAACATCCGGGTAAGGTAGTTTCCGGCTTTACGATTGGCTCGAAAAAGTTATACGATTTCTTAGACGACAATCCGCAGTTTGCATTTTTGGAAGCAAGCTATGTCAACGATACACGAGTGATTCGGGCGAACCCCAAAGTGGTGGCCATCAACAGTGCGATTGAAGTAGATATTACCGGGCAAGTATGCGCAGACTCGATTGGCACGTATCAATACTCAGGTGTAGGTGGACAGATGGATTTTATTAGAGGCGCAGCTTTGTCGGATGGAGGTAAACCGATTATTGCACTGATATCAGCTACAAAGAAAGGAGTTTCGAAAATTGTGCCGGAAGTAAAATCGGGAGCGGGTATCGTAACCACACGCGCACACATGCACTACTTGGTGACGGAGTTTGGAACAGCCTACCTTTACGGAAAAAATCTACGCCAGCGTGCGTATGAAATTTTGAAAGTAGCACATCCTGATCACCATGATAATCTGGAGAAGGAAATCATTAAGCGATTTGGAAGCAGATTACATCCGGTAGCTTAAACAGCTACTCGGCAAATCTCGGCAAGCTTGCTGACTACATGATCAATTTCTTGCAAGGTGTTGTATTTGCTGAAGGAAAAGCGAACCGCACCTCTTTTTGAATTGGGATACAAAGCGCCAAGCACATGCGATCCGGTGGATGCACCACTTGAGCAAGCACTTCCGCCTGAAGCGGAAATTCCCTGCAGATCCAAATTGAAAAGCAGCATGTCGTTCTCTTCTGATTCCGGAAGGCTTACGTTGAGAACGGTGTATAAACTTTTTTGAAGATTGGAGGAGTCACCATTAAAGCTCACATCGGGTATGGCTTCTGTCAGTTTGGCTGCCATGTGTGCTTTTATTTTTTTGATGTGACTTTCGTGTTCATCCATTTCACGGTAGCAGATTTCCAATGCTTTAGCCAAACCGATGATACCGTATACATTTTCGGTGCCGCCACGCATGTTGCGCTCTTGCGCACCACCGTGAATGAGTGAATGAATTTTTTTGTCTTTGTTGATGTACATGAACCCAACACCTTTAGGGCCATGAAACTTGTGTGCAGCGGCAGTGAGTCCATGCACTTTTAGTTTTTTCAAATCATGGCGATAGTGTCCCATTGTTTGCACAGTGTCGGATTGGAAGTAGGCTTGATACTGTTGACAAAGGTCGCCTACACGCTCCATGTCGAGCAGGTTACCGATTTCGTTGTTGGCATGCATCAATGAAACCACCGCTTGTGGATGAGCTTTGAGTAATTCTTCTAAGTGAGTGTAGTCCACATGGCCTTTTTCATCTAGGCGCACATGATGTAATTTTATTTTTCCTTCGCGCTCGAGCGTTTCCAGCGTGTGTGTGACAGCGTGATGTTCAATGGGAGAGGAGATGGCGTGTTTTAATTGATAGGTGTCGATGCTGCAACGCAGCAATGTGTTATCGGCTTCGGTGCCACCGGAGGTGAAAATGATTTCACCGGGTGTGCAGTTTAACAGTTCCGCTACTTTTTTTCGTGCCGACTCGATGGCTGCGCGCACTTTGCGCCCGTGTGCATGGGTAGATGAAGGATTGCCAAAGTCTTCGAGCATAAATGGTTTCATGGCCTCAAATACTTCGGGGTCAAGAGGCGTGGTAGCTGCGTTGTCTAGGTAAACTCTCATGAGCACAATCAAATTAATTCCTGAATGTCATTTATAATCCGTTTTGCCAAAGCATCTGCTTTCTTTTCGTTTTGCGATTCGGCATAGATGCGGATGATGGGTTCGGTGTTTGACTTGCGTAAGTGTACCCACTCTTTTTCTGTCTCGAAGTCAATCTTCACGCCATCGGTTGTGTTGATTTTTTCCGAAGCGTATTTAGCTTTTACTTTTTCCAATACTTCGTCCACGTTGATTTGTGGTGTCAACTCAATTTTGTTTTTCGAGATGAAATAGCTCGGGTAAGTTTTTCGCAAATCGGAAGCTTTCAGTTTTGATTTGGCCAAGTGTGTTAAAAATAATGCAATGCCCATCAGTGCATCGCGGCCATAGTGCAGCTCCGGAAAAATAACACCTCCATTGCCTTCACCTCCAATCACGGCTTTGGTTTGTTTCATGGTGGTGACCACATTCACTTCGCCTACCGAAGCAGCCGTGTAAATGCCTTTGGCCTTTTCGGTAACATCGCGCAGTGCACGCGTAGACGAAAGGTTGGACACCGTATTGCCTTTGCGCTTGCTCAGCACATAGTCAGCAACTGCCACTAATGTGTATTCTTCACCGAAAGGTTTTCCGTCTTCCTGAATCAGCGCCAACCGATCTACATCTGGATCTACCACAATGCCTAAGTGGCACTTTTCATTTTTTACAGTCTTGCAAATGGCTTTGATATTTTCGGGAAGTGGCTCCGGATTGTGTGGAAACTTGCCCGTTGGTTCACAGTAAAGTTTTACAATTTTTTTTACGCCCAGTGCTTTCAATAATTCCGGAACAGAGATTCCTCCGGTAGAATTAACAGCATCAACGGCTATTTTGAAGTTGGCTTTTTGAATGGCCTTTACATCCACTAATTTATTCTTGAGAATTAATTCGATGTGCTTTTTGATGTAGGTCGTTTTCTTTTCGTAGCGACCTAGTTTTTCTACAGGAGCAAATTCAAAATTTTCAGTTTGCGCAATTTGTAAAACAAGTGCACCATCTTCAGCCGAAATAAATTCGCCTTTTTCGTTGAGAAGCTTGAGGGCATTCCACTGAATGGGATTGTGGCTGGCAGTGAGGATGATGCCTCCGCCCGCTTTTTCCAATGGCACGGCAATTTCCACTGTAGGAGTTGTGGAAAGTCCCAGATCGATCACATCTAAACCGAGACCTTGCAGCGTAGAACACACCAGCGTACTCACCATTTCACCGGATATGCGTGCATCGCGACCGATCACTATTTTTTTGCCTTGACGAGATTTTACCCAAGAGCCGAAAGCAGCCGCAAATTTTACACAATCAACTGGAGTAAGGGCATCGCCCGGTTTTCCACCGATGGTTCCACGAATGCCGGAAATAGATTTAATGAGGGTCATTTTTCAAATTAAGATGCGAATTTATGCAAAATTAATCTTGCGTTTTAGGTATATAATTATTTACCTTAGCCGATAAGGATTTTCCCCAATTCTTTGCTTTCCTTAGAAATGTATTCTATGAAATCATCGGAATTGTTGCGGATGTTATTGCAAGATGGATGGTACTCTGTTGGACAGAAAGGATCGCATATCAAACTAAGACATGCGGTTAAACCCGGAATAATTATTTTTCCCAATCACGGGAATAATGAAGTTGGCAAGGGACTAGAGAAAAAACTCTTAAAGCAGGCAGGACTTAGAAAATGATTCTATGGTAAAATCAATTTTGAAGAAGAAAGTAGCCGTGAAAGTAGAGAAAACGAAGACTGGATTTTCAGCGTATGCGGTGGACTATCCTGTTTTTACGACTGGTAAAACATATTCGGAGCTTTCTAAAAATATAGTAGAAGCTTTGAACATGTATTTTGAGGATGACGGAATAAGTCTGGAGCAAAAAGATATCAAACTCGAAGTTGAGTTGAAGCAGTTTTTTCAATTTTACAGGGTAATAAATGCTAAGTTTTTGGCTGACCGAATTGCCATGAACCCAACTTTGTTATCTCACTACGTGCAGGGCAGAAAGAAGCCATCGCTAGTACAAACCGAGAAGATACTAAAGGGAATACGTGAGATAGGGAAGGAGTTATCCGAGCTGAATCTTTATTCCTAAAATGTTACTCAACTTACTTCTTAATGGCCGGCAACTCGGCTGCTTTTTCAGGATCGCCACAGGCTTCTCCAGCACCAACTACTTTGCCGCAATAGCCACAGGTAATGCCCTCTTTAGCCAGAAAGGGACTTTGTGTGGCGCAAGTTCCTCTGAACTCACCATTTTTAATGAACAACAAACGCACCGACATGAGAATGAAGAAGAGTGCGAAAATGCCAAGTGTAAGGAGAAAAACTGCCATTTCAGTGAATTAAGATTTTAGAATTAAGATTTTAGATTTAGAACTAACTTGCCAACATCCGTTAGTTGTAAATGATTCCGCGAAAACAAATCTAAATTCATAATTCATAAATCCAAAATGAAAAAACCTCTCTCGGCTCCAGATTTGAATAGAGAAGCTAAACTGTTGGCTTTTGATCGTTTACTTACGGTGATGAACGAACTGCGTGAAAATTGTCCGTGGGATAAAAAGCAAACGCTGGAAACGCTGCGCCACCTGACGATTGAGGAGACCTATGAGTTATCTGACGCGATCTTGGAGGGCAACTTGCAGGAGGTAAAAAAAGAGTTGGGTGATTTGATGTTGCACCTCACGTTTTATGCACGCATTGGCTCGGAGTTGAAGGCATTTGATATGACGGACGTGCTCAATGGCATTTGCGATAAGTTAATTGAGCGGCATCCGCATGTGTATGGCGATGTATCGGCCGAAGATGAAAAAACGGTGAAGGAGAATTGGGAGAAAATCAAATTGCGCACCGGGAACAAGTCGGTGTTGGAGGGTGTACCTAAATCGCTGCCCGCATTGGTGAAGGCCATTCGCATACAGGATAAGGCGCGGGGCGTTGGCTTTGACTGGGAGCGCAAGGAGCAGGTGTGGGAAAAGGTGGAGGAGGAGATGGGCGAGTTTAAAAATGAATTTAATGCGGCTGCCGGCCAGCCGATTGACCATGAAAAGGCGATGGCTGAGTTTGGCGACTTGTTGTTTTCGCTGGTGAACTATGCCCGCTTTATCAATATTGATCCGGAGGAGGCGCTGGAGCGCACGAACAAAAAATTTATTAAGCGTTTTCAGTTTTTAGAAACCGAATCGGCCAAAGACGGCAAGAAGATGGGCGATATGACCCTGGCGGAGATGGATGTGTATTGGAATAGGGCTAAGGAGGTTTGATTTATTGTACCCTATAGGGTATAATTATGATTGAAATTATATTTTTATACCTGTTCGGGTATAAATAATATTAATTTCTGTAAATTGCACCCGAAAGGGTATAAAAATGGAATCCCAATTAGCAAATTTTGTAAAGAACAAGCGAAAATTATTGAATTTGACTCAGCCAGATTTGGCTAGTAAAGCAGGTGTTGGCCTCCGATTTATCCGCGAATTGGAACAAGGTAAGACTACCCTCAGGCTAGATAAAGTGAATCAGGTTTTACAGTTGTTTGGTCATGAGGTTGCACCTGTGCTGAACAAGAAAAATAGTTCTGATATATGAGAGCTGCTAAAGTATATTTTGCAGATCGGCTGGCAGGAAGCTTGGTGGAAAATGAAGACGGATTCTTTTTTACCTACGCATCCGATTATTTAAGCGACCCTCACCCGATTCCTGTAAGTCTTACTTTACCACTTTCAGATAAGCCCTATAAAAGTCAGGTCTTGTTTCCTTTCTTTGATGGATTGATACCGGAAGGTTGGCTGTTAGAAATAGCAGAGAAAAACTGGAAGTTGGATGAACGCGACCGCATGGGTTTATTATTGGCTTGTTGCAGGGATTGTATTGGTGCCGTGAGTATAGTGGAAGAAGAACAAACAACAGAGGCATGATAAAGCGGTGCTTATATTGTTATGAGGAATTGCTTGACGCGGAGCTTGATTTACATCCTTCTTGTAGTCAAAAGTTTTTTAAGAAGAAGAGCCCGCCTGTATTTGTATACACCGAACAGCAGTTGATTGAATTAGCTAAGCAAACGATTAACAGCCGAATCGCTGTGACAGGCGTTCAGCCAAAACTCTCATTGTCACTGAAGCAGTTACTTGAAAAAAATGCTCCGGCAAAGTTTACCATTGTCGGGTTATGGGGCGATTATATTCTAAAGTTGCCTTCTGCCACCTATGCAGAGTTACCCGAATTGGAAGATATAACAATGCATATGGCTGAGTTGGCAAAAATAAGTACGGTGCCTCATACTTTGTTTCGGTTACAGTCGGGTCAATTGGCCTACATGACTAAACGCATTGACCGATCTCAGGAAGGTAAACTGCACATGGAAGATATGTGCCAATTATCAGATCGTCTGACAGAGCACAAGTATCGTGGTTCATATGAACAAATAGGGAAACTTATTGTGAAGTATTCAGTGCATCCAGGCTTGGATATTGTAAACTTTTTTGAGCAAGTAGTATTCTCTTTTTTAACTGGAAATGCAGATATGCATCTAAAAAATTTTTCTTTGCTTTTAACCTCAGAGGGCTATCATCTTTGTCCCGCTTACGATTTAGTGCCTACGGCTCTTGTCGTAAAAGGCGACATGGAAGAGTTGGCGCTTACATTAAATGGAAAAAAAAGAAAGTTTAAGCGAGATGATTTTTTTACAGCTATGGGGCAATTTAAGTTGGACGATAAAGTAATCAATAACATTTTCAAAAAGATGCAAACTGCTTGGCCAAGTTGGGTAAGTTGCATTAACAAGAGTTTTTTGAGTGATGAAATGAAAAGTAATTATCATCAGTTGATAGAAGCACGTATGCAGCAAATAGGCCTGACTAATCAATAGATGGGCAGAATTTTAGCAATTGATTATGGTACCAAACGCACCGGACTGGCAGTAACCGATCCGATGCGCATTATCGCCACCGCATTGGATACAGTGGAGTCGGGAATACTAATTGCTTACCTGAAAGCCTATTTTGCACGTGAGGTGGTTGACGAGGTGGTGATTGGCATGCCGAAACAACTCAATAATCAGGACTCGGAAATTGCACCGCTCGTGCGAAAGTTTGTTGAACAGTTTCAAAAGACTTTCCCTGACAAGTCGATTGCGTTGGCCGATGAGCGTTTCACCAGTGCGCAGGCACATCGCACCATGCTGACCGGCGGCATGAGCAAGAAAGACCGGCAAGTGAAAGGAAACGTAGATAAAATTAGCGCTACGCTTATCTTACAGAATTACATGCAGGCTAAAGGTTTTTGAACTGAACCTACTTTCACCTTATGGGCGTATGATTCAAAACCCTACCTTTGCATTTTATCTTTTTAGATTATGGTGTATCCAATTGTAATGTATGGCGATGCGGTGCTGCGAAAAAAGGCACGCGAGATTGAGAAGGGAGAAATAGACATGGAAGTGTTTGCCAACGATATGTTTGAAACGATGGCGGGAGCGCATGGCATTGGTTTGGCCGCACCGCAAATCGGTAAGAGCATTCGGGTGTTTGTTGTAGATGGCACTATATTAGAAGATCAACCGGAGTTGAGTGATTTCAAAAAAGTATTTATAAACCCTACAATGTTAAAGGAGGAAGGAGAGGCGTGGGCTTTTGAAGAGGGTTGCCTAAGCATTCCTAACATTCGTGCGAACGTGGCAAGGCCGGAAAAAATCAGACTTCGCTACTATGATATGAATTGGGTGAAACACGAGGAAGATTTTGATGGCATGAAGGCACGCATCATTCAGCATGAATACGATCACATCGAAGGCAAGCTCTTCATCGATTATCTGACTCCGTTAAAAAAGAAAATGCTGAAGGGAAAATTAACCGACATCAGCAAAGGAGATGTAGACACCGACTATCGTATTGTGGCACCGCTTCGAAAGTGAGGTGTGGTTCGTAGTGTGATTTCATTTTAGTTCAATTTCATTTACATGAATATTTCTTCCCGCCTGCCTGAAGTGGGCACATCCATTTTTAGTGTCATGTCGAAGATGGCGCTGGAACATCAGGCCATTAACCTTTCACAAGGCTTTCCGGATTTTCCGGTTTCCGAGAAGTTGATTGAGCTGATTCATCAGGCGATGAACAAAGGCCACAATCAATATGCACCCATGCCCGGTGTGCCGGTACTTCGCCAAATAATTGCAAAGGTAATTGAGCAAACCTATCAACGACCTACGGATTTTGAAACGGAGATAACCATTACAGCCGGTGGAACCGAAGCTATTTTTTCTGCCATTGCAGCATTGATTGGAGCTGGCGATGAAGTGATTTTGTTTGACCCTTCGTATGATTGCTACGACCCTGCCATTCGATTGAACGGTGGCATTCCCAAACATTTGAATTTGCACGCACCTGATTTTAAAATCGATTGGAACGAAGTAAAATCGGTAATTACGCCGCGCACCAAAATGATCATGATCAACACACCACACAATCCAAGTGGTGCGATTATGCAAGAAGCCGACATGAGCGAGTTAGAGAAGTTGGCGCTGACAAATAACCTCATCGTGTTGAGTGACGAAGTATATGAGCGCATCATTTTTGATGGCCAGATTCATCAAAGTGTTTTGCGCTATCCCGCATTGGCGAAGCAATCAGTTGCTATTTTTTCATTTGGAAAAACGTTTCATGCCACGGGTTGGAAAGTGGGATACACGGTAGCGTCCGAAGCCATCACTCGTGAAATCCGAAAAGCGCATCAGTTCATTACGTTTAGCGTAAACACACCTTTGCAGTTTGCGCTGGCAGAATACATGAGCGATCCAGAAAACTATTTGCACCTCGGCAAATTCTATCAGCAAAAGCGCGATTTCTTTTTAGAGCAGATTAAAGGGTTTTCCTTCCGTCCATTGCCTTGTCTTGGAAGTTACTTTCAATTGCTTTCTTTTGAAGGAGTTTCCAAAAAATCAGAAATGGAAATGGCTACGTGGATGACGCAGGAGAAAAAGCTGGCACCTATTCCTGTTTCTGTATTCTATAAAGATGGACTTGATCAGCAGTTGTTGCGCTTTTGTTTTGCGAAAGGAGATACAACACTAGAAAAGGCCGCCAAAATTTTAAAGGCGATCTAAGAAAAAGTAATAGTTTGATAAACTGGGGCTAGCGTTTTAAGTGCTTTGATTTCTGGATCTTCGCCAAAAAATATCTTTCTATGATTATTGACTTACTGACTAATTCTGACTTATACAACAACATTCACCCTAGAGTTGCTCGCGCTCTCGAATATTTAGCCAAAACTGATTTCAATTCCTTGCCATTGGGTAAACATGAAGTAGAAGGAACAGACCTATTTGCAATCGTGAACGAGTATGAAACGAAAGACGCCGTAGATTGTGTTTGGGAGGCGCATCAGAAGTACATCGATATCCATTACATCCTTCGCGGAAGCGAGTTGATCGGAACTACTTTATTGACGAATCAATTGCCCACCAAAGAATACGATGATGAAAATGACTACTGGTTGTTTGAAGGAGGAGAATCAAAGCAAGTACTTCAACCTGGCATGTTCGCGATATTTTATCCACACGACATTCATAGCACCAGCCACCACCCAAATTTGAAATCGTTCGTACGAAAAGTGGTGATGAAGGTGCAGCTATAAAAAAAAGTAGTCGCCCAATTACGAGCAGACTACTTCTCTTTTTCTTGAATTAAAATTTATTTCGATTCGCCTTTTTTATTGGGCTCAATCATGTCCATGAGTTTGAGGCCCAGCAATCCATCGATGGCATTGGCGCCACCTTCTTTGCCGCCACCGATCAACACATCCGGAATGAGTTTGATGTGTCCTTTCGATAACTCCTCGGTGATTTTGTAACGCGTGAAATTTTCTCCGCCAAGGGCTTTCACTGCCAACTGGTACGACTCTGCTGTTGATTTACCAATCGCTAGAATTTTCTCTGCTTCTGCATTACCCGTTAATGTAATTTGTTCGGCTTGCGCAGATGCTTTGAGTTTTATCGCCTCTGATTCAGCTTCTGCTCGTGCCTTGGTTGCTTCGGCTTCCGCGAAAGCGCGCAACTTGGTAGCTTCCGCTTCAGCACTCACTGCCAGCTTCACGCTCGTAGCATCACCTTCCGATTTTTTTACCGTGGCGTTGGCTGTGCGTTCAGCAATCTCTACACTTTGCTGTGCCTTCACAATATCTTTCTGCATGTCGGCAATGGCCGTTTCTTTTTCCATGCCCTGACGTGTCTCTTGCGCTTTCTTTTGTGTTTCGTACGTCACTTTTTGTTCTTCTGCAAGCTTACGATCGGTCAATGTTTTCATCAGCGAATCGGGAGGCACGATATCTCCAATCAAAGTATCTACTGCATTGACGTTGTATTCATCCAACACTTTTTTGATGTGCTCTTTTGCAGATTCTTGCCGCTCTTTACGAGATGACAAGAACGCAATCACATCGCTGTCTTGTGCCGAGTTTCGGAAATAGTTACCGATGGTAGGTTCTAACACCTGCGATACCAGATTGACCATGTTACCAAATCGAGCAATTACTTTAGGCGCTTCGGTAGTGGGCACGTGAATAATTTGAGCTACGTCCAGATTGAAAGGGAAGCCGTCTCGCGAGCGCACGGTAATGGTAGAAAGATTTTTATCGAGGTTGTGCGCTTCGCTACGCGCCGTGGCCCAGTTTAAAACCAAGTTGGTCGTAGGCACTAACTCCACTTTCATGGTGTAAGCGTTGATCGGATACTTACCCGGACCGAGTGGCTCGAGCCATACACCTTTGTGACCTTTCTCTACAATATTGCCATGCTTAAACTCCACGCCTGTTAAGTCTTTACCTTCCTGCCCAATGTACGAGATCACAACGCCTACATATCCAATGGGAATTTCCGTCATGGGAATTTCTTCTATCTGCACAGCCCATGGATTCAGGTTGTACGATCCGGCCAAAATCACTTGTGGTTGCAAACCTCTGTTACCACGATTGTTAAGGAAAGTATCGAAGTCCTGAAAATTGTTGTGGCCATCGACTAGCTTACCCGCAATCTGACCGGCTTCAATCGGTAATCCATCTAATGTTGTTACAATACCCACTCTGCTTTCCTGAATGCGGATCATGTCGGAAATCGAAATGTTGAAAAGCATGGTGTTGATACGATATGAACCTGCGGTGATGTAAGTGGTTTGACGGCCGCGCATACCACCGTTGTTCAAAAACTTTTCTGCGTCTTGAAAATTGTCGCAGTCGACACGCTTCGCTAAAATACTTCCGGTTTGAATTTCGGCGCCGTCTTTTGAAAGCACCAATCCAATTTTTCCTTCCGGGATCACGGTAAATTCTTCCATGGAGACATCAAACTGCCAAACCCACATCCAGAAATAAAGTCCCGGAGCTAATGTTTTTGCTTGAAAGCCGGCCTCACCTTGTGTGGCGATGATTCGTCCATCGGGCAATTCTTTATGATCGCCAAACAACACAAACTTTTTGGTGACCAATCCAATTTTGTCTTCGGGCACGATCACCATCCCGAAAAGGAAACGTAAAATAATTTTGTACAGTACAATACAAAGAATGAGCAATAGCACCCACCAATAACCTCCCAGGAAACCTTCCATAAACGTTGTTTTTTAATGTTTATGTAAAGTTAGAAATAATTTGGAGGGGTATTAAACAGGGTTTAACCATCAGGATATAGCCTGATAATAAACAATTGAATATCAGGATATAACCAACCTGAAGTGATTTTACTGAAAAACTTATTTCCAAGCGCTTCATGCAGCTTAAATAGTTCGATCTAAATCTAAAACTTCAACTTCCCATCGGTTGGCTCTTTGAAAGCTTCGCAGGAATTTAAATGTTGCTCCATTTCTTCTAAGCTTTCCTGTTTTAGTGTAGCGCTAAAGTCATAAGCTTTCAACATCATTCGAATATAAGGATCAGCAATTTGTTGGCGCGTCAATTTTCGTAGGGCACCCATGTAATCTTCACGAAAAACAGTTGGAACTATGATTTTAACCAAGCCTTTTGAGGAAAGCTCTGCATTCATCATCACTCGGGCAATTCTCCCGTTCCCGTCCAGGAAAGGGTGTACTTCGCTAATCATAAACATCATGTATACAGCTTTTGCGAAAGGATCTTTCAATAGAGAATACCAATCAAATCCCTTTTTTAAAGTCCCGATTACCAGGCTCCAATCAACAAATTCAGTAGTCCCTGCACGGTTGTTAATGTTTTTAAACTCACCAGGTTTTTTTGATTTACGCGATTGCAACAATACCGCATGGCGGTTACGCATCATTTCAATAAATTCATTTGGAGTAGATGGACTCAAGCTCATTTCCTGTTTGCTCGAAACTATTCGATAAGTTCCAAGAATATCATGCGAATCTTCTTCTCGCAAAGGCAGAGGTGTCTCCGTGTTCACAATTTCCTTTGCTTCATTTACGGTGAACTCAGTTCCTTCTATGTAGTTGGAGAAATAGCTTTCAAAGAAGGCAAACGTTTTAAAGTCGTGCGATGAAGAAGAGTGCATAAATGTGGGAAAAGTTTTTCCGGCTAACTCCTCATACAAGCGTTCAAACAGTCTTATTCTCGCAGGATCAACGGGTTCTCCCAATGAGCGAGCCAAAGCGATTGGCGATGTTAGATTCTTTGATTTTCCGGTAGCCAATAAAGAACTTATCAACTGGTTTAGTTTTTTAAATTCCTTCTGCATTTCAAGTGCTTGAGAAATATCTCGGGCTTTATCCCGCAGAATATTCAAAGCTTGCTCGCCTCTGGCTCTTATAATTGCTTCCAACTTTTCTTCAATGACTCTTCTGGGCAAGACTTTTGAATCTTCATTTTGGCTTCGGGTCTCTTGCAGATTTTCCAAAAATGCTCTTGCCTCCTGCGAGGCGATCAGGTTTTCAAAAAAAGGAGCATCTCCTTCAATGGGTTTTGGTCCTTTCAACAGATGGATTGTAAGTCCTGGAAGCGTGACGTTGGTTGTATATGAATAAGTTAAAAAAATATGCCCCTGTGATGTGGGTTTAAACTCCAGTGCACTACGGTGACTCAACAAAGCTTCTGGATACTGGTTTGCCAGAATACGGTACCAGTTTCTTTTGATGATGGAGCCTGGATCATCTTCCAGGTTAGATGTATAAATACGGGGAGCAATCTTTCGGATTAACTTTTCTTTCAAAAGGTCAGCAATTCTCCTCGACTCTTGCTTCTCTGAAGAGGCAAAAATGATTTCTTGAATTTTTGAAGGAGGAATTTTTCCCATTAACCGGCCAATTATCATTCAATTTGGGCAAAATTTCCGACTAACTCCTGATTTTTGGGTAAAATTTCCGATTAAGTGGCCATTTACAGGGCAAAATTTCCGATTAAGTGACATGTTTGTGTGTGCGCCAAAAAACAAAAAGCCCAAACTCATTTCTGAATTTGGGCTTTTTTGAACTGGCAGAGGAGGAGGGATTCGAACCCCCGGACCTCGTGAAAGGTCTCCGGTTTTCAAGACCGGTGCAATAAACCGCTCTACCACTCCTCTGTTTAACCTTCGTAGCTTTTTTAACCACCGTAGCTATTGCGAAGGTGGTAGCGAAGAAGGTTGTTTACTCTCCGTAGCTTTTTCAACCACCGTAGCTATTGCGGAGGTGGTAGCGAAGGAGAGTTATTTTGCGATTTTGGACTGCAAAAGTAACGGTTATTTTGTTTTTGGCAAATTCAGGCGCCTATTCTTCACTAAAGTCTGCAAATGTCTTCTTGATTTCGGCGGTGTTGTACTTTTTATAGTTTGGTTTAGATGCATCCAACTCCAAACTCACTAATTTTTGGCTATTAAGAATAGGCAACAGCTTATCGCGGTCGGCTTCAAATATCTTCTCTCTGCGAGCTGACTTGAGCGCATATTTTCGAGCAAAATTGTCGCCTTCTACCTGCAGTTGGTTGCGAATTTCTACGTTCGTTTTCAGCTTCTCCATGATATCCGCCTTCGATTTACCGATTACCTCGGTCGCTTCCAGCGTACCGAGCGTAAGCACCGTTGTACCTCCAATCGCGGACACTGCTTTATAGGAGCTTGGGTCATCGGTGAGTATTACTGGAGCTAACCCGGTTGTAGCACCCAATGAGGCATTTAGAATCGCTCGGTTTTTCTTTCCCTTTTTGGCCTGTTTATAGGCTTTGGTCAGAATCTCATGATTTTTATCCAACTCATCTAGCAATGCTTTCGCACTGATCAGTGAGTTGACGTATTTAATATGGAGCTGCTTATCTTTTTCCTCCAAATTTTCAGCGTCTAGTACTTTGATCCGCACCTTGCGCTGTACCCGATTGGAAGATTTATCCAATGCAAAAAAGAGTAAATCAATCGTTTTTTCTTTGTCCACTTCTTCCACAAATCCATAGCCGGGTGACCATGTAAATTCTGCCTGCACGGGAGTATTTTCTACCAAACTCGTTTTGGGAACGCGTTGGTCAGTGCACAAAAACCCAGAGTTGGAAACATTTTCATCTCCATTGGGGTCAGATATGTAAATTTTAAAATTGATGCGCTCATCTTCCTTGATCGTAAGCATGCTGTCGTTCGGTACCAACAATATTTCGGGAGGCAAATCCAGTTGCGTGGGTGCAATTTTTATTCGTCCCGTGGCCTCTAATTTTTCGGGCTGATCTTGTACCAAAAATTCGATCACCAACGGCCCCTTTTTTAAGCTGCTGAATTGGTTGCGTGAGGGTGTCCAGGTCAATAAACCTTGCGAACTGAGATGAGCACCTTCTGGCATTTGCGAGGGAATCGACTTAAAAACAAACGGATCTCCATCGGGATCGCTCACATAATCTGAAGATATCTGGTATTGATTGAACGAAGTTTGCTTCACATAAAAAGTGGGCAATTCTTCTATCACAGGAAGCCGATTCTGGTGCGTAACCACAAACGTGACGGGCTTTCTGATTTTGTTGCCATCGCTCCAGGTGGCCTGAAAATAAATGGTTATCTCTTTTTGCTTCTCCAGCCGATCGACCAACTCAAAAGAAGGTGTCCAGTTAAAGTGCCCCAGCGTATCCAGTACAATGCCCAGTTCTGCTGCCCCTTCCATGGAATAATGTGCTTGCTTCGCATCGCTAGTGCTGAACTGAAAACTCAATGTCTGCCCCTCTTTCAGGTGATTCCAATTTTCGGTGACGGGAAAAACAAATTGCTGACCAAAAGCCTTACCGCAGATGAAGAGAAGAACAAACAGATACTTTGGCATCAATCGAACAATCTTTTAATGGAGCCGCAAATTTAATCGTAATTATTCAATAGAAATTCTATTGCATAATTTGATAATCCTGACAGTGGCGTCAGGATTGTAAAGATTAAAACCTGACAATCCGAAGGATTCGTCCAGTAAATTGACGTACTCTTTAATTCCTAATGTACAATTTGGGTTTAACCCTTTGCTTTTCTGCTGGTTGCCAGGTGAAAAAAATCCTAAATCCTAAATTGGAACATTTTTACGAATCCCATCAAAAGAGGGAATAATTCCAAAATTGGGATATACAGAAACTTTGACCTTTCATTTAACGCTGTTTTAAGGCATTTTTTCTGTGGCATTAATTTGGTCTAGAGTGTGAGAAAATTGAGAATATGAAGACAGCTTTTACAGTTTTACTCTTAGTGGTTAGTATCGCAGGCTTGGCGCAGTCAAAAGAAGTATCGATAAAAATACTTTCTACCTCCGACGGGATTTTTCATTTTAAGGTGTCCGGCAAATTGCCAAATGCATTTGTGGAAGTTTTAGATGATTCGAACAGACTCATCAGCAAGCAACCATTGGATTGCAAACGGATGATGATCGATTTTTATGATGCAACCCCCGGCACGTATCACATTCACATCACTGCCCCTAATTTTGAAAGAAACTATAACTATGTGGTGGCCGAAGAAAAAGGCTACATGAAAGTGACAACGGCGTTGGTTCAATTGGAAGATATTTCTTTTGAACGATACTGCGGCTTAAAATCTAAATAATACATTCTCCGTTTTCCTTCCTTCCCTTTTCTATTCAATTTTTTTATCCTTTCCAAAAGGTTGATTATTTTGTGGGCTATGCCACCAAAGCCCAAATCAACACCAGCAGAGCTTCCGAATAAGCACCAAAATTTTTTTGAAGATGTCTTTGACGTGGTGCGGCTGATTCCCAAAGGTAGGGTCACCAGCTACGGCGCCATTGCACGCTACTTAGGCACCGCTTCAAGCGCCCGAATGGTGGGCTGGGCTATGAATGCCTCGCACGCCGAAAAAAAAGTACCCGCACATCGCGTAGTCAATAGTCAGGGATTGCTAACGGGCAAGCATCATTTCGTTCCCCCCAGTTCGATGCAAAAGCAACTGGAAAAGGAAGGAGTGAAGGTTGTCAAAGACAAAGTGCAGGATTTTGAAAAAAAATTCTGGGATCCCGCTAAGGAGTTACTCTAAACGGGCAAGCCGCCAAAATTGGCTGCGCCAAAACCAAGATGTTTTAGTACTTTAACCACTATTTGTTGGATTATGATTATAGACCTTCGAAGCGATACTGTTACACAACCTACTGTCGGCATGCGCGATGCCATGTTTTCTGCCGAAGTAGGCGATGATGTTTTTGGCGAAGACCCAACCGTAAAAAAGCTGGAAGAAAAATGCGCTTCGCTACTGGGCATGGAAGCTGCCGTCTTTTGTCCCTCAGGCACAATGACAAACCAAATCGGCATTAAGATTTTAACCCAGCCTTACGATGAAGTGATTTGTTACAAAGGTGCCCACATCTATAAATACGAAGGCGGAGGCTTAGCCGGCAACAGTAATATCGGAACAAAACTGTTGGCAGGCGATCGGGGGCGAATTTCAGTTGAAGAAATTGCCCCTGTGATTGGCAACATCAATGACGTGCATCAGGCGCGCACCTCGGTGGTAGCACTCGAAAATACAGTGGTGCGCGAAGCAGGAAGCTACTATACATTGGAGCAGATCAAAAAAATTAGTGAGTTCAGTCGCAGCAAAGGCATGTCAATGCACTTGGATGGCGCCCGCTTGTTCAATGCGCTCACCGAAACCAAAGAGAATCCGGCAGAGTTCGGAAAATATTTCGATACCATTTCCATTTGTTTGTCCAAAGGATTGGGCACACCCGTTGGTTCGGTTTTAGTTTGCAAAAAAGAATTGGAATTAAAAGCGCGGAGAATCCGAAAAGTATTTGGTGGCGGTATGCGACAAGCCGGGTTTTTGGCAGCTGCGGGGATTTATGCGTTAGATCATCACATCGTGCGTTTAAAGGAAGACCACGCACGTGCAAAAGAATTGGGCAACACACTCCAACAATTGCCGTGGGTAAAATCAGTGATGCCGGTAGATACCAACATTGTGATTTTTGAAGTAAGCGATAAACTTGGAGCAGAACGATGCGTAGCTGCACTGGCAGAAGAGAAAATCAAATGCCTTCCATTTAGTGCTACGGAGATTAGATTGGTTACTCATTTAGACTTCAATGATCAAATGCTCGAAAAGGCTGTAGAAGTATTCAACAAAATTTCTTTCAATTAAGATGGATGAGTTAGGCAAATCATTTCCAATGGCAGAAGGGATGGTAGACGCAGAGCAAGCGGGGAAACCTAAGCAACACAATGAATTTTGTTTGAACTGCGGAACAAAATTGCTGGATTCTTTTTGTCAGCACTGTGGCCAGAAAGATATTGCTAAGCGACAAACGTTAGACGAACTACTGACTAACTTCATTTCTTCTTTCTGGAGCTACGAGGGAAAATTTTTCAAGACAATAAAGTTTTTAATCATCAAGCCAGGTTTTTTGGCAACGGAATACAATGCGGGAAAGCGAGAAAGCTATTATCACCCGGCAAGAATGTACGTGTTCATCAGTTTTGTGTTTTTCCTTTTGTTGTCTGTTCTTCCGAATGACGATCTAAAAAAGAGTATGGTTAAAGCGGATTTTTCTGATGAAGAGAAGAAGGAAGCGGTAAAAGATTCAATTAAGTCAATGGTTGATTCTATTAAAACAGTTAGTAAAAAAAATAAAAATTCTGATTTTACCATTATTGGAGACCACAAAACAAGCGCGTCTTATGACTCAGCACAAGCTGCATTGGCACCCGAAAAGCGAGACGGCTGGTTGATGAAAAATCTAACTTTAAGGAGTATTGAGATCAACGAAAAATACAAGGGAAATGGTGAGGAATTCGTAAACGATTTTCGTGATGCTTTTTTCGATAATTTTTCAAAAGTATTATTTTGGCTATTGCCGTTCTTTGCCCTTCTGCTAAAACTGCTGTATGTGCGAAGAGATTATTTTTATAGCGAGCATTTGGTCTTCTCTATCTACTACTATAATTTCTTTTATTTCGCAGGATCACTTCAAGTACTTGTAAATGCTCTTCCCGTTTGGGAATGGGTTAGCCCTTTAGTTGGCTATTGGATTGTACTTTATTTGCTATTTGCCATGAAGCGCATGTATAAACAGGGATGGGGAAAGACAATTTTAAAATATATACTCTTCCTTTTTTCGTTTTTCATATTGATGGGAGTTGGATTTATGATAAGTGCTTTCTTTATTTTCTTAGCAATATGATTGGCGATTCCTCTCCATTAGCCGAACGCATGCGCCCAATCAAATTAGAAGAATTGATTGGTCAAGAGCACTTGGTGGGTGAACAAGGCATTATTCGGAAAGCAATTCAAACTGGCAATGTGCCTTCCATGATTTTATGGGGCCCACCCGGTGTGGGCAAAACTACCATCGCCAACATTATTGCCAATGAAGTAAAGCGACCCTTTCACATGTTAAGTGCCGTTAGTGCCGGTGTGAAAGATGTTCGTGAAGTGATTGACCAGGCTCGACGGGCCAGCCGTGTAATTTTATTTATCGACGAGATTCATCGGTTCAATAAATCACAACAAGACGCTTTGCTTGGTGCCGTCGAAAAAGGAACCGTTACTTTGATTGGCGCAACCACCGAAAATCCTTCGTTCGAGGTAAACTCTGCTTTGTTGTCCCGCTGTCAGGTTTATACATTGAAACCGCTAACAGAGGCGGACTTACTCAAATTGATTCAACAAGCGTTGCAACGCGATGTGGAATTAAAAACACGAAAAATCACCATTGCAGAATATAAAGCGTTGCTCACCATTTCTGGTGGTGATGCGCGTAAGTTGTTGAATCTCCTCGAACTTATTACCGAATCACAATCCGGCGATGTTACAATTACCGATGCGCTGGTCACCGATGTTGCGCAAAAGCGAATTGCCATCTACGATAAAAAAGGCGAGCAGCATTACGATATCATTTCTGCATTTATCAAATCCATCAGGGGCAGCGACCCTAATGCAGCCGTGTATTATCTAGCCCGAATGATCGAGGGTGGTGAAGATGTTAAATTTATTGCACGCAGAATGGTCATTCTGGCATCGGAAGATATTGGAAACGCAAACCCTACTGCTTTGGTGATGGCCACCACTACATTTCAGGCCGTGGATGTGATCGGCTATCCTGAAGCTCGGATTATCTTGTCACAGTGTGCCATCTACCTGGCCAGTTCTCCCAAAAGCAATGCAAGCTATGTGGCCATTGATGCCGCGCTAAAGACCGTCAGCGAAACAGGCGATCTTTCTGTGCCTCTGGCCATTCGTAATGCTCCTACCAAGCTGATGAAAGAATTGGATTATGGAAAGGGCTATCAATATGCGCATAGCTACGACAATAATTTTGCGAGTATGGAATTTTTGCCGGAAGCTCTTCAGGGTACGCGATTTTTCGATCCGGGCAGTAATGCCCGCGAACTAGAAATGCGCAATCATCTTAAAAAACTCTGGAAGGAGAAGTATGGATATTGATGTATGTTTGTGAATAGGAGTTCTTCAAATCAAATAAACGGGTAAGTAAGTGCAGCGATTACAATTTGAATCTTCACCATTTTTTATTTTACTGTGCTTGTTGCTGGGTATAGCCTACGCCTACGTTCTTTATCGTTCCAAGAACCCGTGGAGTCAGACCATCAACAGAATATTGTTTGCCTTTCGAGCCGTGCTGGTTTCCTTACTTGCATTTTTATTGTTGGGACCTATCTTGAAGCTTACCACCAATATTTTTGAGAAACCGGCAGTTGTTTTTCTAATTGATCATTCGGCGTCTATGAAAGAAGTTGGTGACTCCATCAAGCGCAAGGCTTTGCTAAGTGAGTTACAGCAAGCACGCAAAGAAATTCAAAAATCCGGGTATGAGGTGGTGTTCACTGATTTGGAAGGCAACCCCGCGGATGAGGTGGTGTTCAAGGCAACCAAGTCAGATATTCATTCGGGGATTAAAAATATACTCACCACGTTCGAAGGAAAAAACCTGAATAGCATTGTACTTGTAAGCGATGGTATTTACAATTCAGGTACATCTCCCATTTATGCGCCCGCGCGAGTTCCCATTTACACCATTGGCGTGGGCGATACCACCTTGCGTGCTGATCTTCTGCTCAAAGATGTACTCTTCAATAAAATTGCTTATCAGGGAAATAAATTTCCCATTCATGTAGAAGTGTTGGCACAACGAATGAAGAACACCGAAGTAAACGTATCGGTCATCAAAAACGGAAAAGTGTTGGAGCAGCAAAAGAAAAATAGTGAAGCAAGGCTGCTGATTGATTTTGATTTTTTGATACAAGCGCAGGAGAAAGGTATTCATCGTTATGATATTGTCATTGAAGCAGTAAAAGGAGAATCAACAACGAAAAATAATCGGGCAAGTATTTATGTGGAAGTGGTGGAAGGAAAGAAGAGAATTTTGCTGATTGCTCCGGCTCCACATCCCGACATCAAGGCTATCCGTGCGGTCATCGAAAAAAATGCAAACTATGAATTCATCTTGCACATACCGGGCATTGCAGAAGCAAAGCCCGAATGGCTGAAGCCCGGAGCAACCGAGCTAGTCATCTTTCATCAGGTAGCTGATCGAGCTTTTAAAACCACTGCACTTCTACAGCAATTTCAAAAGAGTAAAGTAGCGATGTTGTTGATACTGGGTACCCAAACCAACTTTCGGCAACTGGCTGCTTTGCAGTTACCCTTTTCATTTGAGAATTCTGGCCAATGGGATGAAGTGACACCCATCATCAACGAGACTTTTAGAGACTTTAATTTTGTCGATAATACCGGAGGTGTAGTGTCGGAGTATCCACCACTTGAAGTTCCATTCGGCAAATTTACATTTCCGGCTAACGCAACTGTTCTAATGTACCAGCGCATCGGCAGCGTTGCTACACAGCGGCCCCTGTTGCTCACCTGGCAAAATGAAAATCAAAAAATGGCTGCGTTGGTGGGAGAGGGCATCTGGCGCTGGCGATTAAATGAATTTGCACATACCGAGAAAACAGAAATATTTGACGATGTGTTTCTGAAGTTGATGCAATACATGAGCACCCTCGATGACAAGAAGAAGTTTAAAAGCTTCCCTACTCGATCACAATTTTCACAGGCTGAACCTGCCATCATCGAAAGCCAGGTTTATAATGATTTATTTGAGCCAGTGTATGGCAACACCATTGCGTTGGAGCTGCGACACGAAGAAGGAGAAGTTACCCGGTATCAATATGTTACAAGCCCGGGCGGAACTCGCTATCAGATAGGTGGACTGAAAGAAGGTGTATATCAATTCAAAGCTTCTACCGAAGTGGCAGCGCGCAAAGAATCAGTCAGCGGACAGTTTTTGGTTGTAGCACAAACTATTGAAACGCAAAATTTAACAGCTGATTTCGGTTTACTACAAAAGTTGTCTGCCGCCACACAAGGAAAATTTTATCCTTCCAGTGAAATAGCTAAGCTGCCACAAGACTGGAATACATCTGCACCCACATCACTCATTCACTCTAATGAAACGTATAACCCGCTCATTAACTTGAAATGGTTTTTCTTTTTGCTATTGGCACTGATCAGTGCAGAGTGGTTTTTACGCAAGTGGATGGGAGGTTACTAGAAGACTACTGATTTTGTGTTGTAAAATTTTCCCCAAGGAGGCTCCTCATTTTATTCATTGGCACTGATGGATTGGTTTTGTTATATTGAGTAGTGAAAAGGAAGCTAACAATTTATTTTCTTCTACTAATCACGTACTTTTCCATCGACGGGTGTGTTGAAAAGCTGTTGATTGAAGAGATCGGTAATTCACCATTGCCACTAGTGATCAACGGATTCATTTCCGATCAACCGGGCCCTTATCGAATTACTGTAAAGAGATCGTTTGTCACCGGAATTGCATCATCGTATCAGGCACCAGAGTCTGTGTCAACAATCATGCTGACAGATAATGTTGGAAACCATGAACAGATGGTAGAGACCAGCAAAGGAGAGTACGAGACTACCAAGAACGGCATACAAGGAATACAAGGTAGGGTATATCAAATCTCAATAGTTACCAATGATGGCAAAACGTACCAATCAATACCTGATACATTAAAGCCAAATGGACAATTGGATTCTGTATATTATAAATTCAGGACCTTCACCGAGGAGAAAGGCACGAAAAAATATTTTTTTGATGTATACTTTAACTCTGAAGGATTGCCCAATTCTTATTTCCTATGGAAGTTTCGGGGTACATTTAAGGTGGATACCAACCCGTTTGTAGATAAAGAAGAGGAACCCTGTGGCGAGATTGATTGCGATGGCTGCAGTATTTGCAATAGGGTATTGAAATGTACAGGTTTGAGAAATTATGGTACTCCGGCCAGCCCCATCATTAAGGAATACGGCCCATGTACCTGTTGTACTTGTTGGTATACGATTTTTAATGAAAGTCCTATCCTGAGCGACTATCAGTTTGTAAACTCTGAAAATTTTAAAGATGTACGCGCGGGTATTTTACCAATAGACGATTGGATTTTACAGCATAAAATTTATGCCGAGGTCAGTCAATATGGTATTTCGCGGCAAGCGTATTTGTTTTATAAGGCTATAAAGGACCAGCAATTAGGTGCTTCCAGTTTGTTTCAACCCGCAACGGGTAGTATTCCGCATAACATTCAACAACTATCGGGTGCACCGGAAAAAATTCTTGGCTTATTTTATGCGGTTTCAGTTCGCTCCAAGCAAATTGTCATCACACAACAACAAGTTCCGTATGCAACTTACGAGTTCCCGAAGCCGGAGGCGAGAGCACCAAAAAATTGTTTGAAGCTTTATCCCAATTCCACCAACGTGAAGCCCGATTTTTGGGAGGATTAAAAAGCCATTTCGTTTTTCTCGTTGTAATTCTCTTGTCTGAGAAAATACGGTTCCTTAGAAAATATATTGAGTCTCCTAACCGAAAAAATTGACTATGATTTTCACTATATTGAAGAGTGAAACGAAAAGTAGTGGGCTACCTTCTCTTAATTTTCACAGCAGTTTCAATGGATGGCTGTGTAGAGAAGTTATTGATTGAAGAGATCGGCAATTCACCATTGCCACTAGTGATCAACGGATTCATTTCCGATCAACCGGGCCCTTATCGAATTACTGTAAAGAGATCCTTTCTCACTGGAATTGCATCCTCCTATGAGGTGCCAGAGTCTGTGTCTTCCGTCAAAGTGAAAGATAATATGGGAAACCAGGAAGAGTTAATGGAGGTCAGCAAAGGAGTTTATGAGACTAGCAAGAACGGGATACGCGGGGTAAAAGGTAGAGCATACCGGATTTCTGTTGTTACGAATGATGATAAAACCTACGAGTCTATTCCAGATACATTAAAGCCGACTGGTCAAATTGATTCTGTTTACTACCAGTTCAGAACGTTTTCTGAATTGAATGGCTCCAAAAAGTATTTTTTTGATATTTTCTTTAACGCGAAAGGTACGCCAAATTCATATCTACTCTGGAGGTTCACAGGTACCTTCAAAGTAATCACCAACGCTGAAGCGGATATCGGACAACCATGTGGAGAAATTGACTGTGAAGGATGTAGTATCTGCAATATTGTATTAAAATGTTCAGGCATAAGAAATTTCGGAACGCCTAGGGCTCCTCTGTTTAGAAGGATAGGTCCCTGTACCTGTTGTACCTGTTGGTACAGTATTAATAATGATAGCCCCATACTTAGTGATTATGAATATGTTCAAAAGAGTGAGTTTACTAATATCAGGGCGGGTATTATTCCTATTGATGATTGGATTTTGCAGCATAAAATCTATGCCGAGGTAAGCCAATATGGTATATCCCGACAAGCGTATTTGTTTTATAAAGCTATCAAAGATCAGCAGCAAGGTACAGCTAGTTTATTTCAGCCAGCATCGGGCAGCATCCCGCACAACATCATGCAAGTATCAGGTGCGCCAGAGAAAATCCTTGGTTTGTTTTATGCAGCATCCGTACATTCAAAAAGAATTATACTAACCCAGCAACAAGTGCCTCAACTTACGTACGAGTTTCCAAAGCCGGATGCTCGTCCTCCACGAAATTGTTTGAAACTCTATCCCAATTCTACCACAGTCAAACCCGATTTTTGGGAAGACTAATAAAGAGTACAAGAGATGCATCGGGTAAAAAAAATGTTGCAGTTGGCTTTCTTGCTGTTACTTATCGATAGCTGCATCGATCGCGTGCAATTTGATATCGAAGGAAACAAAGCATTAACAATTGCTATCACAGGATTCATCACCGATCAACCGGGTCCCTACGAAATTCAGGTGCGACGATCATTTCCTATCAGCGAATCAAATTGGTATGAAGCTCCTGTATCGGTGAAACAAATGCTCCTTATCGACAATGATGGAATTGAAATGGAGTTGAAAGAAAAGAAAATGGGCTTCTACGAAACCGATGAGAATTTTCGGGGCGTCAATGGAAAATCGTATCGCTTGCGCGTGCAATTATTGGATGGTAAAACGTATGAGTCCGTGCCAGACACAGTACCAGCCGTCACCAAACTAGATACTATTTTTTCACGCTACCGAACCTTTCGAAATTTATCGGGTGCCCCCGAATTTTATTTTGATATATTTTTTAATACCGCTTCCAGCCAACAGAAAAACTTTTATTTTCTCTGGAAATTTCGAGCAACATTTAAAGTAGACACACACCCGGAATTGGAACTGGAAGACGATCCTAAAGGAAGTACGCCTTGCTCGTATATTGATATTGATTGTGACGGATGCAGCGTTTGTAATATCTTGGCTAAGTGCTCCGGGCTTCGCAATATTGGCACTCCGTTAGACCCCATATTTATCCGATTCGCACCGTGTACGTGTTGCACATGTTGGTACAGCGTGTATAACGACCGGCCAATACTCACCGATTATGATTATCTAAATCAAGGACGCTTTGAAAATTTTAGGGTAGGTTCCATTCGATTGGATGATTACATTCTTCAAAGCAAAATTTATGTAGATGTAGATCAGTATAGTTTAAATCGTCCTGCGTATTTGTTTTACAAATCAATCAAAGATCAAAAGGACGGAGCCACTAGTTTGTTCCAACCTCCTTCAGGAAGCATTCCCGGCAACTTTAAACAAATAGCCGGAAGCCCTGATCCCATCATTGGTTTTTTTTATACAGCATCCATCAGTCGAAAGACAATCGTACTTACAAAAAACAATGTGCCGAAAGACAGTTATCCTTTTAAAAACGGCCCTCTCCGGCTAATCAAACGAACTTGTGTGGGAGTTTATCCGAATGCCACAATCACACAGCCTTCATTTTGGGTGGACTAGCAAGTGGCAAGGTAACGGTATGCTGTAGCATCAACATGTTGATTTTGCTTTTAGTGTAAGGGCATGGAAGTGACGGGTAATTATAATTCCTAGTGCTCATAGTCAATTGATGAGTGTTAATATGATTAATGCGAGATGAAATATGTATCTTCATTTGATAATTTTAACTGTCATTTTCAGTCTTAAGCGATGTACTTTTTCGAAATGAAAACTTTTGTTACAACATAGTCTATTCATGCAACGCGTAAGAACGATTATACAATTATTTTTCTTGCTGTTACTCATCGATGGGTGTATCGATCGGGTGCAATTTGATATCGAAGGGAACAAAGCGCTCACAATTGCTATCACAGGATTCATCACCGATCAGCCGGGCCCCTACGAAATTCAGGTACGGCGATCGTTTCCGGTAAGCGAGTCAAATTGGTACGAAGCACCTGTAGCAGTGAAGCAAATGCTTATTATCGACAACGAAGGAAAGGAAGATGTGTTGAAAGAGAAGAAAGTGGGCTTCTACGAAACCGATGAAAATTTTCGGAGTGTCAATGGAAAATCATATCGCTTGCGCGTGGAATTTTTTGATGGTAAAATATATGAATCGGTGGCAGATACGCTTCAAACCATTTCAAAGTTAGATACTATTTATTCGCGCTACCGAACTTTTACAAACGTAACTGGAGGCTTCGAATTTTACTTCGATGTTTTTTTTAATACCCGTTCTAACCTGGAGAAAAATTTCTATTTCTTTTGGAATTTCCGCGCGACGTTTAAAGTAAACACCAATCCTGAATTAGAATTGGAAGAAAACCCCAAAGGAAGCACTCCCTGTTCATACATCGACATCGATTGTGAAGGATGTCATCCGTGCAACATGCTTCCTAAATGTACAGGGCTTCGGAATGTTGGAAATGTAGCAGAGCCGAAATTTATTCGGGTAGCGCCGTGCACATGCTGCACATGTTGGTATAGTATTTACAACGACCGACCGATACTCACCAATTATGAATACTTAAACCAAGGACGGTTCGAGAATTTTAAGGTGGGATCCATTCGATTGGATGATTATATCCTTCAAAGCAAAATATATATAGATGTAGATCAATTTACCATCAGTCGCCCTACGTATTTGTTTTATAAAGCAATCAAAGATCAGAAAGATGGAGCCACCAGTTTGTTCCAACCACCTTCGGGAAGTATTCCCAGCAACTTTAGACAAATAGCCGGTAGCCCTGAGCCAATCATAGGATTTTTTTACGCAGCTTCTGTTAGCCGAAAGACCATTGTGCTTACGAAAGATAATGTGCCACCAGGGGGATATGCCTTTGTGCAAGGCCCCTTGCGATTGCTCAAGAGAACCTGCGTAGGTATTTATCCAAACTCAACTACTACACGCCCTTCATTTTGGGTGGATTAATTTGCGCAACGATCTACAATTGCTTTGCAACAGTATCCCAATTAATCGTATTCCACCAATTGGCGATATACTCGGCGCGTTTGTTTTGATACTTCAAATAATATGCATGCTCCCACACATCAAGGGCAAGCAATGGCGTGCCTTTCAATTCACTCACATTCATCAAAGGATTATCTTGATTAGGTGTCGAACCGATTTTTAATTTACCACCATCATTCACTAACCAGGCCCAACCCGAACCAAATCGTTTCATGGCTGCGTCTGTAAATTGTTCTTTCATTTTTTCGAATGACCCAAACGAGCCTTGAATGGCATCGGCAGTTTTTCCGGTAGGAGCGCCACCACCATTGGGCTTCATCACCTGCCAAAAGAAATTGTGATTCCAAGCACCACCACCGTTGTTGCGTGCTTTCACCGAAAGTTTAGAGATGTTGGCCAAGAACTGATGCTCATTTTCAAACGTAATTTTTTCTGCAGCAATGGCATCATTCACATTTTTGATATATGCAGTATGATGTTTTCCATAGTGAATTTCCATGGTAAGCGTATCAATGTTGGGTTCCAGTGCATTGAAGCCATACGGAAGATCAATTTGTTGAAACTGTAAAACTGGTTTTTCCATAGCCCAGGCTTCAACTGAATTCAATACGAGCGAACTGCCTATCGTTGCAATGGCGGTAGACTGAGCTGCATTTTTTATAAATTTTCTGCGTGTGGTTTTCATAGGGATCAAGTATGCTTTTCAGCAAATTTTGTTAAGTAAAGTTACTCAAAAATAGCTAGCTTGCACTATACGATAATTCAGCATACTATGCACGAAATTCTGTATGACGAAGTCCCCTCTTTAGACTTGGCAGATTTTACCGGAGGTGATCCAATAAAAAAGAAAAAGTTTGTTGCCGACTTAGGTGCTGCATACAATAATATTGGCTTTGTCGCCATACGTAATCACTACCTCACCGATGAGCTTTCCGCTCAATTGTATGATGTGATTAAGAAATTTTTTGCCTTGCCCGACGAGGTAAAAAAGAAATATGAGATCGAGGGATTGGCCGGGCAACGCGGTTACATTGGAAAAGGAAAAGAACACGCCAAAGGAAGAAATACCGGTGACTTAAAAGAGTTTTTTCACGTTGGCCAAGAAGTGTTGGGAGGCGATCCCATCAAAAGCGAATACCCTGATAATGTATGGCCAACGGAGATACCTGAATTTGAAAGCATCGCTTTAGAAGTTTACAAACGTCTGGAGCGCACCGGTGTGCAAATGCTGAAAGCCATTGCCATTTATCTTCAATTGCCAGAAGATTACTTTGATGCCAAAGTAAAACACGGAAATAGCATCCTGCGTCCCATTCATTATTTCCCAATCGAAAATCCAGATGCTGTGCCGGCTGATGCCGTTCGCGCTGCTGAACATGGCGATATCAATCTGATCACTTTGCTTATGGGCGCCAGTGCGGATGGCTTGCAAGTGCTACGCAGAGATGGCAAATGGATACCGATTACTGCTTTACCTGAACAGTTGGTCGTAAACGTCGGTGATATGCTCGAACGATTGACAAACAAAAAGTTGAAGTCAACCATTCATCGGGTGGTCAATCCACCACGCGAGCAAATGAACAAGCCACGCTACTCAATACCTTTCTTCATGCATCCTCGCTCTGAGATGAGCCTTGCCGCTCTTCCGGGTTGTGTAGATGATGAAAACCCCAAACAATGGGTGGACATTACCGCGGGAGAATTTTTGAATGAACGATTGCGCGAAATCGGGCTAAAAAGATAAAACTTGGATGCCAAGGTTCGATATAAAGATTTTCTAAAAGATGTTTCGATACTGTCTGTATCTAGTTTTGGCGGACCGCAGGCACATTTGGCACACTTTCAAAATATCTTAGCGAAGAAAAAAAATTATGTAACTGAACAAGAGCTGATTGAATTGAATGCTCTTTGTCAAGTTTTGCCTGGCCCTACGTCCACACAAACTATTACCGCAGTAGGCTACAAATTAGGTGGACCTAACCTTGCTTACCTCACCTTACTAATTTGGATGCTGCCCTCGGTAGCCATCATGACTGTGGCGGGTGTGTTGATGGCGAGCTTTGAATCGAAAAATATATCGCTCGATTTTGCCCGATTCATTCAGCCGATGGCGGTTGGTTTTATTGCTTATTCTGCCTACTCCATCAGTTTACGAACCGTTACCTCCAAGCGAGCTATGGCAATTATGATCGGTGCAGGCATAGCATCTTATGTAATCCGCACACCGTTTGTCTTTCCAATAACTTTGCTAATTGCCGGGGCCATTACAGCTTTTAATTATCGGGCACATCCACGTGAACCAAAGAAGAAGTTTGAAGTACGCTGGGCAAATTTTTCGTTGTGGATAGGAGTACTGATTCTGGCGGCGGTTCTCGGTAGCTTAACGCGAACCATTCCTTCTTACTTACCAATTCGTTTGTTTGAAAATTTTTATCGAAACGGAAGTTTAATTTTTGGAGGAGGGCAGGTTTTAACCCCTTTACTTCATACCGAGTTTGTAGCGTTTGCTAAACCTTCAATGGAGGGGCTACGTCAACCCTACCTTAATGATGAGCAATTCCTTTCTGGATATGCGCTGGCTCAATCCCTTCCTGGGCCTGTATTTTCCTTTAGCTCCTATATTGGTGCGCTTGCCATGCATAGCCGAGGATTTGGTGTAGGTGGGCAGGTGTTGGGTGGGATAATGTCTGCCATCGGAATTTTTCTTCCAGGCACATTTCTCATCTTCTTTATGATCCGGGTATGGGATAGTCTTAAAAAATACAGACCCATCCGGGCTTCCTTGGAAGGTATCAATGCAGCCAGTGCCGGCTTAGTGGCTGCGGCAGCTATTTTACTCTTCAGACCACTCGAGGATAGTGTTTTGAATTATTCCATCACCATTGCCACATTTTGCCTGATGACTTTCACGAAAATTCCATCATGGGCCATTATCTCATGTGGTTTGCTTCTTGGGATCGTTATCAAATAAAAAAGCCCCTTTTGGGGGCTTTCCTTGTTAAGTCGGTGAATAAATTATCCTAGTTTAAACTGAATTGGAAGTGTATAGCGCTGTTTTACAGCTTTACCACGTTGCTTTCCAGGATTCCATGGTGGTGCACCTTGCATTACGCGAGCTGCTTCTTCATCGCAACCGGCACCGATTCCTTTAATTACCTTTACATCGGTGATAGATCCATCCTTACCTATCACAAATTGCACGAAAACTTTTCCCTCAACACCCATTCTGCGGGCTTGAGCAGGATATTTCATCTTTTCACCAATGTATTTGTAGAAAGCCGGCATACCACCCTTAGGAGCGGCTGTTTCTTCTACTACCGTGAAAATTTCATCTACTTCTTCTTTTGGTTCTTCAGCAACAACTGTAACGGCTTCAACTTTGGTATCTTCCGTAACCTCCACATCAAATTTGATGTTCAAATCTTCCTTAATTTCCTCTTCATCCGGAACTTCCACAATTTGAGGTTGCTGAATGATAGGTGCTGTTGGAGGTGGCTGCTCAGTAGGAGGAACCTCGATCATTTCCTCAAAAGTGTTGGTGCTTTTGCCGGTTAATAAATCAACTTGCTCATCGTAGCTTTTCCATTCAAATGCCATTACCGCTATTGCGAGCGTAAGCAATAGCCCAATGCTAAAAAATAAGCCCGACTTTTTTGAAAGATCGGCTTTTTCTGACTTTTTCGCTTCCATACAGTTTCAGTTTAGGATTTCAAATATAACAATAGAATCCTTTTCTGCATACGAAGACACAAAAAGATGAAACTTTTTTAGAAAGTGCTGTCGCCCTAACAGCCAATAGGCATAGGGAAGCTACTGGATGGTCATGCTTAAAGCTTAAAGCTTATAGGTACAATGCAACGTTGTTTTACCGCTTTTCCCCGTTGTTTGCCAGGTGACCATGCTGGTGCTTTTTGCATAACGCGGATGGCCTCTTCATCGCAGCCTGCTCCAATTCCCTTCATCACCTTCACATCGCTGATGTTGCCATTTTTATCGACTACAAACTGTAACAACACCTTTCCTTCAACACCTAAGCGTCTGGCTTGTGGTGGGTACTTCATGGTTTCAACCAGGTATTTATAAAATGCGGACATTCCTCCTACCGGACTAGCAGATTCCTCTACGATGGTAAAAATTTCTTCTACCTCCTCCGCTGGAGCTTCGGCAATGCCGATCTGGTTCGGTACCTCAATACGGGGTGTTTCCACATCAAAGTTTACATTCAAATCCAACTTTATCTCTTCTTCATCCGGCACTTCGATAATTTGTGGTTGCTGTACTACGGCTGCCGGTGGTGGCAATTGTTCGGTCAATGGTACCTCCAGCATTTCCTCAAAGTTATTGGTGCTTTTAACCGTCAGTAAATCGACTTGGTTGTCATATTGTTTCCACTCAAACGCCATGAGAGAAAGAGCCAATGCTACGGAGAGTCCTATAGAAAAAAACAATCCTCTTTTACTCAACAAATCTGCTTGTTTTGATTTTTTCGCTTCCATAATTCAGTCATCATTTTTAAATACTGAATTAGCTTACGGCGAACAACGCGATGAGTTGCTCGTAAGGCAACAACTATTTTGTTGCGAAAATCGAGAATTTATTTTCTGTTGCCGTAAAACAGAGTGAAATATACTGTAGGAAACACTGAATGATTGGGGGCTTTGGGCATCAAAATAATCTCCTTGAAGTAGGCATCCACTAATACGCCAACCTCAAAACCTGTTACCTGGCTTTTCACTACACCCAGTTCAAAATTAATTCCGAACTTGATATTTCCCCCCAATTGAATTTTAGACTCACCCAGTCCTTCAAACAAGTAGCCGGTTCCTAAGATTCGATCATAGGTGTGTAAAGGATTATTAGGGTCATATTGCTCGGTAACTGTGTTAAATACAGAACCAGTAGATCGCTCAATGTAATAAGGGGCAACCACACCAATGGAGGGGCCGGCCGCCAAAACCGCTTTGATTTCAATGCCTTGTTGCGGAGCCTTGGTGAACAATATCAAATCTCTGCCATACTGCAGACGGAAAGCAAACAAATAGTTGCTTTTTCCCAACGTATAAAAATTACCGGTTTGAAGCGCTTGAACTCGTACTTCCTGCGGGTTTTTAACATTCATGATTTCGAGTCCGTACGTCTCGAAAAGACGTTCGTTTAATCGCCGGGCTTTTTTAAAAACAAAACCTCCGATCAAACCGCCGGCAGAATTTTTATTGATCCCCCAGGTAAATTCAGAGTTATATTCGTAGCTATCCTGCGTTTGGCTGAATGCAAACGGAACAATCGACATCCAACCGATCAGCAACAAAATAATTTTACAGCTTCTGTACATAGCCAAACACTACTATTCCGAAATTTAAGGTAAATAGCCAACGAAAAAAACAACTTAATAGTTTATCGTATGGACACGATCATGGCCACCGTAGAGTATCTGGGAGGTTTGCGAACGCAGGCTGTTCACCTGAAATCCAAAAATGAAATTACTACAGATGCCCCGGTAGATAACAATGGCAAAGGCGAGGCCTTTAGCCCTACCGACTTAGTAAGTGCTGCGCTAAGCAGTTGCATGATGACCATTATGGGTATGGTGGCGGACCGCGACGGAATTGACCTGAAAGGTCTAAAATCAGAGGTGGTGAAGGTGATGTCGGCTAACCCACGGAAAATAGCAGAGATCAAAATTCACTTTACTCATTCTCATTTGATCGCCACCCCAGAACAGAAACAGAAGCTGATGAATGCGGCACGTACATGCCCGGTAGCATTGAGTCTATCGCCTGAGATTACGCAAACTGTTACGTTTAACTTTTAGTGACAAAACTATAATTGGTAGCGCTGTTCAATTAGCCACTAGCTTGCCTACTTGTTTCTTCAATTCGGTGTAGTCGATGTTGAAGTGTGAAGCATCGTAAATGGATTTTCCATTTTGTATGATCAATACCTGGGGCGACTGATGTTCCACTTCAAATTGATCGGCAATTTGGCGTGATATGGACCGGTAATTCAGTAAATCCAAATAGTAAGTTTCCACGGGCATTTCCGCCGGATTCCAATTGCGTTCCAGACGATTGAGTGACGTATTGCTAATGGAGCAAGTGGTGCTATGTTTGAAAATTAGTATAGGTTTTTGACTGGAGGTTGCAACCATATCAGAAAGTTGGTCGACTTGGGTGAGCGGAATCCAATTCATTTTAGTCATAAAGATCTTTCCATAATTCCCGCTCCTTTTTGTCGTAACGAGGTTTTCTAACTTTCTCTTTAACAGCTGCCGGCTGGTTATCGCTTTTCTTGAAAAGCTTCGCCCACAATAACTTTACATTCACCAGAATGGTTCGTTCTTTTTTAACATTATCGATATGACCATGGGCAAATTTGGCATCAGGATGTAACTTGCTGCCATGGGGTTTGCTCATACGCACGTTTCCTTGGAAATTATTGATTTTAGCATAAGCCCTCCCTGCATCAATTGTTTTTAATGCTTTTTTCGCGCTGCTCGGGTTGTGCACATATTTGCCATATTTGGATTGCTTCACATCACCTTGATATCTGGCATTGGCAAAGTCAACCAATCTTCTCGGGCGACTTGGGATAGCTTTTTCATCATTGTTCCAAAGCTTGCCGCTCACACTACCACCTCCTTTTTCGGGACGATGGGCACGAATGGAACCACTAAATTTTGTGGCCCGCACGGATGAGCGGGGTGGCAATTTTACCGATACCGGTTCGCCATTATTGTTTCTCGGCCTACCGCTAATGCTACCGCCACCTTTCTCCGGCCGTTTGGCTTTCATAGTTCCCTGATACTTGCCCATTTTTCCTGCGTAGGCTGGTGGTATTTTAGCGGAAATAGGATAGCCTCCGTTATTTCGGGGTCTACCACTAATGCTACCTCCGCCCTTTTCAGGTCGCTTGGCTTTCAGTGTTCCCTGATACCTGCCAATTCTTCCCGCATAGGCAGGTGGTATTTTAGCGGAAATAGGATAGCCTCCATTATTTCGCGGCCTGCCACTAATGCTACCGCCCCCTTTTTCAGGTCGCCTGGCTTTTAGTGTTCCCTGATACCTGCCCATTCTTCCCGCGAAGGCAGGTGGTATTTTAGCAGAAATAGGATAGCCTCCATTATTTCGGGGCTTGCCACTAATGCTACCGCCCCCTTTTTCAGGTCGCCTGCCCTTCATGCTTCCTCTGTAGCCCGCACCTTGTGTTGTAAATCCTGGTGACAAATCCCATCTTTTGATTGACCCCTGATAAGTCCCTGCCCGCGCTGCTCCCGATCGGTTAGGGATACGTGTAGCAATGGATTGATTTCTGTTGTTACGCGACTGCCCGCTGACCGAGCCGCCCCCTTTAAATGGCCTTTTGGATTTTAAGCTTCCACGGTAGCCTGCGCCTTGTGCTGTAAAACCAGGGGATAAATTCCATCGCTTGATAGACCCCTGATAGGTGCCTGCTCGCGCTGCTCCCGATCGGTTAGGGATTCGTGTAGCAATGGATTGATTTCTGTTGTTACGCGACTGCCCGCTGACGGAGCCACCCCCTTTAAATGGCCTTTTGGATTTTAAACTTCCTCGGTAGCCTGCGCCTTGTGCTGTAAAACCAGGGGATAAATTCCATCGCTTGATGGATCCCTGATAGGTGCCTGCCCGCGCTGCCCCTGCTCGATTCGGGATGCGTGAAGCGATGGATTGATTTCTATTGTTACGCGACTGTCCGCTGATGGAGCCTCCTCCTTTAAATGGTCTTCTGGATTTTAAACCTCCCCGGTAACCAGCGCCCTGAGCGGTAAATCCCGGGGAAAGCTGAGTACGCTTGACGTTACCCCGATAGCCACCAATTCCGCCTCCACCCAAGGGTATTCGGGAGGGTATTGGATTTCCCCGGTTGTTGCGTGATTGACCGCTAATACTTCCTCCTCCTTTTTTAGGTTTGATACCTTTTCCTCCACCTCCGGCATATCCACCACCGCCTCCGCCTGAAAGCGATTGTTTGTAGCTTCCGCGATAATTCGCGACGCCAGCTCCGCCTTTAGGAATGCGGGCTGCCAACGGTTTGTTGTTTCTGCCGCGTCCGCCCATTGTTTGGTATCCGCTTCCTTTTACAGGTCTGCCCGGACCTCGTCCTTTTCCACTGATGGAAAACTTTCGTGGCATGAAGAAGGACCCCACTGTTTCAGTTTTTCGGTTGGATGAAGTTCGGCGTAGTGCCTTGCCGGAAACATCACCATTCCAGGCTTTTTGCTTTGTCTTTGATCGAGAATTAAAGATTCTTCCCAGTGCCGATTTGCTTTTATCTCCTGTGCGTTTTCTTCCTTGGTAGGGATCGTTTTGCGGAATAATTTCCACCGGCGGAGTGCGATAATTTTTTGTGCGAAGTGGTCTCCCGGTAATGTCTTTGGTATATGGTTTTTCTCCTTTTGAAAACTTACCCCAATACACATTTTTTTTGCCACGCGAAACAAACGAGCGCGATCCGCTGCGCGGACTTATTTTTCGTTTTTTTGGATACGGTGAAGCATTGGATCGTGTGCTATATAAAACGGGTTGACCGATGGGCGCTGGATTGGCAAATGAACGCTCGGATCTGCGCGGTCTTTTGGATGGATTATTGATGTATGGTCCCTTGTTGGAATACACATTGTTCCGAGCCATTTCTGCTGACGAAGAGCGTATTCTTGCGCGATTTCCGCCGATGGGTTGAGCAGCGCGATCGCCACCTCGTGAACGTCTTCCCTTGTAAGGGGATCTGGCGGTGACAACGGCACGGGCTGCAGAAGATTTATTCTTGGTGCGCAACTTCCGACCTGAAATATCGCGTGTATTCGATTTAACTGTTTTTGTTTTGCCCGGCTTCGACTTCAAGGTAATGCGAGGCAATGGCTTGGAAGGCTTGTCGCCTTTGGTATTTTGCGCAAAAGAAGATCCTGCCACAAAAAAAAGGGTGGCGAGAGCGAAAAAACGGATGGCTTTTGCGAAGGTCAACCTGATCAATTGAGAATTACCGAATATGTATAGCTTTAAACAGGCTAAATTAACAAAAATTGTGATTTAAACCCTCTTATGAATTTAGAGCAGTTTGAGCAATCCTTGTCAAAACCCGCGCTGCCAATAGGTCTCACACCTGTGCTTCAAGTATTATGGTTAGATGCAAAAGGAAATTGGCATGCAGCCCATGAAAAAATTCAGGATGACCCTTCTGCGCAAGCCAGTTGGATTCATGCGTACCTGCACCGAAAAGAAGGTGATGAAGGCAACGCCCGGTATTGGTACAGCCGCGCCGGAAGAAAGTTCCCTTCACTCACTCTACAAGAAGAGTGGCGCGTGATTGCGACTACTTTGTTGACAGAATCAACCCATTAATATTTTAACAACTCTTCGATTTTTCCTTTCAATCTTCCTTTCGGCAAGAAATTGTTTTCCAGTGTTGGTGCAAATGGAATAGCGGTATCTAAACTGGCTACGCGCATAACAGGCGCATCAAGGTGATTGAATAAATGCTCATTGATCCACGCAGAGATTTCAGCGCCGATGCCTCCGGTTAATGTATCTTCATGAAGAATTAAAACCCGATTGGTCTTTTTAACTGTTTGCTCGACTGCCTCCTTATCCCATGGTAGGAGCGTGCGCAAATCCAGTACATCGGCTTGCACTTCGTGCATGGATTGTAAAATCTCCTTTGCCCAATGCACGCCCATTCCGTAAGTGATGATGGAAAGTTGATTGCCTTCGTTTACTAATTTTGCCTTTCCAATTTCTACGGTGTAGTAATCATCGGGAATCTGATCTTTGACGGAGCGGTACAACAATTTATGTTCGAAATACAAATATGGATTCGGGTCTTCGAGTGCTGCACAAAGCAAACCTTTGGCATCATACGGATTGGAAGGATACACAATTTTTAATCCGGGTGTATGAAAGAACCACGCTTCATTACTTTGTGAGTGAAAAGGGCCCGCTGCTGTTCCTGCACCTGTAGGCATTCGCACGACTACATCGGCAGCTTGGCCCCAGCGCCAATGGATTTTCGCCAAGTTGTTGACGATCTGATTGAAGCCTTCGGTAACGAAGTCGGCAAATTGCATTTCGACCATGGCCTTCATGCCTTTAATAGAAAGACCTAAGCCCGAGCCGATGATGGCGGCTTCGCACAAAGGCGTATTGCGCACGCGTTCTTTTCCGAATTTTTCAACAAAGCCTTCCGTGATTTTAAACACGCCACCATATTCTGCAATGTCCTGACCCATCAACACCAAATTGGAATGACGATCCATACTTTGACGAAGACCATCGCTGATGGCATCGATAAATCGTTTTTCGGAAGTTTGATCGGAAGCAGGCGAAATAAGTTGCTGCTGAAAAGGAGCGTACACATCGTTTAATTCAACTTGGGTGTCCGCAACCGGATGGGTTTCTTCGAAGGCAACCGCCAACCCATCTTCAATTTCTTTTTTAATTTTTTTACGAGTGGTATCAATGAATTTTTGATCGATGATTTTCTCACTCACCAAAAACTTCTCGTAATTATCAAGCGGATCTTTTTGTGCCCACTCGTCCATTAATTTTTTCGGAACGTATTTGGTGCCGCTTGCTTCTTCATGACCACGCATACGGAAGGTAATGCACTCAAGTAGAATCGGGCGTGGATTTGTTCGCATGCTTTCTGCCAGCGATTTTACTTTGTCGTAGACTTCCAACACATTGTTTCCATCTACCCGCACGCCCTCTATACCATATCCGATTGCCTTGTCGATAAACTGCTTGCAACGAAATTGCTCGCTGCTGGGTGTGCTCAATCCATATCCATTGTTTTCGATCACAAAGATCACGGGCAAATCCCACACGGCAGCTACGTTAAGCGCTTCGTGAAAATCACCTTGACTGGTGCCGCCATCGCCATTAAAAACAACGGTGACTTTATTTTCTTTTTTTAGTTTGTTGGCTAATGCAATTCCATCGGCAACTCCGTTTTGCGGGCCTAGGTGCGATATCATACCTACGATATGATGCTCGTTTGTGCCGAAGTGAAAGGAGCGATCGCGTCCTTTGGTGTATCCACTCATTGTGCCCTGCCATTGTGCAAACAGTTTGTCGAAAGGCATGTCGCGGCCGGTAAATACGCCCAAATTGCGATGCATAGGAAGAATGTATTCATCCTTTTCCAAAGCCGCTGTAATTCCAACAGAAATAGCCTCTTGCCCGATTCCACTAAACCATTTGCTGATTTTATTCTGGCGCAGCAGGATGAGCATTTTCTCTTCGATCATGCGGGGCTTTAGCAGCCGATCATACAGATTTTGAAGAGTTTCGTCTGAGTGCTTTTTACGGAGAAATTTCATGGCAAAGTGTTCAAGCCTGCAAGATAAGACAGATAATTTTATTTTGAATTCCGTATTTTTTTTTGAATTTTGTACGTATGGAAACCAAACTTACACTTCGCTTAAAAAAGAAGACTATCGAGAAGGGAAAAGGTTTTGCCAAAAAGCGAAAGACAAGCCTTTCCAAAATGATTGAGAATTATCTTGAAAAAATTACACAAACAGACGATGAAGAAATAACTCCTCTCGTCAAGAGCCTGTCAGGTGTTTTAAAGGATACATCAAACCATCATACAGGATACGCAGAATATCTTGAGAAGAAGTATAAATAATGGATCGAATCTTTGTTGATACGGACGTACTTCTTGATTTACTGGAACAGAGAGAGCCATTTTACAAAAGCGCAGCTTACTTGTTTTCAAAAGCTGACAGGCGGGAGATTCAAATTTTAATTTCTTCTCTATCCTTTACCAATATCCATTACATATTAAGAAAAAAGTATAGTAACTCTGAGTCGAGAAAAATTCTATCACGACTACGGGTTTTAGTTACGGTCGCTACGGTAAGAGATAAGAGGATTGAACTTGCATTGGCTTCTAATTTTAGTGATTTTGAAGATGCAGTTCAGAATTATACTGCGATAGATAACAGAGCATCCGTAATTATTACTCGTAATCTTAAAGATTACAAGCAATCACAATTGCCAGTGATGAATCCCGACACCTTTTTAAAAACAATGGTGTAAGGCTGCAAGTCTATACTATATCTAACTGAACTATCCCTTCACCATCTCCATGTCGGGCTTGCTTTCGTCTGTCAATTTTACTTTGCCGCGCTCGTTGCGCGTGATGCGTGAGTACAATGAAATATTTTTATCGAATAAAAAGCGGAAGAATAATTTGGTCCATGACTCGTGTGACTTCAACGTGTCGTAATAATCGGGCGCTTTTTTCTTGAGGTCGGGAAGCTTGTTCCATGGCACAGAAGGAAAATCATGATGTTCATTGTGAAAACCTACGTTGAACGCAAGCGCATTTAAGGGGCCGTAGTAGCTGTAAGTCTCTTGGTTTTCATCCAGTGTCAGGTAATGTTCTTGAATCCAACGAGCGCCTAGTGGATGTAATCCCACCGAGAAGAAGAAACTGAGCAACATAAAAATTAACGCTTTCGGGCCAATCAACATCCAGATTGCCACATTGAAAGCAATTTGTACGACCCAGTTTGCCACGATCCAGCCATCTACTGGTTTGATTTCTTTTAAACGAAAGGTGCGGATCACCTGAAATACAGGGAAGAGGAGGAGCCAAAGTGCTTTGCCGAAAAATGAATTTTTGATCATGCGTGCTTCCCAAAAATCTGGAAGATCGGCATCTAACTCATGCACACCTTGAAAAGAATGATGTTTAATATGATAGCGGAAAAATGAAATGGCGCTGGGCATGGCATGCGGCAAGTTGGCAATGATTCCGGCAACATAATTGGCGCTCTTATTCTTGAACAAAAGATGGTGAGAACATTCGTGTATCATCACAAACAAAGCGTGGTTAAAGAATGCGCCTACTCCGTATGCTACCAGCACCACCAACCACCAGGGACTATCTTTCAGGAAATAGGAAATTAGAACCATTCCACTAACCAAACCGAAAATGGCAAGTAAGGTGAGGGGATTTTTACCAAAAAGTTGTTTTACCTCTGGATGTTTCGATAGAATTTCTTTGGTGCGTATACGGTGTGGTTCAGATGATTCCGAGAAACGAAAGGTTTGTTCTGCCATGACGATTAAATTAAGACTGCAAAGATACTTACTTTTCTGTCTTAACAGAGTTTGCCGCCCGATGTTTTAGCCTAGCTTTTTATTACCAACAAAAATCCAAAAACTAACCTTAATTTTGAACCCATATGATTCAATTTGAAGAGTTTACTTTAGCGAATGGCTTGCGTGTGATTGTTCATCAAGACAACACAATTCAGTTGGCCGTGTTGAACATTTTGTATGATGTGGGATCGCGCGATGAAGAACCGAACAAAACCGGTTTCGCTCATTTGTTTGAACACCTGATGTTTGGTGGATCGGCCAATATTCCGAGTTACGATGAACCTTTGCAATTAGTAGGTGGAGAAAACAACGCCTTCACGAGCACTGACATTACGAATTATTATTTGACAGTTCCTGCCGCCAATATTGAAACCGGATTTTGGTTGGAAAGTGATCGGATGCTTAGCCTTTCGTTCGACCCGCAGGTTTTAGAAGTGCAGCGCAAAGTGGTGATCGAAGAATTTAAGCAGCGCTACCTCAATCAACCGTATGGCGATGTTTGGTTGAAGCTGCGCCCGTTGGCATACGAAAAGCATCCGTATCATTGGGCAACCATTGGCAAAGAAATCAGCCATATTGAAAATGCAACGATGGACGATGTCAAGCATTTTTTCTTTCGTCATTACGTGCCCAGCAACGCCACGCTGGTGGTAGCTGGAAATGTGAATGTAGATCAAGTGAAAAAATTAGCTGAGAAATGGTTTGGGCCTATACCCTCCGGCAAAAAGCCGATCAGGAATTTATGCATCGAACCCATTCAAATCAAAAAGCGAGTGCAAACTGTGGAAGCAAAAGTGCCCGCCAACGCCTTGTATAAAACCTGGCACATGGGTGGACGTTTTGATGCCGACTATTATGCGTCCGATTTTTTAAGCGATGTGTTGAGTCGTGGTCATTCAAGTCGATTGTACCAAACGCTGGTGCAGGAGAAAGAAATTTTTAATTCCATTTCTTCTTTTGTGATGAGCTCTATTGATCCGGGGTTGTTGGTGGTAAGTGGTCGTGTGAAAGACGGAATTGATCTGAAAGATGCCGAAGCTGAAGTAGACGAAGTATTGCAGCAAGTAGTGAAGGATGGAATTACCATTCAAGAATTGGAGAAAGTAAAAAATCAGGCAGAAGCCAGTTTAAAATTTGGCGAAGTGGAGGTTTTGAATCGAGCTATGAATCTTGCTTTCGCCTCGCTATCGGGAAATGCAGATTTAGTGAATCAGGAAGCAGCTATGATGGAAGAGATTTCGTTGGATGATATTCAACGCGTAGCAAAAGCTATTTTGAGTGAAGAGAACTCAAGTGTGATGTATTATAACGCAATTGGTTAAATTTACGGTATGGACAAGAATGTGATTCTGCGCATACTCAAAGAAGAAAAACCTACACTCCAAGAAAAGTATTTTATTGAGCAGGTGGGTTTGTTTGGAAGCTATGCTACTAACAGTAACACAATTAATAGTGATATTGATATTGTCTATGAAATGCAGACTGGCCACCATTTAGGGTTTGACGAAAAATCAAGATTGGAACTGCATTTACAATCGCTTCTAAATAAAAAAATTGATCTAGTGCGATTAAAGTACATGAACCCGGCTATTCGGGTGAAAGCTGAACCGGATATTGTATATGTTTAGCGATAAAAATCTCGCTTATATTTCACTACGCTAACCCGCACTATAAGCACACTTAATATTTGCTAAAAACATGAAAATTCGAGTTGGATTAGGATTTGATGTTCACCAATTAGAAGAAGGCAGAGACTTTTGGTTGGGTGGTGTATTGCTTCCGTCAACCAAAGGAGCGGTAGGCCATTCCGATGCCGATGTGTTGATCCATGCCATTTGTGATGCGCTTCTGGGCGCAGCCAACTTGCGTGATATTGGTTTTCATTACTCTAACAAAGATCCAAGATGGAAGGGAAAAAATTCTACTTTTTTTCTGGAGGACGTTACCCGTATGCTGCGCGAAAAAGGGTGGCGTATCGAAAATGTGGATTGCACACTTACGTTGGAAAACCCCAAGGTAAATCCACACATTCCTGAAATGAAAAAGGTGTTGGCTCCTTTAATGAAATTGACGGAAGAAGATATTTCCATCAAAGCGACTACCAACGAATCGATGGGTTATGTGGGAAGAGAAGAAGGTGTGAATGCCTATGCAGTGGCGCTGATTCGCCAAGAAGAATGAGTGTAGTTACTATCTTTGAAACAAAAGATGGATCGAGTTCACTCTTGAACACTGAGCTGAATGAAACCTATCATTCCACGCATGGTGCACTACAAGAATCCATTTATGTTTTTATCGAAAGAGGGTTTGCCGAAGCAATCCATTTGAGTAAGAAGCAAATCTCCATTTTAGAAATTGGGTTTGGCACCGGATTGAATGCGCTGCTCACTTTGCTAGAAGCACAACGAAGACAGGTGAGTGTTAAATACGAAACCCTTGAGGCATATCCTTTGCCATCTGAAATCGTAGCTAAATTAAACTATACACAACTGCTGGTTGCCAAAGAGGGCCCCGGCGTTTTTCCGCTTTTCGATTTGTTGCACAGCACTCCATGGAGTGAACCGTATCATATTCAGCCGAACTTTGATCTTCTGAAGCGGAAGGAAGATTTACTTCAGGCAACATTCGAAAAAGAAAAATTTGATTTGGTGTATTACGATGCCTTTGCACCCGACAAGCAACCGCACTTGTGGGAACTTCCTGTTCTTGAAAAAGTAGTTAGCGCACTGAAGCCGGAAGGAATTTTTGTGACCTATTCTGCCAAAGGTCAACTAAGGCGCGATTTGATTGCACTCGGGCTAACCGTAAAAAAATTGCCCGGACCACCCGGCAAGCGCGAGATGATCCAGGCAATAAAATTGGTTTAGTCTATTCGGTAATCGTCAACCGATAGCCGGTGCCATTTTGCAATTTCACCGACCACTTTTGACTGCCTTCTGTTACTTCCAGTTTAAAATACGTGTTATAGAAATTCCAGTCTTTCACTTCATAAACAAAAGGCACTTCTCCATTATATACTTCTTTCCCACCATCTTGTGTAATGGTTACTGAAGCGCCCTCTGGAGCTTTCATAATTACTTGTGGGCCATTCATACCTGAAGGATCTTTGCTGCGCGTTACGGTATACATTTTTCCATTGCTCAATCGAATCGTTCCATCTTCATACTTAGCAGTGAGTGGCCCCGAAGAGGAAGCGGCCGGTGCAGCAGCAGTAGGTGCCTCTACATCCGGCATAGCAGCACCTTGTGGAGCAGATACAACCCGAAATACATAATCGCCTTTCTTTTTTTGTTTTACCATAATGGTGGTTTCACCTTCAATAATCGGGTAACGCTTTAAAATTTTTGGAATGGACTTGTCTTCAAACTCTAGCCGAATTTGTTTGGATGTACCAGTGACGGTAGCGGTAACAGAAGCTTGCGGTGTGTTATTGATTTTTTGCCCATCGAGGAAGATCGTGAAGTTTTCACCCATCTCGGAATAAATGGTCCATGTGCCGGTGCCGCCTTTGTTGGCTCCATAGGCCTGTCCCGCGGCCGCTCCGCTTTGTGCAGGTTGCTTATACTGATTCTGTGGCTGACCATATTGCGCTGGGGTTGAAGCGCTGGCAGCGGGTTCTTCTGCGGACTCATCTGTGGTGGTTGCAGCGGAGCCTTGTTCGATTACAAGCCGGTAGCCTGTTCCGTTTTGCATTTTCACCGACCATTTTTGATTTCCCTCGGTTACTTCGAGTTTGAAATATGTGTTATAATAATTCCAATCTTTCACCGTGTAAACAAATGGGACTTCACCATTGTACACCTCTTTGCCACCATCTTGAGTAATTGTAACTGCAGCGCCTTCCGGTGCTTTCATAATCACCTGCGGGCCATTCATGCCAGACGCATCTTTTTCACGCTTTACGATATACGTTTTGCCATTGCTTAAACTTATTTGTTGACCATCAAATTTCGCGGTAAGCGGACCTGCATTATTTGATGAAGGCGCTGCCGCGGAATTACCATTGCCAGAAGCTGAATTTTGGTTGGAGGCATTTACCGCCACCGGCTGACCATTTTGTGTTACGCTTATGTTGCTTTCCTTAGCAACACTCTTTCCAATGGAAGCTGTTTTTTGAAGCAGCTTTTTTCCAAATCCAGTTTTTTCTTTGGGAGCCTCTGCCTCCGGGGTTTGAGTGTTTGTATTTTCTGAAGCTTCTGATGTGTTTTCTTCACCGTCATCGGCTGTGCCGTCCATGTTGCGTAAAATGTATTCGCCCTTTTTATTTTGCTTAATGACTGTAATGAGTTCCTTCAGTCCTGGTTTTAGGGGAACCCGTTTGGTCACTTTAGGGATGCGGGTATCATCAAATTCGATGCGAACCGTTTTAAAAATACCTTTGATGCCCGTGGCCACTACACGTGGTTGAGGGGTGGAATTCATTTTTTCACTGTCGATAAAAAGTGTGAAACTTTCACCGTTTTCAGAGTAAAAAGTCCAGTTGAAACCTTGACTAAATGAAAATGTGCTGGTGGCCAGAAAAGCGAGCACGAATACATACTTTTTCATGGATTGGGAGTTTAGGTTATATTAAATGTAGGTTATTCTACTTAAAAATCCGAGCTACACGCCGACAAAAAAAGCCCCGAAGGGCTTACATTAATTTTAATTCTAGTGTGATCGTTTACCCAAGTGCTTCTACTTCCTCTACTTCTTCTGGCATCATCTTTTTGAAAAGATTTTCGATACCGGCTTTGAGTGTTATAGTAGAAGATGGGCAACCACTGCAGGAACCTTGCAACGTTACGGTCACCTTTTTTCCTTGCAAGGAGTGAAATGTAATCGCTCCGCCATCTTGCTCTACAGCCGGGCGGATGTACTCATCCAGAATGGTTTTAATTTTTTTGATGGTCTCTGTTTCTTCTTGCTCTTCAGCAGCAGGTGCTTTCAAATCCAAAATCAGTTTTCCCGATTCCAAGAATCCCAGAATGTGTTTTTTCAACGTCTCCTGAATTTCCATCCACTCCACATCTTCCTTTTTAGTTACCGTTACGAAGTTGCTTGCATAAAAAACGCGATCCACAAATGGATACATAAAAAGTTCTTGCGCTAATGGAGCGTTTTCGGCTTCGGCAGGTGAGGGGAAATCGAAACTCATTCCTTCGGGAACCAACATCTCGTTCACCACAAATTTGAGTGAATTGGGGTTCGGGTTTGATTCCAGGTATATATGAAGGGCTTTTGGAGCAGGTTTTAGCATAATTCTGATTTTACTGAGCAACAAAATTAGTCAAAATAAGTTCTTCGCTAATTCAAATTCCCTCTAGCTAATGCTGGATAAGTTTTTTCGATTTTTTAGTTCTTCAACCTCACCTTAACTAATACCGGCAAGTGGTCTGATGGATAGTACGCACCGTCATGATCAGTGAGTACCTGATACGATTCAGTTTTCCAGGCGGTTGAGTGAAAAATGTAGTCGATGGTTTTGCAGGTGATGGCGTTTACGGTAAATCCGCAGAACGTACCAGCGGTAGAATTTGCAGGCCGCGAGTCGTAGAGCTTCATACCGATTTCATCAACCATATTCTGATATGGGGGTTCGGTTGGCTCAGAATTAAAATCGCCTGTGATGATGACGGGCATTGTTTTATTGGAGTGCGAATAGCCATCAATAAAACCTTTTATCAGAATCGCGCTATTCAATCGCGCCTGTTTTCCGATGTGGTCAAAGTGTGTGTTGAGTACCAGAAAGGGTTGCCCTGAAATTTTATCTTTTAGTTCAGCATATGTAACCACACGCGTAATGGCGGCATCCCAGCTTTTGCTGCCGGGCACATCGGGTGTTTCGGAAAGCCATAAGGTATTTTGCTTCAATACTTCAAACTTTTCTTTCTTGTAGAAAATTGCAGAAAATTCTCCTTTTTCTTTTCCGTCATCGCGGCCAACGCCAGCAAAAGCATATTCGGGTAAACCGGTTTGCAAAACCTGCATTTGGTGATGCAGCACTTCTTGCACACCTAAAATATCTGGATTGGCTTTACGGATCAACGCAATCAATTTTTCTTTTCGATTGGGCCACGCATTCACGCCATCAGCCTGTGTATCTAGGCGGATGTTGTATGTCATCACCGAATAAGTTTGTGAGTATGATATTTGAATACTCAATGCTAAAAGGATGATGTTGAAGAATTTCATAGGTATTTATTTAACCCAAATTAATCGTTCATGCAGATTAGGAATTCAATTCCTAATCTGCAATGCGCATTAACAATCAATTAGTTACGATCGATTTTCGCCTATTTTTCCTCTTCCACCAGCTCGCCTTCCCACTTGCTTACCACTGCCGTGGCGATGCTATTGCCTACTACATTGGTGGCGCTGCGACCCATATCCAACAACGGATCGATGCCTAATAAGAGTGCAAGTCCCGCTTCCGGAATATTAAAGGTGGCCAACGTGCCGGCAATCACTACCAACGAAGCGCGGGGTACTCCGGCAATGCCTTTGCTAGTAAGCATCAGCACCAGTAGCATACTCATTTGGGTGGCCAACGATAACTCAATTCCATACGACTGTGCGATGAACAACGAAGCAAACGTCATATACATCATACTGCCGTCCAGGTTGAAGGAATAGCCGAGTGGTAGCACGAAACTGACAATCTTGTCCTTGCATCCAAATTTTTGCAATAACTCCATCGTCTTTGGAAAGGCAGCTTCACTACTGCTTGTACTGAAAGCAAGAAGAATTGGTTCTTTTACTTTGCGCAACAATGCAATCACGCGTTTGCCAATGATCAGCGATCCGGCCAAAGCCAGTACAATCCATAAAATCAATAAGCCCGAGTAAAATTCAGTAATGAAGATCGAGTACGTTTTTAAAATTCCTAAACCTTGCTTGGCGATGATGGCCGTCATGGCACCGAACACGGCTACAGGTGCGAAGTTCATCACATAGCCTGTTACTTTTAAAATAACATGAGCTATTGCATCCATGGCCTTGATTACAATTTTACCTTGTTCGCCAATGGCGGCTGTTGCCACGCCAAAGAAAAGAGAGAACACCACGATTTGTAAAATTTCATTTTTCGCCATCGCGTCAATCACGCTGGCTGGGAATACATGGTATAAAAAATCTTTTAGTGAGAGGCTGTTGTGTGCTAGGCCAATGTCGGTGCCGGCATCAGGCACTGGCAAGTGCATGGCAATGCCGGGTTGGAAAATGTTTACTAAAATCATTCCCAACAACAAGCTGGTTAAAGATGCACCAATGAACCACAACAAGGTTTTTCCGCCGATGCGGCCCACGGAATTGATGTCGCCTAGCTTGGCAACGCCCACCACAAGCGTGGTGAAGACCAGCGGTGCTACAATCATTTTAATCAGCCGAAGAAAAATATCAGCTAAGATGGAGAAGGGCTCTACTTTTTTATCGCGTGCAGAGATAACAGCACCGCGTTCTTTGGTAATGGATTTTTTTTGTTGCTCCAGAGAAATCACTACCAAACTATCTGTGGCTTTAGAAAGATCCTGTTGAGTTTGTTGCAATCTTTGTTCGAAGGCTTCGAGTTTTGTGTTTTCATCAGCCACATAACTTTTGTTGAGCACAAAGCCCAAACCAATGCCCACCACCAAGGAAATGATGATATAGAGAGTCAGTTTACTTTTCTTGGGTTGCGTTGAAACTTCCATAGTTATTTGTCAAATCGTATAATGAAGATTATGATTTGTTCACAAAATAATCCTTTTTATGCCTTCTTTTATTTTTGAGACATTAAAGTTAATTAAATAACCAAGCCTATGATTCGTTAATTTCAGATGGCTTAATACTTGAGCTAGCCACACTGGATTTACGGTATCGACAGCTTTCACCTCAACAATGACCATATTTTCAACAAGAAGATCTAATCGTAAGCCTTCATCGAATACTATTCCGTCATATTGGATGGGTATATCCAATTGGCGAGAAACCAAAAGCCCCTCTTTTATTAGCTCATGCGCTAAACAGATTTCATAAACTTTTTCTAGTAGCCCAGGGCCCAGTGTTGAGTGTACTTTAAAAGCAGCATTTACAATGGATTTGCCAATGGCTTCTTCTCGATCAGATAATTTTTCAAAATCCATGATTAACTATATTTAAACTTCTCCTATCGAAAATAATTCATTTAATAGTCTTTACAAAAGATATGAGCATAACGATCATCTTTTCTTAATTCGGCTTATATGATTTTGCCACGAAGGCACCAAGCCACAAAGATTCCTTGTGATTTAGTGTCTTAGTGGCTATTAATTTCTTAATTCGATGGGAAGATTTTGCCACGAAGGCACCAAGCCACGAAGATTCCTTGTGATTTAGTGTCTTAGTGGCTATTGATTTTCTTAATTCGATGGGAAGATTTTTTGCCACGAAGGCACTAAGCCGACAAGATTCTTTGTGATTTAGTGTCTTAGTGGCTATATAATATTCGGATGGGAAGATTTTGCCACGAAGGCACCAAGCCGCGAAAGTTAATGGTGATTTATTGTCTTAGTGGCTATTAATATTCGGATGGGAAGATATTGCCGCGAAATAATTATTTCTTGCCGAATAGCTTAAAGCCTAACTGCCTTATTTCGCAATAAAAAATCAGCCAACACCAAAGCGGCCATGGCTTCTACAATCGGTACAGCACGAGGCACCACACACGGATCGTGTCTGCCTTTGCCTGAAACAACAGCTTCATGGCCTTCTTTATCTACCGTAGCCTGATCTTGCATGATGGTAGCTACCGGCTTGAAAGCTACGTTGAAATAAATGTCTTCTCCATTGCTGATGCCGCCCTGCACGCCACCGGAATGATTGGTCTTCGTGCGAATTTTTCCACCCTCGTTTACAAACTCATCGTTGTGTTGTGAGCCCCGCAACTCCACGCCCGCAAAACCACTTCCATATTCAAAACCTTTTACGGCATTGATGCTGAGCATGGCTTTGCCCAACTCGGCATGCAGTTTATCAAATACCGGTTCGCCTAAACCCACCGGAGTATTTTTAATTACGCAACTCACCACTCCACCAATCGTGTCGCGGTCCAAGCGCACCTGATCAATCAATGCTATCATTTTTTCCGCTGTGGCGGGATCGGGGCAGCGCACGATGTTGTCTTCCGTTTTGCTGAGATCCAGTTGTGTATACTCCGGCGCTTTGAGTGTGCCTACCTGCGATACATACGCATTGATTTCCACACCTTGCTGACGCAGCAACAATTTTGCGATGGCACCGGCAGCTACCCGTGCAGCGGTTTCTCGAGCAGAACTTCTGCCACCACCGCGGTGATCGCGAATGCCATATTTTTCCTGATAAGTAAAATCGGCATGCGAGGGGCGAAAGGTATTTTCGATATGGCTATAATCTTTGCTGCGCTGATCCTGGTTTTCGATCACAATGGCAATGGGTGTGCCGGTAGATTTACCTTCAAAGACACCCGAAAGAATTTTAAAGCCATCGTCCTCTTTGCGTTGTGTGGTGATCTTGGATTGACCAGGTTTTCTGCGATCTAATTCTGATTGTATAAATGCTTCATCAATCAATAACCCAGCCGGACAACCATCGATTACGACACCAATGGCCGGACCATGACTTTCACCAAAAGTGCTAATCTTAAAAAGAGTTCCGTAATTATTTCCCATGCTATTTCCGGAATATTAAAAATACCGATGCTCCCAGAATGAGCAAGATAAAAACATTCAATGCAATTTTTTGCCCGTTTCTTGAAATAGAAGACTTTAATGTGTTATCGGCCGCATCGGCCCGATCGTAAAACGAACCTAGGTTGTTGCTTTCGATGGCTTGATTTTTCTGACTTTCACCAATCACGGTTACTACTTGTTTGGATTTCAATGTATCGTACTTGCGGGTAGTTGGATTGAAATAGACCCATTGAAAATAATCGCCCATTTTAAAAGTGCCCGGCTCTTTTGGGATCATAAAATAGCTGAACGATTTGTTACCCGACACATGCCCGATATCGCGGGTGATATTTTGTTTGATGTTGGGCTCGTAAATATCAAAGCTGCTGTTGGGTGCAATTTGTGGTTTCTCAATTCCGGTAATATTTCCCTCGCCATAAATGGTAAAGTCGTAGCCCACACTCTGTCCGGTTTCTAAATTATTTTTTGCCAAGCGCTCTTCCAACCGATATTCACCCACCGAAACAGCATCGCGCAAGGGGTGGGGAGGCAACTCCCGCACCTTTACACTTTTTGGTTTGGAGTTGAAGGTTTTAAAATCCTCTTGCCTGTTTTGACCAAAAAAAGATGGATTCTTAGCCACTTTGAATTTGATCATTTCCAAACCTACGCTCGGAAATTGAACCACCTGTGCATTCAGTGGGTAGAACGTAGCTTGATAAATTTTGTATTGCGTATAGTTTTTGCCGTTGATTTGAATGGGTTCGCCTTCTATGCTCTCGATGTTGAAATTTTCTTCCCAGCAGTTGGCCGGTTTTAGCTTTTTAAGAATTTCACCCAATTGTTTTCCCAAATCATGAAACTGCATGGGCGCACGATTGCTTTCGGCAACGAGAAACGAAAGCGTAGCTGTGAATCCTTCGCCTACAAACACTTCGTCCTTGCTGGTTGTCAGAGCCAGCAGGGCGTCTTCTTTTACATCTACAAACTCGGGTGTGCCCCCACGGCCAAAAAAGTCATCGCGCGGATCGCGATCAAAAAAACTGCGGAAAGGATCGGTTTGTTGAACCTGCACCGGCGGCCCAACTTTTACCTTTTTCCCGGTAACGGAATAAGGTTGATCATTTACTTTCATCTTAAAGGAAGGGATGGTGATGATCCCCTGACGTGTGGGCACATACGTCATGATGATACTCTGAGAAGAACTCATCTGTCCGTTGATAATGCTGGTTTGCGAGGAGGAGGAAGTGCCTCGTTTTTGTAATCCGTCAATATCCGGGAAGTTGTCATAGCTTCTCAGCCGATCGTTATTCACAGTAATGGTGATGGTCCAGGCCTGGTTTTCCCCAATTTCGTTAGGCCCTAAGTCAATCTGCACACTTTGTCCCTTTGCCCAGAAAGCCAAAAGAGAGCAAAAAATCAAAAAACCGCTTCGTATCATAAATTTTCAATGTTGCAATTAGCATCGCAACTTGTTGCAATACAAAATTAAAATCTTCTTTCTAGTATTAAACCTGTTTTGTACTTTCATGAACTGATGTTTCAGTAAAAGCGCTGGAGGAAGATGTCGAAACTAGTTGTAAAGTTTGAATGACCTTTTTCAAAGGCGGAAAATTGATTTTAATGGGCACAAATCGGTGGATAGTCGATTACGAGAAGCGTAAAGCAACTACCAGCCAATTTCATCGTTGTAACTCTAACTATTTCAAAAAGTGTTAAGCAGTAGAATGAAAATGCTCAATTATGTCAAAAACATCCTCAGCCGAGTGAGTTTTGACGCAAGGCTCTTTGAAAAAGAGCTTAGAAAGGCCATCAAAGTTTTGATTGCCGAAGAAATACAGGAGCTCAGAAATTGGTGTTATGCCAATTATGGGAATGAGCATCGGGCTATTTTAAACCGATGTTTTGTGGTTGCTTAATTTTTATTTCTGACAAAGAAAAAGTGAAACCCTGGCAAGTGGCCGGGGTTTTTTATTGTGCTTTATTTTTGATCATCCCCACATCCTTCATCAATCATTTGCTTTTCGCTCACTATATTTCTGAACCTAAATCGAAAAATATGTTGAGATTCATTTTTGCCAGCCTATTGGCATTGACTTCCATGGCAGCAATTGCCCAACGCGGCATCACTCCGTCTGATTTGTATCGTTTAAAATCCATTAGCGACCCACAAGTTTCGCCAGATGGTAAATGGGTTGCGTATGTGTTGTCTACTCCTGATTCTGCCAAAGATAAATCCGATGCCGATATCTGGATGATCACCTGGGATGGCTCTGAATCAGTTAAACTCACAGCCAGCAAAGAAGGAGAAAGCAGGCCCCGCTGGTCGCCCGATGGCAAGTACCTCACCTTTATGTCATCGCGCTACGAAACCAAGTCATCGCAAATCTGGCGCATGGACCGGCGAGGAGGTGAAGCAGAAAAATTAACCGATTTGAAGTACAGCATCAGCGATTATGTATGGAGCCCTGATGCCAAAAAAATTGCATTAGTTATTCAAGATCAGGAATCGAGTGATGAAACCGAGAAAAAGAAAACCACCAAACCCATCATGATTGATCGCTATCATTTTAAATCAGATGGCGAAGGATACATGGAGCGCAAGCGAAATCACTTGTACGTTTTTGATGTAGAAACTAAAAAGATTGACACACTTACACGTGGCGACTTTGATGAAGGAAATCCGGTGTGGTCGCCCGATAGCAAAAAGATCGTATTCGTTAGCAACCGCACAGCCGACCCCGATCGCAATGGAAACACGGACTTGTGGGTGATAGAAGCAAAGAAAGGTGCCGCTATCAAACAGCTTACCACCTGGCAAGATTCAGACACAAGCCCCGCTTGGAGCGCTGATGGAAAATGGATCGCTTATTTGAAATCGCAAACAGCGGAATATGATATTTATGATCAGCCGCAAGTAGCAATCATTCCTTCTGAGGGGGGCATTCCTAAAATACTGAACGCAAAATTAGATCGCGATGTATCCGCACCGCGCTGGGCGGCTGATAGCAAATCTGTTTTTGTATCGGTGGAAGATGATCGCAGAAGTTATGTGGCCTCTTTTGATTTGGAAGGAACTATGACGAAGCACACAAGCGGTGATCGCACGTTTGCCGGATTGCAGAGTGGTACAAATAACACTTGGGTGGGCTTATTGAGCGACCCTGCAACGCCGAATGAAATTTATGTATTGGAAAACACCACCACACGAAGACTCACACACATTCATGATGATTTTTTGAAACCATTGGTGCTGGCATCTGCCGAAGGTTTTTCTTCTAAGAGTAAAGATGGTACCACCGTTAATAGTTTGTTGTATTGGCCAGCCAATCAACCTAAAGACAAAAAGCTTCCGCTGATCTTGTGGATACATGGCGGCCCTACTTCGCAAGATGACTTTAGTTTTGATTTCACTCCGCAAATTTTTGCAGCGAAAGGATATGCCGTAGCCACAGTAAATTATCGTGGTAGCAATGGCCGAGGTATGGCTTACAGTCGCGCCATTTTTGCGGACTGGGGTAACAAAGAAGTGATGGATTTATTGGGTGCAGTTGATCACCTGATTGCAACCGGTCGCGTGGATGCTGCGAAATTAGGCATTGGTGGATGGAGCTACGGAGGTATTCTCACCGACTATGTTACAGCGACTGACCCGCGATTTAAGGCAGCTGCAAGTGGGGCAGGTAGTGCATTGCAACTTTCGATGTATGGATCGGATCAATACATTGCGCAATATGAAAATGAGTTGGGTGTGCCCTGGAAAAACATGGATAAGTGGATGAAAGTATCGTACCCGTTTTTAAATGTTGAGAAAATTAAAGCGCCTACTTTGTATATGGTGGGCGAAAAAGATTTCAATGTGCCCGCAGCGGGAAGCGAGCAAATGTATCAGGCGCTCAAGTCGCTGGGTGTGCCTACCCAATTTGTAGTTTATCCGGGCCAACATCACGGCATCAGTGTGCCGAGCTATCAGAAAGATCGATTGACACGCTATTTGGAATGGTACAACAAATACATCAACAAAGAAGAGTTGAAAGATAAACTGCCACCTAAGAAGTGATCAAGCCTTCACTCTTCTTTGAAAGAATCTGACGTTTTTTTGAATTAGATAAAAGCAATGATGTTATGCGTAACATCATTGCTGGATTTCTTTTGCGAAATCATTTGATGGTAGTGCTTCACGGAATACATCCAAATACCTAAGTAGAGAATATTAAAAAGATCAACTTAAATATTGGCTACCCGCTTCCATCCCTGAATGCTTACAAACGAATCGAGGGATTGATCTTTATGCCCTCCATAAATCAGTATGCCTTGACTGTCGCGGTTGTATTTTTGCCAATAGCGAATGCCACTTAGCATGTCTGAACTATATTTCTTGCTTGCCTTTACTTCCACAGCCAGCACATGCCCTTGTTTTTCTAAAATCAAATCTACTTCATTGCCTGCGCTATCGCGGAAGTAATACATACCGCCTGCAATGCCCTGATTGTAGCGATTCTTACGGATCTCCGTTAAAATCCAGTTTTCAAAAATGGCTCCGTAGGCTTTGTTCTTTTGCAACGCGGTTTCTGAATGAATGTTTAACAAATAGCATAACAAGCCGGTATCATAAAAATACAGCTTAGGCGATTTGACAATCCGTTTATTCAGATTGTTGTGATACGGTTGCATCAAATAAATGATGTAACTGCTCTCTAACAATGTGAGCCATGCCTGCACCGTTTTTGTATCTACACCAATGTCCTTGCTGATGGCATCGCGATTTACAATTTGCCCCGCGTATGTAGCACAGATTTGAATAAAGCGATTGAATGCCCCCAGATTGGTAATATTTCGAATTAAGCGCACATCGCGCTGCACATAGGTTTGCAGATAGCTTGCCATCCATTTTTCTGTACTTATTTTCTCTTGCCATAATTCCGGATAGCCGCCCTTTAAAATATGCTTATGAACATCCTCTTCGGCACGCTTAGCCTTTAGAAGCTCGGCATACGATAAGGGAAGTAACTCTAAATAACCAACACGCCCTGCCAGTGACTGGGATATTTGTTGTTGCAAAAGAAAGTTGTTAGAACCAGTTAGGATAAACTGACCGCGCTTCGTGTTGTTATCCATCACTTCTTGCAAGTAGCGAAACACGTCGGGAACACGCTGCACTTCATCGAGCACAGCACCTGTTTTGAATTGTTTCAAAAAACCGTCTATGTCTTGTTCAACCAAAGCTTGATTTTTTGGATTTTCAAGACTGAGGTACGGCTTGTTTCCAAAAACCAATTTGCTCAACGTAGTTTTACCGCTTTGGCGTGGCCCCACAATGCACACGGCTCTAAACTGGCGAGCGGTGGCTTGTGCATCTTCTTCTATTTGGCGAACAATGGCTTTCATACGGCATTTGTTTCGTAAAGTAGGGCTGATCGGTTCAATTCCATTTTTGCAAAAATATGCAAATCTGGAATCCAATTCCATTTTTGCAAAAATATGCAAATCTGGAATCCAATCAAATAGAACCTATGCAGGTGAAATGGCCGCTATTGAAAAGCAATGTTGCGCTGAAGCCCTTTTAGCTGTGTGCGCTTAACGGCCGAGCGTTTAAATAATTTTTTGAAAACATCTTCTGTAATCTCCTGCCAATCGGCTGGTTTCATTTTTTCAAGATCTGGATGGGGATCAAATTTTTTTTCTTGATGAGGTTTCGCAAAGCGGTTCCATGGACACACATCCTGACAGATGTCACAACCAAAAATCCAATTTTCAAATTTGCCTTTTACTTCGGCTGGAATTTCTTCTTTCAATTCAATGGTAAAATAGGAGATGCACTTGCTTCCATCCACCACATACGGTTGGGGAATGGCCTCAGTAGGGCACGCATCCATACAAGCAGTACACGTGCCACAGTAATCTTTTATCGGGCCATCGGCCTCCAATTCCAGATCGATAATTAGTTCAGCCAAAAAGAAAAAACTGCCCATCTCGCGATTCAGCAAAAGCGAATTTTTCCCAATCCACCCAAGGCCCGATTGCTGTGCCCACGCGCGCTCATGCACCGGCGCCGAGTCAACAAATGCTCTGCCACTTACCTCGCCTATTTCCTTCTGAATGATTTCTAAAAACTCTTTGAGCTTTTCTTTAATGACGAAATGATAGTCTTCGCCATACGCATACTTGGCAATTTTAAAAGAATCTGGATTGGCTTCTGCCAAATCTTTTTCCGGAAAGTAATTGTAAATCAAACTCACTACCGATTTGGCACCGGGCACCAATAGGGTTGGGTCGAGTCTTTTGTCGAAATGATTTTCGAGGTAACTCATCTTTCCTTGGTAGCCGCGCTTCAACCATTCTTCGAGTCGCGGAGCCTCGGCTTCTAAGAAACCTGCTTTGCTGATCGCGCAAAAGGAAAACCCAAGCTGATGAGCTGTTGACTTAATGAAATTTGTATGATGCGCTATGTTCAAAATGCTAATTGAAACTCAGTCAAACAACCCCGGTCTTTTCGAAATGGGAGCTACAATTTTCAAATGCTTGTAGGCCATCTCTGTTGCCTCGCGTCCACGCGAAGTCCGTTTGATGTATCCTTCTTGAATTAAGAAAGGTTCGTATACTTCTTCAATGGTTTCGGCTTCTTCGCCCACTGCGGTGGCGATAGTTGTTAATCCTACAGGGCCTCCTTTAAACTTCTCGATGATGGTACTCAGGATACGATTGTCCATGTCGTCCAATCCATTCTCATCCACATCGAGCGCCTTCAATGCCATCTGTGCAATGGGTTTGGTGATGGTGCCGTCTCCTTTGATTTGTGCAAAGTCGCGTGTACGTCTGAGCAAGTTGTTGGCAATGCGCGGTGTGCCCCGGCTTCTTCGTGCAATTTCAAAAGCAGCATCGTCTACAATCGGAGTCGCTAAAATCGAAGCCGAGCGTTTCACAATAGTAGTCAGCAATGCCGAGTCATAATATTCTAACCGCGCGTTGATGCCAAATCGCGCCCGCAGAGGTGATGTAAGCAAGCCGGCCCGCGTGGTCGCTCCGATCAATGTAAATGGGTTGAGACCAATTTGTACTGATCGGGCATTGGGTCCGCTATCGAGCATGATGTCGATGCGAAAATCTTCCATGGCCGAATACAAATATTCTTCTACGATGGGATTCAATCGGTGAATTTCATCAATGAACAACACATCATTGGTTTCCAGATTGGTTAATAATCCGGCAAGGTCGCTGGGTTTGTCGAGTACTGGCCCTGAAGTAATTTTAATACTTGAGCCCAACTCGTTGGCAATGATGAATGAAAGAGTCGTTTTTCCTAGACCGGGAGGCCCGTGTAACAACACGTGATCGAGCGATTCGCTTCGTTGTTTGGCTGCTTGCACAAACACCTTCACATTGTCTACAACCTTTTGCTGGCCGGTAAAGTCAGAGAAGGAGAGCGGACGCAGTGCTTTCTCTACCTCTTTTTCGCCACTCTCCAGGCTTTCGCCATCTGCTTTTAGATATTCTTCACGCATGTTCAAAATTCAAGATTTATCAGTCAAGATTCAAGCGAAGTGGGTTTTCTTCTGCTAATTTTGCCGCCTGATTTACAAAAGATGAACAATCGAACGAAGAATGCAATCTATTCGCTGCTGCTGATCGTTGTTTTCGTTTCCATCTGGTGGTCGCGCCAGCCGAAAAAAAATACAGTAGTGGAGCCCATGAAGATCACAGGCAAAACGATGGGCACCAGTTACAACATCACCTATTTTGATCCGCAACAGGGTAATTTTAAATCATCGGTTGATTCATTATTGATATTGGTCAATCAGTCGATCAACAATTACGACCCTGAATCGGAAGTGTCACGGTTCAACAAGAGTACAGGTTCGTTTCAATTTGTCTTGCCTTATTTATCGGCTCCAACCAAGAAAGCTCTGGAAGTCGCACAAAGTTCAAGCGGCGCGTTTGACCCTACTGTTATGCCACTTGTTTATGCCTGGGGTTTTGGAAGCAAAAAAGACAAGCCGATTCCCACAAAAGCACAAATTGATTCCATCAAAGCCTTTGTTGGTTTTGAAAAGGTGCAATGGTCGAGCGACCAGATTACAAAGACCGATCCCCGTGTGCAGCTGGATTTCGGTGGCATCGGGCAGGGCTATGGTGCTGATGTGATTACACAATTTTTAAAGTCGAAGGGAATTAAAAATATGCTGGTAGAGTTAGGTGGGGAAGGAATGGCATGTGGTATTAACTTAAAATCCGGAAAGCCGTGGGAGATTGGAATTTTAGATCCGGATTCGAAGCAAGACAGCTTGTTCTTTAAAGCGTATGTGAAGCTGCAAGACAAGTCCTTTACTACGTCCGGAAACTATTTTAACTATCGCATCATCGATGGCAAAAAGTATTCGCATACCATTGATCCCAAAACAGGATATCAGGCAGAGCGAGCTATTTTAAGTGCATCTGTTTTTGCTGCCGATGCCACCACAGCCGATGCATGGGCCACCGCCTTTATGGTGATGGGCCATGAAAAAGCAATGGAGTTGTTAAAATCGCATCCGGAGTTGGATGTTCTTTTTATTTATAACACAGCAGATGGAGTAAAAACCTTTGCCACTCCGGGGATCAGTAGCTTGATTGAGATCAAAGAAAAGTAGAACTTTAGATTCGATTGACAGCCATGATAAAGCCCATTTTATATCACAGCATCGAAGAAAAAAATCAGTTGGAGTGACAAATGTTCAAAGCGCTTACACCTGAGCAAGCGATGATTCGCGCACTCCGATGTGATGGATTTGATGCTTCAATTAGAGAGAGCTTCTGGCAGGGAGCGAAAAAAGGAAGACGATGATATTGAGTGGATTGTTCTGACACCTAAAAAATGATTAGTACTTAATAAGATTTCTCCAATTATAAAATAGATCACCCCATTTTTGTTGCTCCCGGAAGTTCTCTAACCAATTATGCCCACACCTATTTACATTCTTTTTCTTACAGCACTACTAGCCGGAGCGGTTGCTTTCTATGTTCCGAAACTTAATACTGGCACCTACAAGTTGTGGTTGGTGTTTGCCGGATCGTACCTGTTCTCCATCACCATCATTCACATTTTTCCGGAGCTGTATTCGCAAAGCCTCGATCCCGCTAAGGTCGGCATTTGCGTGCTGATCGGTTTCTTCCTCCAACAAGCATTAGAGTTTTTGTCGAGTGGTGTGGAGCACGGCCATATTCATGTACACGAAAAAAATCACCAGCACAAAGAGTCGTCTGCTATTCTGGTGTTGCTGGCCTTGTGCATACATGCTTTTTTAGAAGGCGGTTTACTGGCACACCCTCGCACCGTCAATCATCACCACGATTCCAATACACTTTTGTGGGGTATCGTTTTGCACAAAGCCCCGGAGGCTTTTGCACTGATGTCAGTTTTATTATGTGAAGTAAAGTCCAGAACACGAGCAGTCTTTTTTCTATTCATTTTCGCATTGGCATCGCCACTCGGTCTTTTCCTATCCGATTATCTGTTGGCAAACCAATGGATGACCTCTCAGGCATTTACCATTTTGTTCGCCATCGTAAGTGGAAACTTTCTCCACATCTCTACCACCATTGTTTTTGAAAGCAGTGCCGACCATAAATTCAACGCTCGTAAGATGGGCGTAGCCGTGTTTGCTACAGCTATTGCCATAGCTGCTGAATTATTTCTTTAAACTTTGCACCAATGTCGTTAAGTTAAGCTCCGCCTACATCCTCTCTTGTGGAGAGGAATGAGGTGAGGTTTAAAATAGCGCTTAACTTAACGACACTATACTTAACGCAACTATTCTTCTTTGACTTGTTCTCTCGAATGCCTAAATTTCTTCCTATTCGATTTTCTGTATGACCAACTTTCAAGATTATCTGGCTGAGTACCAGCAAAGCATTATCGACCCCGAAAAATTTTGGGCTTCGCAAGCAGACAATTTTGTGTGGAAGAAAAAGTGGGACTCAGTTCTGCAATGGGATTTTCACAAGCCCGAGGTGAAGTGGTTTCTCGGCGGCAAACTGAACATAACTGAAAATTGCATCGACCGGCATCTACCACAGCGCGCCAATCAAACAGCCATTCTTTGGGAATCGAACGATCCGAAAGAGCCATCTCGAAATATAACGTATCAGCAACTGCATGAGCAGGTATGTAAAGTGGGCAACATGCTCAAAGCGCTGGGCGTGAAAAAAGGTGATCGGGTTTGCATTTACATGCCGATGGTCCCGGAAACTGCTTTTGCAATATTAGGATGCGCTCGAATCGGAGCGGTTCACTCCGTGGTGTTTGCCGGATTTTCAGCGGGCTCGTTGGCCGACCGTATCAACGATTCGGGTTGTAAAGTGGTGCTTACATCCGATGGAGCTTTCCGTGGCGATAAGTCTATTAACTTGAAAGTAATTGTAGACGAGGCATTAGAGAAATCACCTACCATAGAAAAATGTATTGTGCTCGAGCGCACCAAAACAAAAATCAATATGAAGCCAACACGTGATGTGTGGTGGCATGATGAAATGCAAAAGGTAAATACCCAATGTCCGGCAGAAGAAATGGATGCCGAAGATTTACTTTTTATCCTCTACACTTCCGGTAGTACGGGCAAACCCAAAGGTATGGTGCACACGTGCGGAGGTTATATGGTGTATACCGGTTACACATTCAAACAAGTTTTTCAATACAAAGAAGGGCAGGTGTATTGGTGTACAGCCGATGTGGGTTGGATTACCGGCCACTCTTACATTCTCTACGGCCCACTTTCCAGTGGAGCTACGTCACTCATGTTCGAAGGCGTGCCCAGTTGGCCGGATATGGGTCGCTTCTGGCACGTGATTGAAAAGCACAAAGTAAATATTTTCTATACCGCACCTACCGCCATTCGCTCATTAGAAAAGGCACCACTGTCGTTTGTCGAAAAGTATGATCTTTCTTCTCTGCAAATACTAGGCACAGTAGGAGAGCCCATCAACGAAGAGGCTTGGCATTGGTATGACCACAATATTGGTAAAGGAAAATGTCCCATTGTCGATACGTGGTGGCAAACCGAAACCGGTGGTGTGATGATTTCACCGCTTGCCGGAATTACCAAGACAAAACCTTCGTTTGCTACTTTGCCGATGCCTGGGGTGCAGCCGGCTGTGATGGATGAGAGCGGAAATGAAATGACAGGCAATGGGATTGAAGGTCGGTTGACGATCAAGTTTCCGTGGCCTTCTATTGCACGAACCATTTATGGCGATCATCAACGTTTCAAAGACACGTACTTCTCTACCTTTCCGGGGAGATATTTTACGGGCGATGGTTGCAAGCGCGATGACGAAGGGTACTACCGAATCACGGGTCGCGTAGATGATATTATTATTGTTTCCGGCCATAACATGGGCACTGCCGAAGTAGAAAGTGCAATCGATGAACATTCGGCTGTGTGCGAATCAGCGGTAGTAGGTTTTCCACACGACATCAAAGGTCAGGGCATTTATGCATTTGTAGTTACGTACGATCCAGTACATGAAGAGAACCACCTGCGGAATGAAATCAAAGATGTAGTGGCGAAAATTATTGGATCCATCGCCAAGCCCGACAAAATTCAATTTGTGAGTGGCTTGCCCAAAACACGTTCCGGTAAAATCATGCGCAGAATATTGCGTAAAGTAGCCGAAGGCGATACCTCCAATTTGGGCGATACTACCACGTTGCTGGATCCGGCTGTGGTAGAAGAAATTAAGGCAGGTGCGCTGTAAATCCGATACTGTAGTTTGTTCGCTTGAGCGAATTTGATTTTTACTTATCTTTACCCTTGATGGATCAGATCATCTTAAAATTCCCTGAGCATACCCAATTCACCGATGATGAATTGTTTGATTTCTGTGCTACCAATGACTGGTTCCGCATTGAAAGAAATAAATCAGGGCAATTGATCATTATGTCACCATCCGGAAGTCTAACATCGAATTTAATCATGCGCATCAATCGTGAGTTATGTAACTGGAACGATTTGAATCCGCAGTTTGGGTATTTATTTGAATCTTCTGCGGGGTTTAAGCTACCCGATGGCGCTGTATTTTCGGCAGATGCTGCTCTTGTAGCAAAAGATAAATGGGAAAGCCTTACCATATCCCAGCAAGAGAAGTTTGCGCCTCTCTGCCCCGATTTTGTTATTGAAGTGCGTTCTCCATCCGATTCCCTTCCCCAATTAAAAATTAAGATGACAGACTGGATCAACAACGGCTGTCGTCTGGCCTGGCTCATCGATCCGATCAAGCGAAATGCATTTGTTTACACTTCGCAAGGGTTGGTTCGTACAGTAGAAACATTTGACGACCAACTGGATGGTGCAGACGTAATGCCCGGGCTGGTGCTCAATCTCAGAAAACTATAAATTGAACTATAAATTGTAAGTACGTATGGCAATGGACATCACAGGTAAGGTGGTTAACCTTCTCCCGCTGCAATCAGGTCAGGGAAAAAATGGAGTGTGGAAAAAGCAAGAATTTATTTTGGAAACACCGGGTCAATATCCCAAAAAAGTGTGCCTTTCTTTGTGGGGCGAAAAAGTAGATGAGATTAAGCTCACACCGGGTGAAACAATCACTGCTTCGGTTAATATTGAAAGCCGCGAGTACAATGGTCGTTGGTACACCGATGTGCGCGCCTGGAAAGTAGCCAAAGGATCGGGAGCCTCCGGTGGTGGCCGTTCTGACGCTCCACCAGTGGGTGATGAGCCATTCACTCCGGATTCCAGCGCAAGCGATGACTTGCCGTTTTAATTCATTTTTCTTTATGGAAATTTAAACAGAGTTGCATCATAGTGCTGAACTTAAACCTTCAGCACTATGAAAGCTCTACTTATATTCCTTCTCTTCATTTCTTTAGCGAGCGCAATCGCGCAAGAACATCTTCAAGAAGTTTCCTCGAAAGTAAAACAGGTAACCGTTTTTTTGAATGGTGCTCAAATTACGAGGCAAGCTACAATTCCGATTGCAGCAGGCGTTACTTTATTGAAGTTTAAAAACCTAGCGCCTCGCATACAAGAGCAAAGCATTCAGGCAGAAGGCACGAATGGGATTCGGATTTTATCGGTGTCATTTCAGGTAAATCATATAGAAGAAAACCGAAAGCCTGAAAAAATAGCCGGCTTGGAAGCCGAACGAAAGAGACTCAACAGTTTGCTCAAGCAAGAACAATCGCAAGAAGAAGTCTACAAAGAGGAAGAGATTATTCTCAAAACAAATAAGTCGATCGGCGGAACAACAAAAGGAGTTGAAATTGACCAGCTAAAAGTAGCGATGGATTATTTTCGTCAGCGACTGATCGACATCAAACAACATCTTCTCGATATCGACAAAAACATCCGCAAGCTAAACGAAGAGCTAACTAAAGTAGAAGCACAATTGCGCGAACAAAGTGTTTCAAAAGAGCAATCCAGTGGGGAGATAACGGTAAAAGTTTCTTCAAAGGTGGCAACGCAGTCAAGCGTTTTATTGAAATATCTCGTCAATGAAGCCAGGTGGTTCCCTTCGTACGACATTCGGGCGAAAAATGTAGAATCACCGGTGGCCATTACTTACAAAGCCAACGTATCGCAGCAGTCTGGTGAGGATTGGGAAAATGTTGAAATCACCATTTCATCTGCCGATCCATCCGTAGGAGGCGAACGCCCTTCTTTAAAAACGTGGGTGCTCGGATTTAATAACTCATATAACAGTAACATACCCATTCGACTTCGGGGCATTTCAACCATTGGAACGAACTCCAATTCATACGTTCAGGGTTCTGTTAGAAGTATGGAAGATGGTTCATTATTGCCAGGTGTAAATGTGATGATCAAAGGGAGTACGATCGGAACTGTAACAGATACAGGAGGCAATTACTTCCTCGCGTTGCCTTCCGATGCAAGCACATTGGTTTTTTCTTTTATCGGATTGAGAACACAAGAGGTTTCAATTGACGGTAGAACGCAAGTGGATGCTAGCCTTAGCCTTGATGTCACACAATTAAGCGAGGTTGTTGTAACAGCTCAGGGCGTTGAAAAAGATAAGAAAGCAACCGGATATGCTGTCTCTACCATACCAGGAGATGATTCATTTGGTTATCGATACACTCCTCGAATTACCAAAACCCTCGTAGCTACGCCAATAGTTAAGCAAACCAATTTTGAATTTACCATTGACGAACCATTTTCAATTAAATCGGATGCTGAAGTGCGTGCCACCGATATGATTGAGTATGAGTTACCTGCACTCTATGAATATTTTTGTGTTCCTAAGTTGGATACGGATGCATTTTTAGTAGCCAAGGTTTTAGGCTGGGATGAGTATAATTTTTTGGATGGGGAAGCCAGCTTATTCTTCGAAGGTAAATTCATCGGAAAGTCGGTGCTCGATACCCGTCACGCCAGCGATACGCTTACACTTTCGCTGGGGCGCGATGCAAATGTGTTAGTGAAACGTGAAAAAGTGAAAGAGCTTACTTCGCGTCAAACGGTGGGCTCCAATCAAAAGGCGATGTATGCTTTTGATATTTCTGTTCGTAATAAAAAGGCAAATTCCATCTCCATTGTGATTGAAGATCAGATCCCAATTCCAAATACCAAGGAAATCGATATCGATAAAATGGAGGATTCCAAAGCTGCTTACAACGAAGAAACTGGTTTATTAAAATGGAGAAAAACGATTAAGCCTGGAACGAATGAAACGATCAAACTTCGGTATTCTGTTAAATTTCCCAAAAGTTCTAACATTCTGCTGGAATAAAAATAAAAAACCCGGTGATGAGCCGGGTTTTTTCTAAATTCTAAATTCTGACTTCTATCTTCTGACTTCTTCTTAACTTCCACACGCCTCACAAGCATCCGGATTATCCAGCGAGCAAGCCATGTCGGCACGCTTCTGGTCGTAATCTGCTAGCGGCAGTTGTTCGTATTGAATCGCTTGTTGATTTTCTGCAACGGCTACTGATTGAACAGCCATTACTGGCTCAGCAATAGTGGTAGGTACTGCAGCAATAGTAGGCTCTTGCAGCGCTGACTTATCCAATGTAAACTTGATCGCATCAGCAGCAGCGGTTGAACGCAAGTAGTACATACCTGTTTTCAATCCTTTCTTCCATGCATAGAAGTGCATCGAAGTCAGCTTACCGAAATTAGGATCTGTTAAGTGGATGTTCAAGCTTTGGCTTTGGCAGATGTAAGCACCACGGTCGGCACTCATATCAATAATCGCCTTTTGAGAAATCTCCCAAACGGTTTTATAGATGTCTTTGATGTTCTGTGGAATTTCAGGAATTGCTTGCACAGAGCCATTGGTTGAAATCAACTTTTGGCGCATCGTTTCGCTCCACAATCCCGCGCTGATCAGGTCTTTCATCAAATGCTTGTTGGCAATGATAAATTCACCGGATAAAGTTCTGCGCGTATAGATGTTAGAAGTGTACGGCTCGAAGCACTCGTTGTTCCCTAAAATTTGCGAGGTAGAAGCCGTAGGCATCGGAGCAAGCAACAAGGAGTTGCGCGCACCGTTTTGTTTTACTTCGCGCTTCAGGTTTTCCCAATCCCATCTTCCGCTGTCGGGTGTTACGCCCCACATGTCGAACTGGAATATTCCTTTGGAGATAGGAGAGCCTTTGAACGTTTCATACGGGCCATCTTTCTTCGCCAATTCCATAGAAGCTTCCATGGCCGCGAAGTAGATTGTTTCGTGAATATCTTTATTCAAACCACGTGCTTCTTGAGAATCGAATGGCATTCTTAATAAAATGAATGCATCGGCTAATCCCTGCACACCAATCCCGATAGGGCGGTGACGCATATTTGAGTTTTTAGCCTCAATAACAGGATAGTAATTTACATCAATTACTTTATTCAGGTTGCGGGTAATCACTTTCGTGATTTCATACAACTTTTGATGATCGAACTTGCCGCCTTCAGTTACAAACTTGGGCAAAGCAATCGAAGCAAGGTTACAAACCGCCACTTCATCAGGCGAAGTGTACTCGATAATTTCTGTACACAAGTTGCTCGACTTGATGGTTCCTAAATGCTTTTGATTCGACTTGCGGTTGGCCGCGTCTTTGTAAAGCATGTAGGGTGTTCCTGTTTCGATTTGGGCTTCCAAAATCTCAAACCAGAGATCTTGTGCTTTTACTTGCTTACGGTATTTGCCTTCTTTCTCGTATTTCTCATACAAGCGCTCGAAATCCTCTCCCCAGCAATCCGCCAGGCCGGGTGCTTCGTTCGGGCAGAACAACGACCACATTTCGTTGTCTTCAATGCGCTTCATGAACAAATCCGGAATCCACATCGCATAGAAAAGATCGCGCGCCCGCATTTCTTCTTTGCCGTGGTTTTTCTTTAGTTCAAGGAAATCGAAAACATCGGCATGCCATGGCTCTAAGTAAATGGCAAAACTGCCTTTGCGCTTGCCACCGCCTTGATCTACGTAGCGGGCCGTCATGTCGAAATTTCTCAACATGGGCACAATGCCGTTGGATGTTCCACCGGTGCCTTTAATATAGGAGCCCTTTGCACGCACATTGTGAATGCTCAAACCAATACCGCCTGCTGATTGCGAAATTTTGGCGGTTTGTTTCAGAGTATCGTAAATTCCATCAATGCTGTCGTCTTTCATCGTTAGCAAGAAGCAAGATGAAAGTTGTGGCTTAGGTGTGCCGGCATTGAACAGAGTAGGAGTGGCGTGTGTAAACCACTTCTCTGACAAGAGATTGTAGGTTTCAATCGCAGCCGGAATATCTTCTCCGTGAATACCTACGGCTACGCGCATCAATAGATGTTGCGGCCGTTCTACTACCTTACCATCAATTTTCATGAGGTAAGAGCGCTCTAAGGTTTTAAATCCGAAGTAATCGTAGCTGAAGTCGCGGTCGTACAAAACGGCTTCATCCAGTTCGGCAGCATTTTCATGAATCACTTTCCAGGTTTCTTTCGAAATCAAAGGAGCGTTTTCTCCTGTTTTAGGATCCACGTATGTGTACAAACGCTTCATCGTGTTCGAAAACGACTTGCTTGTTACTTTGTGGAGGTTTGAAACAGCGATGCGCGCGGCCAACTTAGCGAAGTCCGGATGCCGGGTAGTCAATGAAGCGGCAATTTCCGCTGCAAGGTTATCCAGTTCAATGGTGGAGACACCATCATACAATCCATTAATCACTTTCATCGCCACCTCTACCGGGTTGACAAATTTGGGATCTAAACCGTAGCAGAGTTTTTCAATGCGAGCTGTGATTTTGTCAAACTTTACGGACTCCCTGTGTCCGTCACGTTTTAATACGAGCATGTTAATAAAGGGTGTAAGGGTTGTAAAAAACTAGTTTAAAAAATGGTAAAACGAATGTATCAAAAATCTTCGTTGAGTGAAAACTTTGGAGAAGTTTCTTTTTCCATGCTGTTCATCACTCCGGCTTTCTGGTATTCGGCCACTCGCTTCTCGAAGAAATTAGTTTTTCCTCGAAGCGAAATCATATCCATAAAGTCAAATGGATTGGTAGCGCCATAAATTTTCTTTCCTACCAACTCATTCAGCAAACGGTCGGCCACAAACTCGATGTATTCGCGCATCTGTGCCGCGTTCATTCCAATCAAGTTAACTGGCAGGGCATCAGTTACAAACTCCTTCTCAATCTCAACCGCATCTTTAATGATTTCAATCACACGATCTTCCGGCAATTTGTTGACAACATGCTGGGTATATAAATGACAAGCAAAGTCGCAATGCAAGCCTTCATCGCGTGAAATCAACTCGTTAGAGAATGTCAAACCGGGCATCAGTCCACGTTTTTTCAACCAAAAGATGGAGCAGAATGATCCGGAAAAGAAAATTCCCTCCACAGCGGCAAACGCTACTAATCTTTCCTGGAAATTTCCTTTGTCGATCCACCGCAACGCCCAATCCGCTTTCTTCTTCACACAATCCATGGTTTCGATGGCGTGGAAGAGTTTGTCTTTCTCTTTTGGATCTTTTACATACGTGTCTATTAAAAGAGAATACGTTTCAGAGTGGATGTTTTCAATGGCAATTTGAAAGCCATAGAAAAACTTGGCTTCAGTGTACTGAACTTCGCCCACAAAGTGCTCGGCCAGGTTTTCGTTTACAATGCCATCGCTGGCAGCAAAAAAGGCCAACACGTGGGTGATAAAGTGACGCTCGCCATCGTTCAAATTGAGCCAGTCTTTCATATCCTGACCTAAATCAATTTCTTCGGCTGTCCAAAAGCTGGCTTCAGCCTGTTTATAGTATTTCCAGATGTCGTGTTGACGAATGGGGAAGAGCACAAAACGATCTTTGTTCTCTTTTAAAATAGGTTCTTCAGATGTGGGGTGAATCATGTGCATTTAAGGTTATTAATGGTATAATAAAAAGAATGCTCTGGCTTTGTTTAAAAAGTGAGAACAAACTTTGATTTACTTGTTTTTGGTTGATTGGCTCAAAACTTTTCGATGATTGAAAAAAATTTAAAGCCGTACCGACAAATAACTTAAATGAATGAGAGAATTCAAAAGAAGGTTTTGAGCTATTGCAGGGTATAAATGATCACCTGAAAGTAATACTCTAACGAAAGGATTTCATTATCACTCACTTAAAGACGGCAAGCGAAGTGACTGCTTAAATGAAAATTTTTTGAAAATTTATTAATCGCCAAATTCTTGCCGCAACCATCGAAAATGGCTATAAAGAGGGGCTTGATTATAAATATAATACTGCAATTCGAGGCTAAATGGAGGTATTTTGGTCTAACCCCTTGTTTTTCTATTACCTAGCCTTATCTTTGCGATCCAATTTTTAAAAACAACAAGCATGTACGCAATTGTAGACATCGCAGGAAAGCAGTTCAAAGTGGCTAAAGACCAATATATCTATGCACCTAAGATGGAAGGCGAAGCCGGCACAGCCGTGTCGTTCGACAAAGTCCTTCTAACTGATAATGGTGGTTCAATAGAAGTTGGCGCCCCTACTGTAGCAGGCGTGAAAGTATCAGGAAAGATACTCGAGCACGTAAAAGGTGATAAAGTTATTGTGTTTAAGAAAAAACGCAGAAAAGGGTACGCAAAGCGTAACGGTCACCGCGAGCAATACACCAAAGTTCAAATTGAGAGCATTGGATAACTAATTAATTCGATAATTCGATAATTCGATAATTCGATAATTCGATAATTCGATAATTCGATAATTTCAATTAGGACGCAAAAATTAACGAATCAGCAAATCAACACATCAACGAATTAAATTATGGCACATAAAAAAGGTGAAGGTAAAGTAAAAAACGGCCGTGAATCGGAAAGCAAACGACTTGGCATAAAGAAATTTGGTGGCCAGAAAGTGATTGGTGGAAACATCATCGTACGTCAGCGCGGTACCAAGCATCACCCCGGCAGAAACGTGGGCATGGGCAAAGACCATACTCTTTTTGCTTTGATTCCAGGAACGGTGGTGTTTAAAAAAGGTAAAGAAAACAAGTCTTTTGTATCAGTAGTAGCTGAAGCTTAATTTAGACTCATTCTTTAAAAGGGGGTGACTTTGTAGAAAAGTCACCCTTTTTTTTATCCTAAAATCTTCAAAATCAGTGCATTTTAGGGGAAATCGCCCTCTGACCAAATAAAATTTTTCAAAAAAATCTATTTGCAGTATTTAATCTATGTTAATAATACCTTAATTTGGTGGACTTAAATTATTAACCTAAACCAAAACCTATGAAGAAGTTTTTACTGTTATGCTTCTCATTCGTCTTTGTGCTCAGTGCATGGGCGCAGGATCGGGTGATTACAGGTAAGGTCTCGTCCTCGGAAGATGGATCAGCTTTGCCTGGTGTGAATGTTGTTGTGAAAGGAACGACAAATGGTACCGTTACGGATGCAGATGGAAAGTATTCACTTTCAGTTCCTGCCGATGGTGGTAGCCTTGTTTTCTCTTTTATTGGCTTGCGTACCTCAGAAGTGGCTGTTGGAGAAAGAACAGTGGTGGATGTACAATTAAGCTTGGATGTAACACAACTTTCAGAAGTGGTTGTTACAGCGCAAGGTGTGGAGAAAGAACAGAAGTCATTGGGTTTTGCTCAGACTACCATTTCTTCAGCCTCTTTGGCAAATAAGCCTGAATCAGATGTGGGTCGTGCATTGCAAGGTAAGACACCCGGTCTTCAGGTATTGAACTCTTCCGGCTTGGCGGGTACAGGTTCAAAAATCAACATCCGTGGTTTGAGTTCAATTGGTGGTGACACGAACCCTCTTTGGGTTGTAAACGGTGTGCCAATCAATACACAATCTAACGATGTGAACAATGACTTCAGAGATGGTCAAATTGCACCTACCCGTTTCTTGGATATTGATCCTAACAACATTGAATCTGTTTCTGTGTTGAGAGGTCTTCAAGCAACTACTACCTATGGTTCTCAAGGTAGAAATGGTGTGATCTTGGTAACCACCAAGACTGGTTCAAGTGGAAAAGGCATGCAAAACAAGTTTGAAGGTAGTTTTTCACAATCCTACAACATTGTTGAAGCAGTGGTTCCTGAATATCAAAATAAATGGGCGAATGGATTTGACGGTGCTTATGGTGAATTCTTCAGTAACTGGGGTTCGTTATTCAACGGCAAGCCTACCGGAGTAAGACACCCTTATTTCGAACATGCTGGTTTGTTTCCTCAATTCCCTGAATTTGCAACCAGTGCAACTACCAATGGTGGATACATTCCAGTGGCTGCACCCAACAACGTTTCTGATTTCTTTAAAACAGGAACCGCTACCACTACATCGTTGGGTTTAGCTGGTAAAACTGAATTTGGAACCGTTTCTTTCAGCTATAGCCACTTGTACAAAGAAGGATTTGTTAAGAATAATGACCTGACCCGTGATAATTTTTCATTGGGTGCAAACGCCAAGTTGACAAATAACCTTACGCTGAATGCTTCATTTAACTATGTTAGGACGAATACTCAAACCCCTCCTGCCGGTGCCGGTACAGGTTCTAACTCTCAAGGTGGCCCTTCTATCTGGGCGAACTTGTTTTACGTACCACGCAACATTGACTTAAGCCGCTGGCCATTTGAGAACCCTGCAACAGGTGGAAATATTTATTACCGAAATGGCGGTGATATTCCCAATCCGTATTGGTTAACAAAGAATACCCGTCAGATCAGCTTAACGAATCGTTTCTTCTCTAACACTAGCTTAGTATATAAAATTACGGATTGGTTAAGTGCTACCTATCGCTTAGGTTACGATACTTATTCAGAGAAAGGTACTTACTACGTTAATAAAGGCTTAGCCGGTGGTATTTCTGCTGCTTTGCAACCTGGCGCACTTCGTACCACTGTTGGAAACAACACCATCATTGACCAAAGTTTGATTTTATCCTTCAATAAGGCAATCAATCAGGATTTAAAAGTATCTGGTATTTTGGGATACAACTACAGAAGAGATACCTATGAGCAAACAGGTCTTGAAAGCTTAGGTCAAGTAGTATACGGATTCTTAGAACACAGAAACTTTACCTCTACGTTACCACGTACCTTCAGAGATTTCCAATTGAACTTCCAAAGAAATCAAACTTGGATTGGTTCATATATTGATGCAAACGTTGACTATAAAGGATTCCTTTATTTGAACTTATCGGGTCGTTATGACCAGGTTTCTACCTTGGTGGGCGATAATCAAAACTTGTTTTATCCCGGTGTTAGCGCATCCTTCATTCCAACTGCTGCCTTTCCAAGTTTCGGATCAGGTGTACTTGATTTCTTAAAAGTAAGAGCTGCTTACGGAACTTCGGCTAACTTTGGAAAAACCTATCTGGTTTCTCAAGGAATTACCTTGAACGGACAAGCATTCCAAACTGCAGGTGGAACCAATGTGGTAACATCTCAGGTTGACAGAGAACTTGCGAATAGAAACTTAGGCCCGGAAACACTTGAAGAAATCGAAGGAGGAATCGAAGCTAATTTATTTGACAACCGCATCAAATTTAATGGTTCAATCTATTCGAGAACTTCGAAGAGACTTCAACTTGGCATCGCACTTGATCCATCAACGGGTTATGATTTCACAACCATCAATGCAGGTTCTATCTCTAACAAGGGATTCGAATTTTCATTGACTGGAACACCTTACAGAACCAATGATTGGCAAGTTGACGTAACACTGAATTATACTAAGAACATCAGTAAAGTGGAGGAATTGCTTCCGAACACCACATCTGCAGGACTTTCTGGTTTTACAACCGAAGGAAACTTTGCCGAAGTAGGTCAGCCTTTTAACGTGATCAAAGGAACCTATGTACCTCGCTCACCTGCGGGTCAATTAATTGTGAACGATGCAGGTAGCTACCAAATAAGTTCTGGTTTGGGTATTATCGGTGATCCAAACCCACAATGGTTCGGTTCTGGTATTCTGAGTGTTCGTTGGAAAGCCATCTCGTTAGGGGCACAAGTTGATTATACAGCTGGTGGTCAAGTTCTTTCGTATACTGTTTCTTCCCTTGTTGGCCGTGGTGTGGGTAGAGATTTGGAAAGCTTCGATCCTACTTTGCCTCTGGTACTACCAGGTGTGAATGAAGTTAGAGATGGCTCAGGTGCTCTTACCGGATATACTCCAAACACCAAGCCTCTTACTACAGCTGGTGTATTCTTTGGTAATACCATCATCGGTGGAGGTCCTTCAGACAGAGCAATTTTCGATGCTACCCGAATTAGAATTCGTGAGATTTCATTGAGCTATACATTGCCGACTGCATTGGTAACGAAGATGAAGCTAAGAAGTGTCACTCTTTCAGCAGTTGCCAACAACATCTGGTGGAGAGCGATCAACGCACCTAAGTATACCTATGTTGATTTCGATCGTACAGGTTTTGGTACTGGAAACGGTGTTGGTATTGATTACATAGGCGGGCCTTCAGCAAGAGAGTATGGTCTTAACCTTAGAATATCATTTTAATAAAGACGATTATGACAATGAAAAATATATATAAGAAATTAGGCTTTGTGTTGCTCTTTGTAGCATCGGCCTGTAAGCTGGAGAATGATACGGTGAATCCAAGTTTGCTTACGCCATCGGCGGCAGATGCAGACCTTTTGATGAATGCGATTCAAATAAATTTTGCTGGATTTTTCAGATCTGCGAGCGCCAACACGGATCAATTGGTTCGTGTTAATGCCATGACGGGCGGTTATCGATACCCTACAGCTATTACCGCTTCATCGGCTAACAATCTTTGGTTTACTGCGTATGTAAATGTTTTGACGAATACCAAAGCATTGATTCCTATTGCGCAAGCAAAGAATTTGTCAACGCACATAGCCATGGCAAAGATTTTTGAAGCCTATACCTACTTGACTTTGGTGGATGTTTTTAACGATGTGCCTCGCACCGAGGCTCTTACGGGAACTAATTTTTCACCAAAAGTAGATCCAGCGACAGATGTGTATACCTATGCTATTACGTTGTTAACCGATGCACGGACTGAATTGGCTAAGACCCCAATAGGTACTCAAATCAGTGCTGGTGACTTGTATTATGGCGGAAGCAGAGCGAATTGGACAGCGCTTGCCAACACGCTTGAATTGAAGGCGTGGTTGAACATTCGTACGTTGCCAGCAAGAACAGCCGAGGCTGATGGAAAAATTACCACCTTATTGGCTGCAAATATTATCAATACGGAAGCAGAGAACTTTACCTTCAAATATGGTACTGCAACCGTTCCTGATTCTCGTCACCCAATTTACAATCAATATTATGGAAATACGGCGGGTACTGCGGGTGGTTATATCGCTAACTACTTCTTGAAAGAAGTTTATAATGGTATGGGAGTAGAAGATCCTCGCTGGAGATATTACTTCTACCGTCAGGTAGGAAGCGTTAATCCGGCAACTGCAGGATTTGATATCAAGGCGTTGGGATGTACTCCTGGTGCTGTACCTCCTAATTACGCTGCAGTTGGTGCTATCTTCTGCGTATTTGAGCCCGGATTCTACGGCCGTGACCATGGTGATGCATCAGGTACGCCTCCAGATTCTCCTGTAATTACTTGCGCAGGTGTTTACCCTGCAGGCGGAAGACCAGACAGAAACAGTGTATTAAATGGTACTTACAACGCACCCACCAAACGACTTGACGGCGCTAACGGTGCAGGTATCGAGCCTATTTGGATGTATTTCTATACTGATTTCTTGATTGCAGAAATTGATGCTAGAAGAGGCAATGCTACTGCTAAGGCAAACTTGTTAAAGGCAGTTAATAACTCAATTGATTTTGTCAAGAGATGGTCAGATGGTAAAGGTCAATCTGTAACTATTCTTCCATGGTCTTCTCAGAATACAACATTGACCAGTGGTGTAGTATCAACAGATTGCGATGCATTGTTGCCAAACAACTCTACCAATGCTGCATGGGTAAATTGCCGATTCAACCTTTTGTACAGCGATTATGTCCGTGCCGTTTCAACTGCGTATGATAATGCAACAAACAAGCTTGATGTTATTGGTCGCGAAGCGTATATCTCTTATTGGGGTAATGGCGTGGAAGCGTATAACAGCTACAGAAGAACCAGCGCTCCAAGAAACATGCAGCCCGCTCTACAAACTGGTGCAGGCTTCTGGACTCGTTCTTTCCCGTACCCTGCTACGTTCACAACCTTGGCGGGTAGCACTCCAGCTAAGAACAATGAAGCAGTTAATAAGGTATTTTGGGATGGTAATCCGGAAACTCTTAACTAAAAATTATTATGAAAAACAAATTATATACATTCTTCCTGTTTGTTGCACTGACGCTGGTGTATTCAGCGTGTAGTGATGACTCGCTTGATCCCCTTCAGGTAAATAACATTAAAAAGGGTAGACTATTAGCTTTGCGAGGAACTGCCCTGACCAACGTTTACTCAAAAGGTATTCCGGCTTCGGAGTTCTTCCCCCGTATTGCGACGGCTGCAGACAAGATTTCTTTTGAGGCAGAATATTTATCCGATGACCCCAAGAGCCTTCAGTCTGTTGACTTCTACGTGCTAAAGAAAGTTGGCGCGACTACTGATCGGGTTTTAATTGTGAATGTACCGTTCTCTTCATTCGTAAATGATGGTAAGTACAAGAATCCTTGGGTATCAGTTACAATGAATTTAGCTGACGTACTTACTAAATTGGGACTTCCTAATACTTTTCCTTTGGATAACACAACTATTAATACGCTGCTTTCTACTTACAAGTTTGGTATTAATATTGAAGGTGATTTGAATTTCACCGACGGATCAAAGGGTTTGGCAGCAAACGTAGTAGCAGCTGGTCTTTTCCAAAGCGATCAGTTCTATCCTGCTCAAAAGCTTATTTATGCAGTAACTGATTTCTGTGCATACGATGTAAATGCATGGGCTGGTACTTATGAAGCGAATGAGATTTATAGCAATGGCGTATATGGACCTTATAATGTTACCGTAACCAAGGACGCAACAGTGGCAAACAGATTCAATATCGCTAACTTTTATGACAGTGGATACACTGCCTATATTGAATTCTCACCTTCTACATCTGCCGGACCTAGCACTCAAACTGTTAAGTTCCCTGATCAGACATCTGGAGGTAAGGCTCTAACCAAATCGTCAGGTGCTTACGACCAATGCTTAGGCACAATTAAATTGAACCTTGATTTTGATGGTGGTGCCTGGATTTATTCTTTGAAGAAGAAGTAATCGCTCTCATCAATTAGTTTTATGAAAGAAGCCACCTTAGGTGGCTTCTTTTTTTATTGCCTGTTTTGCTCGTTGATAAAATTGATATTACAATTAGTTGAAATGGTCGTTTGACGAGGTTTCTATTCAGCCGGAGATTGGGCTATCATTATACACTGTTTTATACTACCTAAGTGATAAGTTAGTTTTGATAGACTCGACAAGAGGAGGGTTTTAAGCCCAGATGGAAAAGGTTATTTCGAGAATCGCCGCTTAAATTCATGACACTTTTATCTCACATAGACACGTTAAGTCTACAGAAATGATATTCACTGATTTGGCGTGTTTACTGATGTGATTTTTTCCTATTGATACGAATCAAAGGCTTCATCGCCTATCGACGAAACCTTTGATGTGTATTTTGATTTGTGTGGCACACCCCAATGGATCATTCAAAAATCAATTGTCAATTGAAGTTGACATTGATCTTCGTTGTGGCTTCAAAGGGTTCTCCTTGTGCTGACAGGCCTTTCACATGGACAGTGTAGGTTCCTACCTTGTCGGATGCAAAGAATTCCAGGTATGACTTGCCAGACTGATTATAGGTTTGCAGAGGAGTCCAATAAAGAACGGAACGGATATCAGGGTTCGAACTGTTAATGGAAGTTGCGTAATTGGGATTGTAATACGACTTAGGTTTAGTGAGCCCTTGTATATTCAAAAGATGGCTGCCAGCGGCTACCGTTGCTTTTGAGGGCTTTTTTGTTTTCACTAGTACAACCCCATTCTTTCCCAACGGCCCGAGTCTGTTCAGTTTATTATTGTCATTGATAATCTTGATCGTTAAAATGTCAACGGGTTTCATACCTAAAAACGAACTGATATTTTTAGTAAGAACCCCATCGATGATGAAGAGTGGTTCACCTTTCGCGTAGGTATAATTGGTATTCTTGGTGTTCTGATTGATTAGCAGACGAACTGTAGCTGTATTTCCTTTTTTCTTATTCTGCAAGAACGGAATAACCTCCCGCACTAGATCTTCCATAGTAGGGAACGAGATATACTCTTGCACATTTACATTCATGTCTACGCCCATCGCTTCTTCTTCAAATCGGGTATTGAGATCTTCGCCTTCTGTTCCTTTATTTGATTTAGAATTATAGAAATTAAATGAATTGTCAACGATTCGTTTTTTTTGTACGTAGTCGCCATACCCATCCAGCGAATCTTTCAATGTGAAATTGCTGAATGGTTTCAGCGAAAGTTTTGTTTCATCCGGAATGATTGTAAAGGGCTCAGTGATTTCTTTTCCATTTTGTTCTAGAAGGTAGAACAATTCATCGTCGCCAAAAAAGTCGTACAAGAAAGGTAAATCAAACCGACCTTCTTTTGATGTATACCCAACATAGCCAATCATATTATTTTGCAAATAGCCCATGATTAATGTGGAATCGGGCACCGCTTTACCGGAGGTAGTATACATTACTTTTCCTTTCAGCTTGAGGCTGCTACTGGCAGCGATGTTTGCCTTGCTTGTATAATTTAAGACGGCGGGCCAGAAGTTTGAATTAAAATTTGTTCCTGCCAACGAATAATCAATCTGGTTGATGGCTTCCTCTGTCAGAGCACCTTTCGGGTTGTTTGCAATCGATAAGTTTGTAGGGTATCGAAGCAATACTTCTTGAATAAATGAACTTGCATGCGTATCCGCAAAAAGGTCGCTTTGATAGACAGATACACTGAACTCGCCTTGTACCGGGTTTCCGAATTGATCTTTAACGCTTAGATCGAGCGATATCTTTTTTCTGGGAGTTACATCGCTAGTGGTAGTTGTTAAGAGCGCAGTCACGGCAGATTCGTATTTAAAGAAAGCGCGTTCGCTCAATACATTCCCCTTATCGTCAAACAAGGTTGCATAGCTTATTCCATTTTTAACCGCTTCCTTGGGAAGATTCACTTCAAACTTTCCGCTTCCATCGAATAGAGCGGTTGCTGAGAAAACTACTTTTCTACGGTTGGTGATCACAAGGTGCTGTTTTTTCTGCGTTTCAGTGGGGGAGGTGAGGACAATTATTTTCCGCGTTGCAGCGTTTGAAATGGTTGCCATCTTGATGATGCTGCCATCGTTTTTTACGGTTATCAATGGTGTTTTAATTCCTCCTTCCAGCTCGGCTGTATAGGTTTCTCCTTTGCTTGGTGTAAAGGTTATAGTGGCTATTTTATTATTAGTGAGAGAGAATTGCACAACCTCTTCGTTTTTGCTGTTGGTGATTTTTCCAGCGCCACTCGTATTACTTTGAAGGATGATCGTATTTTCGATGTCGGCCACAAATCCTCCTTCGTAGGAAACAGATAAGCGAGGTGAGTTATCCTTAGTGATAGATAATTGGCGCTTTTCGACAATAACAATTTCGCGAGTAAATAAAATTGCACTTTCATCAGTAAGATTCTGTGCATATGTTACCGCCAACAAATAAACTCCGGATGGAGTTTGTGGCGAAATAGCAAGCTGGTTATTGGCTCTTCCATTCATCACGCTAAAATTTATTTTTTGAATGGACTTTCCTTCTTTGTCAAAGATATTGAGGGCGAGTATTTTCTTCCCTTTGACAGCCTGCATATCCTCGTTTACCAGATAGGTTTGAAAAAATACAGTATCTGAAGCAGCATACTTTTCCTGATTGAAAACCAGAATAGCCTGATCGGACGGATTGTTTTTTGCGTACTCTTCCAGCTTTTGTTTCAGAACGCTGATAAAATCGTCTGCGGGCTTGTTTGCTAGTAATAAGCAGCTAAGTAATACGAGAGTTAGGATTTTTTTCATTTTCAGATATGTTTCAATATAATGTTGTAGACTCTGTGTTTCTAGTTATTTCCATTCGATGGGTCGTTGAGTTGTTGCATGGGGAAATGCCCCCAGGCATGATTCTCGGATGATGAATGGTTCCGTAATAAACTCTTCGTAACGAACGCCTCCTGTTGGTATGTAGCGAGGAGGTATTGACGGTGGTTCTGGAATTACACCCACCCCAATGGGGATGCTGTTAGGGGTAAGGAAGATAACTTTTTTAGATACAGCAGATGCCTGAAAGTATCCATAAACATTTCCCTCACCATTTTGGAGGATTAAGTTGGTTAAAGGTTTTCCGGTGGGGGGCTGAAATAGACTTCCTGCTCCATCCTTCTGGTCGCGAATGATTTTCCAGTAATCGTATGCAGATTTTGTTAAACTCAGTTGCTCTACTTTTACCATGGTCTTATCCCAAAAGGGCCAAAACTCAACGGGTATAGTGCCGACATCAATTTTTGTAAATTGGTTATTGGCTCCTTCATTGGGTTGACTGATGTGTGGTATGTTATTCACTAGATCGGCCCAACATTCGCAACACGTACAAGGTGCCACGGAAATCACTTGATCAAAACGCACATCGTAGATGTGACCGCTGCACGGCCGTGGATCTTTTTTTGGAGGTGGTGGTGGATCTTCGGGTTTTGCTCCTAAGATAATATGCAGTTCGGGTGAGGTAATCACCCGATAAGTGCCAGTCAATTTCCATAAGAAGTAGTTGTTACTTTGCTCTTCACCTTTGGAATTTACAAATATTCTGAACTGATATTTTTTTGTGTTCTGCTCTGTAACAATTGTTTCAAATTCATAGTAGATGGTATCGACCGTACCAGCCGGAGTAATTTTTTCAGGGATGGATTCATAAATCTTTCCATCACGCATCTCAATTCTTACTTTATAAGATTTTCCAATTTCTCCGCGGATTCCGAGCGGATCGGTTTGATAAACGCCGTCTCTTACTTCGTTTAATGTTTCAGAGAAACCTGTATTGTCTATTATTTTTATTGATTTAGCTGAAACCAGAACGGGAGTTGAAAGTTCATCTAGTTTTTGAGTTCGTGTGAGTCGTACAGTGTATGGACCGGGAGCATCGGTGATGCGGCCATCTACGACAAGTGCAGGGAATGCCTCTTCATAGCTGTAGTCAAAAACATCTACGCAAGAATCTTGCATGATCAAAAGGCAGCAAAAGAATAAAACTTTTTTCATTGCCAGTCAGTTGGTTTTACAGTTGTTGAATGTCTGAATGCCAGTAAACATGATTCGCGGACGATAAATGGTTCAGTATAAAACTCCGCAATATAATCGGGTGGATCTCCAGGTCTCGGAATATATCTTGGAGGCAATGGTGGAGCTTCGGGCACTACACCTCGGCCCAATGGGATATCTTTAGCGCTTAGGAAAATGCTTTTTGTTGAAACCGCCGACGCAAAGAAAATACCCTGCACTTGCTCGTTGCCATTTTTGTGAATAATGTTCGAAACAGCTTTGCCCGTAGCGGGTTGAAATAAACTGGTGGCACCCGATTGCTGATCTTGAATTGTTTTCCAAAAAGCGAAGGCATTTCTGGTAAGGCTCAACTGCTCAACTTTCACTTGTGTTTTATCCCAAAAAGGCCAGAACTCAACCGGAATACTACCCACGTCTACACTTTTAAATGAATTGCCTGCAATCAATTGGGTGTTGCTTACTTTTGGAGTTATATCTACTAAACTTGCCCAACATTCACAACACTCGCAAGGCCTCACCTGTGACAAGGCATTGGTTTGCCCATTTAAGATAGTTCCACTACAGGGCCGGGGGTCTTTGATGATGATCGTCCCTTCCGGGGTTTTCAAGAAATAGATATGTAATTCAGGTGATGTTATAACTCGATACACGCCGGTTAGCTTCCATAAAAAATAGTTGTCGCCGGTTGCTTCTGCGTGCGAATCCATTTTTATCTGAAAGGAATAGCTGGCGAGATTATTTTCATTTATCTTTTTTTCGAACTCGTAATAGACACTATCAACTATACCGGCCGGCACTATTTTTTCTGGTATCGATTCAAAGATTTTTCCGTCTAACGTTTCCATACGAATATAATACGACTTGCCCACGGTGCCGCGCATTCCAGTAGCACTTGTTTGATAGGTTCCTGGGCTTTTCTCTGCCAACGTTTCTTGGTTTCCATCTGAGTCAAAGAGAATGATCGATTTAACGGAGATTTCCGATGGTGGCAAAAAATCAATGACTCTTCTGGTCTTGGAGATCTTGACGGTGTACGGACCGGGTGCGTCTGTTATGGAGCCATCCACTACCCATTGACTAGTTGATTCGGTTGGGGTAAAATCATACGTATCAATGCAAGCATCTTGCAACAATAGTAACAGCAGCAATAAAAGGCTCGGTCTTTTCATTTCCAATCAGCTGGTTTTATGGTGGTAGAATGCCGGAAGGCCAGCAAACAAGATTCGCGCACTACAAATGGTTCCGTATAATATTCATCTATTAAACTTTGTGGATCTTCGGGCCTTGGGATATAGCGAGTTGGAAGTGGTGGTGGCTCGGGTATAACACCGGGCCCTAGCGGAATATCCAAGTAGGTGAGGAAGAAAACTTTCTTCGCTACCGATGCAGCAAAGAAATAACCTTGCACTTCCTCTGCCCCCGTATTTAAACGAATGTTTGATCTTACTTTCCCAATTGACGGCTGAAATAAGCTTTGCGCTCCTTCTTGTTGATCTTTCACTGTTTTCCAGTAGGTGTAGGCCGACTTGGATAGACTAAGCTGTTGAACGGTGACCATTGTTTTCTCCCAGAAGTACCAAAATTCAACCGGGATCACTCCCATATCTACTTTCTTAAACTCTGCGTTCGATATCAGGTAATTGTCATTTACGTTGGCTTTACTATCTACCTGATTTACCCAACACTGGCAACATTCACACGGACGCACATAGCCTAACATTCCAGTTTCACGAATGACCACAAACCCACTGCAGGGTCTTGGATCTTTAACTGGTTTAGGTCTAAGTAAAATATGCAACTCAGGAGACGCAATTACTTTATATGTGCCAACCAGTTTCCATAAAAAATAGTTGTCCCCCTCGCTATTTCCATGTGAATCCATGAAAATTCGGAATTGATAATTGGCAATTCCCTTTGGGGATACAACCTTCTCAAACTCATAGTAAGCAGTATCTATTCTTCCTGCCGGTGTTATTTTTTCAGGTGTAGACTGATACACTTTACCATCATCTAATTCAATTCGAACGAAATACTCTTTGCCCATCTGTCCGCGTATGCCTGTAGAACTCGTTTGATACACACCAGCATCTTTTTCGATCAGATGTTCGCTGTTCCCTTCGGTATCTGAAATAGTTACCGACTTGGCTGATACCGTTTTGTACGGAAGGAAGTCAGATGTTCTTCTGGTTTTAGTTAACCGAACGGTGTAGGGGCCTGGCGCATCTGTAATAAACCCATCGACCACCAGTTGTTGGTTATTATCTACAGTTGAGTAATCAAGTATATCGACACACGAATCGAATAGTATAATGATAAAAAACAATATCGCTCGATTCGTACGCATATGTTTAAACTACCATGTAGCAGGCCTTTGATTGGTGGAATAAGAAAATGCCGCTAGGCATGATTCGGCAATCGGTGGTGGTGCACCCGGTATGGCTCCAATACCTGAGGGTATATCGGAGGGTGTTAAGAAGATGATCTTTTTGCTGCTTGAATAAGCGGAGAATAAACCTTGCACGCCACCCGACCCGGATACTAGTTTCATATTCGATGCGGCCTGTCCAATGGCTGGCTGAAATAAACTTGAGCTACCAGATTTTTGTTCGGCAACGGCTTTCCAATATGCAAATGCAGCAGGCGAAAGACTAATTTGCTCAACTTGAATTTGCACCTTCTCAAAGAAGGTCCAATACTCGACAGGCACAAGGCCAACTTCTACATTTGTAAATTTTCCGCCGGCAGCGAGGTTAAAATCGCTTATTGTCGGAATGCTGTTAACTAAATCAACCCAACACGTACAACAGGTGCAAGGCCCCACAGGTTGTAGATCTTTTGTAAAACCGCTACACGCGGGAGGGTCGGGAATTCTTCCTTCACCGGCAGTTACGGTTCGTAGTTCAGGTTGCGTTTGTACTTTATACGTGCCTGTAAATTTCCAACGATAATAATTGTTGCCATTCTCCTCACCGGTGGTGTTTACGAAAACTCTGAATTGATATTTGGGAGATCCGCTGAGCGGTTGGTATTGTTCAAAAGTAGTAGTGATATCATCAACAGAGCCTGCGGATGTGATTTTTTCAGGACTAGATTCATAGACATTTCCATCGCGTGTTTCTACGCGCAAAGTATATTCTCTTCCCATCACTCCTCGAATGCCAGTGGGGCTGGTTTGAAAAGTACCCTCGTAGATTTCTGTCAGCACTTCTGAGTTTCCTGCGTTATCGGAGATAACTACTTTCGATGCGGACACTGTTTTGGCACCGGTGAAATCAAGTACTCTTCGGGTTCGTGTCAATTTAATTGTATAAGGCCCGGGTGCATCGGTAATCGATCCGTCTACCACCAGTTGCGTGGCAGCATCTGCCGCATTGTATTCAATTCTATCTACACAAGAGTCAATGAGTATCACCAACACTACTAAAAACCAAATCTTTTTCATTAAAATTTAACGCTATAAGTGATCGATGGCAACGCTGTTCCGATAATGGATAATTGATAGGGAACTAATGTTCCATTGGCTGCTTCTTTAAAGAATATGGTAAATGGATTTTTTCTTCCATACACGTTAAAAATGGAGAATGTCCATGTGCCATCAAAAAGTTTTTTTCGCTTGTGACTTCCTTCGAGCACCAGTGCAAAATCCAATCGGTGATAATCCGGAATGCGGTATTCGTTTCGATCGGCAAAATTGGAAACCGAAATATTGTCTACGGTAAAACCAGAAAGCGGTGGTGTTACAGGTCGTCCGGTTCGATACGTAAAGTTACCGGTGAAGAAGTACCTTCTTGAAATGTTGTACTTCCACGAAACATTGATCACGTGGGGTTGATCAAAGTTAGATGGATACTCTTTGCCTTTGTTGATGGACTCGGCAATAGTAGGGCCTTGGATGGTACGAAGCGAGCGTGAAAAGGTATAACTGATCGACCCTGTCAGGCGCCCGAGTGATTTAGTGATTTGAGTTTCTACACCATAGGCCTGGCCTTTGCCTTGCAACAAATCCGTTTCAATTTGATCATTCAGGATGAGGCGTGCACCATCTTTGAAATCGAGTATGTTATCAATGCTTTTTTGATAAAATTCAATGAACATGTCATACGTTTTGTCTTTTGACGTGCGGAAATATCCAAACGAAAATTGATCAGCCAACTGAGGCTTAAAATAATAGCCACTAGGTTGCCAGATATCAATAGGAGTAATAGCTGTTGTATTGGTAACGAGATGCAAATATTGATAAATTCGGTTGTAGCCAAACTTAACTGAGGATGTAGGCGAAATAGAATAGCGGAACGATAAACGTGGCTCTAAACCGCTGTACGACTGAATTGTTTCACCTGATTTATATTTTACGATGCTCGTGCGGTTGAGTGGCTCGAGTGGTAAACCCGGTTTATAGATGTTTACGCTGCCCGGCCCTAGAGCGCTAAACATACTGAAACGAACACCGCCTTCAATATTTATTTTCTCATTTAGATTGTAGTTGTCGCCTACATAAATGCCCGTTTCAATGGACTGCTGATCTTCCATTTGAATGAATTTTTTATCAGAAAGGGGCGAGGAAGGCTTTAGTGTGCCCGGGTTAAATCCGTAGTATTGCCCTTGCACCCCAGCGGTAATCTTATGTTTGCCCAGTTGATATTGAATGCCGGTCTTCATGGAAGGATATGTAATTTTATAGAGCAAGTTGAAGCCATTGAGTGTGCTCGCATCGGCTACATCATATCCGTAGCTTCCAAAACCGGCGTGGATAAAACCATTTAACTTGCTGTTGAAGATATGATCGAGTTGAACAGATCCCAGCAGGTTATTCCAGCTGTACGTTGTATCGCCTTGCAGTTTGAATTTATCTCTGCTAATGTATCCGGAGAAAGTTATTTTCGTGCGATCGCTGAATTTATGCGACAGCTTCATCGTTGCATCGTAGAACGTAACCGTGCTTTTTGTCAGGTCGATGTAGTTGGTGCGAATCGTATTGATCAACCAATCGGAATAGGTGGTTCGCACAGAAGCAGCGAAAGTGGTTTTATTTTTTACAATCGGCCCACCAATGTGAAAATTGCTGGTGATGGCTCCAATTCCGCCGCCCCCTTTCCATTTTTCATTATCTCCTTCACGGGAATGTATATCCAGCACAGAAGAAATTCGACCACCAAATTCAGCCGGAATACCTCCGCGATAAAATGTTACATCGCGCACAGCTTCGGAATTGAACGCTGAGAAAAAACCAAATACGTGCGAGCTGTTGAAAATAGGCATGCCATCGTACAAAATCAGATTTTGGTCGGCACTACCACCGCGCACGTTGAAACCGGATGCTGCTTCGCCGGCAGTGGTTACGCCCGGCAGCACTTGTATTTGCTTTATCAAATCTACTTCTCCCATAAAACTGGGTGAGCGCTTTATTTCTTTCATGCTGAGTTCCACGCGCCCAATGTTACTGGTTACGGCTTCGCGGTTGGCCCTATCCTGTACCAATACTTCTTCCAACACCGTGGGTATTTCTTCCAAGTCAATATTCAATTGTCCATCTTCATAGGCTTTTAGATTCACTACTTTCTCTTCGTAGTTGACGTATGTAATCGTAACAATGTGCTCGCCGGCAGGCACTTGAATTTGATAATTGCCCTGTGCATCCGTGGAAACACCATTCAGTAGATTCGTAAAATAAACACTGGCACCTACCAATGCTTCTGCACCTTTTCCTTTCACCGAACCTCTGATCCAAATTCGTTTATTGCGCATGCTTATTTCCGCTTTACCGAATTGGGCTTGTTCAATTTTCTTTTGTTCACGTTCTGCTGTGTTGAGCAAAGTAGTATGCTGAATGGCTTGCGTTGGGTCTTTCACCAGCACAATCGTGTGGGCGTCAAATTCCAGATAGTTGAGATCGCTACCTAGAAAAAGTTCTTTCAGCATGTACTGAAGCGTTTGTCCGGCGTAGTCCTTTTCAATGACAATACCGTTGATCCACTCCGGAAGAAAGAAGAAGTTGACGGGTTGGGTTTTTTCCAACTCTTCCAGGTAAACATGGAGGGTTTTACCTTTTTCGGAGCCATCTAGTTTGCGCTCCAATATCGATTGACTTTGGGCGGCAAAGGCAACGAATACAAATACAGTAATAAAAATTGATTTCATTAGCGGTGCTAAAAAGTAAAAGTCAAAACGATCGATATGAATCAAAGATACAACCACCCCCCCTCATTTCTAGGCAGGTGGGGTTAATTGCATACAAAAAGTGACGAATGAGCTTAAAAAAGGAACCAACGTGCAATTAAACCACCTCAAAACTTTCCGCGCTAGACTTTTTCAGATAGTCTTCATAATCCAAAGGAGCATCTCCACCCTCCAGCAGACAACCTTCAGGCAGTGTAGGATAAATTTCTTCATAGGTTTTTACCATGTTCATAAATACGCGTCGGTAGACATGGCTACGGTTAATTTTGTCGGGATGGTCTAGCCCAGAGGCACCGATCAACTCTACAAAGCTTTCGACTGTGTTTTTATGGTAGTTGGCAACGCGTGTCTTCTTATCTTCTACCACCAAGCCTTTCATGAAATAAGGATCTTGTGTAGCCACACCCGTAGGACATGTATTCTTATTGCATTCTAAAGCTTGTATACAACCCAATGCCATCATCATGGCGCGAGCGGTGTTACACGTATCGGCACCCAATGCCATGGCTCGAACGATGTGAAATCCACTTAGTATTTTTCCCGAAGCGATCAGTTTCATTTCATTGCGTATGCCAAAGCCACGGAGAGCGTTATCGACAAAGGCAAGTGCATCCAACAGCGGCATGCCCACAGAGTTGGTAAATTCGGGTGGAGCAGCACCTGTACCGCCCTCTCCACCATCAACCGTTATAAAGTCGGGGTAGGTTTTTAGGGCAACCATCGCCTTGCAGATAGAAAGGAACTCACTCTTGCGACCCACACATAATTTAAACCCAATTGGTTTGCCTCCTGATAACTCCCTCAATCTTTTTACAAATAGGATTAACTCTTTGGGAGTTGAGAAGGCGCTATGGAAAGGAGGTGAGAAAACAGTCGTTCCCGCTTTCACATGACGAATGGCGGCAATTTCTGGTGTGTTTTTGGAAGCGGGTAAAATTCCACCATGGCCAGGCTTGGCACCCTGCGATAACTTGATCTCTACCATTTTTACATTGGGCTTTGTGGCGTTTGCTTTGAAAGCCTCTCCTGAAAAGTTTCCATCTTCACTGCGTGCACCAAAATAGCCGGTTCCTATTTGCCAAATTACATCTCCACCCGGTTCTAAATGATACGGACTCAAGCCTCCTTCGCCTGTGTTATGTGCGAACCCACCAATTTTTGCGCCTGCATTTAAAGCCAACACTGCATTTTTACTCAGTGAGCCAAAGCTCATTGCCGATACGTTCAACACACTCATGTCATAGGGCTGTAAGCATTCTTTACCACCAAAACGAATGCGGGGACTATGATCCATCTTATGAAAATCTTTGGGCGCAATGGAGTGGGTGATCCACTCGTACCCCTCGGCATAAACATCCAGTTGGGTACCAAATGGAATAGTATCAGTTTGCTTTTTTGCCCTTTGATAGATTACGGATCGTTCATTGCGGTTAATGGGTGCGCCATCTGTATCACTCTCTACAAAATACTGCTGAATTTTAGGTCTTAAATCTTCGAACACATAGCGGAGCCGACCCAAAACCGGAAAGTTTCGTCTGATCGACTGCCTTACTTGAATCATGTCGGCAATACCCATGTAAATGATGGGGCCAATCAAAAGAAACCCAAACAGCGCATCAATCCAATAAAAGGACCAAGCAATTAACAAGGCACTGGTAACAATGCTGAATACAACAAACAATTTTCTCATAGGGAACAGGTTAGAAATCAAATATAAACTTTTAAGACCAAATGTGATGAAGCAACATTTAGTTTTTTGAGTATTTCAATCGATAGAATTGATTGATCAAGCAGTTTTTAAGTGTACCAACCCTTTGCTCTTGTGCATTTTTACTTCAAAGTGTTGCAGCATGAATGTGTTCATGCGTGTTTCGGCTATCATGAGCAGCTTCTCGTCTTGACGTGATGGAAGGAAAACGGTAACATCGAGCACGGCTTGTACAAACAGTTCTTGCTGGCAAAATTGATGAACCGACTGTTTAAAAAAGTCGGCCCATTCTTCTTGGTATTTTTCTGAATGATCGCGGCCATCCCACACAAATTCCAACTGGCTGTCGCCCCACTTGTAGCGATACACCCCGGCTACATTTAAATAGAATACTTCCAGGGGCTGCAGGTTCAAAAGTTTGTAATTCTGAATTTTTAATGAAAAGGCATCTTTCAAGCCCAAGGGATTACGTTGCTGTTCGTAGGCTTCTTTTACACGATCAAAAAGGAAGAACAGAAGTTTATCTTGTAAGGCGAGTTGTGCCTCTTCGAGAAGATAGTTTTTGTCTAGCGGAAAAAATTTGCGCAGCACCGGCAGATCGTTTGGCAAAAGTAATAAAATTTACCGTTGTATTGATTACCACTCTTGGGTTAATTACTGCCTCGAGCAACGCAACCCAGTTCAGTAAAAAAACTCAGGCCAATCAATGTGACTGGCCTGATGAAAAATCGGATGGGAGTTTACTCTCGAAATATTTGCATCCTATCGAGATGCCTCGCTGCTAAGCAGCGGCCCGAAGAAGATGGCATTCATCATCATTTTATTGGTGCCATACCAAAATGCACGGAATGATAGATTTTCAGTAAAGCCAATAACACGCCCTCGGCCCATCGCTGCAATACCAACGCACGAGGAGTTTTTGAGCCGTGTATAGTTTGGTTTCGAAATGTATCCACTGAGCAGCGGATTGTTCCCGAACGTAAGTGGATTGGCATAAGCACCACCTGCCTTGGTCATGAAAATGTTATTGGGTTTGAACAAGGCAATTTTGGAAGAACTGAATCCGTACAGGAGTGGGTTGGTGAGATCTGCATCGGCTTCAAAGATGGCCCCACTCGTTTCTTGTGCGCCACGGTTTTCATCAATGTCGGCGTATGTTTTGGCACGTTGTTCTTTCTTTTCTTCTTCTTTTTTCGTTTCAAATTTGCCGAGACCGTTCGACTGAAACCACTGAACGGCATTTTCAAAACCAATCACAACACCGCCATTCTGTATCCACGTTTTTAGTTTTTCTTTTGCGCTTTCGCTAATGGCATTGTAATTACCTTCCGGGATAATCAAAGTGGTGTAGCGGTTTAGATTAGCTGTGTTGAAAACTGAAATTGGCAGGAGCGTTACCGGCATTTGATAACGTGTGTCGAGCACATGCCAGATTTCTCCAGCATCGGTAGCAGAAATTCCACTTTCCACCAGCATGGCTATTTCGGGCTTTTTCAATGAAAGAAAAGAAGGACTACCCAGCGATACTCCTTGAAAATCTAAACCGGTAGAGAGCGCATACACATCTAAACCATCTTTTTCTGTAATCTCTTTCATAAACACCTGGAGTTGATCTGGCAAGCGTTCCTGATGATCAACGGATATCAATAAGCTGCCTCGCTCAAACTTTTTACCATCGGCATAAAAACTTTCGGTAGCCACTTTTACACGCACGTTCTTGCTGAGCAGGCGATAAGTGGCGCGTGGAACATAGTAGCCGAACGGCTCAATCACATAGGCGTAGTCACCTTTTCCTATCATTTTTCCTTCAGGAGCTTTAAGTTCAGTTACTTTTTCTCCGAGGGCAGGCAATACTTTCAGTTCTTCATAGTCAATGCCAAAAGCTAGTGGCAAAGTCCAGCTCGAAATATCATAAAACAAACTGTCTTTAAACTGCGTGCGCTTCTCAAACACCGATTTGATGAGGCGATATTGAGGTTGATTCAATGGAATCATATAGCCCGACTCGCTTTCCCCATTTTTCGCTGACACTGTTTGTGTCCCACTGGGTTTGTAGAAGGCAATTTGCTGTCGTGCCAGCATTTCGCCGAAGTGAAACAGTTTCATTTTATCCTTGGGGGCATTCACCACAATGGCCTTTACTGGATCTTTGACCGCTTCGGCAGAGGCCGCTGTGTAAAAGCCGCGTTGGTATTCCAGCAGTTCTACCCGCATTTCATTCACAGCTTTTAGCGTGCTAAGGGCAGTGGTAAATTGATTGCGGATGGTAAATGGAAATCGCAGTATGCCATTCACACTTTCCTGCGCATGCCCGCGCGAGCTGGCTTGCTCGAACAGAATACCGATGGCTCCTTGCACATCGGGAAAGGTCGATCCTTTTCCATAGTAGAAATCATCGTAGCCTTCCTGTGTGTAGTACAATGAACCGATTTCGTCCAGTGCTTTGGCGTGATAGGCTCCTATTTTCTTTGTGAGCTCCAGATTTTTTTCAGGTGTAAGTGGGTGCATACGCGACGGCACTCCCGGTTGAAAGAAGAAGGTAGCATTTGTGCCCATTTCATGATGATCGGTAAGTACGTTGGGTTTCCATGCATGGAATTTTTTCACACGGGCTTGCGATTCCGGATGTTGGGCAACCAGCCAATCACGATTCAGATCAAACCAATAGTGATTAAAACGACCTCCGGGCCATGCTTCATTGTGTTCTACATCGTTGGGATCGGCATTCACCAACATACTTTTGCGTGCATTTACCCATGAGGAGAATCGTTGCAACCCATCAGGATTAAAACTAGGATCAAACAAAATTATCGTATTGGCTAAGTATTTTTCGATTTCCGGCCCTTGGGCAGCCGCCAGATAATAAGCAGTTAAGAGAGCTGCATTTGCACCGCTTGCTTCGTTGCCATGAATGCTGTGGCCGATATAAAAAACCGCCGGCATGTTCTGCAAATCCAGACTTCCCGATTTTTGCGGATCGGAGAGCAAAGCATGTTGGGCGCGAATGGATTCGAGGTTTTGATGATTTTTGGGCGAAGTGACGGTCAGCAGCAGCAGCGGTCTGGCTTCGTGCGTTTGGCCGATTACCTCCAGTGTAATTCGATCCGAGGCTTTATCCAGAGCCATCATATAATTCACCAGCCGATCGTGGGTGATATGCCATTCGCCCACCTGATGCCCAACAACGGATTGCGGAGTGGGAATAGCTGGGTTGAATTGAGTGGGGGTGGTAAAATAGTACGAGAGATCGACCTGCGCCCAGCCGGCCGAGCAGCTGATCAGGATGAGTAGAAGGGGTAATTTTCGCATTTGAAGTGTAGCTTTAATGAAACAATCGAAATTTCGCAATTTCTTCGTTTTTGTGGTGGAATAAGGGATAAGCGGTAGTTCAATGTTACCAAATTGTTAAGAAAAAGAGCAAAGATTTAAAGCAAACAGCGCACACAAGTAACCCGAAAAGAATACTTTTGCCCCCGATTAAAACCCCGAATTATATATGAGAAAACTTTTACTGTTAACAATGACTGCCTTGTGCTTTGCCTCCATAGGAGTGTATGCGCAGGTGACTACCTCCGCCATGGCGGGGAAGATTACGGACTCGAAAGGAGAGCCACTTCCGGGAGCAACGATCGTTGCTACGCACACTCCTTCAGGTACTACCTATGGAACCGCGGCCAGTTCAAACGGTCGCTATGTTATTCCAGGCATGCGTGTTGGTGGTCCTTATACTGCAAAGATTAGCTTCGTTGGCTACAAAGAGCAGGTAATTAACGACATCTATCTCAGCTTGGGTGTAACCGCTGATTTGAATGTGAAATTGGCAGATGAAAGCACTCAATTGGACGAGTTGGTTGTAACAGGAGATAAAAATGACATCTTCAGCGCAGACCGTCAAGGTGCCGCTGCTTCATTTAATCGTCAAACATTGAATAGCATTCCAACCATTGGCCGTACAGTAAATGATATCGTAAAATACAATGCGTACAGCAACGGTAGTTCATTTGCAGGTCAGGACAGCCGCTTCAATAGCTTTACCATTGATGGTTCAGTTTTCAATAACGGATTTGGATTAGGAGGTTCTGCACAGGCAGGTGGTCGTACTGGTACTACAGCTGTATCGTTGGATGCATTGGACGAGGTACAGGTAAACGTAACACCGTATGACGTTCGTCAATCTGGTTTTGCCGGTGCCGGTATCAACGCGGTAACCCGCTCAGGTACAAATGATGTATCCGGATCTGTTTATTACTTATTCAGAAATAACGATTTAGTTGGTAACACAGCTGATGGAGGCAAGAAACTGGCTCCCTTCACTATCAATGAAAACACTTTTGGTTTTAGAATTGGTGCTCCTATCATAAAGGACAAGCTTTTCATTTTTGCTAACTACGAACAATTCACTAGCTCTGCTCCGGCTATGGATTGGGTTGCAAACCGCCCTGGTGCAACAGGTAACGTATCCAGAACTTCGGCTGCTGTTATGGACGATTTAAAATCATTTATTTCTACCAACCTAAAGTTTGACTTAGGTGCCATTGATGGATACAACAACGAAACGAAGAGTACAAAAACGTTGGTTCGTTTGGATTACAACATCAACGATAAACATAAATTGTCTCTTCGCTACTCTGATCACGATTCACGCGGCGGTATCAACATCAGCCAAAGCAATAGCAGCAGCACCGCAGGTAATGGTAATAGAACCAACTCTGCCTTGGCGATTTCACCTGAAAACACGGGTTACTACCAAAAAGATAAGACCTTCTCTTTGGCAGGTGAGTTAAACTCTACTTTCAGCTCAAGAATTTCCAACAAGTTAGTGGTAACATATAATAAGCAAACAGAAGACAGAGATTACAAAACATCGCTGTTCCCTACAATTGATATTTTGGATGGCGCAATTACAAGTCCTAATACCACTGGTTCTGGTTCTACTTACACCTCCGTTGGTTTCGACCCATTTACACCTAACAACAAGTTGAACTACTCAACTTTGAATATCACCAACAACACTACGTACTACGCAGATAATCATATTATCACCGCAGGTATTTCGTACGAAGCCTTCACCTCAAACAACGTATTCTTTCCTTCATCGAATGGAGTTTATGTTTACAACTCAGTGGCTGACTTCAAAGCGGCTGTAAATAGCTTTGTGGCTGACCCAACCAATCCGGTATCTCCGGTTCCGGTAGTTCGTTACAACTTGCGTTATTCTTTACTTCCTGGCGGTGTAGAGCCACTTCAAGTTTTGAATGTGGGCACGTATAGCGCCTATTTGCAAGATGAAATTCAAGCTACGGATAAGTTGAAACTGACAGTTGGATTACGCGCAGACTTGTTTGATTATGACAACTCAACTGCCGCTAACTTCAACAACCCTGTAGTGGCTAATATGAACTTCAGAGATGAGGACGGTTATTCGTATAAAGTAAACACGGGTGCTTTCCCGGGTGCCAAAGTGTTGCTTTCACCTCGTTTAGGTTTTAACTACGATTTGAAAGGAGATAAGAAAACACAAATTCGTGGTGGAACCGGCTTGTTTGTATCACGTATTCCTCAAGTATTGGTTTCTAACCAGCTTGGAAACAACGGTGTTAATACGGCCTTGTTGAACAACTTGAACGTAACTAACCGTCCGTTCCGTTTAACGCCAGCGGAATTTATTCCTGCCACTAAGCCAGACATCAATACTCTTTCAGGATATGCTGTAAACGCTACTGACCCTGAGTTGAAATATCCAACTGTGTGGAAAACAAACATTGCGGTCGATCAAAAGTTACCTTGGGGATTGGTAGGTACATTGGAGGTGATCTATAACAAGAACATTCACGCACTGCGTTACATCGATGCTAACTTAAGCCCAAAGGATAGAAACTTTACAGGCTCGGATACCCGCGATCGTTTCCCGGCTTCAACACCTGGTAACGTAGCACCCCGTTTCATGAATGGTCAGGTAACCAACGTGTTTGTTTTGAAGAACTCAAGCGCAGGTGATTCTTACACGCTTACAGCTAAATTGGAAAAGCCTGCATCGAAAGGCTTCAGCGGAATGATCGCTTACACATACGGACAAGCCAGAGATATGCAATCCGTAGGTAGCACAGTACAAGCGAACATCCCTACGGTAGCTGGTCAGAATTATTTAACTACTTCGTTTGCTGATAACGACTTAAGACACCGCATCGTTGGTTTCTTGAACTATCGTTTGGAATATGGAGACAGAATTGGTGGCGCTACCATGTTTACGTTGGGTATGGTTTCTGCCAGTGGTGGAAAAGTATCTTACACTTATGGTGGTGACTTGAACGGCGACGGACAAAGCAACGACTTGATTTACGTACCTAAGAGCGCAAATGAAATAACTTTTGCAAGCTTCACTTCAGGTGGTAAGACCTTTACCGCAGCTGATCAACAAGCCGCTTTTGATGCATACATCAATGGTAGCGAATACCTCAGCTCTCGCAGAGGCAACTACGCAGAAAGAAATGGTGCTTATTTCCCTTGGTTAACTCGTTTCGACTTCAGCGTAGTACAAGAGTTCTACGTAAAAGTAGGTGCGAAGGAAAAGAGAAATACCATCCAGTTGAGAGCTGATATTTTGAACGTTGGTAACTTGATTAACGACGGTTTTGGTGTAGGCTATCAGACTACAACTACACAACCATTGACTTTTGTAAGTGTGAATCCAGCCGGTGTTCCTACTTACAGAATGCAAACACAAACTATCAACGGTGAAACCGTTCTTTTGAAAGATGCTTTCATTAAGAGCATATCACTTGGTAGCGTATGGCAAGCACAGATTGGCATTCGCTATATCTTCAACTAATCCATTCGAGCTTTACTTTGAAAAGGCCACCTTATCGGTGGCCTTTTTATTTTCCATGCTTTTGGCTACTTTCATTAATGGCTCGGAGATCTGTACTCGTTTTTTTGTTTTTTTTGGCACTTTTGATGCTGCCGCAGTGCCGCAATACCCAAGAGAAACTCCCTTTTTTAGCCGAACCGGCGGTCAATCGTGACTTAGATGAAATAATAAAGCGCGGTTATCTGGAGGCCATTATCGACAATAATTCAATCAGCTATTTTATTTACAAAGGTACCCCAATGGGCTATGAGTATGAGCTCCTTCAATATTTTTGTAAGTCACTGAAGATTCAACTCAAGATTAAAGTCATATCGGGTATTGAGGAGGCAATCGATCAATTGAATAAAGGGAATGGTGATGTTTTGGCATTTCCCCTCACGGTTACCAAAGATCGCACCAACTACCTGGCATTCACTAAGCCTCATTACACTACCCATCAGGTGCTGGTGCAAAAGAAACCAGCCAATTGGCGCTTGCAGCCACCTCAAATGCTAGAAAAGAAATTGATCCGGAGTCCTTTCGAACTCATTGGCAAAGAAGTGCATGTAATGAAGGGGTCCTCCTTCAGCGAACGGATGAAAAATTTATCGCAAGAAATTGGAGGCGATATTCTCTTACTAGAAGATAGCGCAACTGCTGAAACAGAGTCGTTGATTCGAAAGGTAGCTACCGGCGAAATAAAGTACACCGTTACTGATCAGACCATCGCCATGGTTAATGCGCTCTACTATCCTAACCTCGATATCAATACAACACTCAGTCTTCCACAACAGATTGCCTGGGGTACACGCAAAAACTCCGGCAGTTTGCAACAAGCGATTGATCAGTGGATGATCCGCATCAAGCAGTCGGGTTTGTTTCAAACATTGTTTGACAAGTATTTTAATAACCCCCGGTTTTCCATTATCATGGCCAGCAGTGATTACTCATCGCTTACAGGCGATCGGTTATCCCCCTACGATGAGCAAATCAAAAAGGGAGCGAAAGATATCGGGTGGGATTGGCGATTGGTGGCATCCATTGTTTATCAGGAATCTAATTTTAATCCCAAGGTAGAGTCATGGGCAGGTGCTATCGGATTGATGCAGGTGATGCCTGAGACAGGAGAGTTTTTGCATGCAGGCGACTTACACGATCCGCAGCAAAATATCAAGGCAGGCATTCGCTTTTTAAAATTTTTGGATAATTATTGGTTAAAAACAGTTTCAGATCCGGAAGAGCGATTGAAATTTGTGTTGGCATCTTACAACGTCGGCGTTTCGCATGTGATCGATGCACAAAAGCTGGCGCGTAAAAATGGCCGCAATGCCTCTAAGTGGAATGACAGTGTAGAGTATTTTCTTCTCCAGAAATCTAATCCGAAATATTACCGCGACCCGGTGGTGGCTGCAGGCTATTGCCGATGCGATGGACCCGTTCGCTACGTGCAGGAAATCTTAGATCGCTTCGAAGAATACAAAGTACACATCGATTCGTAGCTTTGGAATTCCCTTATCGTAATTAGTGGTTGCGCGATTTACTTTCTAAGCTGGTCAACTATTTTTTCGAAATCCAATTGAGGCCACGTGTTTTGAATGTCCGGCGTTTTTAAAACAGCCTCCATAATTTTCTTTTGCTTTTGCCCGGTCTCATACGCAACAGCATACGGAATTTCTTCATAAAAAGTGACCATCGAATACAACGGAATCCACTCAGTAGGATATAGCTCATGCAGTTTGGCTTCAATCTTCTTTCGCAAGATGAAATCAACATCATTCACCAAGTCACGCATTTCAATGAAGTTATCCAAGGCCAACTGAGCAATGGCATCGGCATTGGGTTTTCGTTGTTGCTGAAATAGTGGAGCCACTTGTTCCCAGTTATCGTGGTAGACATCAAGTAATTGATTGAGCACTCGGCAATCTTCAAAACCGGCATTCATACCTTGGCCATAGAAAGGAACGACAGCATGGACTGCATCGCCAATCAACAACACATTGTTTTTTACCCACGGAAAACACTTTACCGTAACCAATGAAGAGGTAGGGTTCTGAAAAAACTCTGTAACATATTCGGGCATTAACTGAACGGCATCGGGAAAAGTAGCGTTGAAGAAAACTTGCACTTCTTCTGCTGTAGAAAGTTTTTCAAACGACTGGGGGCCGGAGAAAGGAAAGAATAACGTCAGCGTAAAACTTCCATCCGGATTGGGCAATGCGATCAGCATGAAGCTTTCGCGAGGCCAGATGTGGAGGGCGTTTTTTTCCATACGAAAGCCACCGGTTGCGGAGGCGGGAATGTGTAATTCTTTATAGCCGTGGTGAATGTACTCCTGTGAGTAGTCAAAACGATCCGTCATTTGCAGCGCGAGGCGCACCGCGGAAAAAGCACCGTCGGCACCGATCACCTGATCAAAAGAAGTTTGCTGAATTTTTTGATCCGCACTCTGGATGGATAATTCCGTTGTAGCAAAATTGACGTTTGTTATTCTTTGCTCGAACTGAAAAGTTACGCCGGCGTTTTCGGCTGCGGTCATCAACACCTTATTCAATCCACTTCGCGAAATGGAATTGATGTATTGGCCTTCTTTACCATAGGGCTGAAATTGAAGGTTGCCTTGTAGGTCGTGTATCATGCGGCCGTGCATGGGTATTGCCTCTTTTTTTAACTCTTCTGCCAGCCCCACTTCTTCGAGTGCACGAATGCCCCGGTTACTCAATGCTAAATTGATGGAGCGGCCTTCGTATCCTTTGCTTTTGCGCATATCAGGCCTGCGTTCAATGACAGTAACCTGATAGCCACGTTTTGCTAAATAGATGGAAAGCAAAGAACCGACAAGTCCGGCACCGGTAATAGCAATATTTTTTTTGGGTTGCATTTATGATTCTGGGTTTGCTTTTATATGCTTCTTAAAAATTTCTGCGAAGCGAAAGACATCTTCGAATGTGTTATACAACGGCACAGGTGCAACGCGAATCACACCCGGCTCACGCCAATCGGCAATGATGCCAGCTTTTGTAATTCGCTCAAACAGCTGTTTTCCATTTTGCCATGTGCGTATGGAGAGTTGACAGCCCCGCTGTTTGCTATCGGAGGGAGTTAAAATCTGAAACTTCTTTTCATGATCTGGAATTTGCCGGAGTAAATATTCCAGATATCCGGTTAACAATATGCTCTTGGCGCGCAACTTTTTAAAATCTACTTTCTGAAAAACTTCCAACGAACCCAATAAGGCGGCTCCCGACAACACCGGAAAATTGGATAACTGCCATCCATCTACACCCGGCATGGGAATAAATCCTTTCTTCATCTGAAACCGATCTTTCTCATGGTGCCCCCACCAGCCGGCCAGCCGGAGTAGCGATGAATTGTTTGCATGTTTCTCATGCACAAAAGCACCGGCTACACCGCCGGGCCCTGCATTTAAATATTTGTAACTACACCACACCGCAAAGTCTACGTCGTGCTTGTGCAATTGCAGTGGCACATTCCCGATTGCATGCGCAAGATCGAAGCCAACGTAGACACCTACTTCATGGGCAACGGCGGCAATTTTTTGTATGTTGAAAAACTGACCCGTATAATATTGCACTGCTCCGAAAATCACCAGTGCTACTTCGCTGCCATGTGCACGAATGGCATCTTCAATGTCTTCTGTGCGCAGGGTGAACTCACCATCGCATGGCTTTAATTCAATGATTGCCTGCGCCGGATCAAGGCCGTGTAACTTCACTTGCGACTCAAACGCATATTGATCCGATGAAAAGGCTCCGGCTTCGGTAATAATCTTAAACCTCGTGGCAGTGGGTCGGTAAAATGTAGTCATCATCAGGTGCAGATTCACCGTCAGTTGATTCATGGCCACCACTTCAATGGGTTTGGCTCCGACCAGTTTCGCCAATTGCGATTTGCTTTGCTTATGGTAGTAGAGCCAGGGTCTTGTCGCATGCAGGTGGCCTTCTACACCCAACTGCGCCCAATCGGTTAACTCCTGCGCAATCACTTTTTTGGTAGCGATGGGTTGTAGCCCCAACGAATTTCCGGTGAAGTAAATGAGTTCTTTCCCTTTTTCTTTCGGAATGTGAAACTGCTTTCGGAAATTTTTTAATGGATCGGTGCGATCCATTTTTTTAGCGAAGGCTATCGTTGCCTCGTAGATCTGAGCCATAAGTTAACGTAATTGATTTTGTACAAGCCGGTGATGATGCTGTACATGATAAATGGTAAAGTAGATCATTTCTCGCAACGTGAGTTTGCCCAGCAAAGGATGCGGCAAAATGAATTGATCGAGTTGATCTTCTGTGAGTGTGTTTATTTTATGTTGAAGGGAGTTCACCAACTCAAGTAACTTCCCTTCTAACACTTCCGTATTTTTTTCTTTCCCACTTGGCACAAACCGGCCTGGAGCTCGCCCACCTGCTTGCAGTTTGGATTGATATTTTGCAACCAGCTCATCGTAGCTTCGCGACTTGCGGTTGGCCTTTCCAAATAGCAATCGTAAAATAAACAAGGGCAATGACAGTGCCATGTTTACGGGTCCTACACTTTTTATCAAATGTTCGGCCTGTTGCAGCGCATTCCATTTATCAACTGGCGCAGATTCTAATTGTTCGGGCGATAATCCTTTTATGTATTGTGTAAAGGCGTTATGATGCCTTTGCAATTCCTCATTTAGTAGTTGTTTCGTCATATCAAACAAATCGAGGGTCTGCTTCCATCACATGACCGCAATTTTTGCACGTGCGCAATTCAAGCGAACCATAAAAATCGCGGAAGCGCGGAAGAAAATCTTTCTCAATATTCTCCAGATGAAATTTGTATTCGTGGAGCGGATGGTTGCATTGCTCGCAAAACCACATCAGCCCATCGTCTTCTGTAGTTTCTCTTTTACATTCAATCACCAATCCAATTGAATTGGGTGTGCGGACGGGAGAGTGAGGTACGCGGGCAGGAAGAAGAAACATGTCGCCTTCATTAATTGGAATATCCACAGCTTTGCCATCCTCCTGAATGCGCACCGTAATGTTTCCTTCCAGTTGATAGTATAACTCTTCTGTTTCATTATAGTGATAATCTTTGCGTGCATTCGGCCCCGCCACAATCATTACAATGTAATCGCCGGCATCAGCATAAAGATTTTTGTTACCTACCGGTGGCTTCAAAATCGCGCGGTTGTCTGCGATCCATTGCTTGAGGTTAAAAGGTCTGCGTATTGCCATATTTATCTTATTTAGTGATGGTTACTAGTTTACGGTAAATAGTTATTGATCGAACTTAGCGTGTAATAAATTAATAAACAGAGGAAAGTTAAGGTTCTTTTATATTTACTGAAAATGAGATACTAAAACTTTACGATTGCAGCGATGAACCTTGATTTAAGCGGTAAAAGAGCCATCGTGTGTGGAAGCACGCAAGGCATAGGTAGAGCAGCAGCCATGGAGTTGGCAGCTTTGGGCGCTTCAGTTACGCTGGTAGCCAGAAATGAAGCCAAGCTCAAAGAGACGCTCCTCCAGCTCGCTACTACTCCCAATCAAAAGCACGACTATCTGGTGGCTGATTTTGATTTTCCGGAGCAGTTGAAAGAGACAATCGACAAATATCTGGTATCGCATGCCGTTCAAATTTTAATTAACAATACCGGAGGTCCGCCAGCAGGCAAGGTGCTTGATGCAAAACCGGAAGAATTTATCAAAGCGATAACCAGCCATTTAATCTGTTCGCAAATTCTAGTTCAGGCGATAGTGCCTTGCATGAAATCTTCGGGCTATGGACGAATCATCAATGTTATTTCTACATCTGTAAAAATTCCCATCAAAGGATTGGGTGTGTCGAATACTACGCGCGGGGCAGTTGCCAATTGGTCAAAGACACTTGCTCATGAAGTGGCCCCATTTGGCATCACTGTCAATAATGTTTTGCCGGGCACTACCATGACGGGACGATTGGAAGCCATCATTAAAAATAATGCCACCAAGGCAGGCATTGCCGAAGAAGAAGCGAAGCAGCGCATGGTAGAGGAAGTGCCGATGGGCCGAATCTCCTCGCCTGAAGAAGTTGCGGCTGCCATCGCTTTTTTGGCAAGTCCAGCAGCCTCTTACATCACGGGCATCAACCTGCCCGTAGATGGAGGAAGAACCGGAAGTTTATAATCTATGAAGATATTTTTGTTGTGCGGTTGCTTGGGTTATGGGTCGTTGTTTGCACAATTGCCGGTGATGCTTCATGAAAAATTTGACGACAATCAAAACGGATGGCCCGTGGGTGATGGGCCTACGTATCAGGCAAAAATTCAGGAAGGCAAGTTTGTGTTGGTAACGCATGTAGAAGATAAAGGTCGCTTTGTAACAGTAACGCCTTATCTGGATGCACGTAAGGATTTTTCACTCGAAGCTACTTTTGTTCAGAAATCAGGATTGGTTGATAATGGCATCGGCTTGTTGTGGGGACGCGAGGGAAATCAATACAATGCGTTTCAGTTTTCATCGAATGGTTATTATCGCATCTATTCGCCTCAGCTCAAAGGCGATATGAATAAATGGATGCCATGGCCAAAAGTAAAACCCATGCCACAGCCAAACCACCTGCGCATTGAACAAAAGGCGAACGTATTGAATTTCTTTATCAACGATGATTTGGTGACTACCTTTCCGGCATTGTATGTGTATGGAATGGGCGTGGGTTTTGTCAACAACACCCGCATGGTGCTGGAAGTAGATGACTTTATTTTTTCCCATCAGGTAGCGATCTATCTACCGCCTACATCTTCGCTCACGTTTCAGAAAGAAAATCTTGGCAGTGCCATCAACACAGAGGCAGATGAGGTAAGTCCCAAAATAACCGCCACCGGCAATGCACTTTATTTTGGACGTAAACATAGTGCAGCCAATCAGGGTGGGGTAGAAGATGAAGAAGATATCTGGTTTTCGAGTTATGAAAACAACCAATGGAGCCTCAGCAAAAATGTAGGTGCTCCCATCAATTCAGCGTATGCTAATAATTTGATCGCCATCAGCACCGATGAAAACACCATGATCTTTACGACACGCGAAGGCTTCGGTTTGCGCGAGCGAACCGCCAACGGTTGGACAGAAGTCAAAGATGTAGGCATCCGCTACACAAACGAAGACGAGTTTATTGAAGGCAATTTATCTTCAGATGGAAAAGCAATGCTGTTTACCATTCGCAATACCGACAATGTGCAATACGATACCAATCGAATGGAGCGCGATATTTTTGTGAGCCTCAAAGATAAAGACGGAAAATGGTCGAAGCCCTTCAATCTGGGTATTGATGTGAATACTTCCGAAAATGAATACTCTCCATTCTTAGCGCCTGATGGCAAAACATTATACTTCGCCTCGAAGGGATGGCCCGGCTATGGCGACGCAGATATTTTTATGACCAAGCGGCTGGACGATACGTGGACGCGCTGGAGTGAACCTATTAATCTCGGCAACCAAATCAACTCACTGGACTTTGATGCATACTATACCGTGCCAGCGTCGGGCGATTTTGCCTACATGAGCTCCACACATCAATCGCTTGGTAAAAGCGATCTTTTTCGCGTGCGCGTGATGAAGGAGGTAAAGCCAGAACCGGTGGTGTTGTTAACAGGAGTAACATTGAACGCACATTCTAATTTGCCCATCGGTGCATCGATTTATATTGAAGATTTGGCCACTGGCAAAGAAGTGGGCGAGGCTATTTCCAATCCGGTAACGGGAGCTTTTCGAATTGTATTGCCGTATGGAACCCACTATGGAATTAGGGCTGAGTCTACCGGTTTTTTTTCGATCAGTGAAAATTTTGATCTCACCGATGTGAAAGAGTATGCCGAGGTGAAAAAGGATTTGGTATTGGCGCCCATACAAGTGGGAGAAGCCATTCAGTTGAAAAATATTTTTTTCGAGCAAGGCTTAGCCGTGCTGAAGGATGAATCAAAGCCGGAGTTGGATCGCTTTATTTTTTTTCTATCCAAGAATCCCTCCATCAAAATAGAGTTACACGGACACACCGATAATGTGGGAACACAGTCAGGGTTACTGAAATTATCGAAAGAGCGTGTGAAGGCAGTAAAGAGTTATCTGGTGAAGAATGGAATTTCACCAGGCCGAATCACCGGCAAGGGCTTTGGTGCTTCGGTGCCCATGCAAGTGAACGACAGCGAGCAACACCGCAAATTGAATCGACGAGTAGAATTCAAAATTGTGTCTAAGTAAGAGAAACGGTGCATGGGATCCTTCCCTCATTCGAAACCAATCAGGCTTTACATCCTCCCAACGTGCTAACCAAATTTTACTTAACTTAGTCGTAATGTCTCATTAATTGAATACCCCCTATGCGTTTACTTTCTACTCTTTGCATAATGATGATCGGATACTGGGCAAGTGCACAGAAACCAATTATTCAAGATGATTTTGCCATCAACAAGTTTGGATGGGAGGAGAGTGAAACTTGTTTTTTTGCCAATGGTGCCTATGTAATGAATGCATCAGACGAAGGTACACAAGCAACTATTAATTATTTCATTGACGTGCAGAAAGACTTCATATTCTCGGCTGATTTTATTCAGCAAAACGGTGAAGAAGATAACGGCTATGGATTGATATGGGCATCGGGCAGTGACTTGCTCAATTTGTTTGTCATCTCATCTGAAGGTGAGTATGCCATTTACAGTGGAGATCCCTCGCTACTGAAAACATGGAAACAGCATGATGCCATCCGTCCTCTCGGCAACCCTAACAAATTACGCGTTGAGTCGAAAAATGGGAATATGGTATTTTATGTGAATGATGTAAAAATTGAAGAACATAAACCCATGCCTCTGTTGGGAAGCAGTGTTGGCATGGTTGCATTTACAAAAATGCGTTTGGAAGTAGATAATTTTTTCTTTGCCCAGGATCAGGTAATTGAATTGCCCAAACAACAATTGACGGCGAAAAAGGAAAACTTAGGAGCAAACGTCAATAGCCCCAATGATGAGCTCGGCCCCGTCATTTCAATGGATGGAAAAATACTCTTCCTCGCCCGCCAAAATGTAGTTGAAAATGTGGGTGGCATAAAAGATGATGAAGATGTTTGGATGAGCACTTGGGAGGCGAACAAGTGGACACGCGCTGTGAATATGGGCAAAGCGGTAAACACGCCACTCGCCGATAACCTCCTTGCCGTGAGTGCCGATAACAATACACTGATGTTTGAAGAAGCGAATCAACTAATTGTAAAGCATCGTTCTGAATCTGGCTGGGATGCCGGGGAGAAACTTCATCTGGTTTTTAAAAATGAACTCGATCATTTTGTTGCATCGCTTTCGGCGGATGGCAAAGCAGTTATCTTCAGCGCTAAGCTCAAATCAAATATGTATTATGATCCTAATCGCAGCGAAGGCGACCTGTATGTGTGCCTGAAGGAAGGTGATAAGAAATGGTCCGATCCTATCAACCTCGGTCCGGTCATCAACTCCATCGGTGAAGACACTTCACCTTTTTTGGCAGCCGATGGTACGACATTGTATTTTGCATCCGATGGAAGACCCGGCTACGGCAATCAGGATATTTTTATGGCTACACGCATTGGCGAAAGCTGGACCGAGTGGACAAAGCCTGTCAACCTTGGCCCACAAATCAACACACCATTTTTCGATGCGTACTACACCATCCCTGCTTCCGGTGACTATGCGTATTTTGTAAGTTACGATCAGGGGTTTGGTAAAGCCGATATCTTTCGCATCAAACTTCAACAGCATGCACGCCCCTCCGCTGTTACGTTGGTGAAAGGCCGTGTGCTCAATAGCAAAACAGGTACTGCGCTGGCGGCGTCCATTCATTTTGAAAATTTGCGCACACGCAGAGATGTGGGTGAGGCGCGGTCCGATCCGCGCACCGGCATGTATCAGATCGTGTTACCGTACGGAATCAACTATGGTGTGCGTGCCAGTCGCAGCGATTTTTATTCTGTGCACGAAAATTTAGAGCTGCCGGCTTCGGCTGAGTACAAAGAGGTGCAAAAAGATTTGATGATGATTCCGATTGAAGTGGGCGAAACTATTAAATTGAATAACGTGTTTTTCGAAGCAGGTTTACCGGTGCTCAAGTCAGAATCATTTCCGGAGCTTGATCGTCTGGTAATTATCTTGTCAGAGAATCCTACCATCTCTATTGAATTGGAAGGACATACGGATAGCAGAGGTACAGCGGATGTATTGTTGAAGTTATCGCAAGAGCGTGTTGCCACCGTGCTGGAATATTTGGTCAGTCATGGCATCAGCAAGCACCGCATCACCGGGCATGGTTATGGAGCCACGCGCCCGGTAGCATTTGGCGATTCAGAAGAAGACAGACGCCTGAACCGACGCGTAGAATTTAAGATCACAAAAAAATAATGCAGCATATTTCCAATTACATCAATGGCCAATTGGTAGCACCCATTTCTGGGAACTATTTAGATAATTGTAATCCGGCGGAAGGCCAAGTGTACAGTTACCTGCCTGACTCAGACGCGCACGATGTGGAAAATGCGGTGGTAGCTGCACAGAGTGCTTTTGCTGCGTGGTCACTCACACCGCCAGCAAGGCGCGCAGCAGCACTATTAAAAATTGCCGATTTGATTGATCGTGACTTAGAAGTGTTGGCGTTGGCAGAAAGTGTAGATCAGGGCAAGCCGCTTAAGCTGGCAAAGTCGGTGGATATTCCCAGAGCCTCTGCCAACATGCGTTTTTTTGCAACGGCCTCTTTGCATACCGCTGCTGAATCGCATTTGATGGAGGGTGAAGCAATCAACTACACCACGCGCACGCCCATAGGTGTTGCGGGATGTATATCGCCGTGGAATTTGCCACTCTATTTGTTTACATGGAAAATTGCACCTGCACTGGCGAGTGGATGTACAGTAGTAGCAAAGCCCTCCGAGCTAACTCCGATGACGGCTTTTTTGTTTTCCAAATTGTGTATGGAAGCGGGTCTCCCACCAGGAGTACTCAACATAGTTCATGGACTCGGTAAAAAAGTAGGGCAGGCTATCGTGGAACATCCGAACATCACTGCCATTTCATTTACCGGTGGCACCGTTACCGGAAAGACCATTGCCGCTACGGCCGCACCCATGTTTAAAAAACTATCACTTGAATTGGGCGGAAAAAATCCAAACATCATTTTTGCTGATTGCGATTTTGAAGATGCTCTTACCACCTCTATTAATTCTTCTTTTTCAAATCAGGGAGAAATCTGTTTGTGTGGTTCGCGCATTTTGGTAGAGCGCAGTTTGTTCGATCGGTTTACCACTGAATTTGTAAAGCGCACACAAGCATTGCCGGTTGGAGATCCATTGCTTGAAGCCACCCGACTCGGTGCATTGGTATCAGAAGGACACATGCAAAAAGTGTTATCGTATATTGAGTTGGCAAAACAAGAGGGCGGTACGATTGCATGTGGAGGTGCACGTGCGGTGGTGGAAGGCCGCTGTGCCTCCGGATATTTTGTTCAACCTACCGTCATCACCGGATTACCACACAACTGTCGAACCAATCAAGAAGAAATATTTGGCCCGGTAGTTACCATCATGCCGTTTGATACGGAAGATGAAGTGATTGCTTTTGCTAACTCAACTGCTTACGGATTAAGCGCCACCATCTGGACGAATAATCTGAAACGAGCCCATCGCGTAGCGCATCAATTGAAGAGTGGCATCATCTGGATCAACTGCTGGCTACTACGTGATTTGCGCACGCCCTTCGGAGGCATGAAGCAAAGTGGCGTAGGCCGCGAAGGTGGGTGGGAGGCTATGCGCTTTTTTACGGAAGCGAAAAATGTGTGTGTGAAGTTGTAAAAACTCTTCAATTGCTTTTCAAGCGTCTAGTAAAACTCTACAATTTTTATGAGGTCATCTACATTGCTGCTTTTTAATTTGTTTGCGGCGATGAATTCTTCCACAGCTGGAAAGTGATCGCCCATGATAAATAAGTTGGATAATATTTCATTGCGTAAAGATCGCCTAATAGAGTTGTAATGGAACTGTGATCATTATCTGTGTGCCCTGCGTGGGTGCCGTCTGAATTTCAAATTGCCCATGCAACGATTCAATCCGGCTCCTCATTTGCGACAACCCTAATCCCGATTTTGCGGATGTTAAGTCGAACCCTTTGCCATCATCTTCAATTGTTACGATCAGTTCGTTGTCTCTGCAGAAAAGTTGGATATCTACATTTTTTGCTTCGGCATGCTTTACACAATTGTGTACGGCTTCTTGCACTACACGATAGGATTGTTGAATAATTGATTGGGGTAAGTTTTCAGGGATGTCGTAGTGTTGAAAATGAAATTGACAGGTTACACTTTGACTCAGGTCAGCCACCAGTTGCGAAACCAAAGATGAAAGCCCGATACCGGCATGATTGGGCAATGCCAATTCGTGAGAAAGTTTTCGAACATCATTGGCAATGGTTTCCGCTTGTTTCTCCAGATAGCCCGGCTCATTTTTAAGCCGAATCATACGAATTAAATTTGCCAGACGACTGCCAATGTCATCATGCAACTCTCCGGCAATGCGGTTTCGTTCTTTTTCGATTCCGTTTACGTAAGCTTTCAGCGTCTCTTTTTGCTGAACAGCCATTTTAACACGTAGCTGATTTCGTTCATCAATCACCAGTCGTACGCGGTAGCTTAATCCCAACGAAAAAATTAGAATCTCAAACAGCGCACCGATGAACAAAGGGTTGAAAGCCATTTTTTCAATCCAACCGAAATCTTCAAGTGCCACTACAAAAGCGGTGATCCATGTAAACGAATAGGCCGTCAGGTAAAAAACAGCAATTAGTTTTTGCTTTCGGTATGAAATAATGGCCGCAAGCACGCATAGAAAATTCGAAATAATCGATAGCACAATGACGAATGGAACGAAGAATGCGCTGTATGTAAAATAGAAATCGCGGAGAACGGGAATAAGTAAGTGAAGCAATGCATAGATAACAATGATCCCAATCAATATGCGATCAATCAGCTTGGAGTATTGAGCGATGGAGAGAAATTCCCTCGAAAATAATAATAATAATCCGGATGCAATTCCGATAATCATCACTCTGAAGATGCTATTAAACCTTTCTGAATAGGGGTAAATAAATTGTAAGCTGAGCCCTTCGGAGGTGGAAAGTAGCAGAATGATGGAAAGGATAAACAAAAAATAGATGAGATAAACGGGAGACCTATAAAAAATACCTCCGAGCAAACTATACAACGCCACAATGAGCATCATGCCGAAGCACACCCCGAAAAAAAGATGAGTGCGGTATTCATGTTGCGAATATGCTTCTGCGCTCCACAGAGTTGCCGGAATAGTAAATGATGAATTTTTCTTTTCTAATCGTACCACCACCCAAAAATCAGATGCGTCGCATGCAGAAATGGGCCAGACAAAATTTCGATACGGATAGCTGCGTGAATGAAACGGCAAATTATCTCCGGTTGGATTACCCAGACGACGAATGGACTGTGAAGTAACACAGTATGCCTGAATGTGATCAATGTGAGGATTGGCAATTTCGAGAAGAAGGTTTGACTTATTCGGTATGGTAGAAAATGGAATGCCGAGCCAAACGATTTGCGACGTGTATCCCAGGTTGATTTTAGTTAGGCGATTGGCGGCACCGTGCTTTTGAAAGAGAGCAACCGCAGAATCCACAGAGACTGTTTCATCGGTTTTAAGGTAAAATGCCAGATTGATCAGCGATTGTTTTTCGGATATGGAATTTAGAAACAATGAATCAATGGAAGAAGCAAAGGAAGATGTGACACATCCAAAAAGGAAACAAAAACTAAAGAAGATTATTCTCATGAGCAAAATTTACCAACTCAATGCTGGTGTTGATTTCCAACTTTCTGAAAATATTCTTCCGGTGGGTATCGATGGTGAGTGTACTGATGGACAGTTGATCTGCAATTTGATTCGAGTTAAGTCCACGCGCAAACAAAGGAATCAATTCCAATTCTCGTTTGGTAAGTTTCATTTTGTTGGCAAAGTGATCACGAAATTTTTTTCGAAGTTCACTCTCTTTAGATAGAGCTTGAGAGAGGTAAAACGCTTCGCTTTCAACTTTTCCTAATGCTTCCATAAGCTCTTCATTGGATACGCTTTTTTGCAGGTATGCGTTGGCACCGGATTTTCTGGCGCGCTCAATTAAAAACTCATCGGGATACATGGTGAGTACAACAATTCTGATATCCCTGTTTTTTTTTCGGATCTGCTCAATCAGTTCCAACCCATCGCTGTCTTTCAGATTCAAATCAAGGATTAGAATAGCTGGCTTTTCTTTTTCCAGTCTTTCCACCATACCGACACCGGTCAGGCTATAGCCCGTGATACGGTAGTCAGTTGAATTTTGAAACAGTAACTTCAAACCATCGATGATGATCGTGTGGTCTTCGCAAATAAAAATATCCTTCATCACATTGTCTTACTTATGGTAGAGCCAATATCAACACACCCTTGCAAGTATACGCAAACGGATGCAAAAGCTGATCGTTGATGGTGACTCATTCTTTGTACTTTTACGAGAATTAAAAATACAACGCATCCGTACATTTGTCAATGAATTTTTTCGATCACCAGTCCATCTTCTTCACCTTATGGGGTTATTCCATGAGCTATCTGGAATTCTTTGGCACCATTGCCGGGGCTATCGCTGTATTTCTTTCGGCGCGGGCAAATGTATGGAGTTGGCCTTTGGGTATTGTGAACGTAGTGTTGTTCTTCTTTTTGTTTTATCAGGTGCAATTGTATCCGGATATGTTCTTGCAGGTTTTCTTCTTCATTACCAATCTGTTAGGATGGTATCGGTGGCTGCATCCCCAAAAAGAGGAGTTCGATAAGAACAAACAATTGAAAGTCAGTCGGCTGTCGTACCGCCTCTGGATTATTTTTACTCTCGTTGGATTTGTCGGAACAGTTTCATTTGGGTTTTTGGCGAAGAATCTTAATTCGATGTTTCCGTTGCTGTTTAGTCAGCCAAGTGCTTTTCCGTATGCGGACTCTTTCGTTACGATCATGAGTATTGTAGCTACTTATTTGATGGTGCAGAAGAAAGTAGAATGTTGGTTGGTGTGGATTGTCGTAGATGCGGTAGCATGTGGTTTGTATTTTTCGAAAGGAATTCTGTTTGTGGGGATAGAATATGTGGTGTTTTGTTTTATCGCAGCCTTTGGCTTTTGGTATTGGTTGAAACAGTATAGAGAAACCTAACAAATCTTCTAACCGCACTGCCTTCAAAATCTTTACGCTTAAGCATTGAGGCATTGAAGGTTTGCTGAAAGGAACTTGAAGTTTAACTATGAATAGTAGAATTGATCAAGTTAAGTTAATTTGTTTTTACGGCCCGGAGAGTACTGGTAAATCCTACATGGCCAGGCGAATGGCAGAGATATATCATGCCGAGTTTGTGCCGGAAGTGGCTCGAGAAATAGTTGACTCCAATGATTTTACATTGGATGATATCATCCGCATTGGCAAAGCCCAAACCGAACGCGTGCTGCAAAAATCAAAAACGGCCCAACGGTTTTTGTTTTGTGATACCGACCTCATCACCACTCAGGTGTATTGTCGGCATTACCTCAAAGAAGTACCCCCTATTCTGTATGAATTAGAAAAACAAATTCACTATGATGCCTATTTTCTTTTTGAAGTAGATGTGCCTTGGGTAGCCGATGGTCTCCGCGACTTAGGCGATCGAAGAAAAGAAATGTTCGAAGTATTTAAATCCGAACTCGATCAAAGGAAAATAAATTATCACATTGTTTCAGGCACCTGGGCAGAGCGCGAAGCATTCATTCGTGAAAAGTTGGATCAGCTCATCTAAAATTAAAAAGTAAAATCAATTTTTCTGTTTGCCAATGGAGTGCCCTTTGGTGGCAAAGAATAATATGTAGAGATAACACGGTGCCACGATCCAGAAAAATGCACTGGAGGGAGCCATATCTTTTGCTATCTGTGCATAGATCTGTGGCAGAATGGCTCCGCCCGCAATGCCCATAATCAACAACGCCGAACCAATTTTAGTAAACTTACCAAGGCCTTCAATGGCCAATGGAAAAATAGCTGGCCACATCAGAGCGTTGGCAAAGCCTAACAAGGCAATGCATACTATTGAAGTATAACCGGTAGTGAAAAATACGCCAATGCTTAACGCGATACCAATGATGGCTGACCACGCCAACGCATTTTGTTGTTTGATATATTTGGGAATGGTGATGATACCAATAATGTATCCAACCACCATCGACCATAATGTGTACGAAGTGAAAAGTTTCGTTTCATCTAAACTGATGCCAATGGCTTTACCAAAGGGTCCAATGACATCACCTGCCATTACTTCAACACCAACATAGAGGAAAATGCAGAGTATTCCCAGAAGCAAATATGGAAACTGAAAGACACTTGTGCGAGGTGTAAACTCATTCTGCTTGGATTCAATTTCCGTTTCAATTTCTGGCAACGGTGAAAACTTGATCATGATCGCAAGAGCAATCAGCACCACACCCATGATCCCGTACGGAAGAATAACCCGACTGGAAAGCTCTTGAAGTAATGCAGTGCGACTGATCACATCCTGTGTGGTAGCCAACTTGGTTTCGATTTGCGTAGCTCCTTCTAATACAATTGCCCCTAAAATGACCGGACTAAGTGCACCGGCTACTTTATTGCAAATGCCCATTATGCTGATACGCTGGGCGGCACTTTCAATGGGCCCGATTACAGATATGTAGGGGTTCGATGCCGTTTGTAGTAAAGCCAAACCCATGCCTTGAATAAATAGCCCTGTGAGAAAAAGAGAAAAGCTGCGCTGCATGGCAGCTGGGATAAACAAAAATGCTCCCGCGGCCATTACGGCCAACCCCAGCGCCATTCCGTTTTTAAATCCGGTTTTGTTCAAAATATAAGACGAGGGAATCGCCAGAAAAAAGTAAGCCATGTAGAAAGCGAATGTTACCAGCAAGGCCTCTGCATCCGACTTCAAATCGCAAGCAAGTTTCAGAAAAGGAATTAACGTTCCATTCAACCATGTGACAAAACCAAAAATGAAGAACAAAATTCCAATGATGGTAATCGACAAAACGTAATTCTTATTTGTACTCATAGTCTGATTTGTATGAAGTAAAGGCTTATTTTTGGAGTTAAGTTGGTAAATTATTTTTAGTTTCGAAGCATGAACACAAATATTATGGCTGAAGCAAAACCAAAAAGCTTGTTAGTGATGGCTGCCGGAATGGGTAGCCGCTATGGTGGAATCAAACAAATAGACGGGTTTGGCCCCAACGGCGAAACCATTATGGATTACTCCTTATTCGATGCTATCCGCGCCGGTTTTACCAAGGTGGTGTTCATTGTTCGCGATGAAATAAAGTCTACCGTGGAAGAGATTTTTCTACCCAAGCTGCAAGGGAAAGTTGAAGTGTTTTTCGAAGTGCAGTCGCTGGATCGTTTTGTTCCGGTTGGCTATGGTGCGGTTGATCGTAAAAAACCCTGGGGCACCACCCATGCCATGTTATGTGGCAAGAATGTGATCAACGAGCCTTTTGCCGTGATCAATGCCGATGACTTTTACGGGTTAGAATCGTTTCAATCACTGGCTAATTTTTTTGATTCTTCTGCACCCGATCACCATGCGATGGTAGGCTACACACTCAAAAATGTGTTGTCAGATCATGGCAGTGTTTCGCGAGGCGTTGCAGAAGAACGCGATGCAGAAGGATACTTGAAGAAACTGAGCGAGCTCACCAAGATCGTAACTGAAAATGGGAAGATCATTTCAAAAGAAGAAACCGGCGATCGTGAGTTAGATCCGATGTTACCTGTTTCAATGAATTGCTGGGGCTTTCAGCCGGGCGTTTTTGAGGTGGCAGAAAAGATGTTTCACGAATTTGCGTTGAAGAACAAAGCCAATCCTTCGTCTGAGTTTTACATTGCCTTACTCACCAACGAAATCATTCAACAAAAATTAGGGAAGGTGCATATTTTAGGCGGAGGCAAAACCTGGTTTGGAGTAACGTATAAAGAAGACAAAGAAGAAGTATCTGGCAAGATCAAAGCGCTGGTCAATAGCGGAGCGTACCCTTCTAAATTATGGCAATAAGCGATGGAAAAAACGGAAATGATTTTTGGCACGCGTGCCGTAATGGAGGCAATCAAAGCAGGTCGCGAGATTGAAAAAATTTATATTCAATCTAGTCTGAGTAATGATTTGATAAAAGAACTTATCAAAACCGCCGCAGAGTATAAAGCACCCTATTCGTTTATTCCACAACAGAAACTAGATAGATTATCTTCCAAAAATCATCAAGGTGTAATCTGCGTACTGTCAGCGGTGCAATATGCATCGCTTGAAAATATTATCGATCTGTGTTATCAGGAAGGGCGCGAGCCATTTTTTCTGATTGTAGATCGTGTTACCGATGTGCGCAACTTTGGCGCCTTGGCACGCACGGCCGATTGTGCCAAGATGGATGCCATCATCATTTCAGATAAAGGCAATGCTCCCATTACGGGCGATGCCATGAAGACTTCCGCCGGAGCGCTGAGCCACATGCCCGTATGCCGTGTACGTGATATGAAAGCCACCATAAAGTTATTGAAGGAAAATGGCGTTCAGGTAGTGGCATGCACCGAAAAGGCAACAGACCTGATTTATCAAACGGATTTCAACACGCCACTGGCCATTATCTTAGGCTCGGAAGAAGATGGTATTTCTCCACAGCTTTTGAAAGATGCAGATTGCCTCGTCAAAATTCCGATGAAAGGAAATATCGAATCGCTGAATGTGTCAGTGGCTGCCGGAATTATTATTTACGAAGCCATTCGGCAGAAAAGCTACAAATAATCAGTGCCATTTGATTTAGCCTTCAAATCGTTCGCAAACTTGCGGAACAAATCTTCTTTGTCTTTTTCGCACACGATCGTCACGTTGCCAAATGCCCCCACGAGGTAGCCATTCAATCCTTGCGCTACAATCAATTTATCTTTGTCACCTTTGAGAATGCAGTTGCGGGTATCGTAGGTTAAGGCATCCACATCAATCACGTTGTTCATGGCATCTTTTTGTGAATTCTCATAGAGCGATCCCCACGATCCAAGATCAGACCATGCAAACGAACTGAGCATGACATACACGTTATCTGCTTTTTCCATGATGCCATAGTCGATGGAAACGTTTTTGGTTTGCGAATAAGCAGCTTGCACAGCCATGCGTTCTTCGGGTGTCCAAACTTTATCGGCCATTTCTTCAAAAATTTCTGTCATCTCTGGCATGTGTTTGGCGAAAGCATTTAGAATGGCTTTCACACTCCAGATAAAAATCCCCGCATTCCACACAAAGTCACCGCTCTCTAAAAACTTATTCGCCAGCGCCAACTCAGGTTTTTCGGTAAATGTTTTTACTTTTTTCAACGCACTTTTAGCATCAATAAATTGAATATAACCGTAGCCGGTTTCCGGGCGGGTAGGCTTTATGCCTAACGTGATTAGCTTGTCCTGATTTTTTGCCTGATCAACCGACTTCAAAATGGTTTGCTGAAAATCCGATTCATTTAAAATCAAATGATCAGCCGGGCTCACCACCATAATGGCGTTGGCATTTTGCCGGTTAATTTTATGACTCGCGTATAAAATGCATGGAGCCGTATTTTTACGCATCGGTTCCGTGAGTATCTGATCTTCTTTTAATTGAGGCAATTGCTCTTGCGTAAGCGCTTTGTGCTCCTCGTGTGTTACTACCAAAATATTTTCTGGCGGACAAATTGCGGCAAAGCGATCGTAAGTGGATTGAAGAAGCGTTCGCCCTACACCAATCACATCTAAAAATTGCTTCGGCTTTGAGTTACGACTATAGGGCCAAAAACGTGTGCCAATACCTCCGGCCATGAGCACAACGTATAAATCCTTGTTCATCTGATGCTATTTATGTTCAAAGCCAGAGAAGAATAAACAGTCTTCAAAAGCGATTGTTTCAAAATACGAAATTAACCAACCATGCCGTTCATCGACCAACTATTTTTTACCAGCGCAACCGATTTATAACCGTTTAAACCAATCAAACGAAAATTACTTCGTTTTTCGAGACACAGTTCTGTGTTTTTTACGTTGGTCAGCAAACGTACATTCGATCAATTAAAGGTACACGCTTTGTCTATTGTCGGTTTTTTTTTATTATCTTCAATATTCTATTGGTAAAGGTAAAACAACAATAACATAGTTCAGCAAAATTTTTTATTCAGGAATATGATTGTGGCAGAAGAGAAAGATGAAGTAAGAGCGAAACTCAAGGAAATATTTGGTTATAGCAACTTTAGAGGCAACCAAGAGGCTGTCATTAAAAATATATTGAGCGGAAGAAATACATTCGTGATCATGCCCACCGGCGCAGGTAAGTCGCTATGCTACCAGTTGCCGGCAATGATTAAAGATGGTTTGGCTATTGTGATCTCTCCTCTTATTGCATTAATGAAGAATCAGGTCGACCAAATGAATGCCTACGGCGTAAACGCTCGTTTTTTAAACTCAACTCTCAGCAAGGGCGAAATCACCAAGCTGAAGAAAGATTGTGTGACAGGGGTTGTAAAGCTCTTGTACGTGGCGCCTGAGTCGCTCAACAAAGAAGAAAACATCGAGTTCCTCCAAAAAGTAAATGTATCGTTTGTAGCTATCGACGAAGCACACTGTATTTCAGAATGGGGACACGATTTTCGTCCGGAGTACCGCAAGATAAAAACCATGATTGCGCAGTTGGGCGACAAGCCGGTTATAGCACTTACCGCAACGGCAACCCCCAAAGTACAACTCGATATTCAGAAAAATTTGCAGATGGAAGAGGCAGACGTGTTTATGTCTTCCTTCAATCGCAAAAATCTTTTCTACGAAGTACGTCCCAAAAAAGAAACCAAGAAGCAACTCATTCGCTTTTTGAAAGAACACAAAGGCAAGTCAGGAATTATCTATTGCCTCAGCCGTAAGAAAGTAGAAGAAATTGCACAACTCCTCAACGTCAATGGGTTTAAAGCAGCACCCTATCATGCAGGTTTAGATCCGGATGTGCGCATGAAAAATCAAGACGATTTCTTAAATGAAGAAGTCGATATCATCACCGCAACCATCGCCTTCGGTATGGGCATCGACAAACCCGATGTGCGCTTTGTGGTACACTACGATGTGCCTAAGTCGCTCGAAGGCTACTATCAGGAAACCGGCCGCGCCGGCAGAGACGGACTGGAAGGTGTGTGCTTGATGTTCTATAGCCACAACGATTTGAATAAGCTGGAGAAATTCAACAAAGACAAATCTGTGCAAGAGCGCGAAAATGCACGCATCCTTTTGCAGGAAATGGAATTCTATGCGGAATCGCCCGTGTGCCGACGTAAACAATTGCTCCATTATTTCGGTGAAGAATACAAAGCAAACCACTGCGGTTCGTGCGATAATTGCATGAACCCGCGCGAACGATTTGAAGGGTCGGAGTTTGTGAAAATAGCCATTGAAGCCGTTCAACAAACTGATGAGCGTTTCGGATTGGCGCATTTGGTCAATGTGGTTCGGGGTATCGAAGATGAATACGTAAAAAGTTATGCGCACTTCGACTTGCCTGTGTATGGCAAGGGCGATGCCGAAGATGCGGACTTTTGGAAAGCCGTAATCCGTCAAACACTCATCTATCAATACCTTGAAAAAGATATTGAGAACATCGGAGTATTGAAAATTTCGGAAAAGGGTCGCAGCTTTCTTAAAAAACCACATCCTATTGAGCTGGCGCGCGATCACGACTTTACCACCGATGTGGAAGACGAAGAATCATCAGAGCGGGTAATTGTCAATTCTAAATCATATGATGTAAAACTCTTCGAAATGTTAAAAGCCCTTCGCAAGAAGATGGCCAAAGAGAAAGACTTGCCACCGTATGTTATTTTCCAGGACCCATCTTTAGAAGAGATGGCCACCACCTACCCAACCAACAAAGAAGAGTTGGCTTCGGTGAATGGCGTGGGCATGGGCAAAGTCAATAAGTTTGGAAAAGAATTTTTAGATGTAATTCAGAAATACGTAGACGATAATGACATTGAAACCGCTTCAGAAGTAGTGGTGAAATCATCTGTCAATAAGTCTAAAATTAAAATCTTCATCATCCAGCAAATAGACCGCAAAGTAGATTTGGAAGAGATAGCTGAGTCCAAAGGTCTTTCGTTTGAAGAATTGCTGACCGAGATGGAAAACATTTGTTATTCAGGGACCAAGCTGAATGTAGATTATTACATTGATGAGGTGTTGGACGATTCAAAACAAGAAGAAATCTATGATTACTTTTTGAATTCAGAAACAGACAGCATCGAAGAAGCCATGAGTAATCTATCTGACTTTTCAGAAGATGATGTGCGTTTAATGCGCATCAAGTTTTTGAGCGAGTACGCCAATTGATTTTTTTCAGTTCTCACATACCCCTTCGTAACACCTAAAGGTTTGCGAAGGGGTTTTGTTTTGTTGCCCGGGCTGTAGCAATCCTTACCCATTCTGCTTTAACCCTGACGAATCCTGATGGTACCATCAGGATTTGGGTTTATATTTGAAGCTGAGTGAAATTTCAAATCGAACCCATGAACGTACTTTTGATTGGCAACGGCGGCCGCGAGCATGCCCTCGCCTGGAAAATAAAGCAAAGCAAATACTGTCAGGAATTGTATGTAGCTCCCGGCAACGCGGGCACGGCGCAGGTCGCAAAAAATGTGGCAATTGGTGTCGATGAGTTTGAGAAACTCGGTGCATTTTGCTTAGAGAATAAAATTGAGTTGGTGGTGGTTGGTCCCGAAGTACCTTTGGTGAAGGGCATCCGCGATTATTTTGAACAAGATCCGCACTTGAAAAATATCCTGATGGTTGGCCCCGGAAAAGCTGGTGCTCAACTCGAGGGAAGCAAAGATTTTTCGAAGCAGTTTATGATTCGCAATCACGTGCCGACTGCTAAAGCCAAAACATTTTACACAGGGCAATCTGCGGAAGCAGCCACCTATCTGGCCACTTGCCAACCACCACTTGTATTGAAAGCAGATGGGCTCGCAGCCGGCAAAGGTGTAATCATTACGTCTGATCTGGCAGAAGCGCAGACCACCATGCACGAGATGCTGGAAGAAAAAAAGTTTGGCGATGCCAGTTCAAAAGTGCTGGTGGAAGAATTTTTGGATGGCATTGAATTATCCGTTTTTGTTCTTACCGATGGTGAAGATTACATCATTCTGCCTGAAGCGAAAGATTACAAACGCATTGGCGATGGCGACACCGGACCCAACACAGGTGGAATGGGTTCGGTCTCTCCGGTGGTATTTGCGACTTCCGCATTTATGCAAAAGGTTGAGGAGCGGATTATTAAGCCCACTATTGCCGGATTGAAAGAAGAAAACATTCCATTCAAGGGATTCATTTTCATTGGCCTCATGAATGTAAAGGGCGATCCTTTTGTGATTGAATACAACACGCGCATGGGTGATCCGGAGACACAATCCGTAATGGCCCGTATTCAAAGCGATTTCTTGGAATTGTTAATTGCGGCAGCCAAAGGAAACTTGAACGGAATGAAGATTGAAATAGACCCGCAAGTAGCTATGACCATTGTGATGGCTTCAGGCGGATATCCGGATCACTATGAAAAAGGCAAGCCCATGCAAGGATTGAAAGACCGACATGAAGCACAGGTTTTTCATGCAGGAACCAAAATTGCAGGCGATCAGGTAGTAACAGATGGAGGTAGAGTACTCGGCATTACGGCAAAGGCAAATACGCTCGCAGATGCCTCGAAATTGGCCTATGCCACTGCTCAATCGATTAATTGGGAGGGGGTTTATTTTAGGAAAGATATTGGTGTAGATTTGCAGAACGTAAAATTGGGTGAGGTGCACATTTAAAAACTCAATTTCCCTTCTCTTGCGGAGAAGGGTGGGGTTGAGGTGATTAGAGTAAGGTTTTAGATGTGCTAAACATAAAATAATTGACAATTCCAGCCTTTAAAAGGGCCTAATGATATAAGATAATGGGTTGTGCTTGTGGAACAAAAAAAGACGGCAAGGTATCTGGTTGCAACAACAACGGTGCCTGTGGCACGGGCGGCTGCAATAAAATGAACGTGTTCGACTGGCTCTCGAATATGGAGATGCCGGTAGAAGATAAGTTTGATGTGGTGGAGGTGCGCTTTAAAAATGGACGTAAAGATTTTTACCGCAATACAGAGAAGCTTCAACTGACAACCGGAGATGCTATCATTGTTGAATCACAAACCGGCCATCATCTTGGTCATGTATCATTGCAGGGTGAATTAGTGCGCCTTCAATTGCAGAAAAAGAAAGTGGCCAATGACGATGAGATCAAAAAAATCTATCGCATTGCGCACCAGCGCGATCTCGAAAAATTCGAAGAGATTAAAAAACGCGACAACCCTACCCTCTACCGCGCGCGCGAAATCATCAAACAATACAAACTGGCCATGAAACTCTCGGATGTCGAGTATCAGGCAGACAATACAAAAGCTACGTTCTTCTACTCAGCCGAAGACCGTGTTGATTTCAGAGAGCTAATTAAGCAACTGGCAGCTGAGTTTAAAGTGCGCGTGGAAATGCGTCAAATTTCGTTGCGCCAAGAGGCGGGCCGCTTAGGCGGAATTGGTGTGTGCGGACGTGAATTGTGTTGCTCAACATGGCTGAGCGATTTTAAAAACGTGGCGACCAGCGCAGCGCGCTATCAAAATTTATCACTCAATCCCAGCAAACTCTCCGGCCAATGCGGTCGATTGAAATGCTGTCTCAACTATGAGTTGGAGACATACATGGAAGCCTTGAAGTTTATTCCAGACATTGAAACGCCGTTGTTGACGGAGCAAGGTGAAGCGCGTTTGCAGAAGACGGATATTTTCCGGCGCATCATGTGGTTTGGCTATAAAGAAGATAACAACTGGTATCCGCTCAATGTCGATCGTGTAAACGAAATCCTTCAAATGAATAAAGAAGGAAAGAAGCCTGCGACACTTCAAATCAATCAGGAAGAAGTACGTGCTCCGCTCAGTACGCTCAACAGCGACTTGGAGAGCATGGATAAGAAGTACAAGAACAAGTCGGGTAAAAATAAAAATCGCAATCGCGACAAGCGCGAGCAACCTAAAAATGCGGGTAACAACAATCCCAATCAGCAACGCAACCAAAACCGCAATCAAAATCAAGGCAACGCCAACAATCCGAATGTGAGCTCAGCGCCAAATCCGAACCCGAATTCAACACCGAATCCGAACCAGAACAAAGGGCAGCAACCGAACCCCAATCAAAACCGGAATAATCAAAACCGAAACAACCCAAACCGAAATAATCCGAATCGGAATAACCCCAATCGCAATAATCCGAACCAAGGCAAAGCGAATCGGAATAACCCCAATCGGCAAAGTGGCAACCCCGACAACCGCAATAAACCCAACAATAATCCTAACTCAACCCCTCCGGCAAGTGTATGAGGCGTAGTTTCATTTTTGTCATTTTGGTTTTTCTTTTTTCGTGCGATTCCAATCGAGTATTTGAGGACAATGTAGAGTTTGCAGACAGAACGTGGAAAATTTCAGAGCCTGCTTTGCTGGAGTTTCAGATTGCCGACGTAGCCAAATCGTACAACTTGTATTTAGATATCCGAAACTCTATTGATTATCCTTACTCGCGCATTTTTGTTAACTACGCATTGCACGACTCTGCCGGAACAGAGATTTCCAGGAAGATGATGGCCGAGTATCTCTTCGATCAAAAAACCGGAAAACCGAATGGCAGCAGCGGGCTGGGGGATATTTACGATCACCAGTTTCCAATTGCCAGCAACATAAAATTTGGAAAGGCAGGAAAATACAAAGCCCGCTTTGAGCAATTCATGCGAAAAGATACCCTCCAGGGAATTTTAGCTGTAGGCTTGCGAGTGGAAGAAGTAATGCAGCCGTAGATTGCCAACAATTTTATTTGTTTGAGAGCGAAGCTTTTCTGGCTTTCGCCATCTTTACCGCCTCATAGGCATTTACCAATCCGCCCGTTTCACTCAAACTTTCAAAGGGCACTTCCTCTTTGCTGCCTGGTTTTTGAACTTTCAGATTATCAAACTTACGGCTTGATTTAAGTAAAATATCTTTTACCTCAATCGCGGTAAGTTCTGGAAAGTAAGACATCAGTATGGCAGCTACACCCGCCGTAGATGGGCTGGCCATGCTAGTGCCATCCATGTTGCGGTAATTATTGTTGGGCGTGGTCGAATAAATTTCTACACCCGGTGCAAACAACGAAACTGATTTCTTTCCATAGTTGGAAAATTTGCCCACGAAATTTTGATTGGCACCCCAAGCCGAAGCTCCCACTTCAATCCAGTTTTTGGCTTCTTTCCCATTGAGATATTTGCGCGTCGGAAAGTTCGTTTCTTTGTCCAGATCATCGCCATCATTGCCGGCTGCATGAATCAACAACACACCTTTTTGTTCTGCATACTTTACGGCTTTATCTACGATTGCTTTTTCCGGAGAGAAGGACTTGCCAAAACTCATATTGATGATTTGTGCGCCATTGTTTACAGCGTAGATAATTGCATTGGCCACATCTTTGTCGCGTTCATCGCCATTGGGCACAGCGCGAACAACCATGATCCGCACGTTGTCGGCAATTCCTTTTATTCCGATGGCATTGTTACGATCTGCCCCGATAATACCGGCCACGTGCGTTCCATGTTCCGGATCAGGTCCCTTTACATCGTTGTTGCCGTAGAAGCGCTCGGTTAAATTAGCATAATGATCACCTATAATTTTTCGTGAATCAAAATCCGTGTTGTAGCCATACTTAACAATTACTTCATAAAAATCTACGGCCTCTTTTATATTCGCCAGATGTTCTTCTAAATCAACATCATCGCCTTGTGTCTTAAAAATGCCTGACACCACACTTTTGCTAAAGAGTAATTGTGGGTTGGTGGTTGTGATCGCATGCACAGCTTCTGGACTTATTTTTTCGGCTTTCAAAAATTTCTTTACGGTGTCAATGCTCGCTTTTGTGTATCGATAGGCCGAAGAGTAAAGTTTGTACTGTTGCTCATTTTTGATTTTCAGCTTCAGATACATGTCTTTGATTTTCAAAAAGCCGGTGTACTCGGTGTTGTGCTTTTTACGCGCTTTGATCGAATCGGCAGATTCAAATTTTTTAGTCAGCCGCATGTATTCGCGTGTCAATTCATACGTATCGGGGCCTACATTTCCTTCTTTGCCGCCAATAAAATTCCAGCCATGCACATCATCGATGTAGCCGTTTTTATCATCATCTTTTCCGTTGCCGGCAATTTCTTTTTCGTTTACCCAAATAATGTTTTTCAGGTCTTCGTGGTCGATATCAATACCCGAATCGATCACGGCGACCAAAACCTTGCGCGAAGGCTGGTCTTTTAACAGCGTAGTGTACGTGCGATCGGCACTTACACCCTGCAGGCTATCTTGTTCAGGATCTTTCAAAAACCAATCCGAAGGAATTTCTTTTTTAGCAGTTTGAGCAAATACATTACTGCACAGCAGCAAAAACATCAAAATGCGGAACAGGGAAGTTGTCATGGATGAAAACATTGAAATGATGGCTTTGAAACCCAAAAAGTGCGCCAAGATACTTTTAAACGTGTGGTTTGCCATTTCTTTTTCTGCCAAAGGTATGCAGGCGTGCCTGCACAAGCCTTCATTTTTGTTCAAAGATGCCCGATATCTTACTTCGGTAGGGCAGGGTAGAAAATGGAAAATATTAGAAAATCAATTATGCAGACATTTGAATCATTAAACCACTACTGTATGATTGAAGTTTACTTTGTGTCTGTTGGCTTGTTTTTTACCCTGTTCTTCGGTCTCGCTTATCGTTTTCAAAGGAAAGTATCGCGGGCATAACGTTTTTAATTGGCCTTTTTTGGCCTCGTTCCTTTCAATTTAGGCCGTTCAGGCGCTTTGGGTCAGTCTTTGCATTATCGGGTTACCTTTCAATCTCTTACCGATAAATTTGATAACTTTGATATTGAACTAAAGATGCCCTCCCGATGAGAAAATTAACAACACTTACTGTCGTCTTTTATCTTATCTCTTGTGCCCTTTTTGCGCAGACGGGCATCCCAC